>Ga0335069_10002209_pt1 | contig 30230 bp, 17 predicted proteins | sample Lox_Sample_11_FD_206714 | JGI IMG/M metagenome (GOLD analysis project Ga0335069, IMG submission 206714) | Soil microbial communities from Loxahatchee National Wildlife Refuge, Florida, United States - Lox_Sample_1.1 | ecosystem: Environmental > Terrestrial > Soil > Wetlands | place: USA...
CAGCGCACCGAGGTTGGCGTAGCCGATGCCGAGCTGGCGGAACGCCCGCGACGTCTCCGCGATCTTCTCGGTCGGGTAGTCGGCGTTGCCGACCAGGATCTCCTGGGCCGTGAACACGCACGCGACCGCCGCCTTGAAGCCCTCGACGTCGAAGGTGTCGTCGTCGCCGAGGAACCTCAACAGGTTGAGGCTGGCCAGGTTGCAGGCCGAGTTGTCGAGGTGCATGTACTCGGAGCACGGGTTGGAGCCGTTGATGCGGCCCGTGTTGGCCGCGGTGTGCCAGCGGTTGATGGTCGTGTCGAACTGCATGCCCGGATCGGCGCACTGCCAGGCCGCATCGGCGATCTGGCGCATCAGCTCCCGGGCCGACACCGTCTTGACCACGTCGCCCGTGGTCACCTCGCGCAGGTGCCAGTCGGCGTCGTCGAGCACCGCCTGCATGAACTCGTCGGTGACCCGCACCGAGTTGTTGGCGTTCTGGTACTGGATCGAGTTGATGTCCTTGCCGTCGAGGCTCATGTCGAACCCGGCCGCCTCGAGGGCCCGCGCCTTGCGCTCCTCGTTGGCCTTGCACCAGATGAACTCCTCGATGTCGGGATGGTCGACGTTGAGGATGACCATCTTGGCGGCGCGGCGCGTCTTGCCGCCCGACTTGATGACGCCGGCAAAGGCGTCGAAGCCCTTCATGAAGCTGAGCGGACCAGAGGCGGTGCCGCCGCCGGAGAGCTTCTCTTTCGACCCACGCAACGGGCTCAGGTTGGTGCCGGTGCCGGATCCCCACTTGAAGAGCATGCCCTCGGTCTTCGCCAGGGTGAGGATGGATTCCATGGTGTCATTGATGGAGTTGATGAAGCACGCCGAGCACTGCGGGTTGGTGTAGCCGGTGCGTTCGAAGACCACCGCGTGGGTGTGCGTGTCCCAGTGCCAGGTGCCGGCGTCGGACTTGGGCTCGAGACGGTCGCATCCGACGTTGAACCAGACTGGCGAGTTGAAGGCCATCATCTGGTGAAGGAGCAGGTAGGCGAGCTCGTCGTGGAAGGCCGTGGCGTCTTCGGGAGTGCGGAAGTATCCGCCGGTTAGACCCCAGTCACGGATGGTTTCGGCGACGCGGGAGACCAGGGCGCGCACGCCGGATTCGCGCTCGGGAGTGCCGAGGCGCCCGTGCAGGTACTTGGAAGCGACGATGTTGATGGCGGTCATCGACCAGTCTTTGGGCGACTCGACATCTTTCTGCTCGAAGATGGTGTTGCCCTTGGCGTCGGTGATGGAGGCGGTGCGGAGCTCCCACTCGACCGTTTCGTATGGATTGACGCCCGCTTTCGTGAAATGACGGCGGAACTGGAGGCCCGGGTACTTTTTACGGTCATAAGTGCTTTGTTGAGTGGTCTGTGCAACGTCGGTGGCGTTGACGGCGGCTGTTGTTGTTTTGACTTCCGACATTGTTCGGTCTCCAAATGCCTGGCGGCGGCGAAACGGTTAAGGCCAAACTTCGCTCCCGGACTCTTTGAAAGTTCGGAGCCGGGTTGCGTCGCGGAGGGCAGCCGCGAACGGGCGAAGCGTACGACAAGAGCAAAAGATCAAGCGCTGGGAATCAACGGCCGAAATGGTCTGAATCCAGCAGCCGGAAAGCCCGGCCACCCGCTTATTTCGGACTTCAGAGGTACTGTTTGCTGGTCCTGTGAAAGGTCCGTTACAAGCTTGGGATGGTGAAATTACGCCTATACGTTGCGCGTGTCAAGAACTATGTACTACATATTGTAGTTCAATTACTTATCCTGTGCGATTCTTGCCCAAATCGGGACTTGACGAACGACCCGGAATAGGCATCGGCCAGAAGCTTGTCTTGGTCAGTTATCGCAGGCCGATTTTTCGGTCCCGCGGGGCTGGGAAACTGCTCGGACAGGCCAGTCGAGAGTATGGGCGACGGGGGGTGGGGTCAATTCCGGAAAATGGTGCAACGGTGGAAATGATGTTGGGAAGCGGGGAGGGTTGTGGATAAGCGTTGACTTAGCCGAACCACCAAAGCTATGTTTCAACCCTTCCATACGGAAAATGGGGTAATGCAGGGGTGAGCGAAGGGGACATTCGGGATCTAAGTTCGTTGACCGCCACCTGGCGGGCCGGCGACGAAGAATCGCTGCAGTCGCTGATCCCGCTGGTATACGACCAGTTGCGGAAGATCGCGCACAACCGTTTGAGGGGGCAGAGTCCCGGTCATTCGCTGCAGACAACCGACCTGGTCCATGAAGCTTACCTGCGACTTTCGAAGCAGAATGAACTGCGAATCTTGAGCCGAGGCCAGTTCTTCGCGCTCTCCGCGCTGCTAATGCGGCAGATCCTGATCGAATACGCGCGCAGGCGAAATGCCGCGAAGCGTGACGGCGGGCAGCGGATCACGCTCGACAGCCAGCTTCCGTTGGCGCAGGAAAAGGAAATGGATTTCGAGGCCCTCGATCAGGCCTTGCGACGGTTGAGCGAGTTGGACGCGCGACAAGCTCAGATCGTGGAGCTGCGTTTCTTTGGGGGCTTGTCTATCGAGGAATCGGCGGAGGTGCTGGGCATCTCGCCGGCTACGGTGAAGCGCGACTGGTTGACGGCGCGCGTTTGGCTTTACAAGGAACTCGCGAACGACGATGCGGTAACAAAGAGAGCGCGAGTTGAACAGTGAGCGACGGGACTGCCAGAGCAGAGAGCGCATTGACACCGGAGCGATGGCAGAAGCTCCGGGAAATGCTGCTGGAAGCGATGCAGTTGGAACCGGCGGGGCGCGCTGCTTTCCTGGATCGTGCCTGCGGAAGCGATGACTCTCTGCGGTCGGAAATCGATACCCTGATCGGCGCCAATGACGAGTTACGCACCAGTTTTCTCAACTCGCCTCCAAAAGTGTCGGGTGCGCGCCTGGAAAAGGGCAGCCAGCTCGGCGATTACGAAATTGACGCGTTACTCGGCGCCGGCGGCATGGGCGAGGTATACCGGGCACGAGACATCAAGCTGCGCCGCGATGTCGCGATTAAGGTCCTGCCGGCGTTCTTCTCTTCCGACCGCGAACGTTTGTGGCGATTCGAGCAGGAAGCGCAGGCCGCAGCGGCACTGAACCATCCGAACATTCTCTCCATCTTCCAGTTGGGGTCGCATGAAGGACGTCCTTATCTAGTCTCGGAGCTGCTGGAAGGGCAGACTCTTCGCGAGCAGTTGAAACGTGGGCCTATTCCCCTGCGCCGGTCGGTGGAACTCGCGGTGCAATTGGCACGCGGACTCACAGCCGCACACGACAAAGGCATCGTTCATCGCGATTTGAAGCCAGAAAACGTTTTCGTCACCAAAGATGGAAGACTCAAGATTCTCGACTTCGGGCTGGCCAAGCTGATGGAGCCGAAAGCGACGAGCCAATCGTCTCCCACCCATGATCTGCAGACAGGCGCAGGGATGATCCTGGGAACCATCGGGTACATGTCTCCGGAACAGGTGCGCGGACAGCAGACCGACAACCGCACCGACGTGTTCGCTTTCGGGGTGATCCTCTACGAAATGGTGACCGGGAGTCCGGCGTTCACAGGAGAGACATCTGCCGACAAAATGTCGGCGATTTTGCGCGGCGATCCACCGGCACTCTCGCAGGTCGTCCCCAACGCACCGCCGGCGTTACAACGCATTGTGCAACGGTGCCTGGAAAAGAGCCCGGAGCAGAGATTCCAGTCGGCGTCGGACCTCGCGTTTGCGCTCGATGCGCTCACGGATTTGCCGAGTGAGAGCCGAAAGACGGTTGCCGCCTCGCCTGCTTCACGGACGCGCCGGCCAGTTCTTGTCTTTCTGCTCCTGGCGCTTGTTGTCGGCGCTGCGGCAGTAGCTGGAATCGCGTGGAGATTCAGGTCGACGAAGACGAAACCTGCAGCGCGCGACTACGAGATTCTGCCCGTCACAACCTATCCCGGCAATGAGATTGAGCCTTCTTTATCGCCCGACGGATCGCAAGTTGCGTTTGCCTGGGAAGGCAGTCCGGCACAGAAGTTCCACATCTTCCTTAAATCTATTGGTGCTGGCCCGCCTTTGCAGATCACAAAAGGCGACTGGGATGACAGCGGACCATCATGGTCCCCTGACGGCAGTTACATCGCATTTCTCCGTAAAATCGAGAACCAGCGTTTTGAAATCAGGCTGATTCCTCCGCTGGGCGGGCCGGAACGGAAGATTACGGAAATTTATTTACCTGACATGAAGTGGCTAAGCGGCCCCTATCTCTCCTGGACTCCCGACAGTCGGGGCCTGTTGTTCTCCGATTGGACCTCCGACAAGACAACCGCGCTTTTTCTGCTGACGCTTGAAACCGGGCAGAAACGGCAGATCACCTTTCCTCCTGCGGCAACCCTCGGCGATGCTGCCGGCAGTTATTCGCCGGATGCGCAAACTCTAGCGTTCGCACGATTCGTCCGCCTGGGAAGTTGGGGCGTGGACGTGAATACTGTTCCTGTGAGCGCAGACTTTGTACCGAACTCGCAGCCACGAAAAGTTAATCCCGAGGCCTTATCCTGGCTGGCAGGAATGACCTGGAACAGGGAGAGTTCGGCGGTGATCTTCAGCCGCTATCGCGAGACGGGCAAGGCGGGCTTGATGAGTTTGCCGGTTCCGAACCCAGCCCACGAACTGCCGACCGACCTGCAAATTGGAGTGGCGAGTTGGCCAACGATCGCACGTCATTCTGCTCGCCTGGCATTCTCCCGCGGTTCGGGTGGCGGGCTCAGCATCTGGCGGCTCCAAAGGCAGGGGGAGCAGGTGGTCCGGCCGCAAGCACCGCTGATCGAATCGACGCGCGCCGACTTCGCTGCAAGGTACTCGCCTGACGGAAAGCGGATTGCGTTCGAATCCGGACGTGCCGGCAATCTTGAGATCTGGGCGTGCAATGCTTCTGGCGAGGATTGCTCGCAAGTTACCTCGCTGGGTCATGAGTACACCGGTACTCCCGTTTGGTCTCCCGACAGTACACATATTGCTTTCTATACGCGCGTTGACAATAAACCCCAGATTTTTGTCGTGGGCAGTGACGGCACCGGGCTTCGTCAGTTGACGTCGGGCGATTCCGGCCACTTCTTCCCGTCGTGGTCGCACGATGGGCGCTGGGTTTATGTAGCGCAAGAATCCAACGGAAAAAACCAACTCTTCAAGGTTCCTGCAGATGGTGGCAGCCCGCAACAGATCACGCGCAACGGCGGCTTTTGCGCGCGCGAATCGGTCGACGGCAAGTGGTTGTACTACACCAAGTCCGAGGCGGAAGATACCAGCCTCTGGAAGGTTCCCGTCGCTGGCGGCGAAGAGACACAGGTGTTGCCTTCTGTGCACCTGCACAACTTCGACGTCACGCCTGACGGCGTTTACTTTCTTTCTGATGCGACAACGCTTAAGGTCTTCAACCCGCCCGGTCAAATCAAGACACTTGCCACCAATCTCCCGGAAGGGTACGTCGGCTTGAGTGTCTCCCCTGACGAGAAATCAATCCTCTTCAGCGTTAACCATCCCGGCAGCAGCGAACTGTTGATGATCAAGGACTTCCAGTAGCTTCCTTCCTTTCTCCGAAAATAATCTGGCCTGCGTGAGCCAGTTTTCCATTCCTTCTCGTTTTCTGGGGTAGGTGGGGAAACAGATTTCGCAGTTCCCCCAAACCCCACGTGAAACGAGGAGGAGAGTATGCGTCATATCAACCAAGTTATCGCCGCCTTTGCCCTTACCGCCGTGCTGCTCGCCACAGCTTCCGCCGAAAACAAGAAGAACTGCCAGTCAGCCGGAGGCATGCTGATGACCAACTTCGGCGCGATTGACGCCAATACAACGATGGGAGTCGCGACCGGGGACCTGAAAGGCGCGGTAGGAGCCACCATCCTCAGCATCGAAGGCCAGATTGGCGGACCTAGCCTGGTCTTTACCGTCCAGCACCATTGGGTAACCGACTCCGGAGACACGCTGAATTTCGACAAGGCACAAGCCAGTGCGAGCCAGGTGGCGCCGAATGCCCTGCGCTACGGCGTGGTCTCTTACCCGGTTCACCTGAGCGGCGGCACGGGCAAATTCGCCAACGCTACCGGTGACCTGGATGTGATCGGCGAAGCTGATCTTGCGACCGGACAACTCGTGTTCCGGTATTCGGGGACGATCTGCTACGCGCAGAAAGACTAGCTGCGAATGCATTCAGGAATGGCTGGACGAGCGGCTCTGCCGCGGGAGGAGAAACATGCTGACTCTAATGGTGAAAACGGTGCGGCTGAGCCGCTGGTTTGTCGTGAGTTGGTTCGTGGTGTGCGCGGTGGCAGTGGCTGTCGCGCAAGCGCCGCCGAGCGCCGATACTTTCGCCAGCAGCGCGACGCCGGGGATCAACTACGGAGGGTTTCCGACGCTGGCGGTGAGCCCGGGGATCACCAGCTACGTGCAGTTCATCCTGTCCGGCATTCCGGCGAACGCAACCGTCAGCAGGGCAACGCTGCGACTGTATGTCGATGCGGTGGTCAAGCCGGGCAACTTCGACGTCTATCAGCTAAACAATGCGTGGAAAGAAAACGCGCTGACCTACAGTTCCGCGCCTCCGCTGGGGCCGTCGGCGACCGGAGGGCATGTCGTTGCGGTGACGGCAGCTACGTGCAATCAATTCGTGCTGATTGACATTACGAGTCTTGCGCAGGGGTGGGCGAATGGGACGATTCCTAACCACGGTGTAGCATTGGCGTTAACGTCCGGGTCAACGGGCGCATTCTCGTTCGATTCGAAAGAAAGCGTGCTGACTGGGAATGGGCCGGAGTTGGACCTGGTGTTCGTGAGCCAGGGACCGCCGGGGGCGAAGGGTGATCCGGGGCCGCAGGGATTACCCGGACCGCCGGGAGTGGATGGGGCGCAGGGTCCACAAGGGCCACAAGGACTCCCAGGGCAGGGCTTCACGTTCAAGTCAGCCTTCGATCCGACAGCGGCGTACTCACCTTATGACGTCGTCACGTTCAGCGGGTCAAGTTACGTCGCCAAAGCGGCGGCGAACGCGGGCGACCCGACGCCAGATGCAAATCCAAGCTGGAGCCTGATGGCCCAGCAGGGTGCGCAAGGACCACAAGGATTGCAAGGACCGCAAGGCATGCAAGGTCTGCCGGGAGTTATGCCAATGGGTGCTGCGCTGATCACGACACCAAACATCTTCGCGGCGAATCAGACCGTGAATGGAAACCTGATTCTCGGTGCTGGGGGTGCCATTCAGTTTTCCGATGGGACTACGCAATCGAGTGCGGCTGCAGGTGCGACCGTGACCGCGGGACCCAATGGATTTCAGGAATTCACATCGAACGGAATATTCAAAGCTCCGAGCGGTGTCACTCGAATAGTCTTTGAAGCGTGGGGGGCGGGGGGCGGCGCCGGCGCAAATGGACAATTCATCAATATTTCGTTGGGCTGCGACTTTTCGGCGTCGGGCGGAGGAGGAGGTGCGGGTGCTTACGTCCGCGCCGGTGTTCCGGTTACACCGGGAGCGAGTTATAGCATCACCGTCGGCCAGGGCGGCGCTTCCAGCCCTGGTTATGGAGGAATAAAGAGCGAGAGTGGGGGCGACTCGACCATCGCAGATGGCGCGCAGGTACTTGCTTCCGCGGGAGGGGGAAAAGGTGGATCGGACGCATCCGTTACCTTTTCCTTAGCCGACGGTTGTACGTCGCCAGTTGCCGGGGTCGGCGGAGCTGGCGGCAGCTTCACCGGTTCTAACGCCGTGGGGAGGGTGGGTCCGGCGGGAGCATCTGGCACCTTCACGCCGACTCCTGTGCAAGCTGATGGCGGAGCTGCCTTGCGCGCTGTGGGAAGCATTGACCCGATCAGCGGAGGAGGAGCGGGAGCGGGGGGAAACAATCCGACAGCGCAACCCGGATACGTTTTGATCAGCTATTAGACGCAACAGCACGAGCCGCCGTATTTGACGCTGGCTGGATGACCTCACAGCGATCTGCAACTTAAGGCATGGTTTCGGCGAGGTAGCCATCTCCATCTCTTCCGACCCGCACGATCCGAAAATCCTGCAGCGCACGAGCCGCTATGCGGGAAACGTGACGCGCGCGATCGGGAGCCTCAAGGTCGGCGACGTCTGCGGTCGGGCGAGTGTTGTTGCTGTATGGGGGCCGCACTCCGCAGGACTTGCTCTATACCGACGAGTTCGATCAGTGGCGCAACGGCGGAATCGAATTGCACGGCAGTGTGGACCGGGCGGCGCGACCTGGAAGGGACAGGTGGGCGTCATCCCGATGGTGTTCTATCGTGTGCGGCTGGACCACCGCAACTCGCTGGTGTTTTCGTGCGGACCGGAGATCATGATGCGCTTCGTGATCTAAGAGTCGATGGTGGAAAGCTGCGAACGAATGGTGCGAAATTACGACCGCTGCATCTGGTGCTGACGCACTTCCTGAAGCTGCGAATTCAACGGGATTGCAGGAAGAGCCGCGTCGCGCGAGTCTCGGCCGATGAACGATGGAGTCAGCCCTCGACGGCGACGTGAGTCTCCGTGCGGATCACACCTTTCATGGCGTGAACTTTTTCCAACACCAGGTCGTTCAGATCCTTCCATTGGGGGAATTCGAAAACCGAATAAACATCGCCGATACCCCAACATGCGTCGGCCATCCTGACGCCCGGAAGATGATTCATGGCGTTGGCAATGTCGCGCGATTTCCCTGCCTCTGCGGTAATCACGACATAGGCTCTCATGGCGCAGCCTCCAGTTGGCGATTGTAGCGCCAAGACTGTCGCCTTAAACCAGGCGCTCACATTGGCCTTCCCGAAATGGAACTCCAACAACGGCCGCCATTTACCCGGGACCTTCTCCTGGCTTACGATTCCTGCAATCCCCCTTCTTCTGGTTCGGTACACCTTTTCGCGCAGCGGGCGTAGTTCAAAAAACTAACCAGCCGGATAAAGAATTTCGATTGGACGGGGGTGCGGGCCGCCACCTAGGCTCTTCCGATGGCTGACGGGAGAACCCGGGCGCACGCCAGCACGCGATCGCTGCAGCCGGCGCACCAGTCTGTCGTGGGGAGATTCCTGCCACCATTTCGCAATTATCAATTCGGCGGCGCTTACGACGAGATGTTCGAGGCGCCGGGGCGTCCACGCGAGCACTATCGCAACCTGTTCCAGACGCTGTTGGAGCTGCCGTCGGACGAGTTGCGCAAAAGCCAGCAGGCCGCGGACCTGTCGTTCCTGCACCAAGGGATCACGTTCACCGTTTACAGCGACGATCGCGGCACGGAGCGCGTCTTCCCCAACGACCTGCTGCCGCGGATCATTCCGGCGGCGGAATGGCAGAAGTTGGAAAAGGGGCTGACGCAGCGGATCACGGCGCTGAACCTGTTTCTCGACGACATCTATCACCAGGGCAAGATTCTCAACGACAAGGTCGTGCCGCGCGAGATGGTTTATAGCTGCAAGCACTTCCGGCGGGAGATGCGCGGGCTCGACGTGCCGCGCGGAGTGTATGTCTCGATCTGCGGAACGGACCTGGTGCGACTGCCCGACGGCAGCTTCGCGGTGCTGGAAGACAACTTGAGGGTGCCGAGCGGCGTGTCGTACATGCTGGCGAACCGCAAGGTGCTGAAGCGGGTCTTCCCGCAACTGTTCCGCGATTACGGCGTATCGCCGGTCGACCACTACGCGCAGGCGCTGCTGGCGACGCTGTCCACGCTGGCCCCGGCGAATGCGAAGTCGGCGCACGAACCGACGGTGGTGCTGCTCACGCCAGGGGTGTTCAACTCGGCGTACTTCGAGCACACCTTCCTGGCACAGCAGATGGGTATCGAGCTGGTCGAGGGGCGCGATCTGCTGGTCCACGACAACTTCGTCTACATGCGGACGACGGCCGGCCTGCGGCGAGTGGACGTCATCTACCGGCGCGTGGACGACGACTTCCTCGACCCGGTGTGCTTCCGTCCCGACTCGAGCCTGGGCGTGCCGGGGCTATTTAACGCCTATCGCGCGGGGAATGTCACGCTGGCTAACGCCATCGGTACAGGCGTCGCCGACGACAAGGCAATGTACGCCTATGTGCCGGCGATCACCAAGTATTACCTCGGCGAAGATCCGATCCTGAATAACATCGAGACCTATCTGCTGAACGACCGCGCGCAGCGGCAGCACGTGCTGGAAAATCTCGACAAGCTGGTGGTGAAAGCGGTGGGCGAGTCGGGCGGATACGGGATGCTGATCGGGCCGCATTCGACGGTGGAGCAGCGGGAGAAATTCCGCGGGCTGATCGAGGCGGACCCGCGGAATTACATCGCGCAACCGACGCTGAGCCTGTCGCGCGCGCCGTGTTTCCTGGAAGGCGAAGTGCAGGCGCGGCACATTGATCTGCGGCCCTACATCTTATATGGCGAGAACGTGACCTTAATTCCCGGCGGGCTGACGCGGGTGGCGCTGCGGGCGGGCTCGCTGGTGGTGAACTCGTCGCAGGGTGGCGGCAGCAAAGATACGTGGGTGCTGCGCTCATGAACCTGCGCAATCAGAACACGATGCTGTCGCGGGTGGCGGACAGCCTGTACTGGATGAGCCGCTACCTGGAACGCGCGGAGCACACCGCGCGATTGATTGATGTCGATTTGCAGCTGCAGCTCGAACAATCGCCGGAGCCAGATGGCGGGCGCTCGTTGCGGCTGCTGGCGGCGTCATACATTGATGCGCTCTCTTCGCAACCGCCGGAAGATTCGGCGAGCCTGACGCACACGCTGACGTTCGAGCGGACGAATCCGTCGTCGATCGTGTCGTGCCTGGCATCGGCGCGCGAGAACCTGCGCCAGGTGCGAGAGCAGTGCAGCTCGGAGATGTGGGAGCAACTGAACCGCCTATACCTGAAGACGGTGAACACCGAGCCGAGCGATTCGTTGAACGTGCACCGGTACTATTGGTCGGTGCAGGAGGGAGCGCATCTCTTCCAGGGAATCACCGACACAACCATGCTGCATGGGCAGGGCTGGCATTACATCCAACTCGGGCGTTACGTGGAGCGGACGGATGCGCTGGCGACGGTGATCGGCACGCACTTCAGCTACCTGCCGCACTTCGTGAACCAGGCGGTGGAGAGCGAGGAATACCTGGAGTGGGTGGGGCTGCTGAAATCGTGCTCTGCGTTTGAGGCGTACTGCAAGACATATACGGCGGAGTTACGTCCCCTGCGTGTGGCGGAGTTCCTGCTGCTGAACCGCGAACTGCCGCATGCGGTGCTGTTCTCGGTGGACATGGTCCACGCGGCGCTGCAGGCGATTGCACAGTTGACCGACCGGCGGGCGGATGAAGCGATCCGCGTGATGGGGCGTTTGCGGGCGATGCTCGCCTATAGCAGCATTGATGAAGTGATGGCGATCGGCGCGTCGAATTACATGAACAACATTCGTGCGCAGTGCGCGCAGGTGCATACGGCGATCCAGCAGATTTACTTTGATTACCCGGTGGAGTCGGCGATGGTGGGGTGAGGCGGGTTCCTCGCTTCGCTCGGAATGACAAAGATGATTTATTCGGTGCGGCACATAACGGCGTTCAAGTATCAGCCCGCGATTCGCGAGAGCATGATGGAGGTGCGACTGCGTCCGCGGAGCGAGGGGCGGCAGCGCTGCCTTAGCTTTCAGCTCGATCTCGAACCCACGGCGAACGTGATGAGCTATCGCGACTTCCTTGGGAACACCGTGCATCACTTCGACATCGCGGGGACTCATACGGAGATCAAGGTGGCATCGCAGGCGCTGGTGGAAGTGCAGTCCGGTGATGAGGGCTTAGACGACGGCACGTGGGAGGAACTGGACCGGCGCGTTGGGGCGGAAGATCACTGGGAGATGTTATTGCCAAGCCAGTTTGCCTGCGTCAGCGACAGCCTGAAGAACCTATCGCGGGAGTTAAAGTGCGAGCGCCACGGCACACCGCACGAGTTCCTCGTCGGTTTGAACCACGCCATCTACGATACGTTCAAATACGTTCCGAACAGCACGAAGGTGGATTCGCCGATCGACGAGGCGCTGGAGGCGCGACAAGGTGTGTGCCAGGATTTCTCGCACATCATGATTGCGCTGGCACGGATGCTGCAGATTCCCTGCCGGTACGTGAGCGGATACCTTTACCACCAGCCGAAAGAGAATGACCGCTCGCTGGAGAGCGCGTCGCACGCCTGGATAGAAGCGTTGCTGCCGAAGTTCGGATGGACGGCGTTCGATCCGACGAACAACCTGGTCGGTGGGAACCGGCACATTCGGGTGGCGATCGGGCGAGATTACGCCGACGTTCCTCCGACGCGCGGCGTATATAAAGGTGAGGCGCAAAGCGAACTGGCGGTTGCAGTGAAAGTTACCGCAGCAGACATGATGGCGGAAGACACGGGCACTACCTTCGTCGTAAGGTCGCGTCCGACCATAGCGAAGCCCGCACTGAAGAAGAACCAGGAACAACAGCAGCAACAGCAACAGTAAACTTCGCTAACGGCGAGCGGATGCGGCCTCAGGCTTCGCCACCGCCCAACTGATGATGGGTGCCAGCGCATTGTCCTCATCCCGCTGCGACACGCCGAGGAAACCTCCCATGACTGCAACATCGGTTTCGGACTTATCAGGTAAGGTGACGTGTAGAGGGGCGCTCGAAATCCCAGTGGGAAACGAATCGAGAGCAACTGCGCTGCAGCGGACGATACTCGGATCGGGATCAGTTCGAGTCTCGTAACTACGCCTTAACTCTTGATTTATGCGTATTTGCTCTTCCTCGCCGGCCTTCGCCGGCAGCCAGTTGACCCGCTGTGTTCCCAGAATGAGGTTGCGCATGGGGAGAAGCCTCTCGTCCTCCTTGCTGAAGAGATAGGGAAAGAGGTCCGCGATCCAGCCCGTTGCGGATTCCGTTGCATAAAACTTTTCGGGTTTGTAGATCGCCTTCCAGAAATCGCGATCGGGTTTGCCCTCGGCGGCCATTATGAATTCGTCGAGAATCGGAGCCAGTTTCGAGGTCCACCACTGGAGGTCGTAGGTGGCGAGGACTTCGATTCGCTCCTGCATGCGGCGCCAATCCTCCGGCGTCCCCGTCACCGTTATTTCAGGGATACCGCAGATACACGCCATCGAGTATTCGAAATACTGCTGGTAGGCATCCATCAAGGCGATCTCATAAGCGGTTTTGATCGACGGAGTTGTGGTAGTGAAGTTGCACATCAACGTCTCATGCAGGAACGGGTCGGAGTTGGCCTTTATCAGTTCGGAGAAATAGGCGATAAACGCCGGCCAGCTCTCCGGGGTAATGGCGTAGGTTGTGATGTTAAGTCGCTTTTTTCCCTGGTGGTTTACGATCCGGCCGCGGAGCTCCTCGGCGTGTTTCAGAACATGATGTCCGAACCCCTGAACAATGACGAGCCAGATGGCGTCCGGCGAAAGAATCAAGGGACGGTGCTGACTGAAGGCGAGGTGGACCGCCTGGATAAGGGGATGTACATCGGAAGAGATAATGATTGCCGACACTTCCTGCTCCGGCATGAGCAGGATCCTGGCGCGACAGAGCTGGTCAAAGCTCTGCTTCAGTGTGCCCAGGGGGATTTTTTCAGGCGCCGGGGAGACATCGTCCACCGCAAAAGTGATGCCGTCATCCAGGCGCGAACCGCGATTAGAGTTGGGAAAACCGCCGACAGAAGTCTTTCTTTCAAACACGGATACCCCCATTCTGAGCGGGCCGAAAGAATCGATTACGGTGAGATCGTGATGAAGCAGGTTGACCCAGAAGAATAACCCATTCCGCTCCAGGAAGTTAGGCCAGCCTCCGTGAGTCCACCGCGCTTGCTATATTTATTCGTTAGCCTCGGACCTGGATGCAGAAAATTCTCGAACTGGACAGTCGGGTGCTGGTGGCACTCGTCACCGCGCTGCTTGCCCTTTCAGCAGCGGCGTTTGCGCAGACCGACGAAATCCAGGTTTACGACGCCAGCATCGCCGACCGAGGCGCCTTCGCGCTGACGTTACACAACAATTTCACGCCCATTGGGGTGAAGACGCCGGCATTCCCGGGCGGACTCGTTCCCGACAAGTCGTTCAATGGCGTTTTCGAGTGGGCGTACGGGGTTACGTCGTGGTTCGAAGCCGGGCTCTACCTGCCGCTGTACAGCGTTTCGAAAGACCGCGGCGCTACCATCAACGGCGGCAAGATTCGTCTGCTCTTTGTGAAGCCGCATGCCGACGAGCACCGCTTCTTCTACGGAGCGAACTTCGAATTCAGCTACAACGCGCGGCACTGGGACAGCGACCGGTATACCTCGGAGATCCGTCCGATCGTGGGCTGGCACCTCAAGCCTGTGGACATTATCGTGAATCCCATCCTCGACAACTCCTGGACGGGCGGATTCAGGAGCCTCGACTTCGCTCCTGCCACGCGGATTGCTTACAACCTGTCTCCGAAATGGGCGCTGGCAGCAGAGGAGTACTCCGACTACGGCCCGCTGCGTGACTTCTACTCTTTGCACGACCAGGCGCACCAGATGTATGCAGTTGTCAATCACCATGGCAAGACCGTAGACGTTGAGGCTGGCGTTGGCGTTGGGCTCACGGCTGGAACCGATCGGCTAACGCTGAAGCTCATCCTGACGCGCGATCTTCCGTTCCATTGGCGGGCCGAATCCAGGCAGAAAAAATAAGCCGGAGACCTTGTTGCGTCTCCGGCTCATTCGTGCAGGAGGAAATTGCCGCTACCAGACGGTGAGCCTCTCCTTGTCGATCCACTCGTGGAAGCCGCCGCCGGTGGCATTGACACCAAGTTGGTATTGCGCGCCGAGGTTGTCTCCCCAGTTCAGCCACTTCGCGGGCTGGGTCTGATTGACGTTGTACACCTTGCCGTCGATGACGAATGTCTTGTAGGTGTAGGTGTGGTTGGTGTGATCAGTCGTCATGTACCACTGGATATGGTGCCAGGTTCCAGGCGTGAACTTCGGGCACGGAATGGTGGTGTGCAGCCAGTGACCCGTGGATTCGTTCCAGGTATCCCAAACCGCGTGACCGTAATCGCACTCGGTGCCAATCATGTAATTCCAACCGCCAACGAACTGGAAGACGTCGTACTCAAAGGCCTGGCCGTGCGACAGGGATTCGGTGTCGACCATGAAATAGAAGTCCCAGAGGAAGTTGGTGGCGCTATTGATGGCGCCCTGCTTGTGATGCCACAGAGCATTCGCCCACACGCCATCACGGTAGAGTTCCATGCTGCTGCCGTCCATGGAGGGGTTGCTCTGGAAGAACGCCTGCCAATAGTTGCCGGCGCCGCTGCCTCCCGCGCAGGCCGGGTTGCCGCAGGGCACCCAACCGGTATTGATATTGTCGATGTTGCTGAACACCTTGGCGGTGGCGGGCGGCGTGGGAAGACCCGTGCCTGGCGCGGGAGTCGGAGTCGGAGCCGGCGTGCCGCTGACGCTGATGTTGATCCACTGATCGCCATAGGCGCCGGTGCTGTCCCAGGCGCGAATCACGAGCTGGTGATTGCCGGGCGCCGCGGTGAGCGTTCCGCTCACGCTGCCGGTGACGCCAGCAGTGAAGACGTTCTGGCTGTCGAGGTAGGCGTGCCAGCCAACGATGGGCGTGGAACTGGAGGCAGACGCCTGGAATGTGAAGGTGGAAGAAACGGTCGAATTCGCGGCGGGGGAAGGGACGGTCACGGTGACAGTAGCAAAACAGTTTGCTGCCAGAAGAGCGATCAGGCACAGGAGGGACTTCTTCATTACATCTCCAAAGGGGGTTTGGGATCGGTCTCGCCGGTCGAGCACGGCTGCCGGGGATCAATATGCGTTAGGCGCGAGTTACAACGAATTAGCCGAACGCCCTAGGACACCTAGATTAAGCACCGTATTCCGTATTGGGTGATTACCCCGGGATCTACTTTGGATAACGCAAGTTGCTTAGAGGGGAGGCGTTCGCCCGAGCTACTTGCGTCGCGGAAGAGCAGCGTTTTGGCGCTCTCAGGAGCGAACTTAGAACCAGTAAGGCGTGGCCTTCGTCCAGCGAGAACGCGGATAACGAACCTTCATGATCGTGCTCGTGCGAGGGCGGCAGCGACCGATTCGCGCGTCCAGCCGGATGGGTTGAAGAGGTAAAGGGTGCGGTGGGTGAGATCGCGGGGCCAGGGTTCGTCAGTCGAGAGCCCGACGGATCCTGCGCAGCGCGTTTCGCGAATGAGGCCTAGCCCTTCGCGCTCGAACAACGCGCGGTCAGGCCCCATCCGAAACAGCATGGGGACAGCTTCATCAATCGGAAGGCTGGTAAGCCAGTTGTCTCCGGCGCACCAGGAGGCAAGGGCGGTGATGGAGAGTCCTTTGGCCGGCGGAAGCTGGCGGTGAAGGTCTTCCAGGAGCTGCTGGTAAAACAAGCGTTGTGACTGGAGGGCGTCGAAGTCAATCTGCAGCGCTTTCACGTCGGAGCGGTCCGCGGACTTGAGCAGCGCAGCCACGACTTCGGGAACCAGCTCGGGCGAGATGTCGGTGACTCGCGCTTCGATGCGAATGACCGCGATCAAATATGTCTCAGGCGGGACACGTAAGGGTTGCCGACGAGGCTGCACTGAAACGCCAGTCCCGAGGGTGACAGTGGCGTCGAGGTAGGCGACACCAGTCTTTTTGGTTTCGATGAAGCTGAGGTCGGTGCGGCGTTCCCAGGCCCACAACACGACGGACGGCGGCCGGGAACGCTGGGCTACAGCGCCGATCGAGGCGGCAACTAAACCTGCCGTGAAGAGGAAACGCGGAAGCCGTGACACCGGAGTCGATCCGAGAGCATTGTAGCGCGGAATCTTTCCCATGGATGCAGCGCGCTAAAGAAACTTTCTGTGCATATCGTGAACGTTACAACCTGGAAAGCCACAGACGGCAATCGAGTTCAATTCACAGCCTTCACAGCGGCTCGGGAAGCACTGCCGCGAGCGAATAAGCGCCGGGGCCGGTCAACAGCAACGCGAAAGAAACCAGGTAGCCGATCGTTACCGTGGCATGGATATGCGAACCAAAGACGGCGGTACCAGGCCCTCCGAAAGCGCCGAACAGGAATGCCGCTCCCGCGGTACAGGAAGACGAGCGCAAGCGCGTTGCGCAAAATGAGAAGAGCGAAATCGATATGTGCGTTCGCGGGGCCCATGGTCTCGTCTCCTGGACTACAGGCTTCGATGTTGATCATTCCTGGGGTGCACGGATCGTCCCGGCATAGACGCTGAGCAAGCCTTCCGTCAATGACGGTCGGCCGCAGAGACGCGATTTTGGGCCCATCTTCCAGTCCGAATTACCATTGTGCGGAGCGCGGATTTCGGATAATGTTCCGCGATCAATTCCGGCCAAGTTCCCACCATCCCCCGGGGTCCCACCCCGATTCGCTGTCGGAGACAACATGAAGAAAACGATCGTGGTTCTCTATCTGTGTCTGCTGGTTAGTGCTTGTCTGGGCCAAAACGCACAAACTTCCTCAACCGACTTTCCACGCCTGATTCGGTTTTCCGGCATTCTGAAAGCATCTCCCGGAAAGGCGCAGGCGGACACCGTTGGTGTCACGTTTGCCCTGTATCACGATGCCGAGGGCGGCTCGCCAATCTGGCTGGAGACGCAGAATGTCACCGTTGATGCCGGCGGTCATTACTCCGTCATGCTGGGATCGGCGAGCAAAGACGGAATGCCCGCGGAATTATTCGTGGCGAATGAGGCGCGCTGGCTGGGAGTAAGGGAGGAGGGACAGGAAGAGTCCACTCGCCTGCTCTTGGTGAGCGTTCCGTACGCGCTCAAAGCCGCGGATGCCGAGACCCTGGGCGGCATGCCGCTGTCGGCGTTCCTGCTGAATCCGGGCAGTGTCGAGACCAGTCAAACGGGATCAAGCCCGACGATTACGAAGACGGACACGGCAAAACGCTTCGCCGCTACCATCGGCGTTAACTACGTGCCAGTGTTTGCGGACGCCTTGGGCACGCTGACGAACTCGCTGCTGTTCCAGTCGGCGGCAGGGGTAATCGGCATCAATACCGCCACGCCCAGCAGTGCCGCCAATGTGCGGTTACACGTGAACGGCAACATCCTGCTCAACGGGCAGACAACCCACCAGGTCCAGATGATTGGCGCAGCCTCGTCAGGGCGGTTGGGGCAAGATTCCTCGGGCTTCTTTTTTGCCTCCGACACAACGGGCAAGTCGATACGCTTCCTGACCGTGCCTTCAGGCGGAACCCTGACCCCCCAGATGTACATCCTGGGTAACGGCAACGTTGGCGTCGGAACTGCCACTCCGGGCAACAAGTTGACCGTCGCCGGCACCGTCGAAAGCACCAGCGGCGGCGTCAAGTTCCCCGATGCCTCGGTGCAAACGACAGCGGGGATCGCGCAAGCTGCGGCCGACGCGCGCTATTCGCGGCTGGGTAGCAGTAACACGTTCGTCGGCAACCAATCGGTGACGGGAAGCGTTTCCGTGTCGAATACGCTGACGGCCTCAAGTTCGGCCAGCCAGACCGCCGGGGTCACCGGGGCAAACACTGCGACCGGCGTTAACGCGGTCGGCGTGATGGGTATCTCGGCGAGTCCGACGGGAACCGCCGGAGTGTTCAACAACACCGGCGGCGGCAAGGTACTTTCGGCGCAAACCAACGGTTTCGAGTTTTTCAATCTCAATGGCGACAAGACGGTAAACCTGATCGCGACAGGAACCGCGACCAGCGGGACGCCGTTCAACTCCACGCCGCTCAATATCTTCTCGTCTGCGTTCAACAGTTCTTCATCGCAGGTGGAGAACCAGGTGTTCACGTTGTACGGCGTGCCGCAAGCAAACAACACAGCGAATCCGAATGCGAAGCTCAGCGTGGTATTTGGTTCGACCAGCATTCCTCCGACGGAAAAGATGTCGGTTGACGGAAGCGGCAATGTGATTGCGGCCGGCACTGTTGCCTCAGCCGCCGGCGGCTTTGTCTTCCCGGATATGACGATGCAGACCACGGCGGCAATCTCGCAAGCGGCAGCCGACGCGCGCTATCTGAAACTGACCGGCGGCACACTCACCGGCGCGCTGACGGCGCCATCATTCACCGGCAGCGGTGCAGGCCTAACGGGATTGAAGACCACATCGCTTAGCGGTCTCATCTCTCCCCTCAATCTGCCGGGCAGTACACTCGGCCCCAGCCTGCAGCAGATCGCCACGCTTAACTGGCGCGGAGCAGCGCCGACACCGCAGAACTTCCCGGCTGGGAATACTCCCGAAGCGGTAGCCTTCGACGGCACCAATATCTGGGTGACGAACAAGGGTGACAACAACGTAATGAAGTTGCGTCCCAGTGATGGCGCGATCCTGGGCACTTATAACGTGGGCACGCAGCCCTACGGCGTGACGTTTGATGGCACCAACATGTGGGTGGCGAACTTCGGCAGCAACAACGTCACCAAGCTCTCGTTGGCGGGAGCGACGCTGGGAACATTCAACGTTGGCACCAACCCGATCCGCATCTGCTACGACGGAACCAACCTTTGGGTGACGAACTATGGCAGCGGCAACGTCACCAAACTGTCGACGGCTGGAGCAACGCTCGGAACCTTTACGGTGGGAACACAACCGTACGGCGTAGTTTTCGACGGCACGAACATCTGGGTGTCGAACGATGCCAGCAGCAGCAATAGCATCACCGTCCTGAAAGCCAGCGACGGATCGGTGGTGAATACGTATACCGCTCCCTACATGATCAACCCGGAAGACATGGCCTTCGATGGGGCGAATGTCTGGGTCACCAGCTTTGGCAGTAACGCGCTCGCGAAATTTCGCGCTTCCGATGGCGCCTTCCTCGGATATGTCAATGCGGGTTACTCTACGTCGAGCATAGCGTTCGATGGCAGCAATATGTGGGTGGTGAGTTTCCTGGTTGGTGGCGGAATAAACAAGGTCCGAAGCGAAGACGGACGCGTGGTCGGGACTCAGCCCACGGGCAACTATCCGAATTCCGTAGCTTTCGACGGCAGCAATGTCTGGACTGCTAACTACGGCAGCAACAGTGTGACGAAAATTCCGCTGGCGGGCGTCGCCGGGGACCTTACAACCGTGGCTGCAGGCGACGGCTCGAACCTCGCTAACCTTGGTGGCAATGGCGCTAGTTTCACCAACATCAACGCCAACCAGTTAGTGGGAACGACTTACCAGACTTATTCGACTGGTGCGGGTGCACGGGGACTGGCTTGGGATGGAACCAATATCTGGGTAGCACTCTTTGACGCTGACAAAGTGCAGAAATTCCGCATGAGCGATGGCGCGCTGCTCGACACCATTTCCCTGCCGAAGGGCACAGCGCCCTACGCGTTGGCCTACGATGGTGCCAATATCTGGGCGACAAATCGCGGCAGCGCGGCTTCGCCCGGAAATTCAGTGACCAAGATCCGCGTCTCTGATGACTCAGTGCTGGGCACGTTTTCCGTGGGTAGTTCGCCGTTGGGAATTACCTTCGACGGCACCAACATCTGGGTTGCCAATTTCCTGGGGAACACGGTATCGAAACTCGATCCGGCTACAGGCGGCACGGTAGGCACGTACAACACCGGAACCGGCCCGGCGTTCCTGCAGTCGGATGGAACAAACATGTGGGTCACCATTACCGGATCAACCGATGTAAACGCTCTACCCAGCACACCAGGCGGCGTACTGAAACTGAAGGCGAGCGACGGAACGAACCTCGGCACCGTCAATACCGGGCGCGGAACCTACCGCATTGCATTCGACAGCGCCAATATCTGGGTGGACAATGCCGGCGAGAACACGGTGACTGAAATCCGCGCCAGCGACAGCACGGTGCTGGGCACCTACACGGTCGGCAACTTCCCAGTCGCACTCGCGTTTGACGGCAGCAACATCTGGGTCGCCAACGACGAACTGTCGGGAGTATCGGGGACCGTGATGAAACTGGGGGTGGACGGCAGCAAGCAGCTAGTGCTCTCGGCAAACGGCCCCGCACTGCCGATCGAGGCGATACGCGGGATGATCTACGCGGGGGGAAACATCTGGGTTTCGTCCTACAGCTACAACACAATTACCCGCATCAGTAGCTCGAACGTCGGCACCGCGTTGTCAACGCTCGCCCAGGGTAATGGCAGCGGCCTGACGAATGTCGCTCATCTCACTTCGAATAATTCGTTCGCCGGCAACCAAACCGTTCAAGGCAATGTAACTGCCTCGGGATCAGTGACGTCCGCGAGTGTTTCTGCCGGCACGGAGACACTCACGGGAACATTAACGGGAACCTCTGCCACCTTTAGCGGAAATGTAACGGCTGGTTCCTTGAACGCCGGATCCGCGGCGGTGACGGGATCCTTGTCGGCGACCTCGGCTGGCTTCAACGGTAACGTGAATGGGTATACGGTGAGTATTTCCAATTCCGCCTCGGGAACGCAGGGAGGGGCACTGAGTGTCTCCGCAACCCAATCCACGGCTGGCGCCGCCGCCGCCCTGGTGTCTCAGGGATACTACTGGGGAGTTTGGGGAAGCGGCGGCAATGCTGGCGTGTACGGCAGCAGCAGCAATTATGGAGTCTGGGGCAGTACCGCCGGCAGTCCCGGCTATGGGGTGTTCGGAAATTCGAATGATGGAACTGCCGTCGGAGTAGAAGGCGACAGTACTTCGAGCTATGGAGTGCATGGCGTCAGTGGCAGTAGTATTGGGGTTTTCGGCGAATCCAACAATGTCAGCATGCTAGGTCATAACACCAGCGCCCCGAGTGGCAACTACGCTTACATCTCCAGTAATTGCTGCGCCGCCGATCTATATGGCCCCGTGTCCATTCACGGTACGCTTTCGAAACCGTCGGGCTCGTTCAAGATCGACCACCCGCTCGATCCGGAAAACAAGTATCTCTACCACTCCTTCGTCGAATCACCCGACATGAAGAACATCTACGACGGTGTTGTCACCACCGATGCCAATGGTTACGCCGTCATCACGCTTCCCGATTGGTTCATGGCGCTCAACAAGGATTTCCGCTACCAGCTCACCGTCATCGGGGTCTTCGCGCAGGCTATCGTCGACCAGGAGATCACCGACAATCACTTCCGCATCCGCACCAATCAGCCGAGCGTGAAGGTCTCGTGGCAGGTGACTGGCATCCGGCACGATCCGTACGCGGTCGCCCATCCCATCCCTATTGAGGAAAACAAGTCTGCCATGGAACGAGGCACCTACTCGTATCCCGAGGTATATGGACAGCCACCCGAAAAGAGTGTCCGACTCGCGCTTCACCCGGAAGAAAGGAAGGCGGCAAAATAAGAAGAGTGGGATTGAAATTTCCATCGCGACCGGGATGGCAACGTCTAATCGGTAACCATGAGCGACAAGTTTCAGCTACGCGTTGCCAACTCCGCCGATATTCCAGCGCTGCATGAGCTGATTGCCGCTTCAGTGCGCGGCGTGATGACGTGGGCGTATACGCCTTCGCAACTTGAAGCCGCCCTGGGCACGTGGCTCGGCGTCGATTCTCAACTGGTCAGCGACGGCACTTACTTCGTTGTGGAATGCGATGGAGTGATGGTGGGTTGCGGTGGCTGGAGCAAGCGCAAAACGCCTTATGGGAGCGATCATCGCCCCGGACGCGAAGATGCGCTGCTCGATCCGCAGACGGAGGCGGCGAAGATCCGTGCGTTCTTTGTGCATCCGGACTGGGGGCGCCGAGGCATCGGCAGCATGATTCTCCACGAATGCGAGAAAGAGGCGATGGCAGCTGGATTCACGCAACTCGAGATGGGCGCCACCCTGAGCGGAGTTCCGCTTTACGAGAAGCACGGATACGTGCCTGTCGAGAAAGTGGACCTGCCGCTGTCGAACGGAGAGGTTCTGCCGATCTTGAAGATGGGAAAGCGAGTCTAACGGGTAGCAATTCTAGGTTGACGACATCCGTTTGGCTTAGCTTCGAACGCGTGAGCAAGATGCCCACGCTACAGCCGGCGAGACGCCGGCGCTACGAATTTAGCTAAGTGAGGTTGTTTTCTTGAGATCAGGAGTTACATACACGCCGCTCTTGTCCTGTAGCGCCTTGGCCTTCATTCTCAGTTCGACCATCTCGTAGATCGAGTCGTTGGTGCAGACTTCGAAGTAGAGGCGATCGGTCCAGTGTTTGACCGAAAAATCGGTGGCGTTAATACGTGGCGTCTTGGCTTCCCTGACGATGAGACGGTGAAAGACTTCCGGCGCGACGGGAACCAGTCCCGTCAGCAGACGAACTTTTTCTTTTCCCCAAAACGTCGGGAGTTCCAGGTCCAGAGTTTCGAGCGAGATCTCGCTCGTGAGCTTGTCGAACGCCGCCTGGTTGATGTGCACGCCGCCTACGTTGTAGCGCATCAGGAATTCATCGGGGTTACCGCCGGTGTCGGCGTCGTCTACGGTCTGCGCGCTATACACGTTGAACAAGTGCCCGGGCGTGTCGAAGACGCGGCGCGCGCCTTTATTGCACGACGCCAGCCGATCGCTCTCGTTCAGCGCCTTCGAGATCATGATGCGGTGATCCCCGTCCATCAGGTACATGGGTGGCGTGTCCTGGTAGCAGATGCCGATGCCGAGTTCGAGCGTCGGCAGCCCCGCCTTCTCTGAATTCTCGTTATACGCGCGCACGATCGAGATCATCTCGCGCGCCAGCACGCACGTTTTCGCCACGCCAACACCCGTCTCGCCTTCGTTTTCGAACAGCGCCAGGATGACCGCGTCGCCTTCGATGAAGACCTTCGTTGCCTGGTACTTCGGGATCAGCTTGTTCACCGGGTCGTAGAAGTTGAGCGAGAAATACGATGCGGGGTTCAACCCGCGCTCACTTAACGTTCGAGTCAAGGTAGTCGAGTCGCGGATGTCGGCCTTGAGGATGACATGGTGGCTGACGCGATCCTCTACCGACTTCTGTTCTTCCGCCAGCGTGAACTCGTAAAGCGTGCGGTTGATCTCGGAAAGGTTGCGCAGCTTGTCGCTGGTGATGACCGAAACCGTATCCATCACCGATGCCAGCGCATCCAGCCGGCGCAGATCGCGGTGATAGCGCATGAAGTCGCGCATAAAGCGTCCGGCAAGCTTCGTTTTGTCGGCGGTGCGGAAAGCCGCAATGCGCTTCAGAGCTGCCTGGAAGTTGGTGGCCGAAAGCCTTGGCTGTTCGGCAATCAGGCTCTCCACACGCGAGCGCTCGACACGCGAGACCAACGCGTTCTTCAACTGCTGTGCGTTGATGGTCGGCGAATACTCGGCCAGCAGCGAAACCGTTTCGTAGGCGGCGATGATGTGATCGAGCACGCCCTCGCGCTCGAGCAACTGCATCCACGATTCCAGCAGTGCCTTCTGGACTTTTCCCTGCCCCTGTGTCTCGTCAGGCGTGCCGTTGGCGACCAGTTCCTGCGCGTTGTCGGGAGCGGCAAGAATCGCGTCGAGATCCTCCGGCGAATGTCCGAACGAGAGCGAGCGCAGGTACTCGTGCGCGATCTGCAGCATCCGCGGGTAGCGGTCGGGGTCGCGCTCGAAATTCCCGAGCATGACGTAATGTTCGGCGTTCAGGTGGTCGTCGCGCCCGTTGTCGGAGAAGACGAGCGAATTGACGAACAAGTCGTAGCCCGGGAGCTCAGCCGATCCGAAATAGGATCGTCGCGTGCGGACCAGCGTCTCTTTTTCTACCTCGCGGAGAGTGTGGAAGAGCTCCTGGCCGGCCTTGCGCAGGATGGTCTTCTTGTTGAGCTGGAACCCGACGCAGCGTTCGCGCAATTCGACGGCTTTTGCCGTAGTTGACTGCCGTGGCCCTTCGTAGCCTTTCACCCGCGTGCGCAGCCGCTCCAGGGTGGAGTTGTACTGTTCCACTAATTCGCTGCGGAGGTACTTGATGATCGCGATGCGGGCCAGCAGGTCGAGCGAAATGTTGCCTTCGCTCTTGGCTCGATTCAGCGCCGCAACCTGGATGTCGGTTAGCCGCCGCTTGAACTCCGACGCATCGAGTTGCGCTGGCTTGGGCGCAAACGTCGGCGGGCGAAAGGTGCCCGGCGGGCGAATGGTGTCCCCGGTCGGCTGCGCCAGCAGATCTTCCACCGCGCCTGCTTTGGCGATGACGCGCGCCATGTGATGCCGCGAAGCTTCCATCAGAAGGTTGCTTAGCGACACGTCGTAGCGGACATTGTCTACTCCCGTTACCAGCCCCTGCAGCTCGATGGAAGGCGAATAGGTCTTCAGCTCGAGCTGGTGCGCAAGCTCGGCGAGGTTCTCGCGTTGGAAAAAAGGGAACGGCGCCATGCGGGCGGATTGCGTACTACGCGGCAAGGCTACCACGGGTTCGCAACCGAACCAAATGTTACGTAGGTTACTGAAAAGGCAAGGGGCTGTGACCATCTGGTGAGCCGGCGATCGGGTGATCTAAGGCTTTTCGAAAGCAGAGGGCGATGCTTTACACTGCCACTCGCTTTCGATCTCCACTTTCCAAACCATGCGAGTCCCCTATTTCATCCTCTGTTCTGCAACCGCGGTGCTTTTCCTACTTAGCTCGTCGGCATCAACAGCCCAGTCTGAACGACGCTCGCCTTCACAGGCGGTTGAGATCAGGGCGAGAAACAGCAACTCCTCAGTTTTAGTCCTTCGCGCCGAAGTCAATCTCGACCGCTCTCTCCCACAACAAGACTGGAACGGCTTCGGCGGCGGCGCTGACGGAACTCAGTATTCCCCGCTCTCGCAGATCAACCGCAGCAATGTGAAACAGCTCGAACGCGCCTGGACGTTCGATACCGGAGAAACCGGCGGATTGCAGACTACTCCCATCGTTATTGATGGCGTGCTGTTCGGCGTCACACCGACGCAGAAGATCTTCGCCTTGAATGCAGCTACGGGCGAGCTATTTTGGCGCTTCGATCCCGGCATCAAGGGGACGCAGCCGTGCCGCGGGCTGACGTACTGGCGTAATGGCAGAGACAAACGCATTTTAGTCGGCGTGATGAATTATCTGTACGAGCTCGACGCCTACACTGGCCATCCGGTGGCCAGTTTTGGGAACCGAGGGCGCATTGATCTTCGCGAAGGGCTGGGCCGCACTCCGGCAAGCGCGCAATCCATCTTCCTCACCAGCCCGGGAATCGTCTATCGAGACCTTATTATCGTCGGCGGACGAAACCCGGAAACACTCCCCGCGCCTCCCGGCGATATTCGCGCCTTCGACGTTCGCACCGGCAAGCTGCGCTGGTCGTTTCACACCATTCCGCATCCCGGCGAGTTCGGCTACGACACCTGGCCCGTAAATGCCTGGACCTATAGCGGGGCGGCGAACAATTGGGCAGGCATGGCGCTCGACCAGAAACGCGGCATTCTTTACGTCCCCACCGGCTCTGCTGCCATGGATTTCTACGGCGCCAATCGCATCGGTGACGACCTATTCGCCAACTGCCTGCTTGCTCTCGATGCCGCTACCGGCAAACGTCTATGGCACTTCCAGGGCGTGCATCATGACATCTGGGACCGCGACTTCCCTGCCCACCCGGCGCTCCTGACCGTGCAACGCGACGGCAAACCGGTCGATGCGGTCGCCCAAACCACCAAGCAGGGCGTGGTCTACGTCTTCGATCGCACCACCGGACAGCCTCTGTTTCCGATCGAATCTCGCAAGTATCCCGCCAGTGATGTCCCCGGCGAAGTTGCAGCCGCCGAGCAGCCGTGGCCTTCGAAGCCCGCTGCCTTCGCACGCCAGAAACTCACAGAAGACCTGCTGACGGATCGCACTCCCGAAGCACACCAGTGGGCTTTACAACATTTCCGCGACTTCCGCAGCGAAGGTCAGTTCGTGCCGTTCGCCGTCGGACACGATACGGTCGTCTTCCCCGGATTCGATGGTGGAGCGGAATGGGGCGGTCCCGCCGCCGATCCCGAAACCGGCATCCTGTACGTTAACGCCAACGATATCGCCTGGACCGGAGCGTTGGCGAAAAGCGCTGGCAACGACACCAGCGGCGCTTCACTCTACCAGTCTCACTGCGCGCTTTGCCATCGCGACAATCTGCGCGGCACGCCTCCGGACTTCCCGTCGCTCCTCGACCTTGGCACCCGGCGCACTCCTGCCCAAATCACCGAGGTCATTCGCCAGGGCAAAGGTCGCATGCCGGGATTTCCCCAGTTCACCCGCGATCAATTGAATGCACTGATGGAATTCCTGGTCAGCGGTAAGAACAAAGAAGTCGCGAGTGGCGGACCACCACCGCCGGGCATGGATTACGAGTTCACCGGATATCACCGGTTCCTCGACCCAGAGGGCTATCCCGCCGTGGCTCCGCCTTGGGGAACACTGAACGCCATTGATCTCAACAGCGGCGAGTTCGTCTGGAAAATTCCGCTGGGCGAATATCCGCAGCTCGCAGCGAAGGGACTGCACGACACCGGAACTGAAAACTACGGCGGCCCGCTCGTGACCGCCGGAGGACTCCTCTTCATTAGCGCCACCAACTTCGACAAGAAGTTCCGCGCGTTCGACAAGAAGACCGGCGAGTTGCTCTGGGAAACAACATTGCCGTTTGCCGGCAACGCCACGCCGGGAACGTACGAACTCAACGGTTGTCAATTTGTCGTAATCGCCGCTGGAGGAGGTAAAGACCTCACCTCACCCTCTGGCGGAGTGTATGTAGCGTTCGCAGTGCCAAAGTAAGCTGCTGGCAGACACATTGCGGCATCCCTACTGAAAAGTCATATGGCGGCACTCTTGGGTCGCGTTTTTGGGGAGTTTGGATCGACTTTGGCAATCCAATAATTCGGTTCTATTTTGGGAAACAATTTCCACGAAAAACGGCTCCAGCAGCCGCTTTTTGCTTTGTCCCCGATCGCAACGCATGCTACGGTGAAAGCTGGTAAGGGCGAATCATTACCAGTCAGTCAACACGTTGCCGTGCTGGAAGCGTCCCCTTTAAGAGCTAACTGGAATGCAATGAAGAATTTGGCTTTAAGTGCATTCTTTTCCTCGAATTGCGAAAAAGTCTGGCGCTAACTCGTTGATTCCAGGATCCCGCCGGGGAGTGCACCCTTTTGTATGCAGTAACTTCAGGGTTAGCCGGCACACGACGACTGTCACCGCCGAATGTGCGCCCCATCACGGGGCTTCCGCCCGCCCTTCGATGAAGATAGTGTCGGAGGATTTTCTGCGATGGCATTGGTGGATTCCAAGAAGGGCGTTATCGGAATTTTGACCGGCGGAGGCGACGTGCCGGGCTTGAACCCGGCGATTCGCGCCGTGACGATTCGCGCGCTGCGCGAGGGCTACCAGGTGATCGGCATCCGCCGCGGCTGGGGCGGACTGGTGGACATGGTTCGCGACAAGGATGCCGACAACGCCGACCATTACCTGGTTCTGAACGAAGAGATTGTGAACCGCGCCGGCCGGACGGGCGGCACCTTCCTGCATACGTCGCGAACGAACCCAAGCAAGGTGAGTAAGGGCAAGGTTCCACCGCACTTGCAGGCGCAGTACAACGCCGAGAAGAACGACATCACGCCCGAAGTGCTCAAGAATCTGGAATGGCTGGGCATCAATCACCTGATCCCGATCGGCGGCGACGACACGCTGAGCTATGGCGTGCGCCTCGACCAGGAAGGATTCAAGGTCGTGGCGATTCCGAAGACGATGGATAACGATGTCCCGGGAACCGACTACTGCATCGGCTTTTCTACCTGCGTAACCCGTACGATACAGATGGCCAACAGCCTGCGCACCTCGGCCGGATCGCACGAACGGTTCCTCGTACTCGAAGTCTTCGGCCGCTACGCCGGGTTCACCGCCATGCTGCCGACGATGGCCGGAGCAGCGAACCGCTGCGTCATCCCCGAGTACAAGTTCAACATCGAGCAGCTGACGGAACTGCTGGTTTACGATCGCAAAAAGAATCCGAGCCGCTATTCGGTGGTGCTCGTCTCGGAAGGCGCGATGTTCGAAGGCGGCGAGATGGTCTTCTCCGACCAGACCAGCGACGAGTTCGGTCACAAGAAGCTCGGCGGAATCGGCGACCTGGTCTCCGACCAGTTGAAGGAGTGCTCGAAAAAATTCAACAATGGCAAGCCGATCGACGTGATCAACCAGAAGCTCGGATACCTGGTGCGCGGTGGCGATCCCGACGCGATCGACTCCATCGCCCCCATGGCCTACGGCAACCTGGCGCTGGACCTGATCCTTAATCGCGTCCACGGCCGTTTGGTGGTGTTGAAGAACGGGCGCTATGACAACACGCCGATCGACGTCGTGACGGCGTCGAAGAAGATCGTCAACATCAAGGAACACTACAACATGGAGCGCCTGCGCCCGCACTACAAGAGCTTCGAAATGAAGCCGCTGTTCCTGATGACGAGCGAGTACGTGTAAAGCAGTGGGTAGTGGTTAGTGGTTAGGAGAAAGGCCTGCGACGTTGCAGGCCTTTCTCTTTCTCGGGGCTATTTCACTTCGATGGTCTGTGCCGCACGCTGGTATGGAACTGTCACTGACCTGCCGCCGATCACCGTCACCTTCAACTCTTTCCACCACGGCGTGAAGCTGCCTTCGGGGGCGGCAAGTTTCACCACCGATCCGTCGCCTTCGCAGGTGATCGACTGCCGCAGGAACTCGCCCTTCTGGTAGTTCACCGTGTTGCCGTCGTCGGCATACAGCGAACCGCGGCAGTCTGGTCCCGGATAAATGCGCAACTCCAGCGGACCGCTTGGCGTTTCGCTGGTGCTCTGCACGATCGGCTGCATCGGGATGATCGCGCCTGCGCGAATGTAGATCGGCAGCACGTCGAGCGGCGGCTCCAGTTGAATCGTTCCCTTCACCTTCTGGTTCGTCCAGAAGTCGTACCACTCGCCCGGCGGAACGATCACGTCCTGCTTCATCAGGAAGTTCTCGACCTTCGGTGCGAGGAAGACGTCGTGTCCCCAGAGATAGTTGTAGCTCTCATCCACCAGTGCTGGTTCGGTCGGATACTCGAGATAAAGCGGACGCATCATAGGAATGCCCGTTCGCGACATCTCGTCGGCCAGCGCGTAGACGTACGGCAGCATCTGGTAACGCAGTTCGATGTACTTTTTGCGGATCGCGACCTGGTCGGGCGTGTGCACCCACGGTTCCTGGTCGGGCGAGCCTTTCTCGGTATGGTCGCGATAAATCGGGTTAAATGCACCGAGTTCGATCCAGCGCGTCAGCAGCTCCGGCGTTGGCGCCCCGCGAAAGCCGCCGATATCGTCGCCCACCATGCCGAATCCGGAAACGCCGAGCGAGAGCAGCATCGGAATGCTGAGCCGCAT
>Ga0335069_10002210_pt1 | contig 30226 bp, 20 predicted proteins | sample Lox_Sample_11_FD_206714 | JGI IMG/M metagenome (GOLD analysis project Ga0335069, IMG submission 206714) | Soil microbial communities from Loxahatchee National Wildlife Refuge, Florida, United States - Lox_Sample_1.1 | ecosystem: Environmental > Terrestrial > Soil > Wetlands | place: USA...
GGCCGCGGTGATCGTGCGCGACATCTGGACCCCCTTCGGAATAGCCTGGGGAGAAGACGGCCGCCTCTTCTACGACGGCGCGGACTGGTCCATCTGGTCGGTCGAGCCCGAGCGTGCGCCGACGGTGCTCACGAAGAGGCTCGACGGCGAGTTCAGCCACCTGCTTCCCCATCCGTTGCCGGGGGGGCGCGCGCTCCTGTACACGGTGCGCCGCCGCCTGTGGACGTGGGGCGACGAGGAGGTCGTCGCCCACGTCTTCGCCACGGGCGAGCGCAAGGTGCTTCTCGAGGACGCGGCCGATGCCCGCTACGTCGCCTCGGGGCACCTCGTCTTCCTGCGGCGCGGGACTCTCTTCGCCGTGGGGTTCGACGCCTCGCGGCTCGCGGTCCACGGGACCCCGGTTCCGGTGCTCGATCTCACGGTCCAGGCCCTGACCGCCGACGCCAACGAGGACAACACCGGGGCGGGGCAGTTCGCCGTGTCCTCGGCCGGGACGCTCGCCTGCCTCCGCGGTGTCGTGGCGCCCTACCCCGACGCGGACCTCGTCGCCGTCGACCGTGAGGGTCGGGTCACGCCGCTGAACGCCCCGCGGCGCAGCTACCGTCCCTTTCTGGCGATCTCACCGGACGGGCGGCGCCTCGCGGTGGCGACGCTCACCCTCGAAGAGGGGCCTCTATGGATCTACGACCTTGCCCGCGGCACGCTCGCCCGGCTCCCCGGGACCGGAGAGGTCGGCTGGCAGCGGTGGACGCCCGACGGCCGACGGGTCGCCCTCAGTTGGCTGCGCGAGGGGCGCCGGGAGCTCGTCTGGCAGCGGGCCGACGGGACCGAGGAGCCCGAGGTGCTGGCCCGGGCTGACGAGCCGTCTGCGATCTTCTTTCCATCCTCCTGGACGCCTGACGGGCGACAGCTCGCCCTCGTCAAGATGAGCCGCGATATCTGGATCGCGACCGTCGAGGGAGGCCACGCGAAGATCGTGCCGCTGGTCGCGACTCCCGACGTCGAGATCTGGCCGGAGTTCTCCCCGGATGGCCGGTGGCTCGCCTACGGGTCGAACACCACCGGCCGGTTCGAGGTGTACGTCCAGCCCTACCCCGGACCGGGCCCTCGGCAGCAGGTGTCTCTCGAGGGCGGGGTCAGCCCTGCCTGGAGCCCGACCGGCCGCGAGCTCTTCTTCCTCACTCCGCTGGACCACGCGGGCCAGCGGCGGATGATGGACGTGGACGTGCGCCTCGGAGCGACGCTGAGCGTCGGACAGCCCCGCGGCCTCTTCACGGTCTCCGACTCTCGCCTGGGGTTTCTCAGCGCGCCACTCCGCAGCTTCGCAGTCGCCCCTGACGGCCAGCACTTCTACGTCACACGGTTGGCGCCGAGCCCCCCTTCGCCCCCGGTGACGCAGATCCAGGTCGTGCAGAACTGGCTCGAAGAGCTGACAGCCCGCGTTCCAGCGAGACGATGACGGGGTCGCACAGACTCGCGTCAGCGCCCGCACTTGCGAATCACCGCGAAAGTGATCTCCTGGCTGGACGGCGGGTTCTCGCCGAGACCGAGCGTGTGCAGGGCCTCGTGGATCAGCGTGGCCTCCACCCAGCGCGGGTCGTGGCGGGCCCATCGTCGCAGCTGCTCGGGGCAGACGTACACGACACGGCTGTCGACCTGGGTCACCGCGAGAACGCCCCCCCCGGCGCACCGGGGCTGCGTGCGTCCGTCGTAGAAGACGACCAGCCTGAGGTAGCCCTCCGGCGTCTGGTGCAACTCCTCCAGCCTGAGCCGCAGGGAGCGGCCGTCGGGGCCGGAGAACTCGTCGAGCACCTCCTGGCAGCGGCTGGTAGCGAGGCGGCGACGGGCGCCGTCGAGCACCAGGCGTAGCATGCCGGCGGTGGCCGGGTGAGCGATGTGGATCGCGTAATCAGAAGGCGAGGCGGCCCCGCCCTCCGTGGCGTCGGCCCCTGCAGCCGCGCCTCGGGCCGGGGCGGCCCCGGACGCGAGGAAGACGGTGCCCACGACGAGGATGGGGACGGCGGCGCGACCAGGAAGGCGCAACGCGAGACGCATCGGGCGACCCCTTTCGGAAGCCGCCTGGCCAGGCGATTCGTCGCGTACGCACACTGAATCTCGGGAGGAATCGGCCGGAAGGGTTTCAGGAATCCTGAGGAAGTCCTCAATCGGAGGCCGTGGTGAAGATCTCGTTCGGAGAGTGCGACTTCGAACCCCGGGCCCGCGAGCTGAGGCGGGCGGGCCGGCGGGTCGAGCTGCCGCCGAAGGCCCTCGAGCTGCTGCAGCTCCTGATCGAGGCCCGCCCCCGGGCGCTTTCGAAGGCCGAGCTTCACGACAGGCTGTGGCCCGACACGTTCGTCTCCGACACGAGCCTCGCCCAGGTGGTCACGGAGCTGCGCAGCGCCCTAGGCGACAGCCCCCGCGACCCGCGCTACGTGCGGACGATCCACCGCTTCGGCTACGCCTTCTGCGGGCCGGTGTCGGAGCCGAAAGCGCGCACGGACGGTGCGTCGCCCTCCCGGTTCAGTGTGATCCAGGGTCCGCGCGAGGTCCTGCTACACGAAGGCGAGAACCTCCTGGGGCGGGCACCGGAGGGGGCCGTTCGACTCGCCTCCGAGAAGGCCTCGCGCCGTCACGCGCGCATCGTCGTCAGCGGTGCCGATGCCGTTCTCGAGGACCTCGGCAGCAAGAACGGCACCTTCCTCAACGGCCAGCAGGTCGAGGGGTCGGTGAAGCTCGCCGAGGGTGACCGGATCGTCGTGGGTCGTGACCTGCTCGTCGTCTGCGCGGGACCGCCCCCGGGGACCACCGAGACGGACCTCGATGACAAACGGGCTCGGTCCCGGTGACGGATCGGGATTGTCCCCACTTCGCGCGGCCACGGCGCCGAGGGGGGGGGGGACAAGGAGACGCCGGATCACTGCCGGTCGGGGAGATCGGGGTCGATCACCGTGAAGAGACCGGCCGACTGCTCGTAGCCGGCGAGGAGGTGCTTCCAGTCGCGATCGTCGTCGAAGACCACGATCACGGCACCGGATGGTTCGCAGCGCCCGACCGCTCGACAAGCGGTCCCGTCTGACGGACGATCGAGAGCCACCTCCACAGGTCAGAGAAGCACAACCCATGAGCCTCGCCCGCGCGTCGCTGCGGCGTCCCGTCACGGTGCTGGTGTCGGTGGTGGCGGTGGCGCTCACCGGCGCCCTCGCCCTCGGCCGCATGCGCACCGACATCCTGCCCAACCTGGGCGTGCCCGTGATCTACGTGGCCCAGCCCTACGGCGGCATGGACCCGGCGCAGATGGAGGGCTACCTCACCTACTACTACGAGTACCACTTCCTCTACATCACCGGCATCGAGCACGTCGAGTCCAAGTCCATCCAGGGCACGGCGCTGCTGAAGCTGCAGTTCCATCCCGGCACCGACATGTCGCAGGCGATGGCGGAGACGATCAACTACGCCAACCGCGCCCGCGCCTTCATGCCGCCGGGGACGGTGCCGCCCTTCGTCATGCGCTTCGACGCCGGCAGCGTGCCGGTGGGCGACCTCGTCTTCACCAGCGAGCAGCGCAGCGTCGGTGAGATCCAGGACCTGGCGCTCAACCGGGTGCGGCCGCTCTTCGCCACGCTGCCCGGCGTGTCGGCGCCACCGCCCTTCGGCGCCAGCCAGCGCAGCGTGCTGGTCAAGGTCGACCCCGACCGCCTGCGCGCCTATGGGATGTCGCCCGACGACGTGGTGGCCGCGGTCGCCGCCTCCAACACCATCAGCCCCTCCGGCAACCTGCGCACCGGCACCATGATGCCGATCGTCCCCCTCGACTCGGTGGTCAAGCGCGTCTCGGAGCTGGAGAAGGTACCCATCCGCACCGGCTACCCGGGCGTGTACGTCCGCGACGTGGCGACCGTGGAGGACGGCACCGACATCACCACCGGCTTCGCCCTGGTGAACGGCCGGCGCACGGTCTACATCCCGGTCACCAAGCGGGCCGACGCCTCGACCCTGGACGTCGTGCAGCTGGTGCGCGGCAACCTGGCCAGGTTCCAGTCGGTGCTGCCGGACGACGTCAGGGTCAGCTACCAGTTCGACCAGTCGCCCTACGTGGTGCGCGCGATCCGCGGCCTGGCGCTGGAGGCGGGGCTGGGGGCGCTGCTCACCGGCCTCATGGTGCTGCTGTTCCTGCGCGACTGGCGTAGCGCGCTGGTCGTCGTCTTCACCATCCCGCTCTCGCTGCTGGCGGCCGTGGTCGGCCTGTGGGCGGTGGGCCAAACCATCAACATCATGAGCCTGGGCGGTCTGGCGCTGGCCGTCGGCGTGCTGGTGGACGAGGCGACCGTCAACGTCGAGAACATCCATGCCCACCTGGCCCGCGGCGAGAGCCTGGCGCGGGCGGCTCTCCTGGGGACCGAGCAGACGGCGGGGCCGCGCCTGCTCGCCATGCTCTGCATCCTGGCCGTCTTCATCCCGTCGCTCTTCATCACCGGCGCCGGGCGAGCGCTGTTCGTCGCCGTCTCGCTGGCGGTCGGCTTCGCCATGCTCGCCTCCTACCTGCTGTCGAACGGGATGGTGCCGGTGGCGGCCGTCTGGCTGCTGCGTCGCCACCAGGGCACGGAGCGCCCGGGCGCTTTCGAGCGGGTCCGTGAGCGCACCGGCGCCGTCGTCGCCCGGCTCTGCCGCCACCCCTGGCTGTTGCTGCCGGCCTACCTGATGGTGGCCGCCCTGGTCCTCGGCCTTCTCGGCCCGAGGCTCGGCCTGGAGATCTTCCCGCGGGTCGACGTCGGCCAGTTCCAGCTGAGGCTGCGAGCGCCCGCGGGGACGCGCATCGAGCGCACGGAGGAGATCAGCCGGCAGGTGCTGCAGCTGCTGCGCGACGAGGTGGGGCAGGACGGCGTCCAGAGCTCCCTCGGCTACATCGGCGTGCAGCCGCCGAGCTACCCGGTCAACACCATCCATCTCTGGACCTCGGGACCCGAGGAGAGCGTGATGCAGGTGCAGCTGCGGCCCGGTGCCGCGCCTGTCGACGCGCTAGAGGAGCGGCTGCGGCGGAAGGTGCAGGAGCAGCTCGCCGACGTGCGCCTCTCGCTCGAGCCGAGCGACATCGTCAGCCGGGTGATGAACCTGGGCGCACCGACGCCGGTCGAGGTGGCGGTGAGCAGCCCCAGCTTCCCGGCCACCCGCCAGGCGGCCGAGGCGCTGCTGGCCAGGCTGTCGTCGGTGGCGAGCCTGCGCGACCTGCAGCTCGGGCAGGAGCTCGACTACCCGGCGCTGCAGGTCAACCTCGACCGCGAGAAGGCCGGTGTCCTCGGGATCCGCACCGCCGACGTCTCGCGCGCGCTCACCGCGGCCACCTCCTCGAGCCGCTTCACCGTCCCGGTGTTCTGGGCCGATCCCACCAGCGGTGTCGCCTATCAGGTGCAGGTCGAGGTGCCGGAAGCGCGCATGACCTCCGCCGACACGCTGCGCGCCGTGCCGCTCGCCCTGAAGGAAGACCGGCCGGTGCTGCTCCAGTCCGTGGCCGCCGTCCAGCAGGGCACGGTGGTCGGCGAGTACGACCGCTACAACATGCAGCGCACCGTCACCCTGACTGCCAACGTCGCGGGCGAGGACCTGGGCCGCGTGGAGCGGCGTCTGCGGGACATCCTGCAGGCGAAGGGAGCGGTGCCGCCGCGGGTGACGGTGGCCGTCCGCGGCCAGATCGCCACGCTGAGGGAGCTGCTGGCCGGGTTCCGGACCGGCCTCCTGCTCACGGTGGCGGTGCTCTTCCTGTTGCTGGCCGCGGCGTTCCAGTCGCTGCGGCTGTCGCTCGCGGTCGTCTCGACCGCCCCCGCCGTCATCACCGGCGTGGTGCTGGCCCTGTGGACCACCGGGACCACCCTCAACGTGCAGTCGCTGATGGGCTCGATCATGGCCATAGGTGTCGCCAGCGCCAATGCCATCCTGCTCGTCTCGTTCGCGGAGCAGGCGCGGCAGGGCGGCCAGCCGGCCGCCGCCGCGGCCGTGGAAGCCTCACGCGAGCGCCTGCGGCCCATCCTGATGACGAGCGCGGCCATGATCGCCGGCATGGTGCCGATGGCGATCGGCCTGGGCGGGGGCGGCGAGCAGACGGCCCCCCTCGGCCGCGCCGTGATCGGCGGCCTCCTGCTGGCGACGCTGGCCACGGTCGCCGTCCTGCCCACCGTCTTCACGGTCCTGCAGTCCGCTCGTCCGCTCGGCACGGGCTCGCTCGAGCCGGAGGAGAACGAATGAAGGCCTGCCGCCGTCTCGCCGCTTCCGCGGTGATGCTGCCTTGCTGCCTGGCCGCCGGCTGCCGGGACGCCGACCCGGCCGCAAAGGCTGCGGCCCGGGCGGCGACGCCGGCGGCCGTGTCGGTCGCCCGCGTCCGCCGGGGACCGATCAGCCGCACCGTCGAACTGCCGGCCGTGGTCCGCCCCCTCGAGCAGGCGGTCATCTACGCGAAGGTCGCCGGCTACCTGAAGTCGATCCGCGTCGACAAGGGCGACGCGGTACGCGAGGGCGAGCTGCTGGCCGAGATCGAGGCTCCCGAGCTGCTGGCTGACGAGACCCGCCTCAAGGCGGAGCTGGCGGTGGCGGAGGTCGCCTGGAGGCGCATCAGCGAGGCGCAGAAGAAGGCGCCCGACCTGGTGATGCCGCAGACCGTCGACGACGCGAAGGGCCGGCTGGAGGTGGCGCGCGCCAACCTGGAGCGCAACCAGACGCTCCTCGCCTACACGCACGTCCGCGCGCCGCTGTCCGGCGTCGTCACCCGGCGCTTCGTCGACCCCGGCGCGTTCGTCCCGGCGGCGACGTCGGGCAGCGTCACCCAGAGCCCGCTGGTGACCATCATGGACCTGCACCGGGTGCGCATCGATGTCGCGGTGCCCGAGCCGGAGGTGCCGCTGGTGCGGACGGGCCTGCCGCTGCAGGTCGCGATGGACGAGCTGCCGGGCGAGACCTTCAGCGGCCGGGTCACCCGTTTCGCCTACGCCCTCGAGGACGCCTCGCGGACGATGACCGCCGAGGCGGAAGTGGAGAACCCCGGGGCCCGGCTGCGCCCCGGCATGTACGCGCGGGCGCAGATCGCGGTGGAGCGACACGAGCAAGCGCTGCTGGTCCCGGCGGCGGCCATCCTCGCGGGCAAGGGACAGGACTTCGCCTTCACCATCTCGGCCGACCGGGCAAGGCGCGTGCAGGTCGAGATCGGCTTCCGCGACGCGAAGCAGGTCGAGGTCCAGGGCGGGCTCGCCCTCGACCAGCCGGTGATCCTGCTGGGAGACAGCCCGCCGAACGACGGCCAGCCGGTCAAGGCCACGGAGGCGCGATGAGGGCCGCCGGGCGTCGCCGGCTGCTCGCGCTCGTCCCGCCCGCGTTGATCGCTGCCGCTGCCGCAGTGGCCGTCGCGGAGCAGGCGCCCCGTCCCATCGACCTCGCCAGCACGCTGAGGCTCGCCGGCGCCAATGCCGTCGAGGTTCGCATCGCCGAGGAGCGCCTGCGCGCGGCGCAGGCCGGAGCGACGGTCGCCACCTGGCAGCTGTTGCCGTGGGTTTCGGTCGGCGCCGGCTACACCGCCCACGGCGGCCTGATCCAGGACGTCACCGGCAACATCGTCACCGCCGAGAAGCACGCCTACGCGGTGGGGCCGGCGCTGGTGGCGCGGGTGGACGTCGGCGACGCCATCTTCCGACGCCTGGCGGCGCTGCAGACCGCCACCGCGGCCGAGGGTGCGCTCGCCTCGCAGCGCCAGCAGGTGCTGCTGCGGGCCGTGCAGGGGTATCTCGACCTGCTGGTGGCGCAGGCGTCGGCCGCGGCAGCGGAGGAGGCGCTGGCGGTGGCGCGCGACTACGAGGCGCAGCTGCGCCGGGCCGTCGAGGCCGGCATCGCGCTGAAGGGCGACGCGCTGCGGGTGCGGGTGCAGTCGCAGCGGAGCCTGCTCGCCCTGGAGCAGGCGCGCCAGGAGCGACGCGTGGCCGCGGCGCGCCTGGCCGAGCTGCTGCGCCTGGGCCCCGCCGTCGACCTCGCCGGCCGCGACGACGAGCTGGTCCCGCTGGCGCTCGAGGCCGTGCGCGCGCCGGCCCCCTCGCTGGTCGAGGAGGCGCTGGCGGCTCGACCCGAGGTGAAGGAGGCGGCGGCAGGCCTGCGCGCCGCGGAGGAGACGGAGAAGGGCGCCCGCCTGGGGCCGCTGGTGCCCGCCGTCGGCTTCCAGGTCTTCGCGGGAGGCCTGGGCGGCGGGCCCGAGGGCGTCGCCAGCGAGTCCGGCTCCTCGCGCGACTACGTGGCGACCATCGGCTGGCGCGTCGGGCCGGGGGGGCTCTTCGACGTCGGGCGCACGCGCCTGGCGGAGGCGCACCGCACCGAGGCCGGGTGGACGGTCGAGCGGGTGAAGGACCTGGTCGGCCGAGAGGTGGTGGAGGCCCAGGCGCGGGCGCAGTCCGGCGAGCGGCAGCTGACAGCCGCGCGCGAGGGGCTGGCTGCCGCACGCGAGGGCCTGGAGCTGGCCCGCCAACGGCGCGAGTTCGAGGTGGGTGTGGTGCTCGAGAACGTGCTGGCGCTGCAGGACGAGGCGCGGGCGCGACAGGACGTGGCCCGCGCCGTCGGCGACTACGCCAAGGCCCAGTACGCGCTGCTCTACGCGCTCGGCCGGCTGGGTGCCGCGGCTGCGGCGATGCCGGTCGGCCCCTAGGACGACGGCTGCGTCCGGACGCACTCCGCCAGCGCATCCCTCCAGTGGCGGGGGGCGGGGAGGCCGAGCCCGAGGTAGCGCGAGCAGTCGAGGACCGAGTACGCCGGCCGCCGGGCCGGCAGCCGGAGATCGGCGAGCGCGACCCGCTCGACGGGTGCGGCGATGCCGGACACCTCGAGCGCCGCCAACGCCAGCTCGTGCCAGCTGCAGGAGCCCGCGCACGTGACATGGACCAGGCCGCGCGCCGGCGAGCGCGCCAGCGCGATGGCGGCCTTGGCCAGGTCGGAGGCGACGGTAGGCGCGAACACCTGGTCGGCGACCACCCGCAATGGCTGGCCCGCACGGGCCTGGGCCACGATGCGATCGACGAAGGACCCGCCCTTCTGCGCGCTGCCGCCGCGGCCGATGACGCCGCTGGTGCGGATCAGGATCTGCTCGACCGCGGTCGCGGCCACCAGCGCCTCACCGGCGAGCTTGGAGGCGCCGTACACCGAGAGCGGGTGCGGCGGGTCCTCCTCGCGGTAGGGGCGGCGGGCACAGCCGTCGAACACGTAGTCCGTGGAGACGTGGACGAGCAGCGCCCGCGCCTCGGCGGCGGCGGCGGCCAGCCAGCGGGGGGCGAGCGCGTTGATCGCGAAGGCCGCGTCGACCTCGGCCTCCGCGGCGTCGACCCGGTTCCAGGCGGTGGCGTTGAACACCACCTCGGGAGCGACGCGCTTCACCAGCGCGGAAACCGCGGCCGCGTCGGTGACATCCACTTCGGCGAGGTCGCCGGCCCAGGCGCACTCGCTGCCGAGCTGCGCCGCCAGCTCACGCCCGAGCTGGCCCGCCGAACCGACCAGCAGCGCCTTCAACCGCCGATCCTCCCGGCCAGCTCGAAGTCCAGGGCGCTGAGGCCCCCGGCATCGTGGGTGGTGAGCGCGAGGGTCACCCGCGCGTAGCGGATGTCGATGTCCGGGTGGTGGTTCATCGCCTCCGCCAGTTCGCCCACGCGATTCACGAAGGCGAGCGCCGCCTTGAAGTCGGGGAACGAGAAGGTGCGGCGGATCTCGTCGCCCCGCCGCTCCCAGCCGGCGAGCACCTGCAGCCGTCGCGCGATCTGCTGGTCGTCGAGTCGTGACATGGACCTCTCCTCCCGGAGGCGGGGGAGACAGCGGCGATCAGGCCGGTGCCGAGCGCTCGTTCCTGGACCGCCGGCGGCGGCGGCGACGGCGGCGGCGCCGCGGGGCCTCCTCGCCGTTGGCTTCCCCGCCCTCCGGCTGGCCACTCGCGCCGGCGGACCCCTCCGGCTCGGACGGACCCGCTCCCTGCCCGCGCCACTGCGCCGCCAGCTCGCGGCCCTCGGGGCCGCCGTGGATCTCCAGCCAGCGCACCGCCTCCTCGAAGTAGCTGCGCGCCAGCAGCGAGCGGCGGGCCGAGGCCGGCGCCTGCGCCTCGCGCAGACGCCTCTGCGCCAGCAGCACCAGGCGCAGCCGCTCGAGGTCGCGGCGTGCGAAAGGCAACGACAGCGACTCCGCGGCGGCGTTCGCCAGCTCGTCGGCCTCCTCTCCGGCGTCCTCGTCCTCCACTTTCCGCTGCGACGCCGTCGCCGCCGCCACCCGGCGCAGCGGTACGCCGAGCGGCACCAGCAGCGACCCCATCAGCAGCGGGTTGGTGAGCTGGTCGGGCGAGGCCAGGCCGGCCCTGCGGTACTCGTCGAGCCGGGAGAGGCTGTTGAGGAGCGCCTCCTGTCCGGAGGCGATGGCGCGGTCGGATTCGGGCAGCAGGCAGGTGAGCAGCCCGTACTGGTGCAGCATCTCGAAGGTCTCGCGCGAGCGGCCCTGGCGCAGGATCTTGTAGAACTCCTCCAGGATGCGCGCGGGGCTGCTGCGCACGATCTCGCCGCGGAGCGCCCGGATCGCCTCGGCGGTGAGGGGGTCGATGGTGAACTGCAGGCGCGCCGCCAGGGCTACCGCCCGCAGCATGCGCACGGGGTCCTCGCGGAAGCGCACGTCCGGGTCGCCGATGGTGCGGATGACACGGGCCCGCAGGTCCTCGAGCCCGCCGACCCAGTCGATCACCGCGAAGGTGGCGATGTCGTAGAAGAGCGCGTTCACCGTGAAGTCGCGCCGGAACGCGTCCTCCTCGGGCGTGCCGAAGGTGTTGTCGCGGCGGATCAGGGTGTCGCCCTCGTCGGGGGCGGAGGCGCGGCGGAAGGTGCTCACCTCGATCACCTTGCGGCCGAAGCGTACGTGGGCGAGGCGGAAGCGGCGGCCGACCACGAAGCAGTTGCGGAACAGCTTCCGCACCTGCTGCGGGTGGGCGCTGGTGCCGATGTCGAAGTCCTTGGGCTGGCGCTCGAGCAGCAGGTCGCGCACGCCGCCGCCCACGAGGTAGGCGACGAAGCCCTGGTTCTTCAGCCGGTAGAGGACGCGCAGCGCGTCGGGGTCGATGTTCCTGCGCGAGATGATGTGCTCAGGCCGCGCGAGGATGCGCGGCGCCCGGTTCCTCGCAGACACCTCCACCCTCCGATTATACGGGGAAGCCCGGAGCCGCTCCCTCGCGGCGGACCACGACCCGCTCGCCCCGGCGAGAGACCCGGAAGCGCACGCCGGCCGGGAACGGGTCCCCCCCCGCGAACGGCGGCAGCGGCCGGGAGGGGTCCCGGACGAAGGCCTCGCCGTCGGGGCGCAGCGCGCCCACGAACAGCAGCTCGCGCCACTTCAGCTCGGGGATCGAGAAGCCGCCGTCGACCGGCCGCAGATCCAGGAACGGGGTCTGCTCGTCGGCCATCAGCGGCGGGCCGCCAGCCGCATCTTGCGGGCCGCGTGCTCGATCAACCGCAGCTCGCGGACCCCGAGCTCGCAGCGCTGGACCAGGGCGCGCCAGTCCTGGAAGCAGGCCTCGGCGTTGCCGGCCGGCAGGGCCTGGATCGCCCGCAGGCCGTCCTGCAGCAGCCCCAGCAGCCGCTCCTTCTCCTGGTGGGTGGCCCGGCGGGGGGCCTCGTCCCCGCGGGGCCTGCGGGCGCGCAGCACCTCGTAGGCGGCGATGGCGACGGCGTGGGAGAGGTTGTAGGAGGGCTGGCCCGGGTGGGAGGGGATGCTGGCGGCGCGGCCGCACAGCGCGATCTCGCCGTTCGAGAGGCCGTGGGTCTCCGGACCGAAGACGAGCGCCGCCGTCTCCTCCCGCCCGAGCGCGGCGACGGCCTCGGCCGCCGTCCGCACGTCCTCGACGGGCACGCCGGCGCGGTGACGGCCGCTCAGCGCGACGGTGAGCCCCGCCCCGACGAGCGCGCCCGGCAGGTCCGTGAACACCCGCGCCTGCTCCAGGACGTCCTGCGCACCCCAGGCGCTGCGCCAGCACTCGACCGTCCGCCAGTCCCCCGGCTGGACGAGGTCCAGGCCCGCGGCCCCGGTGTTGCGGGCGAGGCGGGCGCAGGCCCCGATGTTGGCCGCGGTCTCCGGGCGGACGAGAACGAAGCGGACGAGCGGCACGCCGGCCTCAGCCGGAGGTCGGGTCGTCGCCCCGGCGCGCCGCCTCCGGCCAGTGCCGGAGGAACCGCCGCACCCGCGGGTTGCGGTGGCAGTACTCGATCAGGAACTCCCGCAGCCGGTCGCGGTCGCGATCCGACAGCTCCGTGAACTGCAGCCCCGCCCCCGGCGGCAGCGACTTCGAGGACAGCGGCGCCCCGTCCGCGTGCCACCAGGCCACGCGGCAGTGGGCCTCGAAAGGGACCTCGCTGCCTGGCCAGGAGAAGCGGATCCGCAGCAGCTCATCGTGGCGCAGCGGTTCCGCGGCCTCGACGAACACGCCCTGCAGGCCGATGTCGATGAGGAACGTCTCCTGCTCGCCGCCCTCGCGGAGCAGCGTGGCCTTGCGGACGAACGGGATCCGCAACGCCTGCAGGCTCTCGTCGGGGGGCGGCGCGCCGTGGCGCTCGACATGGGGCGGCATTGTCGAAGCGACCGTAGCACCGGCTCGAACGCGGTGTCAACGCGCGTTGACAGCCGTGAAGCCCGTGTGGTTGAATCCCGCCGGACGAGGCATCTTCTTGTCCTGCCGCGGGTTGGAGGCCTGACCGCGATGGATCAGCCGGAACCGGCGAGCGTCGCGACCCTGACGGTGAGCGGCGGACTGCTCGACGGGACCGAATACGCGATCGTCGATCGCGGCAGGCCGGTCCTCATCGGCTCGAGCATGGACGCGGACGTGCAGATCATGCTCGGCAACGTCGAGGCGGCCCACGCCTGCATCACCTGCTCGCCCGACGGCCTCGTGCTCTCGGACGTGGGCAGCGCGACCGGCACGTTCGTGAACGGCGACCCGGTTGAGGGCGATCGCCTGCTCCACGACGGCGACGAGATCTCGCTCGGCGTCCCGGGGGCGAAGGGCACGGCCAAGATGATGCTGCGGCTGCGGGCGCAGCCGGCGTCGCCCGCGCCCCACGACGCGGTGCCCGCGCTGCAGGACCACGGCCCCGCGCCGGCTCTCGGGCAGACGCCGGCGCCGGCCTTCGGCGGCTCGGTGCCGGCTACCGGCCTGGCACTCGTGGAGGAGGCCGGCGGACCGTCGCCCACGGGGCTGGCGCCCTTCGAGCCTCAGGGGAAGCCCGCGCCTACCGGGCTGGCACCGTTCGAGGCGCCGAGGAAGCTGGAGCCGACCAGCCTCGCACCCGCCGAGCCGCCGGAGAGGGCGGCCGCGGTCCCATCGGAGCCGAAGCCCGTGATCGAAGGGACGTTGCCGCTGCCGAGGCCGGGGGCCACGCCGCCGCGACCCGCACCCCCGAAGCCGGCCGTCCCACCGCACGGCGCGACCCCCCCTCCGCCCAGGCCCCTCGTGTCGCCGCCCCCCCCGGCGCAGCCGGCCGCCCCGCCGGCCCCGCCGCCCAGGCCGTCGCCGCCGGCCCCGCCGCGCAAGCCCGACTACTCCGCCCTGCCCTCGATCCCGCCGGCTGCCAAGGCCGACGAGGAGGGGCTGCTGCTGGCAGAGCCGGAGTCGCCGGCGGCAGCGCCGTTCCCGCCGCTGCGGGCGCCGTCGCGGCCGTCGGACGGCAGGAGGCCCACGGTCCGGCGCCGGGGGATGCGCCTGCCGTCGCTGCCCCTGCTCCCGATGCTCGGCGCCGTCGGGGCGATCGCCGTCGCCGCCGCAGGTCTGTGGACCTGGCGCACCGTGGCGAGCCCGCGCCCGCCCGAGCTGCTGTCGATCGCGCCCACCCAGGCCCAGGTCGGCCAGACGCTGACGCTCAGCGGCCGCAACTTCGCCCGCACCCCCGCCGGCAACACCGTCCTCTTCGGCGCCGCCCGCGGCGCGGTGAGCGCGGCGAGCGGCACCGAGCTGAAGGTCGAGGTCCCGCCCGGGGCGAAGTCCACGGTCCCGGTGGTGGTGGAGACCGGCGGCGGCCGCTCGCGCCCGCTCACGGTCACGGTCGAGGCCCTTGCCAAGCCGACGGCGCTCGACCCGGAGGTCGCGCTGCCCGGCCAGCGGATCCTGGTCCGGGTGGAGGGCCTGGAAGGCCAGAAGGTCTCGGTCGACGTGGGCGGCTTGCCGTCGCCCGCCGTCGAGGCGACGGCGGAGGGCGTGCGGGCCGTGGTGCCCGACGTCGGCCTGCCGGAGGGCGCGAGCACGAAGGTCGTGGTGCAGGCGGGGACGGCGCCCGCCCGCTCCTTCGACCTGCTGATCGGCCGCCTGCCGCTCGTGCTCTCCCTGAAGCCGCAGACGGGCCCCGTCGGGGAGCTGGTCACCGTGGAGGGCCGCGGCTTCGACCCGAGCCCGGCGATGGACGCGGTCACCTTCGCCGGGGAGCCCGCGTTCGTGGTCGCCGCCGACCGCACGGAGCTGAAGGTGGTGGCGCCGGCCGCGCTGGCGACCGGCGAGCCCGAGCTGCCGGTGGTGGTGAAGACCGGCGGCCGCACCTCGACGGCCCGCGTCGCCTTCCGCCTCATGCGCTCGGCCACCTCCGCCTTCCGGCCGCGCTTCTTCCCGGCGCCGGTGCCGGAGTATCCCGGCGAGCCGCTGGCCTTCGTCTCCACCGAGATCGGGCCGTTGCTGCTGCTGGGCAGTCCCGGCGGCTCGGCCTCGGTCGGCGAGAGGGCGCTGGCGGTCGCCGCCGCGCTCAACAACATCGTCGACCGCGCCGCCGCCCCGCCGGCCTTCGAGTTCCGCCCCGCCCCGCAGCCGTGCGTCGGTGTCGTGGGCACGCCGGCGCCGCTGCTGTGCGCGACGCCGCCGGACCTGGCCGCCTACTCGAAGCCGTGGGACGGCGGGCGTGCCGTCCGCCGGGTGTCCCCCGCCGCGCTGGGCCGGCACTGGGCGGCGCTGCTGCAGGACTACCTCGGCCTCTTCCTGTTCCGGCAGCGGCCGCTGCAGCTGCTGGCCGTGTCACCCCGCGGCAGCGTCTTCGGCGACATCTACCGCGAGGCGAACCGCAGCACGCCGGGCGAGACCACGGTGCCCTCGCGGCTGGTGGCGCCCCCGCCGCCCGGCTGGGCGGCGGCGCTCCGGCAGGCCGCGCTGGTGGTGACCGAGGAGAGCGCCCACTCGGCGGCGGTGGTGGAGGGCAACTGGCAGGGGCAGATCGACGACCCCGACCAGGGCCCCCGCAGCTTCCGCGTGCAGCTGCGGAGCGAGACAGGACACCTGGCCGGCACGCTGACCACTTCGGCGGGATCGCTCGAGGTGCGCGCCCCGCTGCGCGAGGTCGAGTTCGCAGGCGGCAGCCTGCGCTTCACCGCCGACCTGCAGGGCGCGGCCTGCCGCTTCCGCGGCACTCTGGAAGGCGACCGCCTCGCCGGCACCATCGAGAGGCCCAACAACCGGCCGCCCCTGCGTTTCACCATGCGCTTCCTGGAGTAGCCGCCGTGGCCCGCCGCGTGCGCAGCGGCCTCGAGCGGCTGCTGGAGCGGCCGACGGTCCTGGCCGGGAGGCGCGCGGGCCTCGTCTGCAACCCCTCCTCGGTCACCCCCGACCTGGTGCACGGCTCGCTGGCGCTCGCCGGCCGCCGCGGCGTGCGGCTGCTGGCCCTCTTCGGCCCCGAGCACGGCATCGCCGCCGACGCGCAGGACCTGATCGAGGTGGGCCACTCCACCGACCGCGAGACCGGGCTGCCGGTGTTCAGCCTCTACGGCGAGACCCGGGCGCCCACGCCGGCCATGCTCGACCGCGTGGACACGATGGTCTTCGACGTGCAGGACGTGGGCTCGCGCTACTACACCTTCGCCTACACGCTGCTGCAGGTGATGGATGCCTGCGCGCGCGCGGGCAAACGGGTGGTGGTGCTCGACCGTCCCAACCCGCTGGGCGGCGAGGCGCTGGACGGCAACGTGCTGGACCCGGAGTTCCGCTCCTTCGTCGGCCTGCACCCGCTCGCCGTCCGCCACGGCATGACCGTGGGCGAGCTGGCGCTCATGTTCCGGGAGGAGCTGGCCCTGGAGCTGGACCTGCAGGTGGTGGAGATGCGCGGCTGGCGGCGGGCGATGGCCTACGAGGACACCGGCCTGCCCTGGGTGCTGCCCTCGCCCAACATGCCGACCGTGGACACCGCCTTCGTCTACCCCGGCGGCTGCCTGGTCGAGGGCACCAACCTGTCCGAGGGCCGCGGCACCACCCGGCCCTTCGAGCTGGTGGGGGCGCCCTGGCTCGACGGCGCCACGCTGGCGCGGGCGCTCGAGGAGGAGAAGCTGCCGGGCGTGGGCTTCCGCGTCACCTCCTTCACCCCCACCTTCCAGAAGCACGCGGGGCAGCTGTGCCACGGGCTGCAGCTGCACGTGAGCGACCGCCGCCGCTTCCCGGCCTTCCTCGCCTACCTGCTGCTGATCCACCACGCGCGGCGGCAGGACCCGGCCCGCTTCGCCTGGCGCGACCCGCCCTACGAGTACGAGCGGGTGAAGCTGCCCTTCGACATCCTGTGCGGGACGGACCGCATCCGCGGGGCGATCGAGGCGGGCGTCTCGCCCCGGCAGCTGGCGCCTGAGTGGGCGGGCGAGCTGGCGCGCTTCCGCCGCCGCCGGGCCCGGTACCTGCTATACTAACTGTTGATATAGTTGAACCCATCGCCGGCGCTAGCGCCGGGGCCGGCGCAGCGTGGTCAGCACCACGGACAGGACGATCAGGGCCCCGCCCAGCACCAGGGCGCCGCTGACCGGCTCGTGCAGCACCACGAAGCCCAGCAGCACCGCCACCACCGGGTTGACGTAGGCGTAGGTGCCGACCGTGCTCGCGGGCAGCTCGTTCAGGCAGTAGGCGAAGCAGGTGAAGCCCACCAGCGAGCCGAACAGGACCAGGTAGGCGAGCGCGCCCCAGGCCCCAGGCGAGGCGGCGCCGAGCGCCGACCAGTCTTCGCCCAGCAGCCGCGAGGCGAGGAGGCTCGCTGTCCCGCCGGCCAGCATCTCGACCGCCGCTGCGGAGGCGAGCGGCAGGCGGTCCCGGACCTGCTGGGCGTAGAGGGAGCCCGCGGTCCAGGACAGCGTCGCCAGCTGCAGCGCGCCGATGGCGAGCCAGTGGCCGCGGTCGACGCCGGCCCCCGGGCGGGCGACCAGGCCGACGCCGCACAGGCCAACGGCGGTGCCGAGCCACACCCGCAGCGTCCAGGGCTCGCCGCCCGCGCGCAGACCGTCCAGCAGCAGGATCCAGACGGGCACCGTGGCCACGATGAGGGCCGCGATGCCGCTGGGGACGATGCGCTCGGACCACATCACCAGCGAGTTGCCCACCGCCAGCAGCAGCACGCCGACCAGGGCGTAGTCGCGCCACTGCCGCCGCCGCGGCCGGCCCCGCTCGCGGTCGACGCCGAGCGCCACCAGGGCCATGAGGGTGCCGGCGGTCAGGAAGCGCGTCCCGGCCGCCGCCAGCGGGGGCATCTCGCGCACCACCACTCGCATGGCGAGATAGGTGGATCCCCACACCACCCAGACGACCAGCAGGCAAAGCCAGGGCAGCAGGGCGCGGCGGGAGGCGGCGCTCGGCATGGCCGCCGAGTCTACCGCGCGGCGGACCTCAGGCCAGAGGCTCGGCGGGCAGGGCCGAGAGGCGCTGTTCCGCCCGGGCCACCTCGTCGCAGTCGATCTGGCCGTGCTTCCAGTGGCGCAGGTAGCGCTCGTAGAGCGCCCGCGCCTGCGCCGCGCGGCCGGCCTTGTCCTGCAGCGAGGCGAGCAGAGCGAGGCTGCGCACGTACTGCACCGGCGTCAGCACGCGATCCGGGCCCGCGCTTACGATGCGCTCGAGCGCGCCGCGCGCCGCCTCGGCGTCGCCGCCGCGCAGGGCGGCCCGGGCGAGGTCGTAGAGGACCTCGATCCGCTCGGCGTCGATGCCGAGCTTCTTCTGCTCGGGCAGGGCCGCGGCCTTCTCGAGATACCGCCGCGCCTGGTCGTGGTCGCCGCTCGCCAGCGCCAGCGAGCCGCGCAGGTGCAGCCGGCTGCGGTCGGCGAGCGTCGTCGGCAGCGTCGAGAGCCACTGCTCCACCGCCGCCGCGGCCGCCTCCGACTCACTGCCGCGGCCCAGCCGCGCCAGCGACAGCGCCTGCACCGCGTGCGCCCGGGCCCGAAGCTCCGGCCGGCCCTGGGCCTGCTCCAGCGCCCGGCCGGCCTGGACCAGAGCCTCGTGGTAGCGGCCGAGCTGCTCCTCGAGCCGCGCCCGGAACAGCGGGGCCTCCGCGCGCTCGTCCGTGGTCCCGCCGTGCGCGCCCGCGACCTCCGCGAGCCGGCGGGCCTCCGCCAGGTCCCCGTGGTACAGGCTGGCCAGCGCCAGCGTCTCCTCGCCGGCCCAGCGGTCCCGGGAGTCCTCGCTCCTGAGCAGGCGCTCGCCGGCAGCGCGCGCCTCGGGCCAGCGGTCCTGCAGCGCGTGGGCCACGAAGCGCCCCAGCTCCACCTCCTTGAGCTGGTCGGGGTGCAGCTCGGCCGCGCGGTCCAGCGCCGAGAGGCCCGCGTCGAGGCGCCCCTGCATGACCTCGAAGTTGCCGAGGTTCACGTAGCCGGCGGGGCTGTCGGGGTGCTCGTGGGTGTAGGCGGTGAGCGCCTCGCGTGCGCGCTCCGGCTGGCCGGTGGCGACGTACACCTCCGCCAGGCTCATGTAGGTGCCCGGGAAGCTCATCCCCTGCCGCCGCAGCTCCAGAAGCTGCGCGAGCGCCTCGGGGTAGCGACGCAGCTCCAGCAGGGCCTGGGCCAGGTTGTTGCGGGCCGCCGTGTGCTCGGGAGCGGCCTCGACCGCCTTGGTGTAGGCGTCGACCGCCTTCTCCAGCTTGGCCGGCTCCAGCGAGCAGCGGCGCCCCTCGATGTAGTAGCGCTCGGCGGGAGGCAGGTGGCCCGCCTTTTCGGCCGCCTTCGCCGCGTAGGCGCGCGCCTCGTCGAGGTTGCCGAGGTTGGCGTGGACCACCGACAGCTTGGCGAGCGCCATGGCGAAGTTCGGGTCCGCCTCCACCGCCTTCTCGAAGTAGCCCTGGGCCTCGCGCTCCTGCTGGCGGTCGTGGAAGCGGCTGCCCTCGGCGTAGGCGCGCATCGCCTCCAGCGAGGAGGTGGTCACGTCCTCGAGCTTCTTGTCGCCGTCGGTCCGCCGCGCGGTGCGCGTCTCCAGGCGTCCGCGCAGGCGGCCGGTCAGCTCGTCGACCAGGCTGAAGAGCCCCGTCTCCACGTCGCCCTCCACGCGCTCGGAGGCGAGCACCTCGCCGGTGGCCGGGTCCTGCAGCGTCGCCTGGATGCGGATCTGGGAGCCGGCGCGCACGAAGCTGCCGACGAGCGCGGTGGTGGCCTGCGCGCGTCGCGACACCGCCTGCACCACCTGGGCGGAGACGGCCCGGTCGTCGCGGTGGCCGGTCTCGTCCAGAAGCTGGTACAGCCGGGTGGTGCCCAGCACCCGCAGCCCGGAGGACTGCGACAGGTTGGTGACCAGCATGTCGGTGAGGCCGGTGCGCAGCCAGTCGAGCCTCGGCTCGCCGGAGAGGTTGTCGAAGTAGAAGACCGCCACCGAGCGGCGGCCGTCCTGGTCGGCCGGCGGGCGCCGGCCGAAGAAGACGACGGCGCCCAGCAGCGCCACGAACAGCAGCATGGCGGCGGAGACGGCCAGCCGCAGCCAGCGCCGGCCGGCGATCGGCTCCAGCCAGCGGCGGCCGGCGGAGACGGTCGAGAGCAGCCGCTGGCGCCCGGCGGTGGTGGAGAGCAGCAGCTCGCCGCTCTGCAGGTCGCGCTGGAGGTCCTCGAGGTCGCGGCGCAGGTCGCTCACAGACTGGTAGCGGTCCTCGGGCCGCTTCTCCAGGCAGCGCTGGATCATCCGCCCGAGCGGCCGCGGCACCTCGGGCCGCAGCTCGCTCACCGGGCGCGGCTCGTCCTTCAGGATGGAGGAGAGCACGGAGAGGTTGGTGCCGCCCTTGAACGGGCGCTCGCCGCTCGCCATCTCGTAGAGCAGGATCCCCAGAGAGAAGATGTCCGAGCGGTGGTCGACCGGCAGGCCCTGGGCCTGCTCCGGAGACATGTAGGCGACGGTGCCCACGATTCGGCCGTCCTGGGTCACCGACTGCGTCTCGCGCAGCGTGGTGTCGTCGTCCTCCGGGACGTCGTAGCGCAGCTTGGCCAGGCCGAAGTCGAGCACCTTCACCCGGCCGTCCGCGGCCAGCATCACGTTGTCCGGCTTGAGGTCGCGGTGCAGGACACCCTTGCCGTGGGCCGCGGAGAGCGCGTCCGCTATGGCGATCGCCAGCGTCAGGAAGCGCTCGGTGGGGAAGCCGTGCTGGGGGATGCAGCGCGTCAGGGTGTCGCCGTCGACGTGTTCCATGATGAGGAAGCGCCGACCCTCCACCTCGTCGATGTCGTGGACGGTGACGATGCCGGGGTGGGTCAGCGCCGCCACCGCCTTCGCCTCGCGCTCGAAGCGCGCCAGCTTCTCCGGGCGGTCGGCCATGTCGGCGGGCAGCACCTTGAGGGCGACCCGCCGTCCCAGGCGGGCGTCCTCCGCCAGGTAGACCTCGCCCATCCCGCCCGAGCCCAGCGAGGCGACGACGCGGTAGGGGCCGAGCATCCGGCCGACGAGGCCGCGGTCGGGCTGGACCTGGGGCATGGCGTCGATTATGACGCCGCCGCCGGGGGGCCGGATCCCCGCCTGACATCAGTTGACTCCAGCCTGTTGGACGGCGCGCCTCCCCCGCGTGGCCGGCGGCGCCTTGACGCTGCCGGCAGCGGGAAACACAATGACCCGTTCATCCCGAAAAGCCACCCTGGCCGGCAAGACGTCCCGGTCCGCAACCATCGTGAGGTGGAGAATGGCCCGCAAACGCCCGCGCGGCGAGGACGAGAGCGCGCAGTTCGCGTTCTCCAGGCGCAGCTTCCTGAAAACGGCCGGGGTCGGCGCCGCGGCCAGCACCGTGGTCGGCGTGGCCGCCACGGCGACGAGCGCGCCGGTCGTGCTCGGACCCGACGCCGTCTCCCTGACCCTCAAGGTCAACGGCACGGCGCAGAAGGTGACGGTCGAGCCGCGGGTGACGCTGCTCGAGGCGCTGCGCGACCACCTCGACCTCACCGGCGCCAAGCTGGTCTGCGACCGCGGCAGCTGCGGCGGCTGCACCGTGCTGCTCGACGGCGAGCCGATCGATTCCTGCCTGATGCTGGCGGCGGACGCCGAGGGGCACGAGGTCACCACCGTCGAGGGGCTCGGCAGCCCCGACCACCTGAGCCCGGTGCAGCGCGCCTTCGTGGAGAAGGACGCCATGCAGTGTGGCTTCTGCACGCCCGGCTTCGTGGTGGCGGCCACCGCCTTGCTGGCGAAGAACCCTCGGCCGAGCGTCGAGCAGATGAAGGAGGGGCTCGCCGGCAACCTGTGCCGCTGCGGCACCTACGGGCGCATCTTCGAGGCCGTGCAGGCCGCGGCCCGGGCGAAGAGGGGGTAGGCCATGCAGGAGGAGCCGAGGACCAAGCCGCCGATGGTCAAGGTGACCGTCAAGGCGGGGCTGGCGAGCGCCCCCCAGGTGAGGGAGGTCGAGATCCCGCAGGACGACATCGAGCCCTGGGACCTCGACAGCTGGGCGAAGTTCCGGCACATGGGCAAGCCGCTGGCCCGTTTCGAGGCGCCGCTCAAGGTGACCGGGCGCGCGAAGTACACGTACGACGTCAAGCTGCCGGGGATGCTCTACGGCCGCATGATCGGCGCCGCCATCCCCGCGGGCGAGGTCGTCTCCGTCGACACCAGCCGGGCCGAGGCGCTGCCCGGGGTGAAGGCCGTGTGGACGGCCGAGCAGAAGATCATCCGCTTCGCGGGCCAGGACGTGGCGGCGGTGGCGGCCGTCTCGCCGCAGGTCGCGGAAGACGCGGCGCGGCTGGTGAAGGTGACCTACAAGGAGAGGCCGTTCACCCCCGAGCTGCGCGCCGCCATGAAGCCGGACGCGCCGCTCGTGTACGCCGACGCCGAGAACCCGGCCGGCAGGGACGTGCCGCACCAGGGCAACGTGGCCGGTCCCCGGCCGAGCCGCCGCGGCGGGGACGGTCGGGGCGACGTGGAGAAGGCCCTGGGGGAGGCGGACGCCACCATCGAGGCCAGCTACTACTGCCCGGTGCACACCCACTCCTGCCTGGAGACGCACGGCGTCGTGGCCAGCTGGGAGGGCGACCAGCTCACCATCCACGCCTCCACCCAGGGGATCTTCGCGGTGCGCGAGGGCGTCGCCGACGCGCTGGGGATCGACCGCAAGAACGTGCGCGTCTTCTGCGAGCACATGGGCGGCGGCTTCGGCAGCAAGCTGGGTCCTTCCGCCACCGGCAGCGCCTTCTCGGTGGTGGCCTGCCGGCTGGCGAAGATGGCCGGCGCTCCGGTGCGGCTGATGCTCGACCGCCAGCAGGAGCAGCTGTGCACCGGCAACGCGCCGAGCGCGCTCATCACGGTGAAGGCGGGGGCGAAGAAGGACGGGACGCTCACCGCCGTCCACTACGTCTCCCACGGCTCGGCCGGCATCTCGCCGGGGGCGGGCACCGCCGGCCCGGCCAGCTCGCTCTACACCGGCAACCCCAACTTCAAGGCCGAGGAGTACGACGTCTTCACCAACGCGGGCCCCTCGGCGCCGCTGCGCGCCCCGGGCCACTCGCAGGGGGCGTTCGGCCTCGAGTCGGCGATCGACGAGCTCGCCGACAAGCTGGGCATCGACCCTCTGGAGTTCCGGAAGAAGAACGAGTCGAGCCCGGTGCGCCGGGCCCAGTACGACCCGGGGGCGAAGGCGATCGGCTGGGAGCGGCGGAATCAGAAACCCGGCGACATGTCGACCGGCCAGTGGGGGACGCTGCCGCCGACACGCAAGCGCGGCCTGGGCGTCGCCAACGGCAACTGGTACGTGTTCGCCAACGAGAACACCGGCGCACAGGTGAAGGTGCACCGCGACGGCTCGGTCGAGGTGTTCACCGGCTGCCAGGACATCGGCAGCGGCTTCCGAACCGCGATGGCGATCGTGGCGGCCGAGGAGCTGGGGCTCGATCCCTCGGGAGTCACCATCCGCCTGGGCGACACCCAGTTCCCGCAGGGGCCGGCCTCGGGCGGCAGCACCACCACCAACTCGGTGGCCCCGGCGGTGCGCCTGGCCGCGAACCACGCGCGGGCACAGGTGCTGGCGCTGGCGGCGCCGATGCTGGGGGTGAAGCCGGAGGAGCTCTCGGCCGCAGACGGGAAGATCTTCGTGGCCGCGAGCCCGGACCGGGCGGTCGGCTTCAAGCAGGCGGCGGCGAAGATGAGCGGCGAGGTGATCGACGCCGTCGCCCGCAGGCCGAAGCAGTACGAGCCGGTGCGTCACGACCTCGCCGGCACCCAGTTCGCGGAGGTCGAGGTGGACACCGACACCGGCAACGTGCGGGTGGTGAAGATGGTGTCGGTCAACGACTGCGGGCTGCCGGTCAACCCGCTGACCACCGAGAGCCAGATCATCGGCGCCATGATCCAGGGCGCCTCCTGGGCCCTTCTCGAGAACCGCATCCTGGACGCGAACGTGGGCACGATGGTCAACCCCAACCTCGAGTGGTACAAGATCCTGACGCCCTCGGACATGTTCGAGGCGCAGGTCATCCTCACCCCCATCGCCAACCTGGCGAACAACACCTCGACCGCCGGCATCGGCGAGCCGCCGATCGTGCCGACTCTCGCTGCCATCGCCAACGCCGTCTACAACGCCACCGGCGTGCGCGTGCGCGAGCTGCCTCTCACACCCGACAGGGTCCTGACCGCCCTGTCGCAGGCACGGAGGGCCTGACGGCCATGAACCGCTTCGAGCTGGCTCGTGCCACCAACACCGCCGAGGCCCGCACGCTGGTCTCGGAGAGGCCGGGGAGCGTGCTCAAGGCCGGCGGCATCGACCTGCTGGACCACCTGAAGGAGCACCTCCTCGAGCCACCCCGGGTGGTCGACATCAAGCGCATCCCCGGCCTCGACGCGATCCACGTCGAGGCCGACGGCTCGCTCCGCATCGGCGCGCTCGCCACCCTGGCCAGGGTGGCGGCCCACGCCGGCGTGCAGAAGAGCCATCCGGCGCTGGCCCGCGCCTGCGGCGAGGCCGCCTCGCCGCAGATCCGCAACCTGGCCACGATCGGGGGCAACCTGCTGCAGCGCCCGCGCTGCTGGTACTACCGCCTCGAGTCCTACAAGTGCATCAAGAAGGGCGGCGACACCTGCTTCGCGGTCGCCGGCGAGAACCGGTACCACGTGCTGTGGGGCGGCGGCCCCGCCTTCCCCCCGCACCCGTCGAACGCGGCCGTGCCGCTCCTCGCCTACGGGGCGAGCTTCGTCCTCGACGGCGAGAAGGGCCCTCGGGTGGTCCCGGCCTCCGAGTTCTTCGTGCTGCCGGCCAAGGACCCGACCCGGGAGAACGTGCTGCAGCCCGGGGAGATCCTGACCGAGATCCGCGTCCCGGCGGCGGCCGGCTGGAGGTCGGGCTACGAGGAGATCCGCGAGCGCACGGCGTTCGACTGGCCGCTGGTGTCCGCGGCGGTCGCCCTGCGCGGCGACGGCGGCACCGTCCGCGACGCCCGGGTGGTGCTGGGATGGGTGGCGACCATCCCCTGGCGCTCGGCCGCCGCCGAGAAGGCGCTGGTCGGACGCACGCTGAACGCGGCCACCGCCGAGGCGGCCGCGAAGGCGGCCGTCGAAGGCGCCGAGCCGATGACCGACAACGCCTACAAGGTCGCGCTGGTGCAGACGCTGGTGCGCCGGATGGTCGCTTCTCTCGCGTGAGGGCCACGATGGACGCTCAGGAAGACGCCAACGTCCCGGTCTGCACCCGGCTGCGCACCAAGATGTACTACGTGGTCGGCCGCGAGCACGTGAACCTCCGCGTCTCGTCCCCGACCGCCCAGTACTGGTGCTCGCTCACCGCCACGGTGATGGGCCCGGACTCGCTGCCCTGCAATCCCGAGTCGTGCCAAGCGCACCGCGGCTGCTTCGAAACGGAGTAGCCGACTCGGCCCTCGGCTCGGTCACTCCCGAGCGTCGCGCCGGCCGGCTGGCCCTCGACGGGCAGCCGTGGCCAGCAGTCCTCGAAGCTGGGCCACATTGGCCGCCTCGGTGGGCGGCGCCTCCCGAAGATACCGCTCGACGTACGGCCGAGCCTCGGCGATCCGGCCGAGCTGCAGGAGGGTGGCTCCGAGGTTGAAGAGAGCCTCGTAGGCGTGAGGATCCAGCTCGAGGGCCTTCCTCCATTCGCCGAGGGCCTCCTCGATCCGACCGTCCTGTGATGCGAGAAGGCCCAGGCTCACGTGGGCGAGCCCGAAGGAAGGATCGAGCCGCAGAGCGCCCTCGAAGGCCTCCCTGGCCTCGGCCCTCCGGCCCGCCTGGATCAGGACCCTCCCCTGGTTCAGCAGCGCCATCGCGTTCGTGGGGTCGATCTCCAGCACGCGGGCGAACACGGCCACGGCGTCCTGGGTGCGACCCAGGGAAGCGTAGGCAACAGCCAGGGCGGTCATCACGTCCACATCGGGCTCGCGCCGGCGCGAATACGGCTCGAGGAGCGCGGCCGCCTCGCGGGCCCGGCCCGCTTGGGCCAGAAAGTAGCCGAGGCGCGCGACCACTTCCGTGTTCTCTGTGTTCAAGGCGAGCGCCCTGCGGGCAGTCTCGATGGCGGCATCGCGCCGACCGAGCTGCCACTCGAGATAGGCCTGGTAGTGGAGCGCCTGCGGCATCGTGGGACGGGAAGCGACGACCTCCCGGCACAGGGTGAGCGCCCCGGGGAGGTCGCCGGCATCGTACCGGCCGATCACGTGGCTGAGGGCCGTGTTCAGGCCCATGAGCCGCTTGGGGTCATCGTCCGCGGTGTAGCGTGTCTTCTGCGGCGCGCCGCCCCCTGCGTACCCCAGCGCCCTCAGCCGTTCGAGGGCCTCCGGGCTCTCCTCCGCCCGCTGGAGCCCCGGATCGGACCGGCGCAGGTCGAGGAGAAGGGCCCTCAGCCGCGCGACGTCCTGGGGCCGGCTGGCGGCGAGGTTCTTCTCCTCTCGGGGATCGCTGGCGAGGTCGTAGAGCTCGGGGAGGGGAAGGTCGATGTACTTCTCCGAGCCGCGGATCAGGCCGTAGAGCGGCGCCCAGCCACGCGTGGCCGCCGCGGTGAGGGCCTCGAAGTACGTGGCAGCAGCGGGGGGCAGGCGACCCGCCGCGAGAGGGAGCAGGCTGCGGCCGTCGGTGCCTGCCGGGAGATCCAGGCCGACCGCCTCCAGGATCGTGGGCAGGAGATCCACGTGGCGCACGGGTTCCGTGACCACTCGGGCTGGGAAGAGCCGAGGCGCGTAGAGCACGAGCGGGATGTGGAGCGTCGCCTCGTAGGCCAGGATGCCATGGGTGATCTCGTCGTGATCCCCGAGCGCCTCTCCGTGATCGGCGGTGAACACGATCAGCGTGCGTCCACTCGCGCCCTGGGAGAGGATCGGCTCGAGAAGCGGACCCAGGGCCGCGTCCGCGGTCGCCACCGCGCCCTGGTAGGGGTTCCCGGGGAAGCGCGAGGCGAAGGGTTCCGGCGGCGCGTAGGGCCAGTGGGGTTCGTAGACGTGCACCCAGCAGAAGGTGGGCCCCCGCGTCTGAGCCCGCAGCCAGCGCCTGGCCGCCGAAACCGTTTCCGCGCCCGGCCGGCGCGGTATGTGCTCCAGCCGCACCGCGGGGCCGCCCGACTCGCCGAAGCGGTCGTCATACACCTCGAAGCCGCGGTCGAGGCCGAAGCGGGAATCGAGGGGAAAGGCGCTGACGAAGGCCGCGGTGTGGTAGCCGTGGGCCCGAAGCAGCGTCGCCAGCGTGTCCATGCCCGCCGGGAAGCGGAAGCCGGCGTTGTCGCGCACGCCGTGGCGCAGCGGGTAGCGCCCCGAGAGGATGTTGGCGTGGGACGGAAAGGTCACCACGTTGTGGGCGTGAGCGCGGGTGAAGAGGACGCCGTCGGCGGCAAGGCGATCCACCCACGGCGTCCCGGCGTCGCGGTACCCGTAGGCCCCGAGGGCATCGGCCCGCAGCGTGTCGACCGTGATCAGCAGGACGTTCAGCCCCGGCTCGCGCAGTCTGGGAACGTCACGTCGCGCGAAGGTGGCGATCGCGGCCGCGCCTGCGGCCACGGCGAGGACGGCCGCGAGCACGACCGGCCACCTCCGCCTCGGCTGCCTCCTCTCGCGTGAGCCTCGCCTGCGACCCATCACCGGCCAGCCTACTCGAAGCCGGGCGCGGCTGCGACAGCGCCGACACAGCTCCAACCCGATGGATCCCTCGCGACCCGGAACATCCAGGATGGTGGACCATTCCCCGGCTCGGGACGCGAGGGAGCCGATATAAGATACTGATTGGAAGCATGTTACGAGAGCTGTGGGGAGGGGGTTGCACCTGGTCGCCGCTTTGCATTATTTGTCATTGTTTCGCTGTCTGTTGCCCGATGGTCGGCTCGGTGCCAAGATCGGTGCTCCCCGTCGGAGCGTCGGAAGCCGTCGGGATGAGGCTGCAAGGAGGCGACATGTTCAAAGGCAGATGGCACTTGGCGAGCCTCGCGGCGCTGATTGCGCTCGCCATCGTGCCGGCGGCAGTATTCGGCCAGACCGAGACCGGGCGGATCACCGGTACGGTCACGGATCAGAGCGGCGCGGTGCTCCCGGGAGCGAGCGTCACCCTGAAATCCTTGTCGACGGGAGCCACCCGCTCCGCAGTGACGGATGCCACCGGGGGCTATACGGTCGCAGCTCTCCTCCCGGGGCCGTACGAGGTCACGGTTTCGCTCAGCGGCTTCACCACGAAGCAGACGAAGGCGACGCTCACCGTCGGTGCGACGCTCACGGTGGACGCTCGCCTCACGGTCGGCACGCAGTCCGAGGTCGTCACGGTCGTCGGCTCCACCGAAGGAGTCGTCGTGAACACCTCCAACCAGGAGGTGGCCACGACGGTCACCGAGAACCAGCTCCGGGAGCTGCCCACCCTCACCCGCAACCCGTACGACTTCGTCGCGCTCGCCGGCAACGTCTCCGCGGGCGACACCCAGAACGACGCCTCCACCGCGCGCGGCACCGGCTTCTCCATCAACGGCCAGCGCACCAGCAGCACCAACGTGCTGCTCGACGGCTCGGCCAACAACGACGAGTTCACGGCCTCCGTGGGCCAGGGGGTCCCGCTCGACTCCGTCCAGGAGTTCAGCGTCATCTCCAGCAACTTCTCGGCGCAGTACGGCCGCGCCACCGGCGGCATCGTGAACGTCGCCACCAAGTCCGGGAGCAACAGCTTCCACGGGTCGGCCTACGAGTACCTCCGCACCTCCGGCCTGTCGGCCTCGGACTTCGACAACAACGCCCGCGGCGTTCCGAAGCAGGACTTCACCCGCAACCAGCCCGGCTTCTCGTTCGGCGGCCCGCTGAAGAAGGACAAGGTGTTCTTCTTCGCCAGCTACGAGCTGACCAAGACCACGAGCTCGGCGAACCACCCGTTCGCCGTGCCCACGTCGGAGCTGCTCGCGCAGGCCGCTCCGAACGTCCAGGAGTTCTTCAAGGGCCGGCTGCCGAGCGGCAACGGGGGAACGCTCACGGTGGGCCAGGTCTGTGCCCAGCTCGAGTGCAGCCCGGGCGGCCCCTTCGCCTCGCTGGGGGCCAACTTCCCTGCGTTCAACATCGTCAACTTCCAGGCTCCGATCGACGGCGGGGCCGGCCCCGGCCGCAAGCGGCACCAGGCCGTGGGACGGCTCGACTTCAACTTCAGCACCAACACGACCGCCTACATCCGTTACGCGTTCGAGAAGGACGACACCGACCCCGGGTCGGTGTCCCTCAGCCCGTATGCAGGCTTCAACACCATCAATGCCGTCACGAACCACAACGCCCTCGCCTCGCTGACCCACGTCTTCTCCTCGAACCTCACCAGCCAGACGAAGGTCGTCTACAACCAGCTCCGGAGCGAGCAGCCCCTGGGCTCGGCCGGCGTGACGCCGACCCTCTTCCTGACCGGCTCCGACGTGAGGGTCCAGGGCGCCTCGATCGTGTTCCCGGGATACTTCCCGACCTCCTCGGGCGTCGGCATCCCCTTCGGCGGCCCGCAGAAGCTCCTGCAGTTCTACCAGGACTTCAACTGGATCAAGGGCGCGCACGACATCCGCGTCGGCGGCAGCTTCGTCCACATCATGGACGACCGCACCTTCGGCGCCTACCAGTACGGGAACGAGAACCTGGGCAGCGTTCCCTCGGAGGGTTTGGACGCCCTCATGAGGGGCGAGCTCGTGCAGTTCTCGGTGGCCATCAACCCGAAGGTGTTCCCGCCCAACCCCGTGGAGCTCCCGGTCACGGCGCCGAACTTCACGAGGAACAACCGCTACAACGAGGGCGCGGCCTACATCAACGACAACTGGGCCGTGAGCCCGCGCTTGAAGCTGAACCTCGGCGTCCGCTGGGAGATCTACGGGGTCCAGCACAACACCGACCCGTCCCTCGACTCGAACTTCTATTTCGGATCGGGCGACAACTTCTTCCAGCAGTTCCGCAACGGCGGCCTGCAGCTCGCACCCCAGAGCCCCATCGGACAGCTCTGGAAGACCGACTGGAACAACTTCGCGCCGAGAGTGGGGTTCGCCTACGACGTGAGCGGCGACGGCAAGACCAGCGTCCGCGGCGGCTACGGCATCGCCTACGAGCGCAACTTCGGCAACGTCACCTTCAACATCATCCAGAACCCGCCGAACTACGGCACCGCGCTGCTGAGCGTCGACCCGGCCACCGGCGGTCCGCTGCAGGTCACCACCCAGAACCTGGGTCCCCTCGGCCAGCCCGGCGAGTCGCCGTTCGTCTCCTTCAGCCTCCGCCACGTAGACCAGAACATCAAGACCGCCTGGTCCCACTTCTGGAGCGCCTCGCTGCAGCACCAGCTCTCACCGAACGTGGTGGCCTCGCTCGACTACACGGGCTCGAAGGGCGTCGACCTCTACTCCCTGGGCGACGTGAACATGCGAGGTACCGCCAAGGTCTATGCCGAGCAGCTCGGCCTCGACCCGGCGGCGATCTCGGCCAGCGCCCGCCTCAACCCGATCTACGGCAGCGACAACATGCGCACGAACAACGGCAAGTCGCTCTACAACGGCATCACGGTCGGTCTGGACGGGCGCGACATCGGCCGGACGGGGCTCTCGCTCTCCGCGAAGTACAC
>Ga0335069_10002211_pt1 | contig 30224 bp, 26 predicted proteins | sample Lox_Sample_11_FD_206714 | JGI IMG/M metagenome (GOLD analysis project Ga0335069, IMG submission 206714) | Soil microbial communities from Loxahatchee National Wildlife Refuge, Florida, United States - Lox_Sample_1.1 | ecosystem: Environmental > Terrestrial > Soil > Wetlands | place: USA...
TCGCGAACGGAGATCAGGATTTCCTTAAACAACGCCGTCGGCAGCAGACCATCTTCCCCAGGCTTTGCGTAGCGCGTTCCGTCGCCGATGGGCGTCAGAAACGTGATTTGCCGTTCCAGATGATCCGTCTTGGCCAGAAAAGGCAGCAGCACGTCGCGCAGGTCTTCCGTTACGTGATCCGTGCCAAGTAATCGAAGTGCATTGGCGAAATCGATCATCTCCGAAACCGAAGGCGGTTTTTCAAGCGAATAGTTGCGGAACGAGAGCGCAATGCCGGCCACCTCCCGATGGAACTTCTCGTCGGCGTCGGGCGTGCGGCTGGCGATAATCTCCGCCTCGCGACTCGGCGTCGGGTGTTCCACACGCACGTAGAGACTGCGCCGGCGAATGGGATCTCCAAGTCGACGCTCCTCGTTGCTGGTCAGCACGACAAAAGGAATGCTTCTTGCCTCGATGGTTCCGAACTCGGGAAGCGACAACTGCCAGGCGGAGAGGATCTCAAGTAGCATCGCCTCAAAACCCTCGTCCACCTTGTCGAGTTCATCAATTAGCAGCACGCATGGCCGCTCGCATTCGAGTGCGCGCATCAGCGGACCCGCTCGGAAGAAGTCGCGCCCTTTGAGGCTCGCCTGCACGCTCTGCCAGTCCGCGTGCTCGCCGCGCGCAAACTCCAAATAGAGTCGCTGGAGCCCCTCGTCGAACCGCCCGATCGCCTGGTTCTCGGTCACGCCGCGGTAGCACTGCAGCCGCTCGATATACGTGCCGGCGGCTTTAGCGACCGATACGGCTAGTTGCGTCTTACCACTGCCCGCTGGACCTTCGAGTAAGAGCGGCTTCTGCAGCTTGGCGGCGAGATAGACCACCTGGGTCATCACGGGGTCGATGAAGTAGCCCGTCCCTGCGAGCTTGCGGGCGAGGTCTGCGGTGGAATCAAACATTTGGCTCTCCAGCGCTTGAGTTGAAATTGCCATTCTGTCTCTTCGAACGCGAAGACAGCATGCTGTGGACTCAAAACTCGGTCAAATCTGAATTCCCCGGACTTTGAACGCCTGGACCGGCGGGCAAGGAAGGAGTCGGTCCCGATTTGACCGAAAATCGAATTCGATCCAAGATTTCCATGTCCGCCGTGCCCCAAAGGTCCGGAAACCGCAGGTCGAGCGCGAATGAGGTTATGGGATTGAGGACTGAGGAGTGAGCACACAAACCACAACTTTCGAACGCCATTACCGGATCGCGGAGTTGTGTGACCTGTGGGGGATAGGTCGTGAAACTCTGAGAAAGATCCTGGTCGACGAACCAGGCGTGGTGAAGATCAGAATGGGCCGGCGTAAGTACCACACCACATACAGCGTCCCAGCCTCTGTAGCCGAGAGGATACATAGACGCTTGGCGCCTGAAAACGACACTTGGCTTCGTCATTCATAAGGATTTCACTCCTCACCGATGCAAAGCTCACCATCTGCTAGCGCGGCATGTCGTCGAATGCACGTTTCAGGATTCTGTGCAACTTTACCGGATCGATACCAGTCTTCCTTTGGACCGATCTGCGAAAGCTTCCTGCAGAATTCGGGAAAGGCGAGCTTGTCGGCCGGGTATCCAAGCGGCGTAGTGCTTGCGAAGAATTTGCTCGCTGTCCCCAATCAGTTCGGCAACGTCGGGAACGGGCACGCCTTTCTCGAGTAAGATGCGGACGAATGTATGCCTGAATTTATGAGGATGCGGGGACGTGTCCCATGGCCCGGCAAGCTCGAAGACTTTTTTCAGGCGCTTGTTCCGCCATATATCACAAAGCTGTTTTGCGTTACGAGTAACGCCGGCGGCGAAGATCATCGCCCCGTGTTCTTCTTGCCGTGCGCGTAGGCGCTCGACAAGCCAATCTGGAATCCACGTAAAAAGGGGTCGTTTTGTCTTGTGCATGCGCAGGAAGACGTCATTCCCGTTGAGACGCTCTCTAACGTCGAATGTCGCTACGTCGGATATGCGAAGGCCGGTGTAGACGGAAAGAAAGATGAAGTCCTTCGCGTCCTCGCCGCCCCATGTTCGATGACCGGGGCCTTGTCTTGTGGGAGGGCCGATCTCGTCGCACGCCTTGTAGATTCTCATCAACTCGTCATCTGTGAAAGGCGCCTTCGGGACGGTGACGGATGATCCGGCGGGTGCCTCTAAATCTTCCGCAAGGTCTTCGGCGAGCCATTTTCTCTTCTTGCAGAATTTGACGAAGCCCTTGAGTCGCTCGAGCTTCTTCGCCTTACCCCGGATGCCGTCGTTCCAAGAAGCGTAGAAGCGGTCCATGTCCGTTGTGGTCAATTGGTCGATGTACTGATGGCCGCGGTGGTCGCAGTACGTGCCAAGCTGGTTCGTAAACGTCTGGTATTTGGCGAAGGTCGTCGGCTGGATATCTCTGCCTTTGCATTTTGCCAGGAACGCTTCGACTGCCTCGCCGATGGTTACGCGCTCTGGCTTCGCGAGCGGTTTGGACGGTTCAAGAACAGGGTCGGCAGTCCATCGACCAGAGACTTCAAGCCTCGCGGCAATTGTGCGCGCCGCCTCCCATTCCCAGTGGCCCGTGGTCTGACGGGCAAACTTTCTGCTCAGAGTTCCGGAAACGAAGATCGGACAGTCGCAACGTTTCCATCCCTTCTTTCGCTCGTCGTATTCGGATGAGCGGAGTTCCTCCGTATGCCCTGCTTTGCACTCGCGGCGGTGGCGGCGGTAGAGAGCCAGTCCCATTTCCGCATTGTCCGATATTGCCCGACGAAAAGCGAGTGAAAAATGCAAATATCTAAGAATAATAGGGATTTAGCTTGGGGCGGCTAGTGGGGATCGAACCCACGACATCCTGAGCCACAGTCAGGCGTTCTGCCGCTGAACTATAGCCGCCATCTACGCCTTCGATTGTAGCATCGAAACAGCTTGGAACGCCTGTCCAGGACAGGGCCAGCGGCCGACTCAGTCCAATCCTGGCGGACACCCGGGCACGCGCTTGAACGGCCAAGGGCTTGATCGCCGGAATCTCAGTGCCAGACTCTTCCATAGCCCGCCCGGTCACCTTGCGACTGTCAGGCCAAAATGCGCAGTATGGCGCAGCGGCTTCAACCGGTTGCACAGGACACTGCTCCAAGCTGGTTTGCAGTCAACTATTTTGTCGGGATTGAAGCTGATGCGGGAAAAAATGGGGCGCGTGGCGGAATTGGGTGAGGAGCAAATCCGGCGAATGGAAGACGTTCGGGCGCTCAATGAACGGCCGCTCCCGGAGGAGGAGCCGGTGGCGTAGATCGACGAAAAGCCGGTCGCGTTGTACCGGGACCTTCGCGCTGCGAGGCCCGCTCGTCCGGGGCGCCTGGTCCGGCGCGGCCACGAGTACAAGCGCTTCGGCACGGCCTACGTCTACTGCGGCGTGGAGCCGAAAGCGGGGCGTCATTTCCCCAAGGCTCCAGCCACGCGATCGGCGGCGGAGTTTGCCGACTACCTGGTGCAGATCGTTGCCCGACAATTTGGACTGCCCTCCGGTCGTGCTTCGAAATATGAATCCGGCCCACCACCACTGGCTGGAGTTGAAGCTCATTCGAGGACCAAAAAGTTCACGGGACGCGATGCGTTTTTCGAGTTCGACAAAGCGGCTTCATCGGTCCTGTCTCATACACACCTGTCCATCTATTTGAATGTCTATAGATGAATCCAACCGCTGCGGATAAGCGCAAGTGATCCAGTTGCAACGACGATCCACAGAATGATTCCCTGAACCAGTGGCCGCACCCCTGTTTCTTGAAGTGTCCTCTTCGAGATCCCCGTTCCAATGAGAAATAGTGTTGCAGTCAAGCCGACGACGCCGAGGTGCTTGAGAACTGGGTAGAAAGCCTGAAAAGCGTGAACGTATGTATTGGCAACGGCGGCGAGGGAGAAAAGCAGGATGAACCATGGCCAGTGAACTCTTGCCTTGCTCTTGTTCACCAAGGAAGTCCCGACCTGTTCACAATAGTTACGGAGAACCATTCCTACAGCCGTTAGCGTGATGTGAGCACCCGTACGATCAAAGAGTTGAACGCCGACATCCTCTTCGAGCGCCTTGATCTGGAGGCTCACAGCGGGCTGCGTAAGGTATAGTTCTTCGGCGGCCTTGCGGAAGCTGAGCTGGTCAGCAACTTCGCGAAAGACCACGAGACGGAAATTCTCAAGGCTCGCAATTCGATGATTAGAACATCATCACTCGCGGCCCAGCGCGAGCACCGCTTTAACACCCCTCTGAATCGCTGTGAAGTGTCAGGCGCGGCCCACTGCGGCCTCGGATACAGACAACTCGATCCTGATCTCCGGAGGCGTCAACAGGGTGTTGTGCACAAGGCAGTGGTGCACGGAGCGCATGAGTCCCTCCGTCTGGTCCTCTGTCAGAGACACAGGGCTCACAACATGAATGCGGAAGTTGCCCAGCCGGGCAGGCTGTTTCAGCTTGTCGGCGGACACCGAGACCTCCACGCCACGGTCGTTGAGGTCGCGGGTCTTGAGATATTGCACGGCGTAGTAAGCGGCGCAGGCGCCCAGTGACGCGAGCAGAAGCTCAGGGGGTGTCATACCGCTGTCTTCGCCCCCGTTTTCTGGCGGCTGGTCACAAAGAATGGAATGCGACCTCGCCTGAATAACGAATCTTACGTGGTCAAGGTGCGAAACCGTTACTTCCATTGCTTGTCTCCCATTCATTAGAAGAAAGCCACAAACGGAGCGGTTCGTTACAAAGCTGCGGATTTTTATTTTGTTGCTGGCAGAACCAACAGACGCAGGTATTCCCGCGTCCAAATGGCGCGCAATCGAGGGGCCACAGCCGAATCACAGGGGATTGCCAGAGAGCGGCAGCGGTCGATGGCGGCGCGCAGGTCTCGCAGAAATGCTATGCAGGATGGGCATGCCTCGATGTGTGCTCGCATCCGGTCGCACGTGACCGGGTCCACTCGGCGATCCAGGTATTCAGAGAGGTTGGCGAACAAATCGCGGCATTCATCGGGACGCCGGCTTCTCCTGGACCGTGCGCCTCTGGACCTCTTCGACAAGGTCTGCGGGTTCTCCGCGTTCTGGGCAGCGCCACTGAGGAGCTGATTCATCTCCTTGCGAACACTCAGGCGTGCTCGATGAAGCCGAATCCTCACCGTTCCCTGCTGCAACTGGAGAATGTGAGCGACCTGCTCGGTGGTCAACTCCTCCATGTCGTGGAGCACCAGAACAATGCGTAATCGCGCTGGGATGCGCAGGATCGCCTGATGCAGCAGATGGTGCTGCTCGGCCTCGATCAGGTTTACCTCCGGGCTTTTGCCGGCATCCTTGAGCAATAACCCCAACTCCTCATCGCTGGGCATCAGCTCGTCGAGTGAGAGCATGCTCGCCGGAGCCTGGGCAGGTTTGCGGCGCATGCGCCAGCAGCGGTTTCTGGTGATGGCGTAAAGCCACACGGCCAGTTGCTGCGGATCTTGTATCTTGGCCAGATGCTCGAGAGAACGGGAGAGCACCTCCTGCATGGTGTCTTCTGCGTCTTCAGGATGCCCGCAGACTCTCATACTGAAGGAATACACCGTATTCTGAAGCAACCCGATGGCCTCTTCGATTGCTTCGGGCGTGTTGAGGCGCAACAAGTCTGTAGCGCGTATCAGTTCAGGTCGCATCGTATGAGTTCTTCGAGTTCAATACCAAATATATCTCTGCGTCCTCATGCGGCCACCTGACCCTCCTGAAGGTCTGCGGGGTCATCGCGCAAAACAATCCGGAATAAACTCACTGCGCGCAGGAATGCGCAGTGCCGCCTGCTTGCAATGCGGCCTCGATCATTTCCAGGCAGATCGGGGATACCTTCTTCAGCCAATCTCGTTCGCCCGCGCTTGCAGGTTTTGAGTCCGCAGCCATCCAGACGCGCAGTAGCACCAAGGCGAGGCTTATCTCGGCGCCAGGACGGCGCTCTTCCAGCCGGAACATCTGGCGGTATACCTCATCCTTGATCCGCTCGCCGCGAATGCGCCGCGGACTAGCCGGCCGGACCACATCTTTTGGGACCGTCATTGCACTTTCTCGCATTGAACCATGCAGGAGTACTTTCCGCCTTCTGCGGTTGCATGCCGTTCGAAACCAGCGAGCCGCATCTCTCGAAAAGCATCGGTGGAGGCAATTCGATGCGCCATTTCGGCTTGCCCATCGACAGCGTAGATCTTGCTTTGCGCGCCAACCGCACTCGCTAGTGGCAATGAAAAGTAACCCGTGCCCGCGACAACGCCGGCGATGACCTCGCCGGAGCGCAGCGCCACAGCGCTGATCACCTCCGCAGACGGAAGCCAAAGCATGCGCTCGAAATTGTCGAGCCGTTCGGCCGGGGATGCTGGAAAACGCCTAGCGTGCATCCTTGCCTCTACTTTTGGGACTGCAGCTGGCGTCCTTCAACCCGGCCGCGCGCAGCATGAGCATGGCCGGACACCAGTCAGTAAAAGCCGATTGCAGCAGATTGAGTCCAACAAAAACAGTCAGCCACAACCAATAAAGTGACACATAATGCGCGAGCAGCAGTGAAATCAAAACCATTGCGCCTCCCATCAGGCGCAATCCGCGTTCGACTGTCATTGGGAACCTCCTTGATCGAATTCAGGTTGACCTGCAGGCCCGGCTTGGCGCCCGGAGTGAACGATGTAATAAAGCACTGGAATGGTCGGCCACGAAAGGAACGTCGATGCCACTGCTCCCGCGATCAGCGATAGAGCAAGCCCCTGAAAGATGGGATCGGTAAGAATTACGCTCGCGCCAACAACAACCGCGGCTGCAGTCAGGAGCATGGGTCGAAATCGAGTTGCGCCCGCATCGATCACCGCTTCGGCCAGCGGCATACCCTCGCGGATCCTGAGTTCGATGAAGTCAACCAGGATGATTGAATTCCGGACGATGATGCCGGCTCCGGCGATGAACCCGATCATTGAGGTTGCAGTGAAAAAGGCGCCCGTTAACGCATGCGCTGGCATAATGCCAACTAGAGTGAGCGGAATCGGAGCCATGATGATCAGCGGCACGATAAAGGAGCGGAACCAGCCCACCACGAGCACATAGATCAGTACCAGCACCGCGGCGAACGCCAGGCCCATGTCGCGGAAGACCTCAATCGTGATGTGCCACTCGCCGTCCCACTTCATAGAGTAGTGATCTGTCGAATCCGGCATTACGGCGTTATATCGGGTCAACACGTATCCGGCCGGAAGGACGAGATGATCGAGGTCCTTGTTCATCTTCAGGATGGCATAGACAGGGCTCTCGACCGCTCCAGCCACGTCTCCAGTAACGTAAACTACGCGGCGCAGGTTCTTGTGATAGATGCTGCGCTCAATCGTCTTGTGTTCGACGATTACCAGTTCCCGCAACGAGACCATACCGCCGTCCGCGCCGGTGAAGTGAATATTGTCAAGCGCCTGTTCGGAAGAACGATCTGCGCGGTCGAGCTCGACAATTGCAGGTACAGGCTCCCGTGCAGCCTGATCGTGGACCAGGCCGGCCGGAGTTCCCGAAATTGCCAGAGCCAGCGCGTGAGCGACGTCGGAAACCGTAATGCCGTGCTGCGCCGCCTTCACTTCATCCACGCGAACTGACAGCCTCGGTTGCTGATCTTCGACATACCAGTCGGTGTCCACGACACCGGCAGTCTGTTGGAAGATCGACTTGATCTGCCGCGCTACCTCGGTCTGGCCATCGAGGTCTGGACCGTAGACCTCTGCCACCAGCGTCTGGATCACCGGCGGCCCCGGCGGCACTTCGCTGATCTGGATTCGCGCGCCATAGGCGTTGCCGATCGCGTCCAGCAACGGACGAAGCCGCTTGGCGATTGCATGACTCTGGATGCTGCGTTGCTTCGTAGGCAGCAGGTTCACCTGAATGTCGGCCTGGTTCGCCTGTCGGCGCATGTAATAGTGGCGCACCAGGCCGTTGAAGTTATAAGGTCCCGACGTCCCCGTGTAAGTCTGGTAGTTCAGCACGTCCGGTTGCCGCGCGAGCTCATCGCCAAGCGCCTGGGCAACACGCGCAGTCTGTTCCAGCGGCGTGCCGTCGGGCATATTGATGACCACCTGCAGTTCGCTCTTGTTGTCGAACGGCAGCATCTTCACTTTTACGAGCCCCATAGGCACCAGCGCCACCGAGATCAGAAGCAATACTGCCACTCCAATAAAAAACAGGATGCGATTGCGCGGAGATCGGATCAACGGCGTCATGATGCGGCGATAGAGCCTGGTCCGCCAGTTCTCAGTCTCCAGTTCCAGCAGTTTGGCCCCTTCAAGATGCTTGCCCAGTAGGCGTAGAGCAGCCCATGGCGATACCACAAATGCAACCATCAACGAGAAGAGCATTGCAGCCGAAGCGCCGACTGGTATGGGCCGCATGTACGGACCCATCAGTCCGCGCACGAAGGCCATCGGCAGAACAGCGGCGATCACGGCAAACGTTGCGAGAATTGTAGGGTTGCCCACTTCGGCTACCGCCTCGACAGCGACAGCGCTCATCGGCCGACCATGATTCTCCGGCAACCGGAGGTGCCGCACCATGTTCTCGACCACTACGATAGCGTCATCCACGAGAATGCCGATCGAGAAGATCAAAGCGAACAGCGTGACCCGGTTGATGGTGTAACCCAGAAAGTAGAAAACCGACATGGTCTGCGCCAGCGTGACCGGAATGGCCAGCAGCACAACGCCCGACTCGCGCCAACCGAGGAAGATCGCGACGAGAAGAGTCACAGACAACGTCGCCAGTAACAGGTGTTCCAGCAGTTCGTCGGACTTGTTCTTCGCCGTCTCTCCATAATTTCGCGTGGTTGTGATCGTCACATCGTCGGGAATGGTGACGCCTTGCATCTCGTGCACGCGCTTGAGCACAGCATTCGAAATATCCGTCGCGTTGGTCCCTTTGCGCTTGGCCACAGTAATCGTAACTGCCGGATATTGGCGAGCCCCTGACCGCGCGGCTGCGCCCGCGTTCGTCGTGCCGTAGACAACGTAGTCCGACGGCTCTGCGGCACCGTCCACGATGCTGTCGGCCACGTCGCGCAGATACACAGGATGCCCGCGAACCACGCCAACCACCACTGCCTCCAGATCATCGCGTCTCGTGAACAGATTGCCGGCATCGACGCGGACCTCCTGGTTGTTATCGGAGAAATTCCCGGCCTGCACGCTGGCATTAGCGGCTTGCAAATGCTCGACGATAGCCATCGGCGATAGGTTGTAGGCGTTCAACTTTTGCGTGCCCAGGATGACACGCATGGCGCGCGGAAGCCCGCCGATGACGGTCGTCTCCGATACATCGCCAATCTGGGCGATGTTGTGTCGCATCTCATCCGCAATGGCGCGCAGCTGGTATCCGTTGTAATGCTCGCCCCAAAGCGTCATGGCCAGAATTGGAACGTCGTCGATCGAGCGAGCTTTGATCAGCGGCTGCGAAACTCCCGGCGGCATGCGATCGAAGTTCGAGTAGAGCTTGCTATAAACTTTGATCAGTGCGTCTTCCTGCGGCGTGCCCACAAGAAAGCGCACAATCACCAGGCTCTGCCCCGGCGCCGACGTCGAATAAACATACTCGACGCCCGAGATCTGATGAACCAGGTTCTCGATGGGCAGCGTAACTCGCTCTTCCACCTCGGCCGGGGATGCGCCCGGCATGACGGTGATAATGTCCAGCATCGGAACAAGGATCTGCGGCTCTTCTTCGCGGGGAATGATAGCGACAGCGAAGATTCCGACGGCGAGCGACGCAACAATGAAAAGCAACGTCAGCTTGGAGTTGATGAATGTGTGTGCCAGTCGTCCGGCAATTCCAAGGTCTTGCTTCATGGCCGGGCTCCTGTGCTGATCTCAATCCGCTTCCCGGCCAGTTCGCGGTCTGAAGGCATATCGACGAGCTTCTCGCCGGCCGAAACACCCGACAGGACTTCGATGACATTGTCCCGTGTCTCGCCAAGAGTGATGTAGCGCAGCTGCGCAATGTCCTGGCCGTCGAGAACGTACACACAGTTGAGCGACCCGCGCGCGACAACAGCGGAGCGCGGAATCAGGATCGCCTGCTTTGCACCATTGCTGAACTCGGCTGTTCCGTACATGCCCGCGCGCGTGCCACTTGAAGTTGGGAGGTCGATCTTGACGAGAAAGCTGTGACTCGACGGATCGGCCGCGGGAACAATCTCGGCAACCGTTCCCTCTCCATTGGTAGATGCCCCTCCAGCGATGGCCACTGGCACTTTCATCCCTCTGCGGACCACGCCGATGACTGACTCATCGACCGTGGCTTGAAGTTGCAAAACCGCGCTTTGATCGATCTGAAGCAAGGGCACGCCCGGTGTGGCCATCGTTCCCGGATCTGCCATGCGTGCCGTCACAACGCCGGAGAATGGGGCAAACAGGCGCGTATATCCGAGCATTGTGCGCGCGCCGCTCTCCCTTGCGCGCGCCATGTCTGTCTGCGCATGCGCTGCTTCAACATACGCCGCTGCTGCTTCGGCTCGCCGGGACACTTCATCCATCTCCTGTGGGCTTACGCTCTTTTGTGACTCGAGCTGCTTATACCGGGCCAGTGTGCTCGCTGCGAGCGCGGCGTTCGTCTGCGCGGCGGCTTGCGCATTCTCGGCTGCTTTCACTTCGGCTTGCGCCTGCCCAACCTGGGCGCGCAGCGCCGCATCGTCAAGAACGACCAGAGTCTGTCCGACGCGCACGTCATCTCCCTCGCGCACCAGCACCTGCTGGATGCGGCCCATCAACTGCGCCGAAACGACCACGGTTTCCCTGGAGTGAACTGTGCCCGTGGAGCGAACGGTCACAGGCACCTGTTGTTGCTGGCTTTCAACAACCCGCGCCTGCATGGTTTTCACGGTACCTGGCGTTACCGCAGATTCGCCGCCATGGCAGCCGGCAACCATCCCCGCGGATGCGGCTAGCAAACTTCCCCACAAGACTTTCATCATTGAAGTTCTCCCGCGGCGTCGGGAGTCAGAGTCCCAGTCGCGTACAAAAGTTCGCTATAGGCCATGGCATTTCCATACACGGCATGCCAGTAGTTGAATTGGCTCTGCCGTTCGGCATCCTCAGCCCGAAGCAGATCGGTGATGGTGGCGAGGCCCGCGTTGTAGCGGTTCTTCAGAATGCGCAGACTCTCCGCAGACTGGTCCATCGCTGCTCGCGCCGTCTCCAGTTGCAGTGCGGCGGTCTGCCGGTGAATGTGCGCCTGGCTCACTTCGAGCCGCAGATGCTGCTCGGTGGCGGCCACCTGCGCGTCAAACTTCTGCTTGGCCGCGCTCTCCCGCGCCAGTTGCGTACGCTTGGCCAACGGCAGAATATCCACGCTGATTCGAACGCCCGCCAGCCAATTGTTTCCGCCCGAGCCGGCAAACGAGGTGCGGTCTTCTTCCCAGTTCCCGTAGGCGCTCACGCGTGGGCCGAAGTCGGACTTCGCCGCTCCCACCGCCGAGGCCTGCGCCGATTGCGCCTGCCCCAGCGCCATCAGATCGGGACGCGCCTTTTGGGCAGTAGCCATCTCTTCTTCCAGCACGCCCTGCGGAAACGCGTGCGGCTCGATCGGCTTCAACTCAGTTGCCTTTAGCTCCGGTGCGCCCATCGCCTCACGCAACGCCGCCCACGCCAGTTCGAGGTCTCCCTGCGCCGCAATCAACTCCTGTTTGCGCGCGGCTACGTTGACCTGGGCCGACATCCGGTCCGACTCGACGGCAAGACCGGCCTTCACATGCTCGTCCACCGAATCCAGCAGCGCCGCCGCCGTCTCATGCTCGTGCTGTGCTACAGCAATCTCCCGTTGCGCATACAGCACCTGCTGGTAAGCTCCGACAACACCGAACACGATCTGCTGGTTTACCGCCTTGGCGGAGGAGGCTGCGCTCGCCTTGAAGAGATCTGCGCGGTGGATCTCCTTCTGTGTCCTGAAAGAATCAAATGCCACCCACTGCCCGGAAAAACGCGTAGAGAAATTACCAACCGGCGGTGGGAAGTTCAAAGAGTTCAGCGCAAAGTCGGCTTGCGTGAATCGCCTCTGCTGTAGCCGCGTTCCAAACGCATACACCGGGTCGTCACCACGCGAAGTGTCTTCAGTAAAGCCGAGTTGCGGCAAAAGCACGGTGCGAGCCTGGCTTGCTGCCGCCTTCGCGTCCAGAGCGCCAGCGCGCGCAATCGCTGCCTCGGGGCTTTTTCCGAGGGCCGCATTTATGGCTTGACGCAGCGTCAGCGGTTCCTGCGCACCGGCGGCCAATCTCCCCAACGAGAGCAGGAAAAATAGGCCCATAAATCGATAAAGGCTTGAACTCATTCGGTCGGATGTCCTTGGGCGGTGCTTTCATAGGATGAAAGCCACGAAATGGGCAATCCGTTACAAAGCGCGTCCGATTTATCTCTTCATGCTGCAATCAGGCCAGTTCCGGTGCGCGCCCTCAGAGGGAAATTCGAGCGATCGACAGGGTTGACCAGGCTGTCGTGCAGTTCAGTGCAAACCAGCCCTAAGATGCCGCCCTCAATGGATGTTTGGGTCTGGCCCGAATTGGACAATGGTCGCGCGATTCCCAATCGGAGTGCTCTAGGAGATCAAGGAGTCTCCTGGCTATTCGTGATTCGGCGCCCTTTCTCGGCTTTCTTCTGTTCGTAGAGAAGTATGGCGTGTGGCCAGCCTACAGTTCGAAGCGAGCCAATAGAGTGTGGGAACGGAACCTGGCTGTATTTGACCTCCAGCGGAGACGGCCGCTTTCTGTATTTCATTCGGCTCGTGAGCGAGGGCGCGGGTGTGTATCGCTTTTCGATAGAAGGTCGCAGGGCAGAGCGTCTCGCCGACCTCAAGGACTTTCGCCATACGCGGCATTACGGGTTCTGGTTTGGCCCGCGCCGACAGGACAATCCGCTGCTATTGCGCGGAGATGGTTCCGACAAGATCTACGCCCTGGCCTTCTCGCGTTGACAGTCCTGCACGATCAAGTTTTGATTCTCTGCGTCAAGAAATGCGCAACAAGTACATTCTTCGTCGTTTCTGCGCCGATGAGTAGATTGTCTCTGTCTATTGGCACCAATAAGTCAGGCAGTGTTATCGAGCGTGTTCGCTCACGGGCAGCTCACGCCCGAAAGGCTCGTCTCCCGGACCCGCGCATTTGCTCGAATCGGAACGGACATTGGTCCGAGAGCCGAAGGAACAACTTCTGCCGAAGAAAGCCGCAAGAGCTGGCTTCTCTGGCCGGAATCGCGCATTCTTACGAGCCTGTCGCCTCAAGAGCTCCATCGACGATGCGCTGCGCCTCGCCCACAATGGCATCCAGGTGCGCCTGGCTCATGAAACTCTCCGCGTAGATTTTATAGATGTTCTCGGTGCCCGACGGCCGCGCTGCAAACCAGCCGTTGCCGGCGACAACCTTTAGCCCACCAATGGGAGCGCCATTGCCCGGCGCTTTTGTCAGTTTTGCGATAATGGGCTCGCCGGCAAGGTTCGATTCCTGAACCTGGTCGGGCGAGAGCTTTGATAACTTCGCCTTTCTCTCCGGCGTAGCGGCCGCGTCGATGCGCGTGTAGTAAGAGGAGCCAAACTCGTTTGTCAACTCAAGATAATGTTTGCCGGGGTCCTTGCCCGTCCGTGCGGTAATCTCCGCAGCGAGCAGGTCCATGATGAGGCCGTCCTTGTCCGTTGTCCATACGGTTCCGTTGAGGCGAAGGAAGCTCGCGCCGGCGCTCTCCTCTCCACCGAAGCAGCAAGAGCTGTCGATCAAGCCCGGTACGAACCACTTGAAACCGACGGGAACTTCGCAAAGCTTGCGACCGAGCTTTTGAACAACCCTGTCGATCATGCTGCTGCTCACCAGGGTCTTCCCTACCGCGGCATGCTTCGGCCACTCCTCGCGATGGGTAAGCAGATATTGAATGGCTACGGAGAGAAAATGATTCGGATTCATGAGCCCCACAGAAGGAGTCACGATCCCATGCCGATCAGAGTCCGGATCGTTGGCGAATGCCACCTGGAACCGATCCTTCAGCTCGACCAGTCCCGCCATGGCATAGGGACTCGAGCAATCCATGCGGATTTTGCCGTCGTGGTCGACACACATGAAGGAAAAGGCCGGATCGAGGACAGGATTGACGACGGAGATCTCCAACCCGTAGATGGCGTTGATCGGCTCCCAATAAGGCTTCGCAGCTCCCCCCAGCGGGTCCACACCAAGCTTTAGGCCCGCTGCACGAATTGCATCCATGTCCACAACATTCTTGAGATCGTGAACGTAAGGCAGAACGAAGTCCTCTTGGTGCGTAGTTGTGGCGTGCATCGCCGCGGTGAGCGGCATGCGCTTAACTCCCGCATTCCCAGCGCGCAAAAGTTCGTTGGCCCGGCTCTCCACCCAACGTGTCACGACGGTATCGGCAGGTCCGCCGTCGACGGGGTTGTACTTAAAGCCTCCGTCCTCCGGCGGGTTATGGGACGGAGTGATCACGATGCCGTCCGCCTGATGCTCCTTGCGGTCTTTGTTGTACACCAGAATCGCCCGCGAAATGACTGGCGTCGGAGTGACTCCGTCGTCTTGCTGAATGATGGTCTCGACCTCATTCGCCGCCAGCACCTCGAGTGCGGTCCGCTGCGCCGGCACCGATAGGGCGTGCGTATCCTTCCCCATGAAGAGTGGCCCGTCCGTGCCGTGCTGCCGACGATAGTCGCAGATTGCCTGCGTGATCGCCAGAATGTGCGCTTCAGTGAACGTGCCGCGCAACGGCGTACCGCGATGCCCGCTGGTGCCAAAGCTCACCCGTTGATTCGGATCTTCGGGGTTGGGACGGCACTCGTAATAGGCAGACTCAAGTCGGGACAGATCAACCAGTATTTCTGGGGGAGCCGGCTTACCGGCGAGGGGCGAAATCCCCTCCTTCGCTGCGGCATGATTCGATGGGTTTTCCAGACTTCGTGGCATGGTTCCACCTTCCAGACATTGGATGCGTACTCCACAATGGTAAGGCAACGCGCACCCAGACCGCTCCACGGACTCAGGTGTCAATTCCCACAGGAAGACGGTATCCTGCTGCGCTCAAATTCCGTCGGCAAATTCCTTATCCGGTCAGCCATCATGGGCAGGCTCGCTCAACCAATGAAATCGTCGACAGCCCTCTTTCGCCTGAATATAATCGACTTGGGTTCGCGCTTCGACAGGCATCGGTTTCCGGTCCTGTTCCGCGGTTCGCGGTCTCTGCGTTCGCGCACTTCCGAAGCATGATTGCAGCGCAAATTTCGACTTGCACCCATTGGATCGCATTGACCGACTGAGACAATTCAACTTCATTCACTCGTTGCAGGAGACAAACGTGAAACGGTTTCTGCGCGCGAAACCCGGCATCGAAGCTGCGCCGCACTTAATCATCATCATTCTCGCCTTTGCTTCCATCGCTGCACGGCTCCCCATCCAGACACCGATCGCCGCACGCCAATGCTCTCCTGCCGCTCTATTCCCAACCAGCGATCAGTCTGCGCACCCCGATTTCCCGCCGGGTGAAGGCCGTGAAACATTTCTGCAACATTGCGGCAAATGCCATTCCCAGACGATTGTCATCGCTTATGGACAGAAGCGCGAAGGATGGGAAAACACGATCACGAAAATGGTGCGGCTGGGCGCGCAAGGCTCCGATGAGGACTTCACGGATATCGCTGACTATCTCACTGCTAACTTCCCTCCATCCTCCGTCCCCAAGATCTTTGTGAATAAGGCAACCGATCAGCAAATCGCGAAGGTTCTCGAAATCAGCCTGGAGGACGCCAGGGCAATCACTGCCTACCGGGATGCGACGGGCGGATTCAAGTCGATCGACGATATGAAGAAAACACCGAATGTAGACGCGAAAAAGATCGACGCAAAGAGGGAAAATCTGGTCTTCTAAGTGGCATCGTCAGGCCACCCAAGACTCTCAGGAATCGCGCCGGCAGGCTCGCTCACGATCCAGTACTCCACTTCGATCGTCTCGCCAGCGCCGATCCACCGGAAACTCGGCACGCCAAGCAACTGATTGCGATCGACCATTGCCCGGCGGCTCTCGGGAAAGGGCGATACGCCAAATTCCATCCCGCGAGTTACTTCCCTTCCCTTCCACGGTGGCGCCTGCCGGCTGCTATTCTCTTCCCAAATCCCCATCCACGGGAAGTCGTTCCGTTTCCAAATATATCCAAATGCCAGTTGGTAGTGCGGTGAAAATGTGATGAAGAAGGCATGCTCTCGGCTTGGGTCTGCGAGATGGGCAGTATAGGAACTTGCCGGCGCGAAGGCGTACATGCGTTGCAGATCCGCGCGGCCTCCATCGGATCTCGGAGCCGAGGGCCAGGCAAACTCCTCACCTAATCTTAGATAAGCATTCAAGCCGGGGTCAGAATCCGAAACCACAGACCTCGTCATTGAAGCGCGAAAATCCGTCGTCGCCGGATGAAGAAACGGCGGCCCTAAGGTAACATGCTGCGTCCATGCAATTGGACGATCGACGCCGCAAAGATTCTCGACCAATTCGCGGATTCTTAGACCCTTTGACTTCAGCTCGATCTTTCGCGTGTATTTTAGCTGCGCGAGCCGAAGAGTGACGTTTTGCGTCAGGCGCGCACCTCCCTCGGAGATTTCGTATGGATCAACCGAAGCCTCACCATGAACGGTAAGACCCAATCGCTCCTCCTCCGGAGACGGCACGCCAAAGATATCCAGGCAAACATTATGCCCCATGATCCCTGCAAGCAGTTTTGCATCCGGACCAGTTCCAAATTCTTCGCTACGGTCTAGCGAATAACTCGATGGCTCAAGGGAATCCCACTTCGGAATCCAAAGCGGGCTCACGTTTGCGCGCTTGTCGAAGATCTCCGCAATGTGGCCGCCCTCCTCAAGAACCGTAACCCGAAAGATATCGTTCTCTATCTGCACTGCACGGCGATTCTTGAATTTCACTGCGCCCATCGGAGATTCCTAACTTGCTCCGCGATGATGTTCTCACCCGGAGCGCCATCACCGGTTCGATCAGTTGAATCCATGCCTCTGCGTCCTCTATGGGAGAGTCTTCAACCAGATATTGCGATGAGAAATCTTCACGTTGCCCGGCCCCTCGATCTCAAACGCTATAAGTCCCCGGGCTTGGCTGTGCGCCGGATCTGTATCTACAAGAACAGCCATAATGCGACCGTTAATCATTTGCACCAATGTGTTCCCGTCAGCGATGATCTCAACCTGGTTCCATTCTCCCGGCTTGATCACCGCCTTCAGGTCATCCGGATTCCCAAGCGTAGCAAGCAGAGTCGGCTTCTTCTTTTCCTCGGTTGCAACTGCCTGACCACGCCAGGCGATGATTCCCCGGGGCGATTCCTGTTCATATAATTGGCCCGTGTATTTGTTCGCAAAGTCGAAATCCGCCTGATAGCCCGACAAATTCCATTTTGCCTGTCTCTTGGCTAGCATCTGCTCCTGCTCCATCCGTCTGCGCTGCTCGTTACTTGCGCCCTCTGGTATTGGTCGAATGGACGGCGGAACGCTGAAACTGCGATATTGAACACCGCCATTTGCGCCGGCGCCTTCGAGTTTCATCTCCAGTTTCAGCTCGAAGTTCGCCGGTTCTCCGCCGCGCCAGATGATGTTTGTTGTGCCGGAAGGATGGCCAGGGCTTGACTCCCCCACGATTGCACCGTCCTCCACTTGCCACACATCCGTGTTGCCGTCCCAACCGTTTAGGGTCTTGCCGTCGAAGATCTGGGTCCAACATACGTGATCATTGAAGTTGATCGGTTCCGGTTGAGTGAAATGAAACACCTGTACGCGATGTGCTTGCGGCGGAGTTTGTTGCGCCGCGCACAAAGACGAAACCACCACCCCCGGCGCAAGCCCTGCTGTTATCAAGACACCAATTAACTTCTTCCCAGATCGGCCCCGCGTACCCAGACTCGTCAACATAAATCATTCCCTTTCGGCGCGCCCTAACAACATCGTCAGGCCAGCCAGGTTTTCTCCCATTGCTTAGTCCTTGCGGATCTCAAGACCGCATCCGTCACTGATTCCGTCGCCATTGCGTCGCGAAACGTTGGGGCCGCGACCTTTCCCTCGTTCAGAGCAAGCAGAAAATCGGCCGCCTGATGGATAAACGTGTGCTCATATCCGATTTGCAAACCCGGAACCCACCAGTTCTTCATGTAGGGGTGATCGCCGTCCGTAACATGAATGCTTCGCCACCCGCGCAATTCGCATTTGTCGCGATGATCGAAATATTCGAGCCGATGCAGATCATGCAGGTCCCACCTTGCGGAAGCGTGTTCGCCGTTGATCTCGACTGTGAATAGCGCTTTGTGTCCGCGCGCATACCGGGTTGCCTCAAACACGGCTATTGATCCATTGACAAATCTGCACAAAAACGCGCTCGAATCGTCGATGCTTACCGGCTCCACCTTTCCAGTGAGATTGTGCTTCCGTTCCTTTACAAAAGTTTCGGTCATGCCGGAAACCTCGGCAATTGGCCCGTTAAGCCACATCGCCATATCGATGTTATGCGCGAGTAAATCTCCGGTAACTCCACTTCCCGAGACGGCGCTGTCCAGCCTCCACAGGCCTTCGCCACCCTGCGGCAATTCTGTTGAAATCGTCCAGTCTTGAAGAAACTGCGACCTGTAGTGAAAGACCCGGCCGAAACGGTTTTCATCGATCAGTTTCTTCAGCAGCGCAATCGCCGGAACCCGGCGGTAGTTATACCAGACCATGTTCGGCACACAGGCCGACTCCGCGGCATCCACCATGGCTTTGGCTTCGTGAAGATTCCGCCCAAGTGGCTTCTCGCAAAGAACCATCTTTCCTGCCTTTGCCGCAGCCACTGCGATCTCGGCATGGGTGTCATTGGGGCTGGCAATGTCGATCAGGTCGATATCCCGCCTCGAAACTAGCACCCGCCAATCCGACTCGACAGACTCATAGCCCCAATTCTCGGCAAACGTCTTCACCCGCTCGGGGTTGCGCGCACACACCGTCTTCAACACAGGCCGGTAACTCAGGTCGAAAAATCGTGGCGCCTGCAAAAACGCATTTGAATGCGTGCGGCCCATAAACCCGTAGCCGACGATTCCGATGTTTAGCGCTTTCGTGCTTGACACTGTGCAATCTCCGCAATTCAGTCCCAACCGTGAGCGTTTCGCACCTGGATCATCGTCTCAAGGATTGTCGTCCAGGTTTCGGGGGTTATCATCATTTCATTGGGAAACATACAGCCATCCCAGCAGATATGTTGAAAACTCCTGTGCGGCTCACCATCCTTTCCGCGCATCCAGAGTCCGGCGACCTCGACGATGTTCATCTTTCCGTTCGCATCGTTTGGCGGGCAATGGCGTCCTGTCTTATCATGTGCCCCGGATCCCTTGACTGTGCCGTCGTTTTGGGCTACATGAAAATCGATCGTCCACGGCCGCAGCGCGTCCGCCACTGTTCGCAACGCACTCAGCAAGGCCGATTTGTCAGACCAATCGAATTCATCGGGAAGCACACGGCTATCCGGCGAGTTATACCCCATGGTGTAAAGCATTGTGTGCGCCATGTCCGCTTGGAATCCCAGAGTTTTCGGATTCCCGACAAGTTCGAGAAGTTCCACCATATGCTTCCAGCCGTGCATCCCGCCCCAGCAGATTTCACCCTCTGCGGCCAGCCTCTCCCCGAATCCTTCCGCAATTTCGCAGGCTTCGCGAAAGGTCGCTGCGATGCAATGAGTATTCTCTTGCGGGTTTTCTGCCCACTCCGCCGGCCCAACAGCAGAATCGATCCGGATAACTCCATAACTCCTGATCTTGAGATTCCGGAGTTTCTGGCCGATAGCGCACGCTTTGCGAACCTGAGCCAGGAATCGACCGCGTTCTTCCTTCGAACCCATGGCTGAGCCGCCGCCCATTGGGGGCCAGACCGGCGCGACAAGCGACCCTGCGACAAGGTTGTACGAAGCGATCTTCTCTGCGAGTCTTTTCAGGCCATCATCATCCGAATCGATGTCTGTATGCGGGAGCGACAGAAAAAGATCCACACCATCGAACTTGGCCCCATCGACCCCGGCCTCCACAGTTAATCTGAGCATTGTATCCAGGCTAATCACCGGTTCCGCGCTAGACCCTTTCCCCACAATACCTGGCCACATCGCGTTGTGAATTGCTGGGTATTTGTGCGTCGAATCGCTCACCGATCGCTCCTTTCTACCGATCCCGGCGTAATGCCTCCGCGTCCGGATTGCGTGGGCCAAAGTGCTTTAGGATTACAAGCGGATCCGTAGCGCTTTGGTTCGCAATCTTCACACCCGCGCGCGCTGCAGCGGCCGTCACAAACAATTCGTCTTCGGTAAGCTGGCCAAAACGAATCATCGATGGCGTTGATATGGCGGTTTTGCCAATTGTCCCATGCCCTTGCGTCAGGATAAGTCCGTAGGCAGCGGCGTCTTCGATCATGACCTCCCTGCCCGGCAGGATCGTCAATTCCTTGGCTGAATAGTCAGCACCTCCATAAGTTATCCATAACTCTTGATATCCATCTTCTTCCGTATCCGAAATGGGCCGCACGGGAATCGGATGTCTTTTGTTTGTCTTGGCAAACTCCGGATTCACGTTTGCGTCCCAGTCAAGCATGCTGATCAAGTAATCAAAATCACGGTGATGCTCCGGCGGTACATCCTTCGTCATCAGGCTCCAATCCACAATACGTCCCTCGACCTCGGACTGGAACATCGCGAATACGTCGCTGTTCACCTGCGGCTCGTAGGTTACAAGCGATCCCGGCGCATGCAGAATGCCCGGATCAACCTGCCACCCGCTTCCCGGCTCGAGCCGATATGCGCGCGTATGGAAAAGTATCCCGTTGTCGCCGCGACGCCACCGCTCGAGACAACGCAAGATATCCTCTTTGCTTGTGCCCGGCTCCAATCCCATGTACGTGTGGGGAAAGTTGTTGAATATCTGGTTGTACTGTGGAGGAAAATAATAAGCTTCCGGCTTACCTTTTCGCCCCACACGCTTGGCGAACTCGTCGCTCTGGTGCATGTGGTGCGGGATGGGGCCCATGTTATCGAAGAATTTGCACAGCAAATTCCATCCACCCTCCCGTTCCATCACTTCCGCACCGAGCAAAAGGTCTCCGGCGCGGTCCACCGCATCCTTCAACAGAAACCTTGGTCTATTTTCAGGATGCACATAGCTCAGGCCCTCATCCGGCGTCGTTTCAGGTCCATTGGCAGCCTGCGTAGTTGAGGAGAACCACCTTTCGTTGATTCCGCCCCTGTGAGCACCGAATGCATACAGATCGTCGGGATGAAGCTTCAACCTTCGCCCCGGAATCATGAACGACCTGGGAACCCACGAAGGCTCCAGCCTCAGCACTCCTTCGCCCTCATTTACCGCTTGTTGTACCTCGGCCCGAGTCACCATTTCTTTCTCCTGAGATCTTCTCTCAAACTGACCGGCAGCCGCTATGGCCGAGGTCAGTGCTCCATCCCAATGCCGAAGGAATACAGGACATTGTTATGGTCAGTGAAAAATGCGTGTCCGTCTCCAACTGCGACACCGGACAAGCCCGCGTAAGTTGGAATTTCGTCCTTACTGGAATACAGTTCCGCCCCGGTCGATGCGTCGAGCATGTAAAGTCTTGCATGCACCGATGCATCGCCTCTTCCAAGCACAATTACGACCCCGTTTGCGATGCGCGGAGGCGCCGGATTCAGCATGTCCTGCGAGACCCAGACCGGGTCGAGGTTGAACTTTCCATCGGATTCATCGACCTTGAATGCAATGACGGCTCCGTGCGGCGTGTCGCCGCTTTTCCGCGCAGTCGTACTGTCGACGGTGACGGCGCAGGAGACCGACGCAAAAACCCACGCATTGCCATTCTTGTCCTGCCATTCGGCAAATCCATCCCATCCATGCCGTTCGCCATGCCGGGATATCGGGCTCGACTCGGCAAGCGGCGTGTGGTGATCCGGCCCGCCAAGCGATTCGGCATCCAGCAACGCAATGCTCCCGTCGTTGCCGGGGGCCACCACTAGTTGCTTTTCCTTCCCTGCGAAGACGACAGGAGAAATCCCCTCATAGCTCGGTATCCCCCGGGAGGGCGCATACCAATCCCTGACCTTCATGTCTTTTCCGACCGCAATTACGCTATCTGAGTAGTTAGCCGAGCCCGGATGGAGGCTTCCATCCCCGGTCACGATCAGTGCCTCACCATCGGAAGTCAAAACCGGGCCGGTTAGTGAGAGCGGCCTGATGCTGCTCGTCGTGGAATGAGTTACGGGGTAGTTGGACGAAGTAAGATCAATTGTCCACACTCCGTTCGGGACGCCGCCGCATCCTTGTCCGGTAACTGTAAAGATTTCGTGACCCATAAAGTTGAGTCCGTAATTCCCCGAGCCGGATGCGGGAAGAAACCTCACAGGCGGAGCAAAGTCTGCGCCCGTCGTAATCACCTGTTCGTGAAGCATCCCATCCGCGCTTAGAACATAAATTCCCTTCAGTCCGAAATAGCCGCCGCCTGGCGCAACCCCAAGCCTTCGCTCCCCGGCCGTTATGGGCTCCTCGGGTGGTGGCGGAAGAGTGCCGGGAGGGCGCCGACGACGACGTGCGTTGAAATTGATGACCGCCGCAGGTTCCATGAGGATACTCAGTCTCGATGCGCCGCACCCGCGCGACACCGGGACGGATTTGAATGACTTCTTCCATAGAAGATCGCCGAGTTCGGAATCGACGGCATATAGCGTGTCTCCCGAACTCCAATACACCATATCTTTGAAGCCCCGCGCGTTGATCAGCCGACCTGCAAGCAGCGGCTCGCTGAAGGTGGCCGAAGCCTCTGAAGGCTGCCCAAGCTGTATCTTCCAAAGAAACTTCGCATTCCCAGCCACTGTGTCCGGTGCAAGCTTGGTTTCCCCCTTCTGCCATCCGCTCTGTCCGGCGTCGTTTCCGGTCATGTTCCAGTCGCCGCGATCGTCCTGCGCCGCGCAATTTGGCGGCCAGCTTAACCAGGCTACGCATACGAACCCGATGGCTCCCAGAAGAAGATTCGTCTTCACGCCGCGTGCTCCTCGATACCTCTGCAGTTAAGATCAGTCTTCGTGCTTCTTGTTGAAAGATTCCACGAAGTTATCAAGACTTGAAGGCAGACTCCCACATCCGATAGTTAGACTCTGCCCAGTCATCTGAGGCCGAAACAGTAAACCGTTCCGTCGAATGTCCCAAAAATGATTTTGTCGCCGGCGACTGACAGTCCCGCCTGATGCAAGAACGACTTGACCTGATCCCCGCTCGAATAGAGTTCCTTGCCGGTCATTGCGTCGAGTGCGAATAGCTTGGCAGGAGCCGATCGCTGGACCCTCTCTTGTGCGCTGAAGAGCCCGCCCACATCATCGTTTGCCTGGCCGGTGAATTCGCCACCCGCCAACACAAAGACCACGCCATTCATCACTACGGGCGGCTCAGCGGTAACCATGTCGCGCGATAGCCATGCCGGTTCCAGTTCCGGTCTTCCGTCTTTTTCCAACAGTTTCATCGCAACGATTCCTCCGTGCGGCGTTGGCCCATAAGTCAGGGGAATCTTGACTGCCGGGTCGCCACCGGTCGGCCCAAGCACCCAGCGCGTGCCGTCGTTTGAATTCCAGCTGGCCATGCTTCCCCATGTGCCTTCGGTCTGGAAGTTCACATTCTTGTTGGAGATAAGATCGCTGCGGAAAAGCGGTGTCAGGTGGTCCGAGCCCCCAAGAGACTGACTATCCAAGAGAAAGTATCTGCCCTCTTTTCCGGATGCAACGATAAGATCGCGGCCCTTATAAGGAAACACCACCGGCGTGACATTCATGTCCAAGTCGCGCCGCGTCAACCACTCGTGATTCGAAGGCGAATAGTAGTCCTTCAACGTCAATTGATCGTTCGAGAAGGTGAAGGATTCGACGCTGGTTGAAAGCTTCTTCGCTGCCGCGTCATAGGGGCCGTCGCCGGATTCAAAATAGATCGTTCCATCCGACCCCACAGCGGCGCCCGCAACCCCCCACAGCCCCGCTTGCGGCGGGTCAGACTGGGTAACCTTCCTGTCTTTCAGATTCACGGCATAAAGAGCATTCTTCACGCCGCCGCAGCCTTGACCCGTAATCGTGTAAATGACTCCATCGACAAGGTTGAGTCCGTAGGGCTTGCCGTAAGGCTGTGAGAGAGCCTGTATCGGCGGCTCTGCGTCCTCGCCGGTCGTAAGGTCCAATGTGTGCAGGTAGCCATCGCTGGCTAGCACATACAGCCGGCGAACCGGCGCATCCTTGGGTGAAATCACAGGCGTGGCGCTCAATGCATTGGTGCAGATGAAACCACTGCCTTCGCCGGGCTCCTGGGGCTTCGCCGACTCCCATTTCAGTTGCTTTTTCCAGACCTGAGTTCCGCCATCCGCATCGATCGCATATACATCGTTCGAGGCGCCTGCAAGGATGATGAGCGTCTTCGCGCCATTCGCCGTTCTCACACCCGTCACCACGAGCGGCTCGCGAAACGAAAGCATCCCCATCGGCTTGCTGCCCACATTCAGCTTCCACAGGAGTTGGAGTTTGCTCGCATTCTTGGGCGTGATCCTCGTCTCGCCGCGCTGCCAGGCATCGCGTGCCGCATCGCCGCTGCTGGTCAGCCATTCGGCGTCGGATTGTCCGCCGGCGAGCAACGGCAATGCCATGACCGGAGCCAGAGTGCAGATCATCAAGAGACTGAGATCAACACGAAGAAGCTTTCTCGATCCCGTAGTCAAAATCATTGCATCGCACCTGTGGCTTGAATCGAAATTCCGAGGTTCGCATCCTGGTTCGCATTGCAGAACCAACGGCAACTGGCAAAGGCACTTGCCGGGCAATGAGCGCGCCCGGGCAAAACAGCAATTTGTCAGGCTCGAAGTTCGCCGGAAGATCGGGAAGCGGACGGCGGACCCAGCCCTGAAGCCCACAACCGTTCCCAGGGCGTGGCAGAGGAGTCGGGGGAAACCGGAGTTTCGTATGGCACAAAATTTACCATAGCGAACGGAATACTAGCCGCGCCGAACAAGAGCTGTCAACGCAAATGCTGCCGACTTGTCGACCACTGGCAAGGCGATCCCTGCTTCATCAGCGCCCGCACCGGGGCCGAAGAAGCGGTCCGCGAGTTGGGAGTGAACCTGCCCTGGGACGGAGGGGCGAGCCCGGATGCCTCGCAGCAAAACGACCTCATCGAGAGCCGGAACTCCAACCCAACCAACTTCGTCAGCGCGGGCCGCCCGAGTCGTTTTAGTGTTCCTTGGCAGTGAGATCGTCTCTGGCACGCCGCTCATCATCGACCAATCCGGCATCGATCAACTCACGTTCTGATTGGCACTCCTTCGCTATCGCCTTTCGCAAAAGGGCGCCGTCCAATTTGACAGGCATCTGGCCTTGAGACGACGATTTTTGATAGATCGGCCAAGCCGGCCGTTGAGATGGGCGTGGGGACAATCGGGGAGAATCCAAACCAGCAGGGAAGCAACAAAGGCGCCAGATCGAGGACGCCCTGCGCATCGAAGGTGCGAGCGCGCAACATTGCTTATTTCCTTCTCCTGATCGCTTCGACCGCAGCGATTCCCGCCTGCAAGTCGCCTGTGAGTTCCACTCCGTCGGGCACCGTATTGACGATCAAGGCGCCCCTCGGGCTGCCTCCTGTCCCGTATCCCAGCGACAACCCACCGACCGCAGACGAGATTGCGCTTGGCCGCAGACTCTTCTACGACACGAGCCTCTCGAAAGACGACTCGCTCGCCTGTGCCTCGTGCCATAATCCGATGTTCCGCTTCGCGGACGCGCGCGAGCGCTCGATAGGAGTCGGCGGCAGCCTCGGCCGCCGCCACGCTCCGACGCTTCTCAACGTAGCCTATGCGCAGAGGCTCTTCTGGGATGGACGCGCTCCAAGCCTCGAAACGCAGGTTCTCAGCCCGATGGCCGATCCGCTGGAGATGAACCAGGCGCACGAAGCATCGATCGCAAAGCTCAGGCAGAAGGCCGAATACAAGGTTTTGTTTCAGCGGGCATTCGGCACCGGGGACATTACGCTGGATCGCGTCGAAAAGGCGCTGGCCGGCTTTGAGCGCACACTGCTTTGCGGCAACTCCCCCTTCGACCGCTATCAATATCAGGGTCAGAAGGACGCGTTGACTCCGGTGCAGATTCGCGGCCTCGCCGTTTTCACCGATCCGCATCGCGGCAACTGTTCTTCGTGCCACACCATCGGCGCCGCTTCCGCGCTCTTCACCGATGGCCAGTTTCACAACACAGGTGAAGGCGTCGGCGACGAAGAGGAGTTCACCGACACCGGCCGTTTTGAAGTGACGAAATCCGATGCCGACAAAGGCGCGTTCAAGACTCCCACGCTGCGCGACGTCGCCGTCTCGGGACCGTACATGCATGACGGAAAACTGAAGACGCTGAAGGAGATTGTCGACTTCTACGCCGGCCGCGGCAATTCGAATCCCAACCTCGACAAGCGCATGACCGCGATCACGCTGACCGGGACCGACCGAAGCGACCTGGTCGAGTTCATGAAATCCCTGACCGGTGAGATCCCGCCCAACGTCGGACGGCCATCCAAGGACGAATCACGATGAAGCTCCTGCACTGCTTCCGCGGCTCATGCCTCGTGTTCGCCCTCGCACCGGTGGTCGGTTGCTCGCCCGGCGCCAAACAAGCGACACCCACACAGCAGGTTCAGCAAGGGGAAGTCCCCGACTACCATGTGGATCCTGCCACTGCAGGCTCCATCTCGGGTACAATCCGCTTCACCGGGAAGCGGCCCGCAGCAAAGAAGATCGACATGAGCAACGAACCGGCATGCGTCGCAGCGCATCGCGGCCGCGCCGTCGACGAATCGCTCGTTGTTTCCCCGAAGGGCGATCTGGCCAACACATTCGTCTATATCAAGTCGGGCCTCGAAGGCAAACGCTTTGCGACACCGGCGACGCCAGTCATCATCGACCAGAACGGCTGCTGGTTCAAGCCTCGCGTGCTCGGCATCCAGGTCGGCCAAGTCCTCCAGGTCACAAACTCCGACCCCGTCACGCACAACATCCATCCCATGGCCCAGGCCAATCGCGAGTGGAATCACAGCCAGGGCGCCGGCGATTCGCCAATTTCGCGCAAGTTTGCAAGAGCAGAGATCATGATTCCCGTGAAATGCAACATCCATAGCTGGATGCATGCCTGGATCGGCGTCGTCGACAATCCATATTTCGCAGTTTCGAAAAACGACGGGGCGTACACCATCGCAAACCTCCCGCCCGGCGCCTACACCATCGGAGTGTGGCAGGAAACCCTTGGCACCCAGGAGCGCCAAGTCACCATCGCTCCTCATTCGAATGCAGTTGAGAACTTCACCTTTAAGGGAAACTGACTCATGCGCAAACTGCCTTTCATTTCGCTCGCGCTCTTCCTCTGCCTCGCTCTCTTTGGCTGCAAGTCTTCGAGTCCACCTGCCGCGGCCACGAGCCAGGCGATTCCGCCTGCTAACGGCCCGCGCATCTATGTCACCAACGAAGTCTCAGGCGATCTCACCATCATCGACGCCGGCACGCGCAAGGTCCTCGGCACGGTTCCGCTCGGCAAGCGCCCGCGCGGCATTCACCCCAGCCCCGACGGCAAGACTCTCTACGTCGCGCTGAGCGGTTCGCCGATCGCCGGTCCGGATGTGGACGAGAGCACGCTGCCACCGCCTGACAAGAGCGCCGATGGCATTGGCGTCTTCGATGTTGCACAGAATAAGCTTGTTCGAACGCTCCATGCCGGCTCCGATCCAGAGAACTTCGACGTCAGCAAAGACGGCAAGCAGATCTACGTGTCCAATGAAGATGAAGCGGAGGTCAGCATCATCGACATTGCGTCAGGCAATGTCATCAAATCCCTCAAAATGGGCGCCCAGCCAGAAGGCGTTCGTGTTACACCCGACGGCAAGCTCGTCTTTGTCACATCGGAAGAAGACGGCACGCTCACGATCCTCGATCCTGCAGCTCAAAAGATCGGTACTTCTTTTAAGGTCGGCCATCGCCCGCGATCGATCGCCTTCCTACCCGACGGCTCTCGTGCCTACGTGAACGCTGAGAACGATGGCAACGTCGTGCTCGTTGATCCCGTGCACCACAAGTTGCTCAAGGAAATCCCCATCGGCAAGCCCGGAATCATCAAGCCGATGGCCGTTCTTCTCTCGCCGGACGCAACCAGGCTCTACGTCAGCACCGGCCGCGGCGGCAAGGTCTTCACCGTGGACACAAAGGCCAACACCGCCGTCGCTTCCGTCCAAGTGGGAAAACGTCCATGGGGCATCGCGCTCTCGCCCGATGGCAAAACGCTTTACTCGGCCAACGGTCCGTCGAACGACATCTCGGTCGTGGACCTTGCAACCAACACCGTCACCGCGACCATTCCGGCCGGCGCGGGTCCGTGGGGTGTCGTCGTTCTTCCTTGAATCTGGAGACGACAGAAGTAAGCGGTAACTGAGCGCAAGATTTTGCGTGCCAGCTCTGCCTCAATCGGTATATAGTTTCTGCTTTGATATTGGAGAGCGGGGCTGGCCTTCCCCAAAAAAGGGTCAGCCGACACGTGAGGTCACAAACATGGGGGTCGTGCTCAGGCGCCGCGGTCTGCGGTGGTCGGTCGTATTCTTCGCCATTCTCTCGTGCATGATCGCCGAAATATTGCATGTGAGCCGGCCTGTTCATGCTGGCCAGTTGGGGACCACCGCCGCACGTACCATCCAGCTCCCCCCGGCCCGCGCCGGTTCGCTCTATGCGGTCACGCTCACGGTCAAGGATCCCACCCAACTCCAGGACAATGAAGCCGTCCACGTCACTGTGAACGACGCGCAAGGCGAAGTCGAATCGAAATGGCTGCACCCCGCCGACCTCGATTTCTACGTGACGCTCAAGCCGCGCGTCAGCGGCCCCGTCACTGTCAGCCTCACGCCCGCTTCGGGCGGCAAAGCTCCCGACATCTCTTCTAGCATGAGCCGGGTTCCCGAGTCGGCCACCGGAACCAACCCCAAGCGCGGCGTCATTGCTGCCTCGCCGAACGGCACCTGGGAGCAGGCACAGTCGTTCGAGTTGGGCCAGACCATCTTCGGCAGCGACGACGAGCGGCCCTACGCGCCGTCGCAACATGAAGACGCCTACGCAGCCATGCTGAAGGGCTTTCAATGGTTCAAGTTCACCTTCCGTGAAAAGCAGCGGCGTCTCGTCTACTTTGTCCTGAATGTCACCGACCGCGACGTTCCGCTCGACGTTGATATCTTCCAGCTCGGCAAGGACTCCGACGGCAAGCCCGATGTTGTCCCTTACGACAAAGGCGAATTCACCTACCAGGTCGAGGCGACTCAGAACTATCCGGGCCTCTATAAATTCCGCACGCGCATTCTCGAGCCAGGCCAGGAATACTACGTCCGAGTAGCCGCCGACCATCCGGCATTCCAGCTTCACACCTACGAGTTCGGCGTTCCACCTTACACGGATCCGCACGAGGCGGTCCGCGCCGGCATGGACTTTCTCATCAATATGGGCGACACGTGGCTGTCAAACACTCCGCGCCGCGGCGCCGTTGCTCTCCGCACCACCATGCAGCACTCCGAGACGCAGCTCTGCATCGCCTGCCACCCGTCGCAGTTCACCATGCGCGGCTACCTCAAGGGCATCCAGAACGGCTACGCGCCCACGCAGCGCTCTTCGCTCGAGTTCATTGCCGACCGCATCTACAACAACACGCGGCCGCTTTACGGCGAGCCCGGCGCCAACTGGGTCCGCGTCATCTACACAGCGCGCACCGTTTCCAGCCGCCTGCCGCTCATCGCGCATAACTTCGAGCAATATGTCACGCACGATCCCCCGCGCAAGGACTTCGGCGTGCCTTACGGCGAATACCTCAAGATTCACTACAAGGGCCTGAAGGAAATGCCCGGCGACGAAGCGGACGGCTGCGAACCCGAAGTCAGCCCATTTGAAATTGGCGAGCAGAGCTGGCAGACGTTTAACCTGCTCTACGAGCAAACACACAAGCAGGACTGGATCGCGGAGCGCGACCACGTTCTCGCGCTGGCCCTGGCCTACGAACCCAAGAACATCATCGATGTCAGTTGGGAAATCATCTTCCTCGCCGAGGTCGATCGCGAAAAGTACGCGCCGCAAGTCAACAAGCTCATCGACACCCTCTACCAGTACGAGAACGCCAATGGCGGCTGGCCTT
>Ga0335069_10002212_pt1 | contig 30199 bp, 26 predicted proteins | sample Lox_Sample_11_FD_206714 | JGI IMG/M metagenome (GOLD analysis project Ga0335069, IMG submission 206714) | Soil microbial communities from Loxahatchee National Wildlife Refuge, Florida, United States - Lox_Sample_1.1 | ecosystem: Environmental > Terrestrial > Soil > Wetlands | place: USA...
GATGGAGAACTGTTCTACTTCGTTCGTGTGAACGATGCCGTTACCTCGTTGTGGGCCGCTCGTGAAGTTAATCCTCATTTCTCCTTTAGTCGTCCTGCGCCCACCTTACTCTATACGGGACCGCTGGAACTAACCGAACCCGTTGCGAGCAGAAACACTAAGGAACTCTATGTGATAGGCGCTGACCGGCGCGGAGAACTCTCCATTTATGACGATCGGTCTTCCCGCTTTGTCCCGTATCTCGGCGGCATTTCCGCCTCCTACGTCGCCTTTTCTCCTGACCGCCAGTGGATCGCCTATGTCTCCTATCCCGACGGTGCGCTCTGGAAAAGCCGGATTGACGGCAGCGACAAGATGCAGTTGACCTTTCCGCCGATGGGCGTGCTTAATCCGAGGTGGTCGCCGGACGGCAAGTCGATCGCATTCATGGACTGGTACAGGTCTGAACACGCTGCCATCTACATCGTGGCGGCGGATGGAGGACAGCCCAGTTTGCTCACGACCGGGCCGTCTGAACCGTCCGATCCGACATGGTCACCCGATGGTCGCTCCGTCGTTCATGGTGGGAGCATCAATGCCCTGAAGGGTGACATCGCGGTCATCGACCTACGTACGATGGTTTCCACCAAGCTACCTGGATCAGAACAACTTGTCAGTCCAAGATGGTCTCCGGACGGAAAATACATTGCTGCCCTTTCGTGGGAACAAGATCGACTGATGCTGTATGACGTTGCTCAAAAGAAGTGGCGAACCCTGCTTGAAAGTCACGGCAGCGTCGGATGGCCCGCCTGGACACACGACAGCAAGTTCATATATGTCGTGGTCAACAACAAGATTTATCGCGTCAATATTGCGACCGGTAAGGCAGAAACTGTCGTGAACCTTGAGGGGATTCACTGGACTTCGTTTGCGGTCGGAGTGGGCGGCTGGTTCGACCTCACCCCCGACGACCGCATCATGATCCTGCGCGACACCGGTACCGAAGAAATCTACGCCCTCCAACTCGAATATTGAGAACAACAAAAAAGCCCGGCTCTCGGCCGGGCTCCTTCTAACCCGAAGCATCAATTTACTTCTTCGCTACCAGCACCACCTGTTCCTGTTTGTACTCGCGCGCCATGTTGATCTCCTGCGGAGAGACGAACAGTTCACGCCCGCTCTCCGAATTCCGCAACCATGTCTGCGCCAGGAAGTACGTGTGTCCGTATTTGTGGAAGACCAGTTTCGGTCCGTCCGCCTTGTTGCTGCTGATTCCGTTAGTGAGTGCTACTGCCGAGCCGTTAGAGCCCTTGAAAGAAATCCCCTTTTCGTCCGCCGGAGCAATGACGTACTCGCCCGCCTTCAGCGACTTCCCGCTCACGCTGAAGTCGAACGGAATCGTCACCCGGACTGCGCCGTTGACGCTGGTCGTCGCCGGCACCTGCATCACAACATTGGTTGACTGCGCATAGACTATCGGCAGGCCGATCAGCACTGCCAGCATGACTGCGATCATCCACTGTGTCCGTTTCATCTTCTTTCTCCTTTACGCTTATGCAGCGTTCGGAAGGCACTCTGAAACGGCTTCGCAAATTTCACAATGGACGCAGGCTGGAGTTGCGCTGCATGGCCTCTGAACTTTCCATGTACGTCCAAGCGGCGGAAATTACGACACTTGCGGTTGTGAAACCGGGCCGAACGCGATTGCCGGCAAGGTCCCATAAGATGCATGCGACCGGTCAGTCCAGACCGTGTACATGCAGAACATTCACGGTCACACAAAAATATCGCTCGCTCTTAGCGTCAATTTCGCGTTCTCGGTTCCGCATTGAGTTTGGCAACAGAAAAATCACCGCCCAATTCGGGAAAACTTCTCTTCGAAAATTCCTCCGTTTCGAGTGAATTTGCTTGCCCTGTCATCCTTCGCCTGTCTACCGTGCTAACTAGGGGTTCTAGCGACTCCACGCCACCGGCGCGATCTTTCACAACTTAATATCCGGCACACGATTTCGGATCGATCATCCTTGATCAAGCCCGACTCAATCCCGACTTACTTTAAGTTTAATCGCGTAAGTCGTTGATTCCAGGAATTTAACCCGCAAGCTATTGATTCCAGGAATTTTGCGGGCGCACCGCCCTCTAAGGGTAATTATCCCTTAACAGTATGTAAGGCTTGTGCTATCGTTTTCCTTGACGGTAGGTAAGCCATGAATCGCAAACCTAAAATGACTCGGTTCACCAAGAAAGACTTCGACAAAATGTTCCCCGATGATGCGGCTTGTCTGGAATGGCTAAAGAACCGCCTCTATCCCGAAGGCATCTACTGCGATGCTTGTGCGTCCGTAACCAAACATCATCGCGTAAAGAGTCGCCCGTCTTACTCATGCGACCACTGCGGCCATCACGTTCATCCGACCGCCAGAACCATCTTCCACAAGTCGCCCACGCCACTCACGGTTTGGTTCTATGCGATCTACTTGATGGCATCCACCCGTTGCGGCATCTCCGCGAAACAGATCGAACGAGAAACGGGCGTGACGTACAAAACGGCATGGAGAATGTTTAAGCAGATTCGCACCATGCTGGACGAGGACAAGGACCCCCTCGGCGGCTCTGGCAAGCCAGTTGAAATGGATGAAAGCGCGTTTGGTGGAACCACAAAGCGTTACAAGCAACCGAAGAAAGAAAAGACTTGTGTGTTCGGCGTTGTCGAGCGCAAGGGCCGCGTCCGCGCCATGGTTGCCAGTGACCGCAAGGCCGACACTCTCATTCCGATGGTTCGTGAACACGTTCTCCCCAAGACGACGGTCTTTACCGATGACTTTTCCTCTTACGACGGATTGACGGTTCGCGGTTATCGGCATCATCGCATCAATCATTCGGCTGGCGTTTACGTTCTCGGAACCACACATACGCAGACCATTGAGGGGTTCTGGGCGCTCATCAAAAATAGCCTTCGGGGCGTTTATCACTCGGTTGGAAGTCATTACCTACAGAGCTATTTGAACGAATTCTCGTTCCGCTATAACCGCCGTTTCGATGTGCAGCCGATGTTTGTCAGCTTCATCAATCAGATCAGCAAGCGGGATGCGGTTGTTCGCCGTCCCGTTTTGGAAACCGCCTTCTGACTAGATGTTCCGTTGTCACAGCACTGGCGGAATTATGGCCGTACAATTCCTGACCATGGACACTACAAATAAGGAACTGTTCTGGGCTGTTCGTTGCTTCTCTTGTGGCCATCCGCTTCCGTTGGCAGTAATTCGTTTTGATGAGGGCGGCATTGCTCACGCAACATGGTCACCCGAACCGTTTCGGGCGTTCTGCCTGCTTTGCCAGAGGGGAACAGAATACGGAAAAGATCAGGTGGTAATGTGGTGGGGTCCACCGCCATCACCAACGTTCCAGACTCATCCATCTTTCCAACAATAATGCCTTCTTCTGTTTGATTCATTTTCAATTGGTCCTACTTGGTTTTACGTGTGGCCTTCTTTAGCGCAGACTCGAAGTCCATTTTGGTAAATTCGGACTTCTTGGGTGGAGCGAAATCTTTCACTGCTCCGCTGCGCTTCTCCATCGAAATCTCGGCATCCACACGCTTCATGAGGTCAACCAACTCCTGTTGCAAAATTATTTCCTTGATCTTCGACGCGGGTACGACGGGAGCAATTCCCATGTTCACCGCCTCTGCCTGTGTTAGCGAAAATCCGACGGGAATATCCCAATGGCCAACCATGGAGCCGAAGAAGAAAAATCTCCCACCGCCATGCATCACCGGAACTGGGCCAACGGAACCAGGAACGTTCTGCTTGAGCGTGACGGTCTCTCTAACAAATACGGGTGACCCACTAAGTCCGCCGATCGAGCGAGCCTCCACAAGATAAGCGTCAATGTAGTCGTCGCCGAACGGAATCTTCTCGCCCGGGATCATCGCCACATTGCCCACGCGGACGATAGGAATGTTTCGGGTGGTCTCCGTAATCTTGGTAAACAACCCAGTAATAAAAACCTCGTCGCCAGTTCCAATGTGGCTTTCTGAGATTCTGCGCTCATCGGCAAACATCGCTATCGGAATGTGCTCAACATCTAGTTCTGCCAACCCTGCGGGAGCGAATAGCGTCACGGCAGCGTCAACAGTGCCGCGATCCGTGGGATGGAAATACCACGGATTGTCGGATCGTCCGCGCATCTCAACCGCAGCCCCGCTGTGGTGATTTACCCGAACATAGAACTCCTTGCCCTCTAAATGTTCGGCCACGTGCCTAGCGGTCACCAAAAACGCAAAGTGGTTTCTGTTCTTTCCGGGGACCGTAACGAGGAACGCCGTTCCCCTGTATTCGGGGTCTGGCATCTCTCCGGGGATACCAACAAAGACAACACAATTCCGAATTTGATCGGGAACTCGCATGTGGACGTCCGGTGGTTCGGATAGATGGTAACGCCTTCCATCGCCAAACCGATCATCCACAATATTCCCACCCCACATACCTACTGTCAAGATATACCTACTGTCAAGGGATAATTACCCCTCTAAGTTGTTGATTCCAGAGATCCGGGGTGGGGGAGGGGGTAGCTGAATCGGATTAACCTGCAAGTACTTTGTTTTCATCGATGAATCAGATACCTCCCTCGTAAGTTCTTTGTTTTCTGTGGATCGGAACTGGGGTGGCGGGGGGGATCTGATCCACAGAACAAGGCGCTTCCATGAATCGCTTTGGCGATTACAATCGAAGGTTCTCGTTGCGATCTTGAACTTGTCAGTGGAGGTCGGTGTTGGCGGAAGATTTGAACTTGGATGAGCTGAAACGCCGTCTAAAAGAAGGCGATTACCTCGAAATCTCGACCGGTGGCGGCGCCTACGAAGTCTGGGCCGAGCCCTACGCCAGCCCTCCAGCGGTGTATTTCGAGGGTGAACAGCACCCGATTACGGCGCTGGATTCCATCGCCGAGCGCATTATTAACGAAATGCACAATGGCGAAATCCGCTGCCGCTGGGTCGAAGACGACTAGCCCGATGGGAAAACCTAAAATGTTGGATGACCACCGAAAACCGCGAATCGAAAGCTGACAGCTGTCAGCCAAAAATGGAGTTGGACGTGGAAACAGCAGTTATGGACGTGAAAGAAACTCCCGCCGTTCACGACGTCGTTGAACTCGAAAAACAATACCTTTTGGGCACTTACGCCCGCTTTCCTGTCGTTTTGGCCAAAGGGAGGGGCGTTTTTGTCGAAGACGTCAACGGCAAGAAATACCTCGACATGATCTCCGGCCTCGGCGTCAACGCCCTTGGCCATTCGCATCCGCGCATTGTCAAAGTTATTCGCGACCAGGCGGCGAAGCTGATCCACGTTTCCAATCTCTATTACAACCAGTACCAGGGACCGCTGGCGAAGAAACTGGTCGAAGCGTCGGGTTTGTCGCGCGTTTTCTTCTCGAATACAGGCACCGAAGCCATCGACGGGGCGATCAAGCTCGCCCGCGCCCACGGTCACAAGGTCGGCGGCGATGGCAAATTCAAGCTGATTGCGGCGACGAATTCCTTCCACGGCCGTACCTATGGTGGCATGTCGCTTACCGCGACCGCCAAGTATCGCGACGACTTCAAGCCGCTGCTCGAAGGCGTAACTTTCATTCCGCTGAACGACACTGAGGCGCTGAAATCGGCTGTGGACGACAGCACCTGCGGCGTTTTCCTTGAGACGATCCAGGGCGAAGGCGGGATTTTCGAGTGCTCCAGCGAATTTCTCCACGCCGCGCGCCAGGTCTGCGATCAGCACAAGGCGCTGCTGGTTCTGGACGAGATCCAGTGCGGATTGGGCCGTACCGGCGAGATGTTCGCCTTCAAGCTGCACAACGTGCGGCCGGATATTTTGACCACCGCGAAACCAATCGCCGCTGGATTGCCGCTGGGGGCGATCATCGTGACGCAGGAAGTCGCTGACGTCATCAGCGCGGGGAAGCACGGAACGACATTCGGCGGAGGTCCGCTGGCGTGCCGAGTGGCGCTGGAGTTTCTTTCGATCCTGGATGACGAGCGCCTGCTCGACCATGTAAAAAAGGTCGGCGACTACTTCCACCAGGAACTGACGAATCTGCAGGACAAGTTCGCCATCGTGAAAGAGACCCGTGGCCGCGGACTGATGCGGGCGCTCGAACTGAAGGTTCCGTCTAAGCCATACGCCGATGCGGCGCTGGAGGCCGGAGTGCTGATGAACAGCACACACGAAACCACGCTGCGCTTCCTGCCTCCGTTCATCGTGGAAGAGAAGCACATCGACAAGGCGGTAAAGGTGTTGAAGAAGCTGCTGAAGAAGAAATACTAAGGTTAGTCAGTATTTCAGTACGTCAGTCTGTTACGGTTTTCTGATGAACTGAAAAACTGATGAACTGATTTAGTTGTTGGCAAAAAAATGGAGGGGAGCTTTGGGAACTCCCCCCACACAGAAGCGACAGAGGCGATATCGGGTAGTAAGAATCCTGAGATGCCTCTGCGGTTGCCTGTGGGTTTCGAAATTCGGGAAAAAATGAACGCCGGCCTGACTTCCGCGAGGGTTTTCCACAGCGCGGAAGAGTGTTGGGCGACGGTTTCAGGCCACCGTATGCGCTACCTGCGCATGGGAAATGGCCCGCCAGTCCTGCTGATTCACGGCTTGTTGGCCTACGCGTTTTCCTGGCGTTTTTTGTTTCCGGTGCTGGCTCCGGTTCGAACGGTCATCGCTCCCGATCTGCTCGGAACCGGCCATTCCGATCGTCCTGCGGACCTGAACTACGGCATGACCGCAGCGGCCGAGCGGATTTTTGAATTCCTGGATTCCATTGGCGCCGACGGGATTGACGTTGTCGGCTCCTCGCTGGGCGGAGCCATTGCAACCAGAATGGCAGCGCTTCGGCCCGAGCGCGTCAACAAACTGGTGCTGGTTTCCCCGGCAAACCCGTGGTCGCGCCACGGTCGACTGATTTCACGCTTCCTCGCGACGCCACCGGGTGGCGCGACGTTTATGGGAATGTTGCCCGCCATCGATTACACACAAAACTTCTGGTTGCGGCGACTGTTCGGCGACCCGAAACGGATTGCGCCGGGCACGCTGGAAGGTTATGCGGAACCGCTCCACACGCCCGAAGCGTGGCGTTATGGAATATTGGTGATGCAGCACTGGCGCGAAGATATGGCGCAATTGAAACACGATTTCGCATCGCTGGCCGACAAGCCCGCGCTGCTGATCTGGGGTACGCGCGACCGCGCCGTAACATTTTCGTCATCGAAGCAAATTCTCGAAAGAATGAGGAAGGCTCGTCTCGAAGTTCTGCCCGGTGTCGGTCACCTTCCGTATGAAGAGGTACCGGAAAAGTTCAACCAGGTCGTGTTGCAGTACCTGTCGGGTTGAGTGCGTCTGCTAACCTGATCATCGCCGATGCATTCGATCATCGACACCATCCGACAGTTTTTGATCGCTTGGGGTTATTGGGCGGTTGCGCTGGGCCTGCTGCTGGAAAACAGCGGCGTCCCGGTTCCGGGCGAGACGATCCTGATTCTCGCCAGCGTATTGTCGTTCAACACGCACGAGCTACGGTTGGGATGGATTATCGTCGTCGGGACCGTTGCGGCGACCACCGGCGACAACATCGGGTACTGGATCGGACGGCGCGGTGGGCGTCCGTTGCTCAACCGATGGAAGCACTTCTTTCGCGTGCGGCAAGAGCACATCGAAAGCGCCGAGAAGTTAATCGAACGCTATGGTTCGGTTTCGATTTTCTTTGCGCGGTTCGTTGCCGGAGCGCGCATCATCGCTGGGCCGCTCGCCGGCGTGCTGTGCATGAAGTGGCCGCGGTTTGCGCTGTTTAACTTTCTGGGAGCGGTGACGTGGGTGTCGGTGATCGCGACGCTCGGTTATATCTTCGGCAGCCAGTTGGATCGGCTGCTGCAGTTCATGAAGGATTTCAACTGGATCGTGCTCGGCACTGTCGCGCTGGCCGTGGTCTTTTACATATGGAAGCGGCGTCGCGACGCGCGCTCTTGATATCCTGAATGCTTATGGATCCAATCCGGTTTACACGCGAGCTGATCGACATCGAATCGATCACCGGAAACGAAGGACAGGTTGGCGATTTCCTTGCCGAGCGGCTGGGCAAACTCGGCTATACCGTCGGCAAAGGGTCAGTTGAGCGCCATCGCTTCAACGTGCTCGCTCTGCCGCCCGGGGTTTCGTCGCCGGTGGTTGTGTTCTCGACGCACATGGACACGGTGCCGCCGCACATTCCGTCGTGGGAAGACGACCGGCGCGTATATGGGCGCGGCGCGTGCGATGCGAAAGGGATCATTGCGGCGATGACGGCCGCTTCGTTGCGGCTTTTGCACGAGGACAAGGTTGCAACTGGGTTGCTCTTTGTGGTCGGAGAAGAGAAGGACAGTTTGGGTGCGAAGATTGCCAACGAGCACCCCATCGGCAACAAGTTCCTGGTGAATGGGGAGCCAACAGAGAATAAGGTAGCGCTGGCGTCGAAGGGCACGCTGCGGGTGGAGTTGACGGCGCAAGGCAAGATGGCGCACTCAGCGTATCCGGAGCTGGGAGATTCGGCGATCGATAAACTCGTTGAGGCGCTGCATCGTCTAAAGAAGATGCATTTGCCGTTCAACGAAGAGATTGGGCCTTCCACGCTGAACATCGGGGTTATCGAAGGTGGGCGCGCGCCGAACGTGATCGCCGATCATGCGAGGGCGCAGATCCTGATTCGGTTGGTCGGTCCGGCAGATGACATTCGCCGCAACATTATTGATGGCGTGCGCGACCTGGTGAAAGTGGACTTTCCGCTGGAGATTCCTTACGCGAAGTTGTGCACCATCTCAGGTTTGCCGACAATGATTGCGGCGTTCACGACCGATATTCCGCAGCTCTCGAATTGGGGCGAACCGGTGCTGCTCGGTCCAGGTTCGATTCACGTGGCGCACACGGAAAACGAGTACATTGATAAAACGCAGCTAATGCAGGCGGTGGACATCTACTGCAAGGTGGGGAAAGAACTGAGCGCGGCGGCATAACCTCGCTCGCTGTCTCTCCGTGAACTCTGTGCTAGAGGAAATTGTCGTCATTCAACACGGAGATCGCAGAGAAAAAAGAGAGAGTTAGTAACGTCTTCGTTATCTTTGGATCACAATGACAAATACTGCTGAGACGCACGCAACCAATGCGCTGGCTGGCGCTTCTTCTTCGTATCTTCGTTCGGCGATGCACCAGCCGATTCGCTGGTTTGAGTGGGGCGCGGAAGCATTCGAGACTGCCAAGCGCGAGAACAAGCCGATCCTGCTCGATGTCGGTGCAGTCTGGTGCCATTGGTGCCATGTGATGGATCGCGAATCGTACGACGACCCAGAAGTTGCGCAGATCGTGAACGAGTATTTCGTGGCCATCAAGGTGGATCGCGACGAGCGGCCGGATATCGATTCGCGCTACCAGCTGGCGATTTCAGCGATGACTGGACAAGGCGGCTGGCCGCTGACCGGATTTCTCACACCGGATGGCAAGCCATTCTTCGGCGGCACCTACTTCCCGCCACTCGATAACTACGGGCGCCCGAGTTTCAAACGCGTGCTATTGACGCTGGCGCAGGCCTTTAAAGAGAAGCACGACGACGTGGTGGAGCAGGCCGAGAACGTGATGAACATGCTCAACCGCTCGGAGACTTACGCGGGCAAAGAGCGCGAGCAGGTTTCGCCGCAAATCGTCGATCACATTGTCGGGTCGGCGCAGGCGATGTTCGATGCGCGCAATGGTGGGTTCGGATCGGCACCGAAGTTTCCGCACTCGTCAGCGGTGGATCTGCTGCTGCACCGGTACGCGCGGACGGGCGATCCCGATGTCGGCAATATCGTCGTTAAGACGCTGGAGAAGATGGCGCGCGGAGGAATCTACGACCAGCTTGCGGGCGGGTTCCATCGCTACTCGGTGGATGAGCAGTGGATTGTGCCGCACTTCGAGAAGATGTCGTACGACAACTCGGAGCTGCTGAAGAACTACGTGCACGCGTACCAGGCGACAGGCGTGCCGTTCTTTGCGGCGGTGGCGAAGGACATTATTCGCTGGATGGACGAGTGGCTGAGCGATCGCGAGCGCGGCGGCTTCTATGGCTCGCAGGACGCCGACTATTCGATGGACGACGACGGCGACTACTTCACGTGGACGTTAGACGAAGCGAAAGCGGTGCTCACGCCGGATGAGCTGCAGGTCGCGGCGGCGTATTACGACATCGGCGAAACGGGCGAGATGCACCACAACCACGCCAAGAACGTGCTGTTCGTGAAGGCGACGATCGAAGAGATCGCGGTGCGAACCGGGATGCAGCGGGAACGCGTGTCGGCACTGCTGGATTCGGCGAAAGAGAAGATGTATGCGGAGCGGTTGAAGCGTCCAACTCCGTACGTGGACAAGACGGTGTACGTGAACTGGAACGGGCTATGCATCTCGGCATATTTGCAGGCCGCGAGCGTGCTGGGGTTGGATGGTGCAAAAGAGTTTGCGCTGAAGTCGCTGGATCGCCTGCTGCGTGAGGCTTGGGATGACAAGGGAGGATTGAAGCATGTGATCGCGTATTCGGATCCGAAGGCGTCGCACCGGGAGACGACCGGATACCTGGATGATTACGCGTTTGTGGGAATCGCTTGTCTCGATGCTTTCGAACTAACTGGCGAGATACAGTACTTCGAGGCGGCGCGGAAGATGGCCGATTACCTGCTTGCACACTTCCATGATGATGTGAGCGGCGGGTTCTTCGATGCGTCGAAGGCTGCTACAGGCGACGGCGCATTGGGAGCGTTAACTGCTACGCGAAAGCCCTTTCAGGATTCCCCAACGCCCTCGGGGAACAGCGCGGCGGCCGTGCTTCTGTTGCGCATGCATGCTTACACGAATGACGAGTCGTTGCGGAAGAAAGCGGATAAGACTCTGCAGGTGTTCGCCGGAATGGCAGAACAGGTCGGGATTTTCGCGGGAACCTACGGGATTGCGGCGGTGCATCTATTCCGCCCGCACACGCAGGTGGTTGTGATCGGAGACGATCGTTCGGCAGATGAATTGTGGGCGGCAGCGGTCGCGCCTTTCTCCTTGAACAAAGCGACGATCCGGCTGCGGAAACTGGGCGAGCTTCCACCGGCGCTGGCGGAGACTGTTCCGCAGCTTCCGGCGGTGAAGGAAGATAAGTCGGTGGCGGTGGTGTGCTCGAATTTCACGTGCATGCCGCCGATTGGCGATCCGGATGAGTTGGCCAAGACGTTGCACGAGGTGCTGTCAAGATAAGTCAGAAGTAAGATTTCAGATTGCAGGTTGAACAGTTGCTGTTCCCCCGTCTGCCAAAAGAGGGCAGCTGCGGGCACCATCTACCGATGCCGAAACGTGAAAGCGATTTTGTGAATCGGCGTATCGTTCGCTTCATCCAAGGTGCAAGGAGCGATGAACGATGCCTACTGCAACGCATGCCGAACGCACCTTCCACACTAGCATTGATATTCCCGAAAAAACACGCACCGCTGTTATCGAGCTGCTGAATGCTCGCTTGGCGGATGCGACCGATCTGAAAACCCAAACCAAGCACGCACACTGGAATGTGAAGGGCCCGAACTTCATCCAACTGCACGAGCTGTTCGACGACGTCGCTCCGCACTTCGATGACTACGCCGATTTGCTGGCCGAGCGCGCGGTTCAGTTGGGCGGAGTGGCGAATGGTACGCTGCGCGAAGCGGCCGCCGGGTCGAGCATTCCGGAATACGATTTGACCGCCGTTTCCGGGACCGAGCACGTGAAGGCGCTGGTCAGCAACATCGCGAAATTTGCCAAGCTGGTGCGCGAGGCGATTGACATCGCCGACGAAATGGACGACAAGGACTCGTCGGACATTTTTACCGAAATTTCGCGACAGACAGACAAGGATTTATGGTTCCTGGAAGCGCATGTGCAGGGGTAGAAAACAGATCCCTCGCTTCGCTCGTGATGACAAAGACAAGAAAGCTCGCCAGAAGCGGCGAGCTTTCTTATTCGTAGGCCTCGTTCAATAACTCCACCACGTGGGCGACGCGGGAGTTCAAGCCGCGTTGGGCGACTCCGGCACGGAGTTGCAGCATGCATCCGACGTTGGCGGTGGCGATGATGTCGGCTTCGACCGAAGAGACGTCGTCCATCTTGGCCTGCAGCAATTTCATCGAGAGAGAGTTCTGTACGACGTTGTAGACTCCGGCACTGCCGCAGCAGAGGTCGGAGTTCGGCATCTCGACCAGTTGGGCGCCAATGGCCTTCAAGAGCTGGCGCGGGGCGGAACGGATCTTCTGCGCGTGCGCCAAGTGGCACGGATCTTGGTATGTAACGCGTTTCTTAAGCGGCTTCTGCGGCGGGACGAGCCCGAGTTGGTCGAGGTACTCGTTGATGTCGCGCATCTTGGCGACGAACTGCTTCGCCTTGTCCGCGTATTCCGGATCAGCTTTCAGCAGATCGCCGTATTCCTTCAGGGTGCCGCCACATCCGGCGGCGTTGGTGACGATGGCATCGATGCTGTCGTGGAGCATGGCATCGATGTTGCGGCGGGCAAGCGCGCGGGCTTCTTCCAACCGTCCCGCGTGCGCGTGCAGCGCGCCGCAGCACTGCTGGCCGTTGGGGATCACGACCGATACACCGTTCTTGGCGAGCACGCGCACCGTAGCGCGATTGAGCTCAGCAAAACTAACGCTGGCGATACAGCCCGCAAGGAGAGCGACGTGTCCGCGATGCTGTTCGCCTTCGTGGGGGAAGATCATGCCGAACTCGTCGAAGGAGAAGCTGTCGTCAATGCGCGGCTGCAGGGCCTCGACCTTCGCGAGGCCCAAGAGCTTCAGGATGCCTGTTTTGCGGGCAATCATCTGCAAGCCGGAGCGCTGGTAGAAGCGCAGTAGCTTGGCGGTTCGGATGAGGGCGCGATGGTCGCGTAGAAGCGTGCCGTAGAAGTAGTCGCGCAGCTTGCGTTCGAGGAACGGGCGCGGGTAGTTGGCCTGGATTTCGGCGCGCGCGCGTTCGACGATGTGTCCGTAGGGAACGCCCGAGGGGCAGGCGGTCTGGCATCCGAGGCATCCGAGGCAGCGGTCGATGTGCTCGACGAACGGCATGTTGATTGCGAGGCGGCCTTCGTCGACTTGCAGGATCTGATAGATGCGGCCGCGAGGCGAATCGGCTTCGAGTCCGAGGACGCGATAGGTCGGGCACTGCTGCAGGCAGAGTCCGCAGTGGATACAGGTGGAATAGAGCTCCCACGTGGGCTTATCGGCGGTATTGAAGTTCGAGGGCGAGGACGCCTCGAGGGGAGCGATCGAGCTCAAAAGAGGAACCTCCCACGATTGAGGTTGTCCTTGGGGCTGAGCGCGCGGCGCGCGGCGGCCATGGAATCGAGGTGCGTAGGCGTGGTTCCCCAGACGTCTACTTCGTTCTTCAAAGCGACAGGGCAACGGGTGACGACAGCCGAGCCGTCAGGCGGCAGGGACTGGCGGATCACCTTAACGATGGCGATATAGTCTTCGCTCATGCCGCTCGCGAAGGCGAAGAGCAGAGAGCCTACGGCGACGCGGCCCCAGGCAGCGAAGTCGAGGTGGTGTTCATCGGCGGCGCGCTGCGCGGCGGAGAGAACTGCCGTGGCGCTGGCGGGAGGAATTGAAACGCTGAGCGTGACTGGCGATTCCTGCCCGAGTAGTTGCGCCTTGCCCCAGAACTCCTGCTCGTCGAAGCTGTCGAGTGTTGCAGTAACGCTTGCTCCGAGGTCGCGCGCATAGCGGGCGAGGACGCGCTCGCTGCCGCCGGCGCGGACGGCGATGGTCCAACTGTCTTCGCGACAGGCGCGGGGGGAGAAGACTTCGATGCACATCGGGGTGAGCGGCGAATCGACGACGGAGTCGCGGAAGGAGATGGCTTCTTCAATTCTCGCGAACTGGCAGACGAACGTTTTCGTTGCGGCTGGTGTGGGGAAGAGCTTGAAGCTGGCTGAGGTGACGACCGCCAGCGTTCCGTAACTGCCGATGAGGAGTTTCATGACGTCGAAGCCGGCGACGTTTTTTACGACGCGGGCTCCGGCCTTGGCGATCTTGCCGTCGGCGGTGACATAGCGGACGCCGAGGCAGTATTCGCGAAGTCCGCCGTAGAAGTGCTTGAGGGGACCGTGTGCGGCGACGGACATGGCTCCGCCGATGGTAATGCGATCGGAATGGGCGATATCGACGGGAAGCAGTTGGCCCTGGTCGCGCAGCATGGCTTCGATCTCGCCGATGGTGGCGCCGGCCCCGACGCCAATGGTGAGGTCGCCGGGATCGTAGTGCTCGATGGCGTTGAAGCGCTCCATGCGCAGGAGGATGTCGAACTGGTGGGGCTTGCGGCCGATCTCCTGGTGAACGAAGCCGCCGGCGGGAACGACGACGAGATCTCGTTCGTAAGCGTAGGACAGGATCGCGGCGACTTCGTCGACTGAACCAGGTGTCACGGCGATAGCGGGTTTGACGCCATCGATAGCGAAGGCGTCGAGATTGGCGGCGGCTTCGATGACGTGTTGATCGCCGACGATGGCGGCTAGATCGCTGGAACGGGTAGAGGCAGCGGCGGTGGTCATTTCGCGGCCTCGACCAGAGCGGGCTTGACGCTCGAGACCATGGCTTCGCCGCAGCCGCGTCGTATCGGGAAGACTTTCGCCGGGTTCATGATGCCGTCGGGATTGTAGGCGTCGTGCAGGCGGTGCATGACGGCGAGATCGTTCTCGCTGAACATCAGCGCCATCAGTTCCTGCTTCTCGATGCCGACGCCGTGTTCGCCGGTGATGGTACCTCCAAGGCTCACGCAGTGCGAGAGGATTTCGCGGCTCATCTCGTGCGTGCGGTGAGTCTGCTCCGGGTCGCGCAGGTCGAAGAAGATGGCAGGGTGCAGGTTGCCGTCGCCGGCATGAAAGATGTTGGCGATGCGATGGCCGTATTTCTTGCTGACGCCGTCGATGAGACGAAGGACTTCGGCGATCTTGGTGCGCGGGACGACGCAATCCTGCGAGTAATAAGAGGGAGTAATGCGGCCGATGGCGCCAAAGGCCGTCTTTCGGCCCTTCCACAAGAGTGCGCGTTCGGCTTCGTCCTTGGCGCGGCGGACTTCGCGGGCTCCATTACGGGTACAGACTTTCACGATGGCTTCGGCTTGTTCTTCTACCGCTTCCGTCAGCCCTTCCAGTTCGATGAGGAGGACGGCGCCGGAATCCATCGGATAACCGGCATGAGTGGCTTCTTCGACGGTGCGCAACGTGAGGCCGTCGAGCATCTCGAGCGCGGCGGGGGTGACGCCTTCGCCGGTGATGGCAGTGACGGTGTTGGCGGCATCGTCTACCGTGTTGTAGATCGCAAGTAAGGTCGCGACGGATTCAGCAACGCGCATCAGCTTGACGGTGATGGCCGTGGCAATTCCGAGCATGCCTTCGGAGCCGCAGAAGAAGCCGGTGAGGTCGTATCCGGTGGAGTCGGTGGCTTTGCCTCCGTATTGCACGAGTTCGCCGCTGGGGAGAACGACTTCAAGTCCGGTGACGTGATTGACGGTCACGCCGTAGGCGAGCGTGTGCGGTCCGCCGGAGTTTTCGGCGACGTTGCCGCCGATGGTGGAGGCGCGTCCGCTGGAAGGGTCGGGAGCGAAGAAGAGCTTGTATTTCGCCAGCGCGGCGGAGAGTTCGGTGTTCACCACGCCGGGTTGAACCACCGCACGGCGATTGGCGACGTCGATCTCCAGTACGTTATTCATGTGGGCGAACGCGATAACGATGCCGCCCTTGGCGGGGACACAGCCTCCGCTGAGTCCGGTGGCAGCTCCCCGGGGAACGATGGGGACTTTGAACTCGTTGGCACAGCGAACGATTTCTACGACGTGCTCGGTGGTTTGCGGAAAGACGACGAGGTCGGGTGTGCCCTTGGCGAGTCCGCCGTCGTACTCGTAGAGCATCAAGTCTTCGGGGCGATCGAGTACGGCGTCGCGGCCAAGCGTTTTGCGCAGACGTTTCGCGATGGTGGGGATGGACATTGTCGCGCCGCTGAAAAACGATTTTAGCACCCAACGTTAGGCGGAATTTCGAGAATCGTGGTGAACGATTAGCGGTTCTTGGTGCGCTGGTTGAGGGTTCCACAAATTGCGGCAACGCAGAGAACGCGGAGAAAAATAGAGAAAGCGGTGGACGTACCACCCCCTCCAGCCAAAAGAAGGCTTGAATGGGCCGCCCAATCGGTCCAAAACACCCTTACGAGGCGGCGGAGATATAGGCGCGCATCGTCTGGATCTCGCCTTCCTTTTCAACCTGGTCGTGGAGCAGCAGGTCGCGAAGCGAAAGCAGGCCTTTCAGCTTGCGGCCATCACAGATCGGCAGATGGCGGAAGCTGTTCTCCTTCATCATGCGCATGCAGTCGGTGATGCGCTCGTTAGGTGAGACAACTAGCGGATCGGCCGTCATGACTTCTTCCACGGTGGTAGCAGCGGCGTTACGGCCGGCGGCGACCACGCGTTTCATCAGGTCGCGTTCGGAGAAGATGCCGATGAGTTCATCTCCGCGGACGACGGCCACGGCTCCAATGTTTCGTTCGGCCATGTATTTGGCGGTGTCGAGAACGGAGCGGCTGCTTTCGACAAAGTACACGTCCCTGTTCTTCACCAAGTCCACAATACGTTCCATGTAAGCCATCCTCTTCTTGGTGTAAAGGGCCTGCCTGCGGAGCGTTTCGATGCTCCGGGGCCGCGAGTATATGCCTGAAGCGGGCGAAAAATAAAGTGGCTATTAGTTCTATTCGAAAAAGACGAAGTAGCTGCAATTCCAGAGCGGAGTAGGGATGCTGCCCCTAGGGCGGGCCGTAAAAATGACGTTGTAGTCGTCAGATAGCGGCAGAGAATCAAGGATGGAAGCTCCTTTTCGGCGCTGCACAAGGGCAAGATACCGGAGAAATCCGTAGATGTCGGGCGAGGTGAGCGGCTCGGCAGTGGCAAAGGAGAGGTCGGTATTCTCGCCGGAGAAGTGCCAGCCGAGAGAAGCTGCCAGGGCGATGTACCGCTCGTAGCTGTCGGCCGCGACCATCTCGGGGTCCGGATTGTCGAAAACGATGCGCAGCTTGCGCTCGTCTTCCTTGGTGAACTCGCGCACTTTTAGGGCCCCGGTCTTGGCAGTCGCCTTCCAATCCACGTGGCGGGCGGAGTCTTCGGGCAGGTACTCGCGGATGCGGTAGAGATCGTATCCACGGCCGGCGACGAACGATTCGAACTCACCGGTGATCATCGGCAATACCTGGAAGAACTCGTCGGTAGGCTCGACCGGAGGGAAGACGATCATTTCGCGCTTAAGGGCCACGCGACGAGTCTTCGCGAGAAAGGAAAAGGGAAACTTGGTCTGAACGCCGAACCCGTCTTGCACGAAGCGTCCGCGGCGCGGGAACAGCAGATCCACTTCCGCATTGGCCGAAGTGCTGGGCGGAACATAAGGGAAGTAGACCGGTTCCCTAAGGATGTCAGCGCGCACCGCGGGGATGACCACGCGACTCAAGTAGAGGTCGGGGATCTTCAGCCACTGTTTCTCCGGAGGCGCTTTCGGTGGCCAGCGGAAGATGGAACGATGGAGCATCCACTTGATTTTCGCGTCGCGCACCTTGGGCGGCACGATGCTGACGGAGAATGCCGGCCACCACTTCGACTGGTTGCGCAGGTTGGCGCGGCCCATTACGCCATCGTTGGCAAAAACATGTTCCGGCAGCGTCAGTTCCATGTCCACGCGCTGCAGCATGGCGGCGGAGGCCACGCCTGAAACGATGATCGCCGCCAACATCGCCGAAACAATAATGAAGAGCAGGTTGTTGCCGGTGTTCAGCGCAGCCACGCCGATGACCAGCACCAGCGCCATGTAGGCGAGTCCTTCGCGGGTGACATCGTAGTCGAGCGCATCGCGGACGCGGCGAATGGCGACCCGACGAGCAAGATAGGGAACCGTGGTCAGTGCGACCCATCCGGCGAGTAGAAGTGCGACGGAGGCCAGAATCGCGGTGCCGAAGACGTTGCCGGCATCTTTGGTGACTGTAGAAAAGATGGCGGCGCTGAAGGAGAGCGTAAGCGCGATGAGGGCGGCGAAGAAGCGGATCCAGGCGCCGCGATCGATGTTGCGCAGAACGGATTTCAGGAAGCCTGCCATAAACGGGATACCGCGATGGTACTTCAGGATCGCGACTCTGCACAGAGAACGCCGCAATCCCTTGTCCTTGCAATGGTTACGGACGGCCACCCACGGACGGAGCCTCGCATCAAAATTGAGTCTGATGAAAGAAAACGGTTGTTACCTCCTGATGATCGCAGTGGCGGCCGTAATTGTTGCGGTGTTCGTGGTTCCTTACCTCGCGGATACCGGGCACAACCTGCTGGCGATCCCGATTTTCGCCTTCCTTGGCGTGCTGGCAATTTACGGTTGCCACAATCCGGCGCCTCGTCCAAGAGGAAAGAAAAAGCTCAGCGTCAACTGAACAGGTCCCGGACATTTTGGTATCCATCGGTTGAGCCTGCGTGCACCAGTCGTTGCACTCCGGCGACCGGGTTTGAGGCAAAGCCGGCAGGCGATGCGGATGACAGAATTTGTCACAACGTAGAAGAACTCATCGGGGCGGGTGATTGTGACTTTTCGAACGGCGCTCTGCACACTTTGGGAGAAGAAGGGCTTGGGCGTGGGTGCGCCGCTCTTCCCGGCCCCTTGCTGCAAAAAGGCCGCAGGAGCGTCAATTGCGGATTCTCGACCCGGTTTCCGATGACGGAAAACACAGCAGCGCGTGTTTTGTGTCACGCGAGAGACGTGTCGCATCACGTTTACTGGTGCGGTGGCTCACTTACCCAGAGTGCCGGGAAAGGCGAAAACATCAGACATCCTTCTGTGGTTCGAACAAGCGTTCGAAAGAAGGTTGAGCCCGGCGGAGACACGTTGATCCGCCCCGTGAGCGTGAGCCGAATGCCAACTGACGCACCTGTTTCCAGCTTCGCCGGACAGTCCATCGGCGAATCCCTCGAACGTGGCGGGGTCTCCCGCCGCGACTTCATTACTCTTTGCTCGATGCTGATGGCGACGGCGCCCATCGGCATGGCCCTCACGGAAAAAGGGAAGAGCGCGGAGCAGATCGCCAACATTGTTGCGAAAGCAAAGAAGCCCTCGGTGATTTGGCTGCACTTCCAGGATTGCACGGGTTGCACCGAGACCCTGCTGCGCACGTCACATCCTGACGTGGCAGACGTGATCCTGAATGTGATCTCCCTCGATTACCACGAGACGCTGATGGCGGCCTCGGGCTACCAGGCGGAGAAGTGCCTTAAGGATGCGATGGCGGCTAACGCCGGCCAATATGTGCTGGTGGTCGAAGGGGCGGTCCCGGCGCGCGAAGACGGCATTTACATGGAACTCGCCGGGAAACCCGCGATCGAAGTGGTGAAAGAGGTGGGATCGAAGGCGGCGGCAATCATCGCGATGGGTTCGTGCGCGTCGTGGGGCGGAGTGCCCTCGGCGTATCCGAATCCAACGGGGGCGGTTGGCGTGGATACCGTGGTCTCCGGCAAACCGATCGTGAACCTGCCCGGCTGCCCTCCCAATCCGTACAACCTGCTGGCCGTCGTTCTCGAGTACGTGACGATGGGCAAACTACCGCAACTCGACGAGTTCGGCCGTCCAAAATTTGCGTACGATCGCGTGATTCACGAAAACTGTCCGCGTCGCGCGCACTTCGATGCCGGACGCTTCGCGCATGCCTTTGGCGACGAAAATCATCGCAAGGGATATTGCCTATACAAGCTGGGCTGCAAGGGGCCGGTGACGCATGCTTCGTGCGCAACCCGCCACTTCAACGAGACACCGGGAGTGTGGCCGATCGGCGTTGGCGTGCCGTGCGTCGGCTGCACCGAGCGCGGCGTGGTGTGGCAGATGGGAACGTTCGAGACGGTGCCGATTCACCTGGCGACGCCGCCGGATACGTATCCAGCGATTTACAGCACCGCGGGTCAGATCAAAGTCGGCGCAGCGGCGCTGGTCGGAACCATTGCTGGAGCGGTTGGCGGCGCGGCTTGGGTGGCGTCGCAACGCTTCAAGAGCAGTGCGGAAGCGGGTGTCGATCGCGTGATCACCGATAAGCAGCACCTGGAAAAGCTGGCGCCACCTGCGGAAAAGGCGTCCGGCAAAGCAGCGGGGAAAGAGGAATAGCGTGGCGATCACCCGGCGCGAACTGATCACCAACATCGCCAAAGCCGGAGTGCCGGCCGCCATCGCCGTCACTGCCGGCGCAGAAATGCTGCAGGCGGAAACCCTTTCCGTCCCCAGTGCAGCGGTCGGTCTGCTCTATGACGCCACCAAGTGTATCGGTTGCAAGGCGTGCGTGGCGGCGTGCGCAGAGGCGAATGGAACCGCGCCCGACACGCGCGGTGATGCGCTTCACCAAGCACCTTCCGACCTGAACGATCTCACCCGGAACGTCATCAAGCTGTACAAGCCGGCCGATGGCTCGCAGTTCTCGTTCGTGAAGCGCCAGTGCATGCATTGTTTGGATCCTGCCTGCGCCGCCGGCTGCCCGTTCCAGGCCCTCAGCAAAGATCCGGTGACCGGCATTGTGAGCTGGACAGCCGACAAGTGCATCGGTTGTCGCTACTGCACGATTACTTGTCCGTATCACATCCCGCGTTTCCAGTGGGTCGGCTTTAACCCTCGCGTTACGAAGTGCGAGTTGTGCAGCGACCGGCTGGCGAAGGGCCTCAAGCCGGGATGCACGACGGTCTGTCCGACCGGCGCGGTCATCTTCGGTCCGAGGCCGGTGCTGATCCTCGATGCGAAGAAGCGAATCGCCGAGAATCCTGGCCGCTACGTTGAGAACAAAATCTACGGTGAGCACGACAATGGCGGCACTCAAGCGCTCTATCTCTCCAGGGTGCCGTTCGAGAAGCTCGGGCTCCCGGAACTCGGAGAGGAATCAGTCCCCGAGCGCACGCTGCGCTGGCAGCGGCGCTTCTACCAATACTTCGCGTTACCGGCCGTTTTGTATGCGGGGCTGGTGCAGGTGATCCGCAAGAGCCTGAAGGGCCACGAGAACGAATTACATGAGCGCGAAAAGCAAACCGGACTGAGGGCGCAAATATGAGCGACACCCTGACCCTTAACCATCGCCCGAAAGACGAGAACGCGTGGGAACGCAATGTTCCGGTCTACGGATTCCCAGTCGTCAACGGCTTTTTTCTGCTGCTGACGTCCTTCGTCCTGATCGCGCTCGTGCTCACTGCGTACCGCGAACTAGCCGGACTCGGCCCGGTCAGCGGCATGAACGACGCCTTCGGATGGGGCATCTGGAAGACGTTTAACGTCATGGTTATGACGGCGCTCGGTTCCGGCGCATTCGCCGTCGGTATCGCCGCGTGGGTTTTCCGTCGCAAGCGCCTGCATACGCTGATGCGTATGTCGCTGCTTACCAGCTTCCTCGCTTACGCCTGCGGGCTGCTGCTGCTCGGCGTGGATGCCGGGCGCCCGTGGAACTTCTACTGGATCGTCTTCCCATGGAAATGGAACATGCATTCGCCTCTGGCCGAAGTTGCCATCTGCATGTCCATCTACGCCATGATCCCACTGGCGATCGAGAACATTCCTCCAGTTCTCGAACGCCTGTGGTATTTCGACTCGCGGTTACGGCCAGGCGTGGAGAGGATCGAAAAGCGCCTTCACTCGGTCTTTCCCTACGTGATTGCCGCCGCCTACCTGCTGCCGGGCATGCACCAGTCGTCGCTCGGCGCGCTGATGCTGTTGGCTGGTGAGCGTGTGCACCCGCTATGGCAGACGCCCTGGCTGCCGTTCCTCTACCTCGGCGCGGCGTGCTTCATGTCGTTCGGATGCGTCGCTGGAACCACCATGCTTTGTTGCCTCGTCTGGAAGCGCGGTATGGACATGGAAGTCCTCGACGAGGCCGCGCGCATCACCTCGTGGCTGATCTTCGGATGGCTCGGCTTGCGTTTCGCCGACATCATCTTCCGCGGCGCGCTACTGACGGCCTTCCGGGTCGATCGCTTTGCCGACGTGTTCTGGCTCGAGATCCTGCTCGTCGCCGCCGGCGGATACCTCCTCCACCGCTCCCTGAAGACGCACGACAAGCAGCACATGTTTCTCGGCTACATCCTGAGTTCGCTGGGCGGCATGATTTATCGGTTTAGTCCGACCACGCTGGCATTTCGGCCGAACCCGCAGGCGTTGTACTTCCCAGCGACCATCGAGGTCCTGGTATCGCTGGGCTTCATCTGCCTCGGAGTCCTGGGCTTCCTGCTGGCGGTGAAGAGGTTCGCGATTTTGCCGGCTCCGTTACACGAGTGGCACAGCATGGCCAACTACTTCCGCTTCCGGCGTCCGTACATCCGCTGGACCGGCTACTTCAAGTTTGGATATTTCGGCGAAGACGAATCCGAATCCGTGAGCTCCGACTAACGTACAGGTTACCATGGCGAAACGAATTACGATTGATCCCATCACCCGCATCGAAGGCCATCTCCGCGTTGACGTGGAGATCGAAAACAACGCCGTCTCCAACGCCTGGGCTTCGTCCACCATGTGGCGCGGCATCGAGAAGATTCTTCGTGGCCGCGATCCGCGCGATGCGTGGCTCTTCACGCAGCGTTTTTGCGGCGTCTGCACCACCGTCCACGCGATGGCCAGCGTGCGCTCGGTCGAAGATGCGCTCAAGCTCGAGATTCCCCTAAACGCGCAGTACATCCGCAACCTCATTCTCATCGCGCACGCGCTGCACGACCACATCGTGCACTTCTACCAGCTTTCGGCGCTCGATTGGGTTGATATCCTGCAGATCCCGAAGGCTGACCCGGCGGCGACCTCGAAGCTCGCCGAGACCATTTCGCCATGGACCGGCAACTCGAAGAACCTGATGAAGGCCGCGCAGGACAAGGTGAAGGGCGTTGCCGCCAGCGGACAACTCGGCATCTTCGCCAACGGGTACTGGGGACACCCGGCGATGAAGCTCTCCCCTGAGGTCAACCTGCTCGCGTTCTCGCATTACCTGCAGGCCCTCGATTACCAGCGCAAGGCGTTGCAGGTAGTCGGCATGCTGGGGGCGAAGACGCCGCACGTGCAGACGCTCACCGTCGGCGGCGTCGCCAACGCCATTGACCTCGATTCCCCCAGCGCGCTTGGCGAAGATACCCTCGCGAAGATCGGCACGCTCCTCGACGAGGTCGTGCAATTCGTCCGCGAGGTGTACTTCGTGGATGTTTGCGCCGTGGCCGCGATGTATCCCGAGTGGTTCAAGATCGGCTCGGGTGTGAAGAACTATCTTGCTGTACCCGACCTCCCGCTCGACAGCCGCGGTTCTTCTTACGACCTGCCGGGTGGCTACATCATGCAAGGCAACATCGGTGGTGTTAAGTCCTTCCAATCAGCTTCGGACCAGGCCTTCCGCGACGCGGTGAAAGAAGACATCATGCACGCCTACTACAAGGGAGACAAGGCGCTGCATCCGTGGTCCGGCGAGACGGAGCCCGCCTTCACCGGCTGGAATGCGGAAGGAAAGTACTCGTGGGTGAAGTCGCCCCGCTTCAACGGCGAGCCCATGCAGGTCGGCCCCCTGGCGCAGGTGCTGGTTGGCTACGCGCAGGGTCACGAGCTGACGAAGAAATATACCAACATGGCGATCGAGAAGGTCGCCTCCATCGGCGGACCGCACGCCACGCCCGATGCGCTGCACTCTACCCTCGGTCGTCATGCCGCACGCGCAATTCGCGCCTGCATGCTCGCAGAGCTGGCGCAAAAACATCTGCAACTGTTGAACGACAACATCGCGAAGGGCGACTACACGGTGTTTAACGCGCCCGTTCTGCCGAGCCATGAAGTGCAGGGCGTCGGCACGCATGAGGCGCCTCGCGGAACGCTCTCGCACTGGATCGTGATCAAGGATCAGAAGATCAAGAACTACCAAGCGGTGGTGCCGTCCACGTGGAACGCCGGGCCGCGTGACGAAAAAGGCGCGCACGGACCCTACGAGGCCTCATTGTTGCACACGCCGATCGCCGACGCCGAGTTGCCGCTCGAAGTGCTGCGGACCATCCACTCCTTCGATCCCTGCATGGCGTGCGCCGTCCACACCTTCGATCCGACAGGCCGCAACATCGCCAAGGTCAAGGTGCTGTGACACGAGTGACCATCGCCGGCATCGGCAACGTCCTTATGGGCGATGACGGCATCGGTCCGTATATCGCCCGTGTTCTTGAAGCGCAGTATGACTTTGAAGACGCGCAAGTCGCCGATCTTGGTACCCCGGTCCTCGATTTTCCCGATCACCTCGACGGCAGCGAAACCATCGTCATCATTGACGCGGTGGAAAACGGCAAGGCACCCGGTTCGATCACGCTCTACACCAAGGACGACATGATCCGAAACGGTGTGCCTGTTCGCACCGATCCGCATTCGCCTGCGTTGTCGGAGATGATGCTGCGCGCCGAGTTCACCGGCATCGGACCGAAGAACGCGGTGCTGATTGGGATTACGGCGAAATCGTGCGAGTACTACGAACCGATCAGCAGGGAAGTGAAGGAAGCGGTGCTTGTTGTGATTGCAGAGGTTCTTCGTCAAGCGACAGCTCTCGACATCCGATACACGAAGAAATCAAGCTCCGTCGAGCCGACGATCTGGTGGGAAGCTGAGTCTGCCGCGGTGGAAAGTCAGCGTGATCGCTCCCACTAGCTAAAACTTCTGCTCTACAATTTGCAAAGGATGGAAGCAGAGGTCAAGCGGCGGCCCTTTCATTACGTGTTGCGAGCGCTGGCATTTGTGCTTGTGGCTATGATCGTGTGGGCCGTTATCGGCGATGTCGATTGGCACGGACACCAGAAGTGGCACACGCCGTGGGAACTCGTCACGTTCTGTTGGCTCGACCTTATGGCTTTGTACTTGGGGCTGATGACCATGATAGGAGGGATTAGAGGATGGTTTTCCTGGCCAAAGCGAGGTCGCAGAGTTCCTCTCATCGTCGAAGTGCCCGACTGGAACCTCCGCATTCACTTCATTATCTGCGCAGTCTTCATGATCTTGCTGGCTGCGCGAGACATCTTGATGAGGCGGGCCTAGCTTCATTTCCATTTATGAAATTCTGCATTCTGCACGCCGCTCGCTATGAAACTTCGTAGCGCGCAGAACGGGTTTTCCGTTTCACCACAGCTCCCAAGTTAAGCGTCCCCTTCCTCCGTCGCTTGGCAACCAGCGAGTCTGGCTTCTCATGTGCCTACTGCCTCTGTGGCGCGAAGTTTCCGCCCGGAGGCGCAATGAATCGGAGTTTCATAAGTATTTTGCTCACCGTCTTAACGTTTACGTTTGTCTGCTCGATCGCATTCGGGCAGAGCACGCGTGGCACGTTGACGGGTGTAGTGACGGATTCACAGGGAGCGGTGATCAGCACCGCGACTGTGACCTTGACATCCCCTGCCAGCGGAGACGTGAAAACCGTAAAAACGGGACCGAATGGCGAGTATCGCATTGAAGCCCTGAATCCGGGCGGCTACAACTTGTCGGTCGAAGCTCCCGGTTTCGCTAAGTCAGAGATCCAAAATGTGGTGATCAAGACCTCGCAGACCACCTCCAGCAACGTGCAGCTTGGTGTTGCGTCGGCGAAAGAAACAGTAGTCGTCGAAGGCAGCGTTGACACCATACAGACTGACAGTGGCGAGCTTTCGAAGACCATCCCGACGTCGGAAGTGAAAGATCTTCCCATTCCGGCCGGCAACCCCTTCGCACTTGCGACCACGCTCCCGGGCGTGCAGGAAGTTTCGCAACGAGATTCGGGCTTCGCGAACGGAGCTGCCTTCGTGGTGAACGGCCTGCGCCCGCGTTCCAATAACTTCCTGATCGACGGTTTCGACGATAACGACAACGGCATTGCCGGACAGGCCTTCCAGCCGACGAACCAGGAAGCGATCCAGGAAGTGACGGTGTTGACGAACAGTTACTCGGCTGAATATGGGCGTGGCGGAGCTTCCGTTTCGAATTTGACTTACAAGAGCGGTACGAACTCGTTCCACGGCGGAGCGTGGTGGTCGTACGACGGATCCGCGCTTGACAGCATTTCGACCCAGCAGAAACTCGCCGGCTTTACGCGCGTCCCGCAGTACACCAATAACACCCTTGGGTTCCGCTTCGGCGGACCGGTGATCAAGAACAAGCTCTTCTTCTTCGTCACCTCGCAGTGGAACCACAACATCGGGGTCAGCACGTTCGCCAGCCCACTGCAGATTCCGACCGCAGAAGGTGCTGCCGCGCTGCAAGCTCTTGTCGGCACCAATCCGAACGCGAACTACATTCTGCAAACAATCGGAGATCTTCGCGGTCAGTCCGCGGGAGCCTCGTCCATCGATGTTGGCACGCGCGCTGGATGCCCTGCCTCCTCGCTGCTGCCGAATGGAAATTGCGGCATCCAGGTGGGCACCTTCCTGCGTGGCGATCACGCGGCGCAGAAGACCTACGAATGGACAGCACGCGCAGATTACTCGCCGACATCGGCCGACAATCTATACGTCCGCTTCACCAACTCGTACAACAGCGGTAGTCCCGACCTGTTTGCCAATATCACGGCACTACCGAACGAAGACACCCAGCAGGGCGGACCGTCACGTCTTCTCGGCACCATGTGGGCACACACGTTCAGTGCCAGCGTGATCAACGAATTCCGCTTCTCGGCGCAGCAGATTGACTTTCTGTTTGCTCCGACGGCGGCCACTTTGAAGTTTCCTCTGGCCAACGGTCCGACCATTACCTTCAATAATTCCTTCGGTGGCTCCTCGGGCGCATACTTCGGCGGATTCCAGGATGGAACGTGGCCCCAAGGACGCGGGCACAAGACGTTCCAGTTCCAGGATGCGGTTTCGATCAACCATGGCAATCATGCCATCAAGACCGGAGTGGATCTGGCGATTCTGCTCATCAACGATTCCATTCCGTTCAACTCAAACGGGCTGATCAACTTCGCCGCGGGCGGCGATTGCTCCGCCATTAACATCACAGGATCGGCGGGCTGCACCGACCTGGCGAACTTCCTCGACAACTTCACCGGTCCCTCGGGCAGTGCCAACAAGCAATTCGGGAACCCGCGCATCAGCGTGCCCACGTCGCAGCAGGCCTACTATGTGCAGGACACGTGGCGCATTCGTCCGAACCTCACCGTTGATCTCGGCCTGCGCTACGAGTACCAGCCGCCCGATGCGGAAAACTCCCTGGCGTATCCGGCGATCGATCGCGCTACGCTGTTTACGCAGCCGCTGAACGTGCGCATTCCCGTGAAGCCGGACCGCAACAACTTCGGTCCGCGCTTCGGCTTTGCCTATACTCCACACTGGGGACGCCGCATCTTCGGCGAAGACAAGACGGTCATTCGCGGTGGCTACGGCATCTTCTACGACACCTTCTTCACGAATATTGCCGATAACAGCGCATCGGGCTCACCGAACACTCTAGGTGGGAACCTGGTCAGCGGCGTCGGTCGCGGTCTGCAGGATCCTTTCGGCCAGACCAACGCCATCAGTCCGACGTATAGCGACCAGAACGGAGCTTTCCTTACGGTGAATAACCTGGTGAATCCGCAGATTCACCAATGGAACTTCTCCATCCAGCGCGAGCTGCCTTGGAACCTGTTCCTTGAAACAGCTTATGTCGGTACCCGCGGGGAGCGTCTCTTCATCAATGAAGACTTGAATCCGGGCGTCGCCGCGACAGGCAACGTCCTGAATCCAAACTTCGGAACCACGGACGTTCGCAGCAACCGCGGCGACTCCATTTATCACGGACTGGAAACCACCGTCAGCCGAACCGTTAATCACCTCACGCTACGCGGCAGCTACACCTGGTCCAAGTCGCTCGACAACGGCTCGGAAGTGTTCATCACCTCCGGCGGGTCGTCGTTCTGGCAGAACGTTGCCGACCCACGCAGCGATCGCGGGCCCTCGGCGTTCGATCGGCGTCAGCGCTTCTCGCTCGCTTACGTTTATGACCTGCCCATGTTCCGCGGCCACCGGTTCCTGACACCCATCCTGGGCGGGTGGTCGGCCAGCGGCAACATCGCGTTCGCGACGGGCACGCCGCAGAACATCTATCTTGGCTACGACCAGAACGGAGATTTCCACGGCGGCAACGATCGTCCGACGTGGGGCAATCCCAAGGCGCCGTTGAACTACAGCCCTGCTTGCCTCGGCGACACCACTGCTACTTGTATCACCGGCGTCGGTTTTGACGACGGCAGCGGCAACCTGATCGACATTAATACCGGTGCGCCGGGGACGATCAGCCAGTTCCGCTACATCGGATTCGCCCCGGGCAGCGGGAAGAACGGAAACGTTACGCGTAACAATTTCACCTGGCCAGGAACCCAGACCTGGAACCTTTCGGCTCGCAAGACCTTCAAAATCACTGAAGCGCACACGGTGGAGTTCCGCGGCGACTTCTTCAACGCCTTCAACCACAAGAACGATGCGGTTACCATTAACCTGAACCAGGGAGGCGATATCCTGAGTTCGCACTTCATGGACTCAGCGTTCTTCCGCGATGGCAACCGCAACATTACCCTCTGGCTGAAGTACTACTTCTGATCGGTAGGGAAGTGCAAGTGGCGATCCTGCGGGATCGCCACTTCTTTTTTGTAGCGCGGCGATGTGCCCTGCATCACCGACAAAGTCAGCCATTCGTTCCACGATATATCCGGCACAGAAATAGGGCCGGACCGTGTCCGGGCCGAGGTGACGGGTATGCGGAACGTACTCATTCTCTTTGCGCTTTTTGCTTTTGCCCAGATGCTTGGCGCGGCTGCGTTTGCAGGAGACGACACGCCGGCAGCGCTCATCGCGGTGAAAAGCAGCCAGAAGGGCAGTGGGGTCATAACCCTGACGGTGGTGAAAGATTCCAAGACCTTCGAACTGCAATGCAATGAAGGAATGCCCGGCTGCAGCGACCTGAAGAAGGGCAACTATAAGATGGTCGAACTTCCCAAGAATCACGGCATCTACGACTGCAAGAACGTCCGCGTCTATGGGGAATCGGCAACGGGGTCGGACGACGACGAGAAGTTGGGTGAATACTGCATGCTGACGAAGTAAATCGAAGCGTTAGGCTCAGCAAAAGCTGAGAAAAACCTGCGCTGGCAGCACGATTGCAACAGTTCCCATTTTGGAACTCAAATGCGCGCTGCCGGCGCATTTTTAGTTACTCGCTGGTATATGGCGGCCATCAACTTGCGAACCCGCCAAAAAACCGAAATCGATCGAAATGCACAAATTCTGACTAGAGCGTGTTTCATAAATAGGTTCGGCCTCATGTCAGATACTTACCTGTGAGGCTGGTTGACTGGTGAGCTTCTGGCATGAAGAAACGGCAGAAGCTGTTGACCGACGAGCAGTGGGAACTCATTGAACCGTTGTTGCCTGAGCCAAGGCGGCGGCGCGACAACCGAGGCCGGCCATGGGCGCCGAATCGGGCCTGTTTTGAAGGCATCCTGTGGATTCTGCAAACCGGAGCGGCGTGGCGATTTCTGCCGGACGAGTTCCCCTCGCCCGCGACCTGCTGGCGACGGCTGCAACAATGGGAAGACGAAGGCGTCTGGCTGGAGGCGTGGCGCGCCCTCCTCGGCGCGCTGGACGCGGAAGGTCTGCTGCGGTGGGACGAGACCTTCCTGGATGGCAGCTTCGCGCCGGCGAAAAAAGGGGCCTCGCCGTCGGTAAAACGAAGCGCGGCAAGGGCACGAAGTGGATGGTACTGGTCGACGGTCAAGGTCTTCCGCTGGGAGTTCGGCTGGAAAGTGCCTCTCCGGCAGAAGTTACGCTTGCGGAAGCCACGCTCCAAGAAGTCCGCGTCCCCCGTCCCCAAGGCCGGCCGCGGCAAAAGCCCGAGCGCGTAATCGCCGACCGCGCCTACGATTCCGACCCACTGCGCGAGCGACTGCGGAAGCGAGCGATTGAACTGATTGCACCCTATCGCAGGAACAACCAGGAACGGCGCTACGAAGATGGGCGCAAACTGCGACGTTACAAACGGCGCTGGATTGTGGAGCGCACCAACGCCTGGCTGGGTCAGTTCCGCCGGTTGCTGGTCCGTCATGAGCATCTCCTCGCCACCTATCGCGCCTTCTTCTATCTTGCTTGCTTCTGGATCACGTTACGGAAATGTTTATGAAACACGCTCTAGGCACGACCGGGAT
>Ga0335069_10002213_pt1 | contig 30196 bp, 27 predicted proteins | sample Lox_Sample_11_FD_206714 | JGI IMG/M metagenome (GOLD analysis project Ga0335069, IMG submission 206714) | Soil microbial communities from Loxahatchee National Wildlife Refuge, Florida, United States - Lox_Sample_1.1 | ecosystem: Environmental > Terrestrial > Soil > Wetlands | place: USA...
GCATGGAACAGTACCGGCTGCTCGCCGGCGGCGCGCAGCACCTCGGCCAGCTCCTGCTGGGCCCGATGGATGGTGAAGCGCGATGCGCATACCCCGGTCTCCTTGATGCTGTCGGAGTAGCCGATGAGGATGCATTGCCGCTGCCCGTGGGCCTGCAGATAGCGCCGGTACAGCGGGTCGGCGAGCAGCTCCCGCACCGTGCCGGCGCAGTTGCCGAGGGCCGCGGTGGTCTCGAATTGCGGCGCGATGTCGAGCGCAACCTCACCGGTGTGCTTGTCGTACACCTGCGCCCAGCGTGCCAGCAGCAACGCCGCCAGCACATCGTCGGCCCCGGCAGCGCCGCTGACGATGAAATAGCCGATCGCATCCGGGCCGTAGCGATGCCGTCCCTGCACGATGGCATCGAAGACCGCGAGCGTGCGCCGGCCGAGCGCACCGAGCTCGGCCACCGGACCACGGTCTTTCTCGAGCGCCTTCGCCAGGAGCTCTCGCCGCTCCCCGGGGTCGCGAGCGGGCCAGCGCGGATCATCGAAGCCCTGCGCGATGACCTCGTGCAGCACGCTCGCGTGCTGCCGCACATCGAGGGTCGCCAGATGAAAGCCGAAGGTCTCGATGCGCCTCAGCAGCCGCTCCACGTAGAAGAGCCCGGCATTGATGCCCTTGTTCGCGCGCAGGCTGAGTGCGATGAGCCCGATGTCCTCGCGGAACTGCTGCACATTCTCGTAGCCGTTGGCGCGACCCTCGTGCGCACTGCGCAGCCGCTCACCGACCTGCGCCAGGAACACCCGATAAGGCATGCGATCGTGCCGTGCGGGGGTGATCGCGCGAGCGCCGGGCAGGAGCCGCACGTACTCCTCCACCCGGCGGGTCAGCTCGGCCGAGGCCGCGACGCGGCTGGCGCTTTGCGAGAGGCGCTGCGCGAGCTCGTGACACTCGATGAAGTAGCTGTGCAGGATCACCTGGTGGTGCCGCGCGAGCGTCTCGCGGATCGTCTTGGCGTGCACATCGGCATTGCCGTCCATGTCACCGCCCGCCCAGGAGCCGAAGTGCAGGATCGCGGGCAGGCGCGCGGCGCTCCCGGCAGGGGCGCCATAGACCTTCTCGAGTGCCTGGGCGATCTCCTCGTAGAAGGCCGGCACCACGCGATAGAGGATTTCCACGAGGTAAAAGAGGATCTGCTCGCGCTCGTCCGCGACCGTCAGGCGCTCGCGCGGCAGCTCCTCGGTCTGCCACGCGGTGGTGAGCTCCATGCGGATGTTGCTCCAGATGGTTTGCGACTCGTGCGGCGTGAGGCTCGAGTCGAGCCGCTCGAGCAGCCGCTGCGCAATGCGCTGCTGCTTGCGCAGCAGCGTGCGGCGGCTCGCCTCGGTGCTGTGCGGCGCGAACACCGGCTGGATCGAGAGCGTGCCTATCAGCTCGAGCGCCTGCGGGTAGCTGAGCCCGCTCGCCTTGAGTGCGACGATGGCGTCCTCGACTCCGCCGGGCTGCGGCCGCTCGCTCTCCTGCAGGAAGTACTCGCGACGGCGGCGGATGCGGTGCACCTGCTCGGCCAGGTTGACGGTCTGGAACCAGGTGGCGAAGGCCCGCACCAGGTCACGCGCGAGCTCCGGTGGCCGCTCGCGCACACAGGCGGCGAGCTCGGTGCGCGCCTCGCTCGAGCCGGCGCGCGCACGGATGGCGGCGACCCGATCGAGCTCGACCAGCTCGAACAGCTGCTCACCGCCCTGCTCGCGCAGGATCTCCCCGACGAGCGCGCCGAGCGCGTGCACGTCATCGCGCAGCGGCTCGTGCTTGGGTGGAAAATGGATGTCGCTGCGATTCAATTCAGTCGTTCCAGGAGTTGGCGGCGCTGGCGAAGTCCGGTCGTTGTGGCCGCACCACGCAGAAGCGCTGTCCGGTCGGCGCCTCCATCACGTACCAGCTCTTCACCGGCCCGATGCGCCGCGCACCGAGTGCCTCGAGCCGCCGCACCTCCGCCTCGATGTCGTCCGACTCGATATCGAGGTGCACGCGGCTCTCGTGACTCACCTGCTGTACCTCGAGATGGGGCTGGTCGGGGGCGGTGGCGAGTATGCGGTACAGCGGCTCATTGTTCGCAGCCGGGCGCACCGGAAGGTTCAGCGCGGCGGACCAGAAACCGGCGGCCGACTCGAGGTCGGCGGTGCGGCAGTCGATGATGAATCCGGCGAGGCGGCTCTTGTGCATGACGGGATCCTTTGCCGGGCAGTCGGCATGTGTTTGACGCGCGCGGGGCGCGCGCAGCCTTCATTCTAACGGGCCTCAACCCGCGAGCAGCACGGCTTCGGCGCGCTCGAGCTCCTCGGGCTGGCCGTAGATCACCACGATATCGCCATCGCGCAGCACCGTGTCCTCGCCCGGCTCGCGGCCGAGGATGCCGTGCCGGCGCACTCCGGTGAAGGTCACGGCGACGCCCCGGTTGTGGACCTCGCCGAGACTGCGGCCCACCGCCCAGGCGCCCGGAGGCACCACCACCGACTTGATTTCCTCGCGCTGCTCGCTGGTCTCGTCCACGACGCGGGAGTCGCCGCGCCGCACGATGTTGCGCAGCACGGCGTAGCGGCTGTTGCGGATCTCGCCGAGCACGCGCAGCACGCGCGCCACCGGGACGCGCAGCAGCATCAGCACGTGCGACACCAGCATCAGGCTCGCCTCGAACGTCTCGGGGACTACGTCGGTCGCGCCCGCCTCCTGCAGCTCCCGGAGCCGCATGTCGTCCGCGGTGCGCACGAGCACCGGCAGGTCCGGGCGCATGCTCCGGACGCTGCGCAGGATGCCGAGTGCGGTCGCGGGGTCGGAGAAGCTGATCACCACCGCGTTGGCGTGCGCGATGCCGGCGGTGGCGAGCATCTCCTCGTCCGCCGAGTCGCCGAAGAGCACCGGGTCGCCCGCCTGGCGTGCGGCGCGAATGCGCGCCGGGTCGAGATCGAGTGCGATGTACTCGAACCCCTGCGACTCGAGCACGCGCGCGATGTTCTGGCCGACGCGTCCGAAGCCGCAGAGGATGACGTGCTCGCGCTGCGCGATCTCGCGGGTTGCCTCCTGCTCGCGCTCCGCGGCGGTGAGCAGCGGCGCGTGCTCGTGCAGCAGCAGGCGCGCGACGCGCTTGTTGTGGTTGAGTATCACCGGGCTCAGCACCATCGACAGCACGATCGCGACCAGCAGCGGCTCGCCCAGCCTGTCCGGCACCAGCCCGGCCTGCAGCAGCACGGTGCACAGCGCGATGCCGAACTCCCCGCCGATCGACATCACGATGCCGGTGCGCAGCGCCTTGAAGCGTGAATGGACGAAGGGCAGCGTGACGAGCGCCGCGATCAGCGCCTTCAGCACCACGAGCGCGACCAGCATGCCGAGCGCCAGCGCGAGCTCGCTCGCGTGCACGAGCAGATGCAGGTTGAGCAGCATCCCCACCGAGACGAAGAACAGCCCGAGCAGCAGATCGCGAAACGGCCGGATGGCGGCATCGATCTGGTAGCGGTACTCGGTCTCCGCCAGCATCATGCCGGCGAGGAACGCACCGAGAGCGAACGACAGGCCCGCGAGGTGTGACACCCAGGCGGAAGAAAGCACCACCAGCAGCACCGTGAGCGTGAAGAGCTCCCGCAGGCGGCTGTGTGAGATCTCGTGAAACAGCGGGCGCAACAGCCAGCGGCCCACCGCCAGCACCGCGACCAGAGCCAGCGCGCCGCCGCCGAGCGCCTGCAGCGTCTCCCTGACCGGGAAGTGATCCTGGCCCGCGCTGAGCAGCGCGGCGAGCGCAAAGAAAGGCACGAAAGCCAGGTCCTGGAACAGCAGCATGGCGAACGCCATCCGCCCGTGCGTGCGGTTGATCTCGGCACGCTCGGTGAGCTGTTGCAGCAGCATCGCGGTCGAGCTCATCGCGACCGCGCCGCCGGCGACCACCGCGGCGAGCCAGCTCATCCCCAGGAGATGACCGATGGCGGCGAACACGGTGGTGGTCGCCAGCACCTGCAGCGCACCGAGCCCGAACACTTCGCTCCGCATCGCCAGCATGCGCGGCAGCGAGAACTCCAGGCCGAGCGTGAACAGCAGAAACGCGACCCCGAGCTCCGCCAGCAGCCGCGTGGTACCGGAGTCCGACACCACCCCGAGCGCATGCGGACCGAGCGTGAGCCCAACCAGCAGATAGGCGAGGCTGGTTGGAAGTGCCAGACGCCGCACCAGCGTGATCAGGAACACCGACCCTGCCAGTAGAATGAGCGCCTGCGCGAGCGGTGTGAGCATGGCGTGAAATTAGACCGCGTGTGCGCGCGAGCGCAACGCTCGCGCGGCACCCCGGCCGGCCTGAGCGCGCGGGTCGCTCAGCGGGCGATCAGATTCCCGACTGCCAGGTGCTGGGCATGCCAGCCTTGCCGATCGCGTCCTCGATGACGAGACAGGCGTCACGCGCCTCGGGCTGTGCGCGCAGACTTCTCGCAATCGAGTTCAGTAAGCGGCACATGAGTGCCAGGTTCGGATGATGGGCGTGGAGTTGTTCTTCGACGCGATCGATGGCTTCGATCAGATCGTCCTGATCGCAGCGGGGGAAGGTCATGCTCGTGACGGCAGATTGAACGGAAACCAGCGCCTCGTGTATTGCGGCCTGTTGCGTCCCATCCATGGATGGAAATTTGAACCCGTTTCGGGAAAACCCGCAAGCCCCAAAAAACAAAAGCCCCGCCTGGGGCGGGGCTTTCGTAAACGCCAGTCGGGTTGACCGTTACTTGGCGGGAGCGCTCGAGGAGGTGGCCGAATCGGCCGCCGACTTCTTGCTCTTGCTGCTGCTGCTGTGATGCTTCTTGTGATGCTTGGACGAAGCCGTGCTCGACTGATCGGCGGTGCTGGCCGGCGTGTCCGCCGCAAACACCGGACCCGCGAGCAGGGCGAGGGCGACGACTGGGACGAGCTTCTTGAACATCGATTTAGTCTCCAAAAGTAAAGGGATGCGCTGCCTTGGTATCAGGTCTGAGCGGCGCCCCCCAACCCAAGGCGCGCGTATTATGACTGGAATATCCGCCGGGATGCGCCGTATGACCGCAACGTAATGTTGCCGTTCGATAGCGGACAACTCGCTGATTTAACGGGAAGTTTTTGATCGCCACATCCGGCGGTCAGTGGCGCTCAGTGTCCGTGAAAGGCAACAAGCGTCCGCACCGGGACCTCGAGTGCCGCGAGCCGCGCGGACCCGCCGAGATCGGGCAGATCGATGATGAAACAGGCCGCGAGGATGCTCGCCCCGAGTGAGCGCAGCAGCCTCACTGCGGCCTCCGCCGTCCCGCCGGTCGCGATGAGGTCATCCACGAGCACGATGCGCTCACCGGGGGAGACCGCATCGCGATGCATCTCCATCTCATCGAGTCCGTATTCCAGCGAGTAGGCGACGCGCACCGTGGTGTGCGGCAGCTTGCCTTTCTTGCGGATCGGCACGAAGCCCGCGCGCACCTGGTGGGCCAGCGCACCGCCGAGAATGAACCCGCGTGCCTCGATCCCGGCCACGTGATCGACGTGCTCGCCGCGCCACGGGCGGGCCAGCTCCTCGATGACCTGCCCGAAGACCTGCGCATTGCCGAGCAGGGTCGTGATGTCACGGAACATCACTCCGGGTTTCGGGTAATCGGGGATGGTGCGAATCGCCGCGCGGATCGCGCCGAGCGTGTCAGGCTCCATGGGCGCACTCTACGCCAAGCCGCCACACCAGTGTGCGGTTGTTGGCCGGCATCCCGTGGTTGGCGCTGAGGACCAGACCGTGCGCGCTCGCGAGCCGGTCGAGTGCCTCGAAGTCGCGCACGCCGCTCGCGGGATCGCGTTGCCTGAGGTAGTGGTCGAAGGCGGCATTACTGTCGCTCGTATGGCGACCCGCAAAGCGAAACGGCCCGTACACGCACAGCACGCCCGCGGGCGTGAGCACCGCAGCCGCTCCGCGGAAGAAAGCGCACACGGCATCCCAACAGGCGATGTGCAGGGTGTTGGCGGTGAACACGGCATCGACCGGCCCGAGGGGCCAGGGGTGCGCGCGCATGTCGAGCGCCACCGGCGGCCTCAGGTTCGCGCCGCCCTCGAGCGCAATGCGCTCGCCGAGCGAGGCCAGGTTCTCCGGCAGCTCACTCGGCTGCCACGCGAGCTGCGGCATTCCCGCCGCGAAATGCACCGCGTGCTGCCCGGTGCCGCTGCCGACCTCGAGCACCCGTGTGCAGGCTGCGAGCTCCGTGCGCAGCACGGCGAGGATCGGCCCCTTGTTGCGCTCGCAGGCTTCCGAGACGGTCAGCACCGGCGAAGTCTGCGACAATGGCCGCATGCAAGCCATAGACGCTCTGCTCGCGCGCCGCTCGGCCCGCGCGCTCACCGAGCCGGCGCCCGACTCCGGTGCGCTCGAGCTGATCTTCTCGGCCGCCGCACGCGCTCCGGACCATGGGCGCCTGCGCCCCTGGCGCTTCATCATCGTGCGCGCCGCCGCCCGCGAGCGCCTCGGCGCACTGCTCGTCGAGCATCTGCGCCGCACCCACCCGCAGATCGGCGCTGAGAGTCTCGAGCGTGAGCGGCTCAAGGCGTTCCGCGCCCCCCTCATCGTCGTGGTCGCCGCCCACTGCGATGCGGCCGTCAAGATACCGCCGATCGAGCAGGTCCTCTCGGCCGGTGCCGCCGCGCACGCGATGATGTTGGCCGCGTACGCCCTCGGGTTCAACGCGATGTGGAAGACCGGCGAGGCGGCATACGACGCGACGGTGAAGCAGGCGCTCGGGCTCGAGCCCGCGGATGCCCTGGTCGGCTTCCTGTACCTCGGGAGTGAGACGGGCGAGCGCGCGGCGCGCGCGCCCACCGAGTGGCGCGATCGGGTGCGCGAGCTGCCGGGCTGATCCCGTATGATTGCCGGCCCGCTGGAAATCCAAGGCGCCTGACCCATCATGAGATCTCTGTCATGGACGCCGGCGCTGCTGGCGCTGGTGGCCTGCGCGGCACATCCCCCGGAGGAGAGACGAGTGCCGGCTAACCTGTCCGCTGCGCCCGCGCCACGGGCTAAGCCCGAGATCGGCGATTTCGGCCTCGATCTGAGCGCGCGCAACCTCGCCGTCAGGCCCGGCGACGATTTCTTCACGTACGCCAACGGCGGCTGGTACGAGCGTTTCAGCATTCCGGCGGACAAATCGAGCTTCGGTCCCTTCGACCGGCTCGATGAGCTTTCCAAGGAGCGGGTGCGCGGCATCATCGAGCGCGCCGCCGCCGCGCATGCTCCGGCGGGCAGCGCGCAGCAGCAGATCGGCGACTACTACGCGGCCTACATGGATGAGGGTGCGATCGAGGCGCGCGGACTCGGTCCCGCCCAGGCCGATCTCGAGCGCATCGCGCAGGCGCGGACGCTCGAGGACATCGCGCACCTTTTCGGTGAGCCGGGATTCGCGACGCTCTTCGACGTGCAGCTGCCGGCGGACTTCAGAAACCCCGACCGCTACTGCATTTTCATCAGCGAGGCGACGCTCGGGCTCCCCGATCGCGACTACTACCTGAAGGACGACGCCGCGCTGCAGGAGCTGCGCGCCCGCTACGTCGCCTACATCGAGCAGATGCTGACTCTGGGAGGCGTGGCCGACGCGGCGCCGAAGGCGCGGGACATCATGGCGTTCGAGACGCAGGCCTCGAAGGTGCAATGGCCCGTCGAGAAACGCCGCGACGTGGAGGCTATCTACAACCCGCGCAGCAAGCAGCAGCTGCTCGCCTACGCTCCGGGCTTCCCGTGGCAGCCGTTCCTCGAGGCGCAGCAGCTCGGCGGGCGCGAGCAGCTGGTGCTGGGCGAGCTCACTGCGATCCGTGACCTGTCCGCCCTCATCGGCGGCACCAGCATCGCGACGCTCAGGGACTGGCTCACGTTCCATTACCTCAGCAGCCACGCGCCCTACCTGCCGCGGCGCTTCGACGCGGCGCGCTTTGCCTTCTACGGCCAGGCGCTGCGCGGCCAGCCGCAGCAGCGTGAGCGCTGGAAGCGCGCCGTGGACGCGGTCGATGACGCGCTCGGTGAGGCGGTCGGGCGGATGTACGTGGCGCAGTACTTTCCGCCGCAATCCAAGGCGCAGATGCAGCAGCTGGTCGCGGACCTCGAGGCAGCGCTCAGTGAGCGCATCGATGCGCTCGAGTGGATGACGCCGGAGACCAAGCGACGCGCGCACGAGAAGCTCGCCGCCTTCACCCCGAAGATCGGCTACCCGGACAAGTGGAAAGACTACTCGCAGCTGCGCGTGAACCGCGATGACCTGCTCGGCAACGTGCGCCGGGCGGCGCAGTGGCAGTGGAACTACCAGGTGGCGCGGCTCGATGAGCCGGTGGACCGCGGCGAGTGGCAGATGACTCCGCAGGAGATCAATGCCTACTACAACCCTTCCAACAACGAGATCGTGTTCCCGGCAGCGATCCTGCAACCGCCGTTCTTCGATCCCGACGCCGACCCGGCGGTCAACTTCGGCGCCATCGGCGCGATCATCGGGCACGAGATGGGGCACGGCTTCGACGACCAGGGCCGCAAGTTCGGCCCCGATGGCGCGCTGCGCGACTGGTGGACCGCGCGGGATGCGGAGGTGTTCACCGCGCGCACCGCCCGGCTGATCAAGCAGTTCTCCGGCTTCGAGGCGCTGCCCGGACTGAAGGTGAACGGCGCCAACACGATCGGCGAGAACATCGGAGATCTGGGCGGGCTCAACATCGCCCACGAGGCGTACCGGATGTCGCTCCGGGGGCGGCCCGCTCCGGTGCTCGCTGGACTCAGCGGCGATCAGCGTTTCTTCCTCGCGTACGCGCAGGTATGGCGGCAGAAATACCGGGAGGGGGCGCTGCGTGAGATGGTGCTGTCGGATGAGCACAGTCCCTCGCAGTTCCGCGTCAACGGTCCGCTGCCGAACATCGACGAGTGGTACCAGGCGTTCGATGTACGGCCCGGAGACAAGCTCTATCTCCAGCCGGCGGACCGCGTGCGGATCTGGTGATCGGGGACCTAGGGCTTTACCACGGCCAGTATCACGATGGCGATGAGGAGCAGGGTAGGGACCTCGTTGAACCACCGGTACCAGCGCTGTGAGTGCGGGTTCACCCCGAGGCGCAGCGAGAGCATCAGGCGGTAGCACCAGTAGTGATAACCCGCAAGGAGCGCCACGAGCGGCAGCTTGATCCGCAGCCAGCGCTGCTCGAGATACCCGGGTGCGGCGGCGATCATGGCGCCGCCAAAGAGCACGGCGAGCAGCGCGCCCAGCGTCATGATGAAGAACAGCCGCCGCTCCATGAGCGCAAAGCGCACGAGGCCCGGGGTGTCGGTGGTCACGGCGTGGTACACGTACAGCCGCGGCAGGTAGAACAGCCCGGCGAACCAGGTGACCACGAACACCACGTGCAAGGCCTTCAGCCACAGCATGGGCGCCGATTGTAGGGTAGCATCACGGGTTTTCCACCACGCACCCCAACTACCATGTCTGAACAGACAGCCTCCACGGCTACGCCCTTTCCGAGCAACATCGAGATCGCGCAGCGCGCCAGGATGCGCGCCATCGTCCCGCTGGCGCGGGAACGGCTGGGCATTCCCGAAGAGAGCCTCGAGCCCTACGGGCACTACAAGGCGAAGTTATCGCTCGAATACCTCGCACAGCTCGCCGACCGGCCCGACGGCAAGCTGATCCTGGTCACCGCGATCTCCCCGACACCCGCCGGCGAGGGCAAGACCACCACGACCGTCGGTCTGGGTGACGCACTGAATCTGCTCGGCAAGCGCGCGATGCTCTGCCTGCGGGAGCCGGCGCTCGGCCCGGTGTTCGGCGTGAAGGGAGGCGCCGCGGGGGGCGGGTATTCGCAGGTGGTGCCGATGGAGGACATCAACCTGCACTTCACCGGCGACTTCGCCGCCATTGCGCTCGCCAACAACCTGCTCGCGGCCCTCATCGACAACCACATCTACCAGGGTAACCAGCTCGGCTTCGACGTGCGCCGCGTCGCCTGGCGGCGCGTGGTGGACATCAACGACCGCGCGCTGCGTCAGATCGTCATCGGGCTCGGCGGCACGGCCAATGGCGTGCCGCGCGAGGACGGGTTCGACATCGTCGTGGCGTCCGAGGTCATGGCCATCCTGTGCCTCGCCAGCTCGCTCGCGGATCTCAGGGAGCGCCTCGGCCGCATCGTCGCCGGCTACCGCAGCAGCGGCGAGCCGATCCTGGCGCGCGATCTGAAGGCACATGGCTCCATGACGGCGCTGCTGAAGTCGGCACTGGCGCCGAACCTGGTGCAGACCCTCGCCAACAATCCAGCCTTCGTCCATGGAGGTCCATTCGCCAACATCGCGCACGGCTGCAACTCGGTGATCGCCACGCGCGCCGCCCTGAAGCTCGCCGATTATGTGGTGACCGAGGCCGGCTTCGGCGCCGATCTCGGTGCCGAGAAGTTCATCGACATCAAGTGCCGCAAGGCGGGCCTCGAGCCCTCGGCGGCGGTGGTGGTGGCGACCGTCAGGGCGCTCAAGTACCACGGCGGCGTGGAGCTCGCCGATCTCAAGACCGAGAACCTGGTCGCGCTGGAGAAAGGCGTGGTCAACCTCGAGCGCCACATCGACAACGTCGTCAACCGCTACGGCCTGCCGTGCGCGGTCGCCATCAATCGCCGTGCAGAGGACAGCCAGCGCGAGATCGATCTCCTGGTCGAGCGCCTGGCCACCCAGGGAGTGCGGGTGATCCCGGCCACGCATTTCGCCGAGGGCGGACGCGGTGCGCTCGAGCTCGCGCGCGAGGTGGTGCGTCTCGCCGAGCAGCCGAGCCGCTTCCGCTTCGTCTACCCGGACACCGCGACGCTGTGGGAGAAGATGAAGGCGATCGCCATCGAGGTGTACGGCGCGAGCGACATCACGGCCGACACCAAGGTGCGTAATCAGATCCGGCAGCTGCAGGAGGCCGGCTATGGCCACTACCCGGTGTGCGTGGCGAAGACGCAGTATTCCTTCTCCACTGATCCGAAGCTGCGCGGCGCGCCGAGCAACCACGTGGTCAACATCCGCGAGGTGCGGCTCGCCGCCGGCGCAGAGTTCGTCATCATGATCTGCGGCGACATCATGACCATGCCGGGGCTGCCGAAGGTTCCAGCCGCCAGCAACATCGACGTCGACAGCGACGGGCGCATCACGGGGCTGTTCTAGGCGCGACTGCAGCTGCGAGGGAATGCAGTGCCATTCTGCGAAGCCGATCCGTGGCGGTGGCAGTACTTCGAGGGCGTGGCGTGCCCGGCGCAGGTGCGCATCCCGACCGAGGACCCCGACGCCTACGAGTGGTACCCGCAGCACCGCTGGGTGTACGACAAGCTGCGCGTGTGCGCCTCGCAGGGCATCGCCTGCGCGCCGCACGGGGTCGAGCCGCCGCGCTTCCCGGTGTTCAGCAAGCCGATCACCAACCTGCGCGGCATGGGCGTCGGCAGCCGCGTGCTGCGCAGCCTCGAGGATTACCGCGCACACCTGATACCGGGGCATATGTGGATGCCGCTGCTGCAAGGCGAGCATGTCAGCACGGACGTGGCGGTGGTGCGTGGCCGCGCGCTGTGGTCGCGCCACTCCTGCGGCGTGCCGGCCGGGGGCGGCACCTTCGACTACTGGACCATCGAAGCGGCCCGGCGCCTGCCGCTCGAGGCATACCTCAGCGGGTGGATCGCCCAGCATCTTCCCACCTATACGGGAATGATGAACTTCGAGACCATCGGCGGACGCATCATCGACACCCATCTGCGCTTCGCGGATCAGTGGCCGGACCTCTACGGCGACGGCTGGCTCGAGGCGGTCGTGGCGCTCTACCAGCACGGCAGGTGGCAGCTCGATGAGCCCGGGCGCGCCGACGGCTACAGCCTGGCGGTTTTCGGTCCGCACGGGCGGCAATACCAACATCCGCCGGCTGCGGCGGTCGCGGAGGTGCGCGCCCTGCCGCAGGTGGCGAGCGTACAGATCACCTTCCACGCGGATCGTCCGGCAGCGGCGCATCCGATGCCGCCCGGAGGCTTTCGGCTCGCCATCCTCAACAGCCGCGACCTCGAGGCGGGCAGGGCGGCGCGCGAGAAGCTGGCGACGCTCTTCGGAGTCCGGCCGGTCAGCTCGGTTCTCGCCCGTGCCCACATTGGTCAGGCCGGTTGAATCCGGCGAGAATCCCGCACATGTCAGTCCGCAGGAAAGGCCCGCGCGCACCGGACCGCAGATACGTGCTGGTCGTCGATATCGGCGGCTCGCACGTGAAGTTTCGCATCGGCCCGCATGGGGCGATCCGGACGTTCGCTTCGGGCCCGTCGATGACGGCTGCGCGCATGACGCGCCGCCTGCGCAAGCTCCTCGCCGATGAGCGCTACGAGGCGGTGTCGATGGGCTATCCCGGCCTGGTCTATCACGGGCGCATCGCCGCCAATCCGCACCACCTCGGCGGAGGTTGGGTCGGCTACGACTTTGCCGCCGCGCTCGGCCGCCCGGTGCGGCTCATCAACGACGCGGCCATGCAGGCCATCGGCAGCTACCGCGGGGGGCGCATGTTGTTTCTCGGCCTCGGGACAGGGCTCGGCGTGACACTCATCATCGATGGAGTGGTGGAGCCCATGGAGGTCGGCCACATGCCCTACCGGCACGGCCGCACCTACGAGGACTACGTGGGCGAGAAAGGCCGCAAGCGCCTCGGCAATCACCGCTGGCGCAAGGCCGTGGGCAAGGTCATCGAGAACCTCAAGGCCGCTTTCGAGCCCGATTACATCGTGCTCGGCGGCGGCAACGTGCGGCGGCTGAAGAAGCTGCCGCGCGGCGTGCGCCTCGGCAGCAATCTGCATGCCTTCGCCGGCGGCTTGCGTCTGTGGGATCCTCGCTCCGGCGTGATCACCTCGCCGTCGGCCGCGGTGCGCGAGGCGCGGCGGCGCCGATGAGCGACGCGCCCGGAGCTCCCGGACTCTCACCGACCTGGTGCAGCAGCGACAAGGAGATGGTCGGCTGCGCGCTCGGCGCATCGCGGCTGTGGTTCACGATCGGCGGCGGCATCGTCAACGAGGTCTACTACCCGCGCGTCGACATTCCGCAGATACGCGATCTCGGCTTTCTGGTCGGTGACGGCGCGGGCTTCTGGGTCGAGGTGAAGCGCCTGTGGCAGCACGTGGTGGAGCTCGCCGCTCCCGGGGCTCCGGCAGTGCGCATCGTGCATCGCCACGAGCGCTTCGAGCTCACGCTGCGGGTTACACCCTGCGAGCAGCGCGACGTGCTGCTCATCGAGGTGAGCCTGAGCGGCCATGAGTCGCTGCGTCCCCATGCGCTGCTTGCGCCCCACCTGGGGGGCACCGGCACCAACAATCGCGCCGAGGTCGCCTGCTATCGCGGGCGGCGCCTGCTGTGGGCGGAGCAGGGACCCTTCTCGCTCGCGCTCGCCGCGGTGACGGCGGAGCAGCGCGATGCACTCGGCCGCGCGAGCGCCGGCATCGTCGGCGCGAGCGATGGCTGGCAGGACTTCGCACGCCATGGCGCCCTCACCTGGCAGTACGACAGTGCCGGGCCCGGCAACGTCGCACTGATCGGCGAGCTGCCGCGGCACGCGGTGCTCGCGCTCGGCTTCGGCAGCAGTCCGGAATCAGCCGCCACGCTCGCGCTCACCGCGCTTTCCGAGCCGTTCGAGATCTCCTGGGAGCGGCAGCTCGTCTCCTGGACGCGCTGGCACAGCTCCTGTGAGCACGAGCTCGCATGCGCCGGGCTGCCCGCGGAGTGTGCGGAGCAGGTGCGCACCTCGACGATGGTGCTGCGCGCGCACCAGGACAAGACCTATCCAGGCGCGATGGTCGCCTCGCTCAGTGTGCCCTGGGGCAACACGCGCGAGGAGCGCGCGGGCTATCACCTGGTGTGGCCTCGCGACCTGGTCGAGAGCTCCGGGGCACTGCTCGCGGTGGGTGCCGTGCGCGAGGCGCGCAACACGCTGCGGTACCTGCACGCCACGCAGCACGCCGATGGGCATTGGAGCCAGAACCAGTGGCTCGGCGGCAAGGGATATTGGGAGGGACTGCAGCTCGATGAGACGGCGTTTCCCGTGCTGCTGGCGGTGGCGCTCGATGAGCGCAACGCGCTCGAGGGCACCGAGGTCCGCGACATGATCCAGCGCGCGCTCTCTTTCCTGGTGCGCAATGGTCCGGTAAGCCAGCAGGACCGCTGGGAGGAGAATGCGGGACTCAACACTTTCACTCTCGCGGTTTGCATTTCGGCGCTGGTCGCGGGCGCACCGTACCTCGCTGCGGAGGAGCGCGACCTGGCGCTGGCCATCGCCGACTACTGGAATGCACGCCTCGAGAGCTGGACTTCGGTGGGGGCGGATGCGCCGCTCGCGCAGCTTTACGGCGTGCCGGGATATTACGTCCGCGTGGCACCGGAGCAGACTCTGATCAGCGAGCATCCGGACGGCGTGTTGACGATCCGCAACCAGCAGCGCGATTTCAGTCTGCCGGTCGGTGCGCAGGTCGGCGTCGACTTTCTGCAGCTCGTGCGCTTCGGCCTGCGACGCGCCGAGGATCCGCTCGTGGTCGCGACCGTGAAGGTCGTGGACGCTCTGCTGAAGGTGGACACCCCCTGCGGTCCGGTCTGGCATCGTTATAACGAGGATGGTTATGGCGAGCACGACGATGGGAGTGCCTACGATGGGTCCGGGCGCGGGCGCGGATGGCCGCTGCTCACCGGCGAGCGCGGTCATTACGAGCTGTGTCTGGGGCGTGATCCGCTGCCGTATCTGATCACCATGACGCGCATGGCCTCGGCAGGCGGAATGCTGCCGGAGCAGGTGTGGGACAGCGCACCGTTGCCGGCGCGCGGTCTCGCGCCGGGCCGCCCGACCGGGGCCGCGATGCCGCTCGTGTGGGCGCACGCGGAGTACCTGAAGCTCGTGGCCTCGCGGCGGCTCGGGCGACCGTTCGACCGGCCCGATTCGGTCTGGCGACGCTACGAGGGCCAGCGCCCACGGCTCAATCAGCTCTTCTGGACCGAGCCGGCGCCGGTGAGCACGGTGCCCGAAGGGTGCGCCTGCACCCTGGCGCTGCGCGAAGCGGCGACCGTGCGCTGGGGAGTCGACGGCTGGCAGGACGTGCGCGAGCACAGCACCAGCGCCAACCGGCTCGGGCTGCACCTGCTGCAGCTCGACACGCAGCGGCTGCGCGCCGGGCGGTCCATCGACTTCACGTACCGCACCGGCAGTCGCTGGGTGGGCACGGATTTCCGCCTGCAGGTGGTGCAGCGCACCGCTCTGGATTGAAGGCCCCTGTCCTGTACGCCGCTGGGCTCAGCGTGGCGTGCCGAGCTCCATCGCCCAGTAGACACCGCGCTCATCCTGTGCATTGACGGCGAAACCGACACCCATCTCGCGGTAGAGCGGACTCATGAGGTTGGCGCAGTGCTCCGGGCTCGTGAGCCAGCCGGCGACGACCTGCTCCGGGGTCATGACGCCGCTCGCGAGGTTCTCGCCGACCTCGCTCCAGAGGTAGCCGCCGCGGCTGATGCGCTCGGCGGGCGAGCTGCCATCACGGCCGGTGTGGTCCATGTAGCCGAAGCGAGCCATCTCCTGCGCATAGGCGCGCGCGATGCGCGAGAGCCTGTCGCTCGGCGTGAGCGGGGCGGCTGCGGCGTAGGCGGCGGAGCCACACTCGCGCGCATGCCGGCGCGCCTCGTTGGTGAGCGACAGCACGCGGCGGCTCATCTCCGCCTGATCGGCCGCGGGTGGCGGCGTGAATGGCTCGGCGAGCGCAATCCACACCTGAGTGCCGCTGCGGAAGGTGCCGATCTCGCGCAGGGCCGGGTTGCTGACCTGCGCACAGAACTGCCGCGCGAGCGTCCGCTGGACGTCTCCGCTTTCGGGCACGTTGGAGATGCTGACGGAGAAGGAGCTCACGGCGTGATAGCCGGCACTCTGCAGCGCCGTACGCAGCTCCGCGCCCTGCGACAGGCGCCGGGCCACCTCATCGAGGCGGGCATTCCTGCGCAGCGGCCCGGCCGCAGGATGTGGGCCGTCGCACCCGGCGCTGCGCACCCCATTCACCGAGTCGATGACATCGGCACAGGCCCAGGCGGGGACCAGCAGCGCGAGCAGCAACGCTCTGGCTGTGTGGCAAGTCGTACGCGGCTCAGTCATTGTTAGGCATGGGCCGATGGGATGCCGAGCACTCTACTACCACGGGTTGGCCGTGGCGGCTGGGCAATTCGTTTCAGCTGCTCGACGGTGGCGGCGAGTTCTTCCCCGCCATGCTGGCGGCCATCGATGGCGCACGCAGCGCGGTGCTCCTGGAGATGTACCTGGTGCGTTCCGGTATCGTGGTGACGCAGTTCATCGCGGCGCTCACGGCCGCTGCACGTCGCGGCGTACGGGTCTGCGTGGTGTTGGATGCCTTCGGATCCCTGGGGCTGTCGCGCGCGGACCAGCGCCGGCTCGGCGAAGGAGGCGTCGAGCTGCGGTTCTTCAACCCACTCGCGCTATCCAAGCGTCTGGGCAACCTGCTGCGTGATCATCGCAAGCTCCTCATCGCCGATGGGTGCACCGCGTTCATCGGTGGCACGGGGCTCACCGACGAGTTCGCGCCGGCGGCCATACGTCCGGCCTGGCGCGAGGTCATGGTGCGCATCCAGGGGCCCGTCGTGGCTGACTGGCGGCGCGCCTTCGAGCGTACCTGGCGGCGCTGCGGCGCCCCGCTTACGCTGCCGGAGCAGGTCTGTCAGCCGTGCGGCGCGGCCGCAGGCCGGCTTTCGCTTTCCGAGGCGCGACAGCGGTCGGTGCTCGCCAACGGCGTGCTCCGACGTCTCGACACCTGCATCCAGCGGGCCTGGATCATGAGCGCCTACTTCGTGCCCGCGCGGCGCTTCCGTGCAGCGCTCGGCCGCGCAGCACGCCGCGGGGTGGATGTGCGGCTGCTGGCGCCGGGCGCGCGCACCGATCATCCCTGGGTTCGCCACGCCTCGCGACGCTTCTATGCGCGCATGCTCCGCGCCGGCGTGCGCATCTACGAGTATCAACCGGCCATGCTGCACGGCAAGGTCATCCTGTGCGATGACTGGGTGTCGATCGGCTCGAGCAACCTCGATCGCTGGAGCCTGCGCTGGAACCTCGAGGCGAACCAGGAGGTAGGGGACACCGGCTTCGCCGATACCGTGGCGGCGTTGTTCGAGCGGGACTTCGCGGCGTCACGGCTCATCAGTCCGCACCACTGGCACGAGCGCGCCTGGCTCGACCGGCTGCGCGAGAACATCGCGGGCGCCATCGATCGTTATATCGATCGCTGGCAGCGGCCACCGGGTCAGTGAGGTCGGACCGAGTAGAGCTCGTTGCTGCGCACGAACGCGAGCAGGAACGGCGCCATCACCCGCAGCTGCGATTGGTAGGCGCGCAGTGCGAGGAGCTTGCGGTCCTCCTCGGCGGGCTCGAGCGCGAATGCCGTGGGAGCGAGCGCGCGCGCGAGCGGCGCAGGCGCGAGCGGCACGCCGGGCATGAGATCCCGCGGGCTGGGCCAGCCCTCGCCACCGTGCACGATCCAGTAGCGCACCGTCGCGCCTGACGCGAACTGCGCGGCCAGCTTCTGCGTCAGCAGGCCGGCCGCGCGGTGATCCGGGTGCGCATCGAGCGGCGTCGGGGCAAGGATGAGGCTCGGCTGCGCACGCTCGAGCACCGCGACGAAATCGAGCTCGAGGTTTTCGCCCGTGTAGGGACGGCCCGGGTGGAACGTCTGTTCGTAGGGCACGGCCGAAGCGCCCGTGGTCGGGGAGGTGTAGGCGGAGCTGCGATGCTCGCCGAGGAGCTCGAGCAGCCCGCCATCGGGGTAGCCGAGGAACAGCTGTCCAGGCGCGGCGAGGCCGAGGCGTGCGGTGGCAATCCGCGCCTCGCCCATACGGCGCAGCGCAAGCTCGCGTGCCACGGCGGCAGACGGAAAGAGGCTGCGGCCGAGCAGCATCAGATCGATGCGCGCCGCATCTCCGCTCGTCAGCCACACGACGCTCACCCGCCCGCCGGCCGCGACCACACGTTGGATCACGCCGGCACAACAGAGCGTCTCATCGTCCGGGTGTGGCGACACCACGAGCAACGAGGTCGCGGCATCGATGCGCGGCAAGGCCTGGTCATCGACGGGCGACGCCGCGGCGCTCCCACACGCGCCGGCGAGCGGCGCGCGCACTGCCAACAGGAGGATCAGCGAAACTGCGGAGCCACGCATCGCGCCGGCAGTATTGCACGCCCTGGAAAGGATTTCGCTACAGTGTCAGGACGCGCGGCGTGGCGCGTCTTCACCAGGAGAGGAGCTTCCGTGCCCACCCCTCTGCTCGCGTACCACGACCCGCAATTCATCGACTCGGACGACGGCCGGCCGATCCGCATCATCTCCGAGTATCTCGCGCCGCTGCGCAGCTTCCATGCTGCAGGGGTGAGCGCCACGGTGGTGTTCTTCGGCTCGGCGCGTATCGGACCCGGCGCACCGCTCGGGCGCTACTACGAGGAGGCGACCGAGCTCGCGCGACTCGTCACCACATGGAGCCAGCAGGAGTGTGAGGGCCGGCTGATCGTCTGCTCCGGTGGCGGTCCCGGCATCATGGAGGCCGCCAACCGCGGTGCGATTCTCGCCGGCGGCCGCAGCGTCGGCCTCAACATCGGATTGCCGCACGAGCAGCGACCCAACCGCTTCATCACCGAAGGATTGAGCTTCGAGTTCCACTACTTCTTCATGCGCAAGCTGTGGTTCGCACACCTCGCGCACGCGCTCATCGCATTCCCCGGCGGTTTCGGCACCTTCGATGAGCTTTTCGAGATCCTCACGCTCGCGCAGACCCGCAAGCTCGACCGGCCCATCCCGGTGTTCCTGTACGGCTCGGGCTACTGGAAGGAAGTGGTCGACTTCGAGGCGCTGGTACGCCACGGCACGATCGCTGCCGAGGATCTGACGCTGTTCGAGTTCGTCGACGAGCCGCAGGCGGCGCTCGCGCGGCTCAAGGTGCGGATGCCCGCACCGCCCGCGGAGCCGCGCGTGGCGTTCGCACGGTCACGCTGTCCGCCCCGAGCCTGAGCGCCGACCGCAGCCCGCTCCGACACTGTGCTGTGGTTCTCAGGAATTCCACAGCTGCCCGTTCCGGGACGCAGTTCGCACCGCGGTGTACACCGCGCGCTAGAGTTGTCCGCTAGATCTTCCAGGACGGCGCCGCGTCGGCCCGTGGCCTCTGGAGTGACAATATGTCGAGTTCGGATCACCCGGCTGGTGCGGCCTTTGCCTTGCTGGCCCTCGCCAGCCTCGCCAGCCTCGCCGCCGCGGCTCCGGTCCATGGGCACGGTGAGGAGCTGGCGCGGCGCACGGAGGAACGGCGTACGAGCGAGGAACGGCGTACGAGCGAGGTACGGCGTACGAGCGAGGCACGGCGTACGACCGAGGCACGGCGTACGACCGAGGCACGGCGGCTCGCCGAGCCACGGTATCCGGCCACGCGTCAGAGCTATCGTGCTGCTCCTGCTCAGCGCAGGGTGGAGCGAAGCGACCCTCGTGTAAGCGCTCGTCGCCCTGCGCCGGTCGACGCTGGCCTCGCAGTGAGCCCGGTGCGCGTGGTTCGTTATGGCAACTCGCTCACCGGAACGGTCGAGCGCAGCATCCGGCCGGGTCTGGTCAGCCGCACCTTCGTGAGCGGCGGACACGTGCTCTATGCGCACGTGTACCAGCGGCAGCTCTGGTACCAGTTCGGACGAGCGATCTCCTACGAGACCTTCGTGCCAGCCGTGCGTTACCCGCGGGTGTATTACTCGTGGGCGCTCACCGCGTGGGCACATCCGGTGAGCTACGCCTGGGGGTGGGAGGTCCAGCCCTGGTACGCGGTGTACGGCTCGCTCTTCACGCCCTATCCGGTGTACACGAGTCCGGATCTGTGGATGACCGACTACATCATTGCGCAGAGCATGCAGACCGCATGGCAGGCCCACGGTGCCGCGCCGCCCTCCGAGCCCGCGGCCACCGCAGCGGGGAGCGACGCCGCAGCCGGCGCACAACCCGGTGACGCAGGCGCGGCGCCGCCACCGGCCGCGGAGCCGCCCGTGCCCGCAGGCTTGCCGCCCCCGGTCACGCCGCAAATCAAGGCGCAGCTGAACGAGCAGATCAAAGTCCAGCTGCAGGAGCAGGAGACCGCCGCGGCCATGCCGCTGACTCTCACCACACAGAGCACGCCGCCCGCGCTCAGGCCGAGCCATGTCTTTTTCGAAGTGGTCCAGCCGCTCGAGGTACCCTCGGGAACCGCCAACCACTACTGCGCTTTGAGCCCCAACGATTACATCAAGCGCACCGGCGGAATGAGCAGTGAGGACTGGATGATCCCGGTGGTGGTCGAGCTGAGCGGGCCGGGTGATTGCCCGCAGGGCCTGCAGACACGTATCGGCCTCAACGATCTGAACTCCATGGAGAACGAGCAGGAGGCCCGCGTGATGGAGGCGATGCAGGCGGCCTCGAGGAGCATGGGTCCGAATGGGCCGCCGAGCGGCCCCGGCGTGCATCCCAGCCTGATTGCGGATGGCAGTGCGGCTCCCGACGGCCGTGTGCTCGATGCCATCCGGCAGGCGCAGTGAGCGCGGCCCCGTTACGGACGCGCAGGCGAGCTCCCGGCATCGACCATGATCGGCGAGCTGCTCGACCACTACCGCATCCTCGAGCTCGTCGGTCGCGGAGCGATGGGCGTGGTCTACAAAGCGCTCGACGTGAATCTCGAGCGGCCGGTCGCCATCAAGGTGATGAGCGCCGAGGCCCGCAGCGATCCTGACTTCGTCGAGCGCTTCCGTCAGGAAGCGCGCGCGCAAGGCGCGCTCAACCACCCGAACGTCGCATTGCTGTTCGACTACTTCCTCCACGACGGCGCACCCGTCGCAGTCATGGAGTTCATCGATGGCGAGAGCCTCGAGCAGCTGATCCGGCGGCGCGGTGCCATTCCGGCGCACGAGAGCGTGCCGCTCTTCAAGCAGGCCCTGTGCGGGGTCGCGGCCGCTCACCGCGCCGGCATCATCCACCGGGATCTCAAGCCCGCCAATCTGATGGTGACGAGTGCGGGCACCGTCAAGGTGATGGATTTCGGCATTGCGAAGCGACAGGGCGTCAGCGGCGCTACGCGCTTCAGCAGCACCAGCATCGGCAGTCCGCTCTACATGGCGCCCGAGCAGATTCTCGGCCGCAGTGTCGATTGCCGCACCGATATCTACGCCCTGGGCGTCACGCTGTATGAGCTGCTCGCCGGACAGCGGCCGTTCAATTCCCGGGCCAAGGCCGAGTATCTGGTTCTGGACGCCCATGTGAACGAGGTGCCGGAGCCGCCCACGGTCTACCGCTACGGTATTCCGCAGCCGATCGTGGACGCGGTGATGCGCGCACTCGCCAAGGACCCTGACGCGCGCTTCCAGAGCGTGGATGAGTTCATGCGCTCGCTGCCAGAGGTGCCGGCACCTGCGGCGGCCGCACGCGCAGATGCAAGTCGCACGGTGGCGCTCGAGTACTCGCCGGCGATGAGTGGGGACGAGATCCCTGCCCCACGCAAGCACGATGCCACGCTGGTGTTTGAGTACGCGGCGCCGACGCGCCGCGACCCGCCGGAACTTCCACCGGCTCGGCAAGCGCCGCAACCTCCCCCAGAGATCGTGGCGGAGGTCGGGCAGCGCGTGCGGGTCCCCCGTGCCGCGCTGATGGCGGTGCTCGCGGCGACGCTGCTCGCCGCCGCGTTCCTCGGCTACGGCGCGCGCAAGCACGGAACGCTTCCGGCCGCATCGGCACAACGCTCTGCGACACTCCAGGCGTCGGTGTCGCACACACCGGCTGAATCGACCGGCCCGCCGGCCGAGCCGACCGCGGCGACCGCCGCGCCGACCGCCGCGGCGCCCGCGCAGACGCCGCGCGAGGCGCCCGCGTCCGAGACCGTCACCGAGATGCCCGCGCGCCAGGATCTCTCCGGAAGCTGGCGTGGGGTGTATGTCGATGCCTCGGGCAGGTCGCGGCTGCGCGTGCTCAACCTGAGCATCAGGCGTGTGCGCAACGATGGCGGCATCGAAGGCACGCTGCAGTACCAGGGCCCATCGGGAGAGGGCGAGTGCCAGCTCCATCCGCGTCGGAGCAGCTGGCGGCCCAGCGAGCAGCGGCTGCAGCTCAGCCCCGAAGGCTGCAGCCCGCACTACCCGAAGGAGCTGGGCGTTCCGCTCGATTTCAACGCGGTGAATCCGCAGTCGAACACACTCGGGGAGGGTCGCATCGAAGCGCCCACGGGGGAGGTCATACGCGTGAGGCTGAAGCGGGTCAGCAGCCTGTAGCGCCTCGCGACTCAGCCCGGCCTCATACCACCTTCACGGAAGGATCGATGGCCGCCGCCCACGCCATCATTCCGCCCTCGAGGTTCGCCGGTGAGCGGATGCTGGCGCGCAGTGCCATCTGGCAGGCGGCCATGCTCCGGCCGCCACTGCGACAGATGAATACCGGCTCGGACGCGGCGTCGATCTCGGCGAGGCGTTGCGCCAGCTGGCCGAGTGGAATGTGGAGTGCTCCGGCGAGGTGCCCGGCGGCGAACTCGGCGGGCTCGCGTACATCGACCAGCAACGGCCGCTCCCCCCGCGCGAGCCGCTCGTGCAGCTCTGTTACGCTCAGCCGTCGGATGCCTTCCGGGCTTTCGGTATTTCTGGACATGTCTCGTGGCTCCATGATGGTTGGCGCATCGCCGCACACGGCGCAATCGCGCCGGCGCGCTACTCGAAACTCGCTGAAGCGCATCTCGAGCGCATCGTACGTAAGCAGTCTCCCGAGGAGCGGCTCACCGATGCCGCTGATGAGCTTGAGCGCCTCGGTCGCCTGCAGTGTGCCGAGCACACCGGGCAGCACTCCGAGGACGCCGGCCTCGGCACAGTTGGCTACCATGCCTTCGACAGCCTGCGGAAACAGGCACCGATAGCAGGGCCCCCGGTCCGGCACATAGGTCATCAGCTGGCCTTCGAAGCGGTGGATGGCCGCCGTTACGAGCGGCCGGCGCATGAGCACGCAGGCATCGTTGATGAGATAGCGTGCCGAGAGCCGGTCGGTGCCATCGAGCACCAGATCGTACTCGGTGAAGAGCTCCCGCACGTTGCCCGCGTGCAGCTCGGTCGCGTGATCGACGATGCGCACCTCGGGATTGAGCGCCTGCAGTCGCGCGCGTCCCGCCTCGGCTTTGAGCTGACCGATGCTCGCGCTGTCAAAGAGCACCTGGCGCTGCAAATTGGTGAGGTCGACACGATCGCCGTCGATGAGTCCCAGCGTGCCGCAGCCCGCAGCAGCCAGGTAGAGCGCCGCAGGGGAGCCCAGGCCGCCCGCGCCGACGATGAGCACGCGCGCGCCTTTGAGCTTCTCCTGCCCGGCGGCACCGATCTCACTCAGCGCGAGGTGGCGACGGTAGCGCTCGCGCTCGCGGGCCGACAGGCTCACGGCTCAACCTCCGGAGAGTGCACAGATGAGGTGGACGGTATCACCATCGGCCACCGCGGCGGTCAACTCCTGCGCCTCGCTCGTGTTGACGAACAGGCGTACGTGCGGACGGATCCGGTCCTGCTCGTCGATCATCCGGAAGCGGATGCCAGGGCAACGCTCCTCGAGCGCAGCGAGGACCTCACCGAGGGTGCTGCCGCTCGAGCTGACGGTGGTCGCACCGCCGGTGTATGACCGCAGGGGGCTCGCAATGCGCACCGTGCACGTCATGGCTCAGATGGCGTACGTCACCGAATAGATCTCCGGCAGGTGCCGCACGAGACAGCGCCAGCTCTCTCCGCCGTTGGTGCTGCCCCATACCTCGCCGGCGGTCGTGCCGAAATACAGCCCGGTGCGCGCGTGCGCGTCCGTGCACATCCCCTGGCGCAACACCGTCAGCCACGCGTTCGAGCGGGGCAGCCCGCGATCGAGCCGTCGCCAGCTCCGGCCCGCATCAGCGCTCGTGTACACCGCCGGGCGCCCGTCGACGGAGGTCCGCGGCCAGACCGTACGTCCATCCATCGGCAGCACCCAGAGGCGATCCGGGTCGGTGGGATGCACGACGATCGGAAAGCCGACGTCGCCGACCTTGCGGGGCATCGACCTGCCGATGCGTTGCCAGCGATGCGCCGGTCGATCGAGCCGGTAGATGCCGCAGTGGTTCTGCTGGTAGAGCCGATCGGGTCGCGCCGGATGCTGCACGACGCAGTGCGGATCGTGCCCGAAGGGCGCGTCCGGGTCGGGCAGGAAGTCGGCCGCACAGCCCTCATTGAGCGGCGCCCAGCTCTGCCCGCCATCGGTCGACTCGAATACTCCGCCGATCGATATGGCGATGTACAGGTGCCGCGCATCGCGCGGATCCACCAGAATCGAGTGCAGGAACTCCCCATCGGGCGTGCCCAGGGCGGCCCACCGCGGGCGCATCGGATGGTCGTTGAACCCCGCCACCGGTTGCCAGCGCTCGCCGCCATCACTCGAGCGGAAGAGTCCCGCGGGCGAGCTGCCGGCATACCAGGTACCGCTCTCGCCGCCGTGTCCGGGCGTGAGCCAGAACACGCGCTGCACGGCCCGCGCCGGCTCGTCAGATTCTACCCGCCGAAATGCGGGCGGTGCGCTCGCCTCCTGCCAGCTGCGGCCGCGGTCCACGGATCGCATGACCGTCGGCCCGAGATGGCCGGTGCGGGCACCGAGCAGCAGCACCCGCGGCTCGCGCGGGTCCTGCACGACGTGATGGATGATGTGGCCGAGGAAGTGGGGGCCGGCGAGCTTCCAGCGGCGCCGGCCATCGAGCGCCCGCAGCGCGAACAGACCCTTGCGCGTGCCGATCCACAGCGTGTCCGCCATGGAGAAAAGCATCTCCGCGGGTGAGCACCGCTGTCAACCGGTGCGAGGCCGCAGTACGCTCAGGCGGCGATCGGCTGACAGATGAACAGGTGTGCCGGCAGCACGTTCAGCGGCTCGAAGCGGCGCGCGACGTAACCGAAGGTGCGCTTCAGATCACGCAGCACGCGTGTCGAGAACTGGTAGACGAGAAACGCCCCGCCGGGCTGCAGCAGATCGTGGGTCTTCTTCAGAATGCGCTCGCGCAGCGGTGCGGGAATGGTGCTGAAGGGGATTCCGGAGATGATGTAATCGGCGTGCGTATGGCCGAAGCGACGCAGAATCTCATCGACCGACTCTGCCGAGCCCTCGATCACCTGCAGCCGCCGGTCGCTGAAGGCGCCGCGCAGGTAGCTCACGAAGTCGGGATTCATCTCGATGGCGATGAGGACCGCATCGCTGCGCATGCGGCGCAGCAGCGCGGCGGTGATGACTCCCACCCCCGGCCCGTACTCGACGATGACCCGTGCCCGACCGAAATTGATGGGCTCGAGCAGCTGCTTGATGAGGAACCGCGAGCTCGGCACGATCGAGCCCAACATGCGGGGATGACGAAAGAAGTTCCGCGCGAACAGCAGCACGTTGCCCCCCCGCGTCCGGGGCGGGTCGCCAGGCTTGTTGTTCATGTTCTGTCCCCAGGTCGGTGCCACTGTCACTCTATAGCAATATTCCGACTCCGAAGCCACTTGAGGGCCGGTGGCGGCAGCGGGGCAGGGCAGTGCGGCACTTCGGCTGCGCCTCAGCCGCCGGAGCGTTTCGCCTGCAGGCCGAGACGGCACAGCTCGGCTACCAGCCGGTCGCGATGGTCGCCCTGGATCTCGATGCGACCGTGCTTCACCGCACCGCCGGCGCCACACAGCCTCTTGAGGCGGGCGGCGAGCTCATCGAGCTGTGCCCCATCGAGTGTGAGTCCGGTGATGACGGTGACGCCCTTGCCAGCGCGTCCGGCCACTTCACGTCCGACGCGCACGCGTGGCTGCGAAGCAGCCGCCGCCACCGCGGGCTGCGCGTGGGCGCGCGCCGCCGGCGAGGCGTTGCGCAGCACGACACCGCGGTATGTGTGTTTGGTCTTCATCGTAGTGTTAAGAGGATGAGGCGACTACAATCCTCGCCAGGCAGCACCGGCACGCTGCAACCGTATCACAGAGGCGAACCCAACTGATGGCTCCCCGGTCGCGTCTGCACGTTCCCTCGCCGCCGGCACGGCCGGGGCAGGAACCTGACTTCAGCTACCTGCAGCTCTCACCCGCCGGCGAGGTGCATCGGCCCGATGTCACCGCCGCCGCCCGCGATATCGAGAACCTGTCCCTGGAGCTCGTGCGCGTGCTCGATGATGAGCACCACGCGGTCGGCCCGTGGAACCCGCATCTCGAGGCGCCCGAGCTGCAGGTGGCGCTGCGCCACATGCTGCTGACACGACTGTTCGATGATCGCATGCAGAGGATCCAGCGCCAGGGTCGCATCTCCTTCTACATCAAATCGACCGGGGAGGAGGCGGTCGCGGTCGCCGCCGGCATGGCACTGCAGCCCGGCGACATGCTGTTTCCCTCCTACCGCCAGCAGGGGCTGCAGGTCGTGCGTGGACGGAATCTGGTCGACCTCATGTGCCAGTGTCTTTCCAACACCCGCGACATGTGCAAGGGCCGCCAGATGCCGATCATGTACCACTTCGGCGCGGGCAACATCTTCTCGATCTCGGGCAATCTTGCCACGCAGTTTCCGCAGGCGGTGGGCTGGGCCATGGCGGCGGCGATCAAGGGCGAGGACCACATCGCCGCGAGCTGGATCGGCGAGGGCTCGAGCGCCGAAGCGGACTTTCACTACGCAATGACCTTCGCCTCCGTGTACCAGGCGCCGGTGATCCTCAATCTCGTCAACAACCAGTGGGCGATCTCCACGTTTCAGGGATTCGCCGGCGGCGAGCATCGCACCTTTGCGCAGCGTGGCCCCGGTTACGGCATGCCCGGTGTCCGCGTCGATGGCAACGACTTCCTGGCGGTGTATGCGGTGACGCAGTGGGCGGCACAGCGCGCGCGGCAGAGCGCAGGCCCGACGCTCATCGAGCACGTCACCTACCGCGCGGCGGCCCACTCGACCAGTGACGATCCGGCACGCTATCGCCCGAAGGAAGAATGGCGGGCCTGGCCGCTCGGCGACCCGATCGAGCGGCTCAAGGAGCACCTGATCGCACTCGGAGAATGGTCCGAAGAGCGCCATCAGCAGCTGCACAAGGAGCTCGAGGCCCACGTGACGGCCTGCTGGAAGGAGGCCGAGTCCTACGGCACGCTCACCCACGGGCCGTTCCTCGATCCCCTCACCATGTTCGAGGACGTGTTCCGCGATATGCCGCCGAACCTGCAGCGCGAGCGCGAAGAGCTGCGGCGCCTGCTCGATACACAGCGTAGCGCGGCGGGGGACGCCGCGGGACAGGACGGGCGCGGCTCGCCCCCGCGGGCGCACGAGGGCTGAGCTTCATGGCGCGCATGAACATGGTGCAGGCGCTGAACTCGGCGATGGACGTCATGCTCGGCCGCGATCCGCGTGTCGTCATCCTCGGCGAGGATGTCGGCTATTTCGGCGGCGTGTTCCGCGTGACCGACGGGCTGCAGCGCAAATACGGCGAGCAGCGCGTGCTCGATACACCGATCGCCGAGGGCGGCATCATCGCCGCCGCCATCGGCATGGGGGTCAACGGGCTGAAGCCGGTCGCGGAGATCCAGTTCGCCGACTACATCTACCCGGGGTTCGACCAGGTGGTGAGCGAGCTCGCGCGGGTGCGTTACCGCTCGGCCGGCGAATACCACGTGCCCGTCACCATCCGCAGCCCCTGCGGCGGGGGCATCCGGGGTGGCCAGACGCACTCACAGAGCCCCGAGGCTATTTTTGCGCACGTGTGCGGCATCAAGGTGGTGATGCCATCGAACCCCTACGATGCGAAGGGCCTGTTGATCAGCGCCATCGAGGATGAGGACCCGGTGGTGTTCTTCGAGCCCAAGCGTATCTACAACGGACCCTTCGACGGCGATCCGCACAAGCCCGCCATACCGTGGAGCTCGCACCCGCGCGGCGAAGTGCCCGATGGGCATTATTCCGTGCCGATCGGGCGTGCCGAGGTGGTACGCGAGGGTACGGACGTGACCCTCCTCACCTACGGCACCATGGTGCACGTGGCCGAGGCGGCGGTGCGCGTGAGTGGCACCGATGCCGAGGTGATCGACGTACGCACCATGTCGCCCCTCGACACCGATACGCTGTGCACCTCGGTGTGCAAGACCGGCCGTTGCGTGGTCGTGCACGAGGCCACGCGCTTCGGCGGCTATGGCGCCGAGCTCGTCGCGACCGTGCAGGAGCACTGCTTCTGGAATCTCGAGGCGCCGGTGAAGCGAGTCGCCGGCTGGGATACGCCCTATCCGCATGCTTTCGAGTGGGAGTATTTCCCCGGTCAGGCGCGCATCGTCGCCGCCCTCAAAGAGGTGATGGAGGGGTAATGAGCCGCTACGTCTTCAAGCTGCCGGATCTCGGGGAAGGAACCGTCGAGGCCGAGATCGTCGGCTGGCGCGTGAAGCCCGGCGACACCGTGGCGGAAGACGACGTGGTGGTGGAGGTGATGACCGAGAAAGCGGCCGTCGAGGTTCCCTCGCCGGTGAGCGGTCGGGTGATCGCGACCACCGGGTCCCCCGGGGACATGGTGCCCGTGGGGAGTGAGCTCATCGTGCTCGAGACGGGCGCGTCCGCAGCGAGCGCGGCGACGCCCGCGTCCGGCCTCTCGAGTGCGCGGCCGGCTGCCGCTGGCAATGGCAGTGCCGCACTCGCTGCGCCGACGAAGGCAGCGGCGCCTGCCGGGGAGGCCGCCACCGCAACGCCGGCCGCCGCGCCGCCTTCGGCGCCGTCCGCCGCCGTCGCGAGCGGTGCACGCGTCGCCACCTCGCCGGCCATCCGCCGCAGGGCGCATGAAGCCGGCATCGACCTGAGGCAGGTGGCAGGCACCGGGCCCAACGGCCGCATCGTCTCGAAGGATCTCGACACCTACGTGTCGCGCCGGGCGCAGCCGACGCCGATACGCAGTGGGCCGAGGCCCCTGTCCGCCGCACGCGCGACCGGACCCGCCGCCGCCACCGAGGAGGTGAAGGTCATCGGGCTGCGCCGCGTGATCGCGCAGCGCATGAGCGAGGCCAAGCGCACGATTCCCCACTTCGCCTACGTCGAGGAGCTCGACATCACCGAGCTCGAGTCACTGCGCCAGCACCTGAACGACAGGCTTCCTGCCGGCGCTGCGCCGCTCACCTACCTGCCATTCCTCGCACTCGCGCTCATCCGGGTGCTGCGGGAGTATCCGCAGTGCAATGCGCACTATGATGCCGAGCGCGGCGTGATCGTGCGTTACGCCGCGGTCCACCTCGGCATCGCCACCCAGACGCCGGAAGGTCTGAAGGTGCCGGTGGTCCACGAGGCACAATCGCTCGGGCTGTGGGAGCTCGCGGCTGCCATGCGCCGCGTGAGCGAGGCGGCGCGAACCAACAAGGCGAAGCGCGAGGAGCTGAGCGGCTCGACCATCACCATCACGAGCCTCGGCAAGCTCGGTGGCATCGCGAGCACGCCGATCATCAACGCGCCGGAAGTGGCGATCATCGGCGTGAACCGTGCCGTCGAGCGGGCCCTCGTGATCGACCGGGCGATCGCGGTGCGTCTCACCATGAATCTTTCCTCCTCCTTCGACCACCGCTTCGTCGATGGCTACGACGCGGCGTCGATGATCCAGGCCCTCAGGGAGTGCCTCGAGCACCCGGCCACGATCTTCATGCCGGCCTGAGCCTGCCTCGCGCCGGCGGCGCACGGGCTTGCAGATGACATAACGTGGTCCCGTCGGGCCGGCGCATCCGCCGTGTTAGGCTTCGATTCCGGGGAAGCCAGAGAACAAAGCCCATGGATGCACGGCGCGGCACGGCGGTCGTTGCGCTCCTGACACTGGTTGCTGCCTGTGGCGGCGGCGACTCCTCCTCGATGCTCGGGCCCGGTGAGACCCGGCCCTCCTTCACCTCGGTGCAGCAGGTGCGCGTGTCGCAGCCGCCGACCTACGGTGCCTGCAACGGCGCGACGCAGAGCGGGACTCTCTACGACAACACCGCCCTCGAGCCTTCGCTCGCCATCAACCCGACCAATTCCGCCAACCTCATTGCCGAGTACCAGCAGGGGCGCTGGGACACTGGCGGCTCGCAGGCGCTGCAGCTCGCGGTGTCTTTCGATGGTGGCACGAGCTGGAACGTGAGGAACGCGGCCTTCTCGGTGTGCACCGGAGGCTCCCCGAGCAACACCGGCAACTACCTGCGCGCCA
>Ga0335069_10002215_pt1 | contig 30186 bp, 46 predicted proteins | sample Lox_Sample_11_FD_206714 | JGI IMG/M metagenome (GOLD analysis project Ga0335069, IMG submission 206714) | Soil microbial communities from Loxahatchee National Wildlife Refuge, Florida, United States - Lox_Sample_1.1 | ecosystem: Environmental > Terrestrial > Soil > Wetlands | place: USA...
TACCTGTTATCGGACCCTCTGAGCCCGATCGCAAACCCCAGCACAGCGTTCGCGCCACCCGCACCCGCGGAGCTGCCGCGTGAACCGCACTCCCATGAATTGCCTCGCCACGCGGCTGGCCATATGGCTGTTGTCGCTGGCGCTGTTTTCCCTGTCTCCAACCCTGTGGAAGGCATCGTTTCTGGTGGAAGTTTTGGAACGGGTACAATGCACCGCTTCTCCCCTGGAGCATGGCTTGGATTTGATCGCTCGCGCAGCCAAGCGGATTTTGGAAGCGGAAATTCGAGAGCCTGACGCGTGGTTGCAGGACGACTATCGAATTGCGCGCACGACTTTGGGCTTTGCGCGCGCCGGCAGTCCCGCCCCACACGTTGAGGCAACCTACGCCGTAGTTGGGTGCCATCCCGATCAGGTCTGGTCGCGCATGATGGCTCGACGTGAAGCGATGGTGGGAGCTGCCAGTCGGCAACTTTTCAGCGAAGAATTCTTCGGCGGAATTTCGTCGCCGAGAAAGCCTGTGCGATCGGTCACCGTCGCAGAGGCGAAGGCTGTGCGGCGTAAAGCCGCGTGAAGTTTAAAACGCTCTGGTGTTGAAAAAACACGAAAGGCGTTGAGAGCTATCAACCCTCAACGCCACGTTGAAACTGATTCTCTGCGACGAGAACTTGCGAAACTATGTCCGCAATAACCGCAATTTACCCCAACTCGTACAGCAACTCAAGCAGAAAATCTGTGGATTTATCGGCTTCCGCTTTAGTCCTGGCGGCCGATCTCGCACGGCAGATCGGAATGGTAGCTACGTGGCCAAACGTGCAGACCATCCGGCTCGCGATCGAGAGCGAATCCCATTACAGCGATGTCAGCCTCAACCAGGCAGCCGCGCTCATCGTCTGCGCGGCGAACGATTACACCGTAGTTGACCCCCAGCAGTACTCGTTCCAGGCCGCGGCTCTCTTGCGAAAGTCAAACATCGTGAATCGCTTCTGGTTCGAAGATGCGCGATGGCGCTACAAGAACGCTTACAACCGGATGCTGTGCGCATTGCAGCAATCCAAGGAACGGCGCACCGCATGACCGGCAAAGTCAAATTCTGGAATCCGGCCGGCTGGGGCATCATCACGCCGCATGGAGTCAGGTGCGGCGACCGATCGCAAGAGGCGTTCATCCACGCGACGCGTCTGCCTGAGGGAGTGACCGAACTCTTTGAAGGGCAGGAAGTCGAATTCAGCCTAGTTCCCAATTTTGGAGAGCGCCGCGTGTTGAGTTTGCGGTTGCTCACAAAGCACGCATACGTGCCCATCGACACGGGCAAAAAGGTGGCAGCTTATGGCGATTAAATTCACGGCAGAGTTTTTGGAGCAGCGCATGGCAGCGCACAAGCGCTGGCAGCACGATGTTGAGCATGCATTGATCGAAGAAATTATTGACGAGGTGCAAGAGCTTCCCCGTCGCAACCCAAAGCCGGGAAGACTGTTTCCCGATCTGCCAACGCACCTGGTGGAGGCGAGGCAGTGAGCAAGTTACCGTTCCCTGAGCGCGTGCTTGGCGGCCAGCACATGGTTGGCTTGGGCAAGACGGGCGCCGGCAAATCATCCGCTATTCGCGACATCGTGGAACATCTCCTCGATCGCAAGAAGCGCGTGTGCATCATTGACCCTAAAGGGGACTGGTGGGGACTGAAAGTATCTGCCGATGGGAAGAGTCCGTCGAACTACCAGGTCGTCTGCTTTGGAGATTTCAAGGAGTCTCGCGCTTCCGACATCCCGATGAACGAGTCTTCCGGTCGGCACGTCGCAGAGATCATCGCTGCCGGCAATCGCCCATGCGTGCTCGGATTTCGCGGATGGATGCCGGCGCAGATGCTTCGTTTCTGGGTCGGCACGAAAAACAAGGGCTATGCGGAGTCGGCCGGATTCGCGCAAACAATTTTCAACCAAAACGGCGGCGAGTTGTACGTGGTAATCGACGAGGTTCACAACTTTGCGCCTAAAGGAAAGGTGCAAGATCCTGAATCAGCGCGCTGCCTGCATTGGACGAACCGCATCATGTCGGAAGGCCGCGGACTCGGACTGATTTTCATCATCGCTTCGCAGCGGCCGCAGAAAGTCCACAATGACACGCTGGAAAACTGCGAGACGCTGATCGCCATGCGTGTCACCCACCCGCGCTCCCGCGAAGCAACCGAAGAATGGATCAACGCGAAGGGCGACAAGGAGCTGGGCAAGAAGGTGACCAGCAGCCTTGCCGACCTATCACGCGGCGAAGCATGGGTATGGTCTCCCGAAAATAATTTCGGCCCGGACCGGGTGCAGTTCCCCATGTTCGACACCTTCGATTCATTCGCCCCGCCGCAGCTGCAGAAAAAAGTCAGCCAGGCGGGATGGTCGGAAGTGAATCTTGACCAGGTGCGGGAAAAACTCGCGAGCGCAATCGCGGAGGCGAAGGCTAACGATCCGAAGGAGCTGAAGGCGGAAATCTCTCGCCTGAAACAAGAACTGGCGAAACGGCCGGTTGAGCAGAAAGTTCAGGTTGAAGAAAAGATTATTGAGGTTCCGGTAGTAAAGGACGCACAGATCGAGCAGCTGCGAGCCGCGATTGAAAAACTTTCCGGTGTGACCGCGGAACTCTCGAATTCCCTTTCAGCTGCCAGTCACAGACCTCCAGTTGCCATTCGTGCAAACCCTGTGATTGCTCCATCGCGTCCGCTCGTTCCACATAAGCAGATCGCGCAATCTCACCCATCGTCCAATGGGAACGCTGTACTCAGCAACGCGCTAATCAAAGTTTTGAGTCGCCTGGTCGAGTTGATGGAATGCACAGGTGCGGCGCGCGTGCGGAAAGAACAACTCGCAGCTTGGGCGAAATATTCTCCCAACTCAGGTGGGTTCAACAACTATCTCGGCCAGCTACGTTCGGCTGGATTGATTGACTACCCATCCGGTGGTTATGTCACAGTCACCAGTGCCGGCCGCGCTCATGCGCAACCAGACATCGGTCCCAGATCTTCCGCCGAGATGTTGGCGCGGGCAAAGCAAGTGCTCGGAGGATCAGAAGGCAGACTACTTGAGATTCTGCACCGCACCCGCGGGGCTGTCTCTAAGTCCGATCTAGCGGAAAGCGCCGGCTTCAGTCCTAACAGCGGCGGATTCAATAACTATCTAGGTCACATGCGCACGCTCGGATTCGTGGACTATCCGAGCCCTGGCCAGGTCCAGTGCGCAGATTGGTTGTATCTGTGAGCGCAGCCTTCGCTCTCGACTACACCGGCGATCCACTGCCGTGCGATTTCCCCGGCTGCATCCTGGATGCATGGCATGGCGGTGATCACAAATTCCCGCAGCCTAAATTGCCGCTCGGGAAACGCGCCGAGGATATTCGCCGATGCGTGATCTGCGGAGCTGGTTTTGTCGTATTCAACGAGCTCGATTACCTTTCGATTCGAACTTGCTCACACGACTGTCTGTTGATTAACAGCATTCGAGAGGCTTGTGAGTTGCCGCTGCTCTGCAAGTGTCCGCAACGGAGCTACCCGCACGAACTCAGCGCGCATGTTGAATTGCGATCGGAATCTTACAACCCCAATCTCAAGCACCGGTGGCCGTGGTCACTCTGTTTGAGTCAACGGTTGGAGCCGAGCGCGGAAACGAGACGTGCGGCATGAGCGCAGCTTGTCAACCTGTCCCCTTTGACGGATTTCTCTATCAGTCACCGCGCTGGTGCTCCAACTGCGGAGGTCTGGAGACCTTTGTTCCGGTTGATCGCTTACCAGGTGGATGGCGCGGGTACTGCTTGAGCTGCGCAAGAGAATCTTTTGTGCCGTGGTCACGTAATGAAAGTGAGGCAGCATGAGCGATTTCAGTTTGTTTGTGCACGTGATGGCGAAGACTCTGATCCTGACCGGAATCGGACCGGCCGTTGTCATCGCGTGTTCAATCGAGATTTTTATGAGACACAACAAAACGCCCCTGGCTGAAAGACCGGAGGTTTGCCGCCTGCAAAGACGTGCGCATAGCAGGCCTGAGCCTGATCAACTCACCGCTAGCCGCAATGCGGAGACAAGGCGCGAGGCACGACGGGCTTTCACATCGGAGTTGGGGCAACGCGAGGTAGCAACACCGGCAGGGATTGCGGCCCCTGCCGGCGAAAAGACATCGCCAAAGGAGTGTGCTGCGTGAAAGCCGCGCTGATCATCCTAGGTCTGCTTGCAATCTATGCTGGCTCTACGCTGATATGGCTACAGCTGCGCACCAATCGCACAAAGCCAGCCACACTGCCCGAGGCAGCTAGAACTTTGGCCACGCCGCCCGATCCTGGCGTAATTCCACCGAACAGCATATTTCACAAACCTGACGGCGCGGACTGTCCATCCGGTACGACGCTGCTGGCGGGATATTTCAGCAGTGAAGATGGCTCGATTCACGACGCCTGTTTCAATCCCAACGGTAATGGCTCGATTGACTATCTCAACCCCGGCGAAGGCTTCAAGATTCCATTTCGAATTCAACGTCTGCCAGAGCAAGAACGGTCACCACGCGCATGAAATGCCGATACTGCGGTTGCACCGATCAGAGCGCGTGCCAGATCCCGATCGCTGGAGAGCCGAACCCACTGGATGGCGAAACGCCGATGCTCGCTGCGCCTGGCGCAATCGCTGAATTCGTAATTCCCTGCTCGTGGCTTTCCCCAAATATTTGCACCGCGCCGGCGTGCGTGGAGGCAGCGTACCACGACGCGTGCCTGCTCATGAACGTACTTTCTTTCGTTGCTTGAAACGGAGGTCCTTTTAATGTTTCCCACTGAAATCGCTCGTAGGTTGATTCTTTTAGCCCGTCATCCGTTGTACGAAATGCTGGAATTCCTGTCCGACCAGGTGCTGGATGCACAACTGCGCAACACGTCGCACCTTCGCGATGCCGGCGATGTCAAAGCTTGGCTCATCGAGCTCGCAGAAGATGTACGCAGATCGCGGAACGTGGACATGAGGCGCTATTTGATTGCGCAGACTGATGATCCTGAATTGCTGGAGTGGATGGCTAAAGCCAGGGACCGCGGCAGCCACTTTATCTCATCAATGGCAACGGCCGGATTGATTGCGGACCACGAAAACTATCCGCTGATTCGGCCGGCGCTGATGGAACTCCGCTTGAAGTATCGCGAGTACGAACCTTCGGACGCGGTAAAAAAGGAAATTCGGGAGCGCGTGAAGTGAGTTACGGAGCACCACATGACCACGGCTGCCAATGCTGGCGCTGCGAATCGCGGCGTAAAGCTGCGATCATCGCAGCTGCACCTGGCTCCCCTAGACTCGTCCGCTACTTTCACCCTCGCAAAGGCGGTTGGTACCACGCCCGCATTCTAAAAGCGGGAAGGAAGTGGGCAGTGGTGCAGGATCTAGGCAGCAAGGCCCGCCATAAGATGGCGTTATCGGAACTGGTGTATCTCGCATGAAGTGTAGATGCGGCAACGCAGCCACGCACGTGGGTGAAAACGAAGCGCTGTACTGCTCGGAATGCGCCGCGCGTCCCACTTCACCACGCACACGGAAATTGCGTAAATGGGAACTGGAGCTGATGGAGTGGGTCCGACTCCCGTTCTTGTACGCATGGAAATTCCCCGCCTTCCGCTATCGACCACAGCGCGACACGATACGGGATCTCGCTGACGGGCAAGATCTCATCCGCACGGTTACACAAAAGTGAGAGCCATCATTTACGCGCGCGTGTCCACCAGGGACAAAGGACAGGACGTTGATAATCAACTCCCGGAGATGCGCGCCTTCGTCCAAGGACGAGGTTGGAATCTCAAAGACGAATTTGTTGACTACGCCAGCGCGGGAGGCAAAGTTCAACGCGATCAGTTCGAATCGATGATCGAAGCCTGCGAACGAGGAGGGGCGGACGTGCTGTTGGTATGGGCGCTGGATCGTCTTTCGCGCGAAGGCCCATTGCGGACCATGCTTCTGATCGAGAAACTTTCCCGTTGCCGCGTACGCGTGAAGAGCATGAAGGAGCCGTGGCTGGATCCAGAGTCTCCCACCTATGAACTGTTATTGCCGATCTTCGCCTGGATTGCGAAGCAGGAGCGGGTACGGATCGGCGAGCGGGTCCGTGCCGGCATGGAGAGAGCGCGGGGCGAGGGCAAGACGTTCGGCCGGCCGCGAATTGAGGTTAATCGCTCACAGGTAGCCCGCTGGCGCGCACAGGGTTTGGCTCTGAGGGCAATTGCAACGCGGGCAGGCGTCTCGGAAGGGACCATCAGGCGGTTGCTTAAATCGAATCCTAGCCTGCGTCAAAAAGGTGTCCAAAATGACGCACGAAAAACCCGCGGTTTTGGCGGGTCGCGGGGTTGAAAATGGAATGCGTAACAAGGAGGTCTTTTTGACGCAGCTTGTGGTGTGGAAGTGCGAACGTTGCGGCCAGCAGTATACGGCACCTGCCACCAATACCACTTTCCCCCCAAACTGGAATGTCACCGGTGTGATTATCTCGTTCGGCGATCATCGATTCACACTTATTTGCAATCAGTGTGTGATAGCGCTCCAAGATTTCTTGAGGCCAATTCCACAAGAGGCCAAACCGAAAGAGACGGAGCGCATGTGATCCACCTTGGTTTCACGATCGGCGCCGGCGAGTCCGTTTACGTTCCGCGGGCCCACTCCGTTTTCGTCGGACAGACGCAGCGCGCCGGAAAAACGACTGCCCTCGAAGCGTGTGCGCTTCGCTCGGAATCTGCGGTCCTGGCATTCCTTACCAAGCGCGGTGAGCAGTCATTTCACCTGGCGCGCGAGATCCCGCCTTATTATGCCGAGGATCGTTTCGACTGGCGCACGGTCCGGCTGCTATGCGAGGCCGTGACAGACGAGCGATGGGGCACGCACCAGCGCCAAGCTCTGCGCATGGTCTGTGAAGATGGCGATCTAGGTACGCCAGGCAAGCCCAGCTTTGTTTCGTGGACGCGGCCGAAAAACCTTGAACAACTGCAGGCTAATATCGCGATCGCGATGCCAAAATCAGGCGGCAAAATCAAGATGAGTTTGATCGAGGTACGCTCGGACCTGGCAGCCGCGCGCCGGGAGCTGGAGCGCCTTCAACTGGAGTCCACGCCACCGGAGCTAGAAATCGGGTTGAACGTCGTAAATCTCGAGCATGAAGAGAAACACGTCCAATCGCTGGTTATTTCGAGCATGATCCACTGGGTGCGGGCCAGAGAGAAGAACACCATCATCGCGATGCCCGAAACGTGGAAATTTGCTCCAGCCGGCAGAAGAACTCCGGTTGGCGATGCCGCGCGAGAATTCATCCGCGAGGCGGCCGCTCTCAAGAATTTCCTGTGGATCGATTCGCAAACGCTTGCCGGCCTGAGTTCGGACCTGCTGTCTCAGGTCCGGGTGTGGATGTTTGGCGTGCAACGGTTGCGATCAGAGATTGAAAAGACTCTGGATGCCATCCCGGACACCATCTTTCCGCGTCCGCGGGCAGCCGATATCGCAACCCTGCAGCTGGGACAGTTCATCGTGTGCTTCGACCAGGAGATGCATCGCGTCTACGTGCAGCCAGCCTGGATGAATCCTGCCCACGCGGAAGCGATCGCGCGCGGCGAAGAGCCAATTGAGTCAGCGCGAGCAATCTCTGATCACTTTGACGAGGTGAGAAATGGATAAAGATGTAGAAATCCCACTTCCCCGCTGCCCCAAGTGTGCCAACCCACTGCCGGGCGTATCCCTCTACAACTGGTCGTTCAACGAATGGGTGATTTTGTCTGTTTTCTGCCCGCATGAGCCATGTCGAATATTGCTTCACACGCAAATTGTGCCGGCGCGGGCCATGACTGCGGTTGAGGGGCCAGAACCGTCCCGAATCCACACTCCCAATTAGTGACCTACATTTTATCGATCGACAGGAGAGAGCAATGTGCAAAGCAAATCGGCCGATCGCGAAACGTAGGTCACAGCCGGAAAAACCGCAGATATTCGTGCGGGTGCACGGGGAACGTTACCATCGTTGGGCACGTGCCAACATCAGCGTAAAACGTGGCAAATATGTCTATCTGATGTGGCGCGAAGCAGGCCGCGTACGAACCTTCTATCTTGGCTCCAAGCCTAAACGGTGACCTACGTACGATCGGGCGCCGCGGCCGAGCTCGCCGGCGCCGGCGAGCTGAGGCCTGACGTCATGTGTAGGTCACACTTTACTGACTGGACACGGGATTAACGGCCACGTGCAAATCGTACGTCGTGGATCCGCTCGTACACGCTGCCGATGTCGTGGACACGAGCACAGTGCTTCCCGCGGCTGCAAAGAATGTCAGTGTGCGATCGCTGAGGAAGGCGGGCGGTGACGCGGCCGTGTAAGCCATCACAGTGGTGGTATAAGTGTGCTGCACGGTCCCGGAGTCAGTCCACTTGATTGAAACGGATGTTCCATTCGTCGTGTTGGTCGTGCAGAACGTCGGCCCTTGGTTCAGCGCGATGTCAACCGTGTACTGCTGGGCAATCTTGTTAACGTTGTTGTTCACGATCGTCGTGGACGAAACGTTGGTGCCTGAGGCGATACCGGTTTGATCGTAGCGGGAGTTGGTGACATTGATCTGCTCGCGCTTGGCAACACCGTTGGTGCGGTCGTAAACAAACTTCTCGATCGTGCACGCGTTGGCGGAGTAATTGATGTTGGTCGCGCCCTGATAGTTCGCGCCCCACGTGAATTGCCGGTTGCCGGTGCTGTCGTTGCAAATCTCAACCACGATATCCTGGCCATCCTCGCAATTGCTAGGGCCATTCAGCGTCATGGCGGCGCTGAGGCCACGCACATAGTGGAAGTTGCCGTTTGCGCAGTTGAGCGTGAGCGTCCCGCTGGTTGCCAGAGCTTCCGGTCCGAATGCCATGCCGCTTGATGTAAAGTTCGTCTGGCTCACCGCGGGCGCGCTGTCGCCGAGCCAGAAGTCAAACGTGGTGTCGTTGGCGCGGCAATTGGCCTGGACGCAGGCCGATCCGCTCACGACACTGGCGTTGGCGAATTCGATGCTGCCCTGGTTGCACGGCGTTCCGCCTGTGATGAGGCTGGCCGGTGCATCCACCAAGTTCTGCAGCCTGGTTGCTCCCACGTTCGTAACGGCGTTGTTTGAGCAGCGCGATGGCAGGATGCCTTCTTCGCGGATGAGGGATCCCCAGCACGCACCGCTGCATCCTGTCTGGTTTCCTCCCGAGCTGCCCGAGAGCGTGATGTTTTCAAACTTCCCGCCATTGATCCGGTTTTGGATGGAGTCGGTGACGCGCATCAATCCCTGATAGAAGTCACGGAATGTAACGTCATCGAATCGATTGTTGCCGAGGGTTGAGAGGGTCGATAGTGGATTGTTCGAGATCCAGACTGCGTTGCCCAGCCCAGTGGTGTCCAGATTGCCCGAGAATTGTCCGCCTGTCTGTTGGAGATCACTGACGCCATCGGCCAACCGCGGACCGGTTTTCGTGGGACTGGCCCAATAGTCGTTGAGCTTTACTACTTGCACGTTCGCAGCGATAAAAGCGTATCCCGTGGTGTAGTTCTCTCCGGTGAAGTTGGTTACGCGAATGTGATCGCTGGTGATATAGATCTGGCCGAGGATCGCGAGCGGCGCCCAGCTATTGCCGATCAATTCATCCTCTGCCGCGAAGTTGGCGACCGAGACCCCGTGGACGTTGGTGGTGAGTGATCCGATCTGCACGCCGTAAGCATCGCCCAGGGTGATGACGGCCGCGGTCGGCCGGTCTCCCGTCCAAAGCGTGGTTCCGGCATTGTTCAATGCCGGCGCCATCCACACGCTGTGCACCGACTCACCGTTCTGATAGATCTGCAGGCCGTTCAAGAACAAATAGCGGCCGGTCGGCGCGTTGACGGATCCGGTGGGCGGGAAATAGATATCACAACCCGTCGAAGTTCCCTGCGTCAGTCCAATCGGGCATGCATTCTGCGCGAGGTTGGCTGCTGCGGTGTTTTCCGTCCCCCATGATGCCCAGCACACGCCGCCATTGCATGAGGTGAGGCTGATGGCAGTCGGCGGCGTGTCCGCGATCGTCGCGACGGTCGCGCTTGTGTATCCAGTAATGACGCTGCGGAACTCCGCAGCGGTATGCACGAGCGGTCCGACCAGGCTCACGCTCTGCACGGTCGCGCCGGCTGAAGTGTCGCACGCCAAATCGTGGAAGTTCTTCGCGCTCTGCGATCCGCACAGCAATCCGACCGTCAAGGTACACGTCGCACCAGCTCCAGGCAGTGCGCAGGAAGGATTTGCCGTGTAACCGGTTCCGGCATTGGTGATGATGATGGATTGCGCTGCGCCGGCGTTGCACGTCTCGATCGCGGTTGCCTGGATGCCGCCGCTTTGATTTGGCGCGCCAATCGTGACGGCGCCTTGCGGCACGCAACCGGATCCCCCAGCCGTGACGGTGCCAAAAGCGACCGTTCCCGGGGTTTGCAGAACTTCTTCTTTGGATCCGTTGCCGTCTACGCCTGAGAAGTAATAGCGTATGCCGGTGGCTCCCGTAGCGACTCCGCTGGGAGTCCCGATCGAAATGGATGCTGTCGTGTTTGCCGGCGTGGTAATGGATGCTTCGGTCGTCGGCAGAGACCATCCATTTACCGCGGGCTGCACCACGCCGTTGATCGTAAGTGACGGAAGCGTGCCGCTGTCGATGATGGATTCAGCCTGATAAAAATACTGTGTTGCAGATCCGAGGATCCCGAGATTGCCCCCCGTCGTGTTCGTGGACACGGTGCCGATCACGGTGCCGGATCCCAGGCCTCCTCCCTGGAATCCGATCACTTTGTTCGTGGCTCCCGTGCATCCGCCTCCGCTGTTGCAATCGCCTGGCGCAAAGCGCGCGCCGGATCCGCCCAGCGTGATCGTCGCTCCCGAGGATGATGCCTGCTTTACAAGTTCGCCATCGCCCTTGGCACCATAGAGTGGCGCGGTGATATCGATCCACGGCGAAATTCCGCCGAACGTGGCATCCGATGAAGTAGTCGTGAGGCCGACAGTGGACAGAAGCCCGTCTTTCCTCACCGTCATCTCTTGCGTGCCATTGAATTGCAGGTCCATCAGTAAGGATCCCGCGCCTGACGCGGTGTTGTTCACGTTCATCAAAAATCCGGCATCGACGTTCGCGGTCGTATTCCAGAATGGAAGGATTTGCACGTCGGATAGATTTTGCGAGCCTGTGAGCGAATCGATTACGGTCAGGGGAATCGCCGTGGATCCGGGGAGTGTGTTTAATGCGAACAGCTTGTCACCGGATCCGCTGGATGCAACGTTCTCGCTGAAAGTGAAGGCAGCTTGATTCGATGTTGTCTGCGAGAAATTCCAGAGCTGCGGGTTATTGCCATTGTTGATTGTGTTCGCTGCTACAGCCGCGGTGATCGCCGAGAGTGCGCCTCCGCCTCCCGCACTTGCGGTGTAGGGGCCAACTGTCACACCGGCAATCCGACAAAACAATCCGGCACTCGTGATCCAGCAATCCCCGTCTTGCGGCACTGTCGGCGCAACACCTGGCGGCAATCGGAAGCCGGCCGTGCTGGTAGTTGACGCCGGCGTGTTCACTTTGCCAGCAAAATTGTTAGGCGCCGTCCCCAGCTGGTTGATGCTGATGGGATTTGCATTCGAACCACCGCTGGCCACTGTTTGATCTTCAATCTGCAGGCCGACGTGATTCGTCATCGTGGTGCCAGTGGGAACTTGCGGCGATTCCACGTGGAGCGTGTAGTCGTTTGTGTTTGTTCCAGACGATAGGCCAGTCTGAAAATCCCCACCGTTGTTGTTTGTGATGGTTACGATCGATGAGGAATTGTTGAAGCCTTTGGCAAATAACCCGCCATTGAGGGGAACGGCGTTGGGTGAATTCGAGCTTTCACCGTAGAAAGCTCCGCCCCAGTTTCCGCCCGATCCCACGGTCCCCGTGCTGAGGGATTCACCCACAATCGCGACCAGGAGCGCCATCGTGGATGCCGTGCTTGTGGCCTGGCCTGCGCGCGCCATGAGCCCAAGCGTGTCGCCCGTTCCACTGTTTCCGCCAATATCGAGCCCGGTAAAGGAGATCTGGCTATAGCAGTTTCCAGAAAGGAATGGCAGCGTACCGGTGACCGAACTGGATCCTGTGTTGCACGTGCCGGCAGCCGGGATGTTGTGCTGCATGATATTTCCCTGAGCAGCCGTGGACGTGACCTGCATCGGTTCGGTGTTTGAGAAGAGCTTTGTCCCATCATCTTCGAGCGCTGAATTCGTGAGAGAGTTCGGCCCATTTGCAACCGGCACGAATGGCGACGTGATCGTGCCATTGATGTTTCCTGTGCCGGTGCTGATTGTGTTGCAACCAAGCGTATGCGTAGTCGTGTTGTATATGAGCGCATTGGTTGCTCCCGCACAGCCGTTCGTTCCCGTATTTGGGAATGGAACACCGGTTGGCGCAGCCGTGCCTCCGGTTGCGTTTGCGGTCATTGTGTCAGCTGCCTGCGTGGGAAACGATGCGGCAACGGTCAGCGTCAATGCGGTTGCGGCCGCGTTCAGGTTCGATGAAATGTCCTGTGAACTGCCGCTGATCGTCAACGCGTTGACGGAGAATGTCTGCGGTCCAGTTCCAAAGGCAGGATAGACGGTTCCAGTTCCCGACGACACTGTGAACGTCCAGGTTGTGGCCGCGGGGCAGATCGAGGCGTTATTCGCGATCGAGAGTGAGAAGTGTCCGTTCTTGTCAAATCCGGTCGGCGTGGCCGGTGGAAAGTATGGAAGCCCAGTGCTGCAGATGGTGGCGCCCGTCCCGCCTGGCACATTCAGCTGCGCCGAGATGTTGCCAAAAGCGTAAGGCAGCCCGTTCGGATCGTGCACGGTGCCGGTGACGATTGTGAATTGAGCCAGGCAAGCGGCATTGCACAGGATGGCGATCGCCAATAAGCGTTTCATTTGATATGAACCTCTCTCGGGTCCTTTGTGTCTTCGCCGGTTTTGTGTCCGGCTTTTTGCTGCCAACTACATCAATTGCCCAACATGCGCGCGATCACAAATGCAACTAGACCGAGCGCGCCGAGCGTGAGCACTGCTTCCATCGTTCCATTGCCATCGCTCGTTCCATCTCCACTCGTGTCTGCAGTTGTGGCGTCCGCTACGATCGTGGAGCCATCCGCGGGAGCAATTGTTGATTGAATGCTGGCGAGTATTTTCGAAACGTAGTTCGTCGTTTCAGCCGGCCAATTGCTAAATCCATACTTCGACACGTGGCCAGGTCCCCAGTTGTAAGCTGCGAGCGCGAGCTGCGTGTTGCCATCAAATTGATCCATTAGCTGCGAAAGGTAACGGACGCCGGCGTCGATGTTTTGTGAAGGATCGAGGGGATTTGTCACACCAAGCTGGGCAGCGGTTGCCGGCATGAGCTGCATCACGCCCTGGGCACCGACCGGGGACACTGCGTTCGGGTTTCCCCCTGATTCCTGTGTCGCGACCGCGATCACCAGGTTGGGATCGAGGCCGTACTTATTTGCGGCATCCACCAGAAGTTGAAGGATCTGCGCGTTCAAGATTCCTCCTCTTCGAAGTCTTCATCGAAATCTGCCGGATCTGGAAGATCTTCGTCTTCGATCTCTTCCAATTCTTCGATCAGACGGCCGTCTCTCTGCGCGGACCGGAAATATTCGCAGTTGGCCAGGTGCTCGCGCATGTAGGTTTTGCATTCTTCCTCGGACACGCCATAAAAGGTGTGCTGCACCTTGATGGTGTGATCCCCGCCGTCGATGATGTAGACCTCAAGCGCGTATGCCATAAAAGTTTTCTCTCGCCGCTGCCACGGTGCGCCGCCACCAGTCACCGCGGCACGCATCACAAAGCCAGGACGAGCACAGTGAGCAATACAAGCACGGTTTCAGCCGGCTGTCGTTATCGAGCAACAGGCAAACCTTACAAATTTCCATCTGCGGCTGCGGCATCAGTCACCGCAAGCGTTGAGCGCGTCCGCCAGTCCGCCCGTAATCTCGCTGCATGCCTTGGCGAATGCAGCGGAATCCTTGACTCTCGGAGAGCCAGGCAAACCGGAAAGAACGTCTTGGACAAGTGTCGCGACAAACGGGGTTGCCGCGGCCAGCTTTTGTGAGCCGGTCTGAGCGTTCGGTCCGCTGGCGGCCGCAAACATCTGCTCGGCCGTGATCACGGCATTCATTGCCTGCTCCAGCTTGTCCACCGTCGAAGTTGCGGTCGGCGAGTTTGAAATCTCCGGATCCTCAGAGAGCAAAGGAAGCAATCCGATCGCAACACCCACGATCTTCAGGACCTCTTGCCCCGTTTTCTTCAGCCACGACAAATTCATAGTGCCTCCGTAATATGCATTAAGAATTCCCCACGCGCGCTCAAACAGACTGCTGACCACCGCTTCACTTCTTATCCGTGTCGGCAGCTGCAGCGATCGCGAACACGGCCAGCTCCATCAGCGCCACCCGCCGTTTGCGACGGGATGACATCTTCCCTGTCGCGCCTTCCACCTGGGCGGTCAACGCCTTGATACGTGCCAGAATCATTTCCTCGCTCATCGGTTCCTCGTCTTCGTGCTCATATGCGTGAACGGTCAAGCGGTTCACAGCATCGGTGACTGCACGGTGCAGCTCGGAACCCACGCAAAGCCCTTCCCTGCTACGGTGTTCAATTCCCGCCAGCGCTACTATTGTTGCCCGATGCCGGCGTGGATGGCGGCGCCAACTCCGACATTTCGACTCTCAATCCAGGGAACAAACCGAAAAACTGGTAAAGCAACGTGTTTGCCGCATATCCGGCCGTGCCCGCGATCGCGGCGCCGGAGACGTTGAAGCCAACCTGCTCTACCTTGGTCGCGAGCGTGTGCACGAGGAATCCGTACGCCAGCGCCGAGAAGAATGCCCGCCGCGCCAGGTCAACCGAGTGCGCATGCAGCCAGATCACAATGCCGGGCCAGCCAGGTGGCAGGCCGTTCGACTTTGAGGCAACAGAGTTCTGCGCTTGTGAGGCCACGTATAGAAGCCAGCCAACGATGAACAGCACGATATCCAGAGTCATGGTCTGCCCCTCAATAGTTCAGATACAGTTGCGCGGTACATGTGCCCGCGGATCCGCCGTTTGTGAAGCTGAATGCAATGGCACGCTGCGGGAATCGCACATTCGCCGTGGTTGAAATCGTTCCCCCGCTCGCGCTGGGATTCCCATCAGAGCCGATGTAGAGCTGCGTCTTGGTATTTGCCGGCACAGCGGACAGGGGAGAAACCAGCGTGGCAGTCGTCGGCGTTCCGATCGATATGTCCGCGTTGTAGGTTTGAACGTTGACCGTGACCGGGCCCGCAGTGCAGCTGAAATCGAGTGTCGCGTTCTTCGCATTGCCAGTGGCGATGACGTTGCTGAGTGCGCTTGTGCCGCTGCCAGGTTCGGTGATCGCGGCCACGCCGAGCTGCCCAGGGCTAAATACGCTTTGGCCGGCCGGATAGCCGGGCTGCGTGAAGTCATATTCGAGATTCCACGTCGCGCCGCTGGCGCCGCCACTCACGTAATTGATCGCAACTTGTGGGCAGGCTCCCGGTGGAACGGTGAAGAACGTGATGCCGCTCGCGGATCCGATCGGGAAGTTGTACGTGATGTTGTTCAGTGCGTTTCCGAGGCATGAGACGGAGAGCACGGATCCGGTTGGCCCGGTTGCTCCGTACTGAAACACGAGCACGCCGGCAGAATTGCCAAAGGGCGTCTGCAGCAGGTTCTCGTTGAATCCGGATCCCGCGGACGCGCCCGCGGCAATCACCTTGCCGATCTGCGCCATCTGATACGCGCCAGTGTTGGGACCGGCCGAGCTGGAGGATCCCGCATACGCGGCCGTAAAACTTCCGCCCACCGTGCACGTCACCTGGACTTGTAACTTGGGGAAATATCCGCTGGCCTGGACCGTGGCCGACGTCCGAAATGACGCCAGGTTCAGCACATCGGACATGCGATACACCACACCCTGCGCGTCGATGCCATCAATCTCCGCAGAAACAAAGCTGGGGTTGCCGGTAGTCGAAATCGTCAGCCAGTGCTGCGTTTGGCCGAGGTTGATGAAATTCATCGTCGTACCGGTGATGAACAGCTGCGGTGATCCAGTGCACGGAATGTTGGTGCCGAGCACCGTGCTCACCGACTGCGGGGCCACATATCCCAAGAACTGCGCCGAGGCAGTGAGTGCAAGTGACAGAAACAGTAATGAAGCAAGGAAATAGCGCCTCATGTCCAGATGTCCTCCGGCTCCAGATCGCGCGGATAGAGATATCCCACTAAGCGGCCACCTAGTCGCTGCCCCGCAACGATGACTCCACCACTCGGGCCGGCAGGATTGTTCAAGCCGACGAGCGTGACGGTCTGATTTTCAAAAACGCGGAATCCCGCAATTTCTACTGGATTCGCCGGCGAACCAAGAGAAGCAACGATTGCCTTGTAGCTGGTAGCGCCAGGTGGAGGAGCGCCATCCACCAGGATTCTCCAAAGAACATCGCCCGAGCCTTCCACCCAACCGCCGCCGACGAAATTATTCGCTAGTTTCTTGATCACACCGTTGCGGCCTAGCGGAACCGTGAATTGAATGATGGTTACGGTTGAGCCGATCGCCGGCAGCGCCGCATATGCAATCTGATCGAGGTTTTCCCAGTTAATTGGCGGATAAAGCCAGATTGGAAGATGATCGACATTGACATCCGTGGCGCCCGGATTGATTTGTGCCGGCGCCTGTTGCCCGACTTGTGACGGACTGACATTCGACGGCGGATTATCGAGCAGCAGATTCGTCGGCGGACCGGCCGGCGTGGGCTGCGCGAAGCGATTGATGAAGCCACCGCGTCTCATTGCGACCCGCCTTTGCTCGTTCCGCTCTGCGTGGCGCTGGTAATCGATCCGCCTGGGAACACGTTCTTGTTGTTTGTCCCAGCGTTGAATCGCATCGCCTGCCCATAAAACACGATCTGCACATTGTTGGTGACCGCTTCGAAGTTCTGCACCACGACGAGGATCTGCCCATCAGGTTCGGGAAATGGGTCGGGCTCACGCAAGAACAATGCCGCTTTGCTGCTTCCAGCCAGGTTCGCGAACTGCAAGCCGCGATCCATCATGCGGCGTTGTTTTTTCGCGTCATAGAACTGCGCACGGAATCCACCGTTCGCCACCGATGAGGAAGATGCCGTAATCGCCAGAAGGTGGTAGTCGCGCTGCAGATTGACGCGCACTTGCAGCGTATCGAGCGCAGCCATGTTTAGATCGACGACTTCCCAGGATGGCCCGTGATCGGACAGGTTGGATGGCGGCAGTTTCTCCGCCATCCGGTACACCATCCTTTGCGGAAAGTGCAAAGGCAGCATCCGCGCGAGCGGATTCTGTTGCACACCGCGCAAGCTGTATGGCCTGATTCCAGACATCGCTTGACCTCTCTCGGGTCTTTTTGTCTTCGCCGGTTATGTCGCCGGCTTTTACAGCTCTACCGATCTATCCAACTTTCGGACGTGGCCACAGCTTGAAGCCGCTAAAGGCCAGTTCCACCGTGTTGTTTGCACCGCTCAAATCAGTCAGCAAGAGCGTGTACACACGCGTTGCCGGCATGATGTAAGGAACGGCGAGCGGGAAGGCAGCAGCAGCCTGCGCTGTCCCCAGCCAGTTGTCGATGAAAACACCGTTGAAGTTCGCGGGTGCCGAGCTGCTGGATGCTGTCGTACCGATGAAATCGCGGCCGGTGGCTGCTTCTTTCATCAGAACTTTCAGCAGGTTGCTCGTGCGCGAACCGGTGATCCACCACCACTCAAAATCGGCATCGCTCAAAATCTGCATTTGCCCGGCCTGTTGTACCGCATTGGCAGCAACAAACTGCCCGGCCGCGGACTGAGCGTCAAAGACATAAGTGAAAAATTGCCGCTCAAATTGGTCATCAATCTGCTGGTCCATAAGTGTCCTCTCTTCGGAGGCTGAATATTTGTGCGTATACAGCGCCATGCGCACCCCGGCCTCACATCCGTGAACGGGTTACAGAATTGCTCTTGCCAGAACGCCTTCCAGGTACACGTGCGCGTTGATGCCCGTGCCCACGAACTGCGTTGCCGGAGCCGCGGCCAGCGTGGTGAAAGCAGCAGCACCCGTGATCGTCGGATCAAGGATCACGACGAAGTTCTGGTTCTGCTCGATCAGCTGACCGAGGATGGGTTCCATCGCCGCCAAGCCCGGAATTTGCGGCATGGGGTCTGTGATGGTTGCCACGTTGTTCGCATCCGGCCATCCATTGGAGCCGTTGTTTGACATCGTGCCGCCTGCTGTCAACGTCTGCGTGGAGATGTTCTGTGAGAACGGCCCGGCGCCAGCCGGAACCTTGTCACCACGAGACTGCCAGTAGGGTTTGCCCGAGATTTGCAGCTCAACGTGGGTCTGGCCGATGAAGCTGGCAAGATCCTGCGGAGAGATGTCACCGCGGGGACACAACGCAACCGCCTTGATCAGCAGTTTCTTCGGCGCATCCAGCATTCCCGCCTGCACCAGGTTCGTGTGATAGATGGTTTTGCTGAAGGCCGCACCACCGGAAGGTGTATATTGCTGCCCAATGGGAAGAGAAAAGAGCGACTGCTTGGTGACAGCCGTGTTTACGGCCACACCATAGAAGTCGTAAATGGGCTGCACGAGGTATTCAAGCTGCCCCGCCACAATCGGGTTTTTGCGCAGCATGAAGGTCTTCGGACGGCCCACTTCCTTCTCTTCGATCTCGCGGCATTTATCAAACCGCGAGCCGTAGCGTGAAGAAATCTTTTTGTTGACCATTTTGAATTCGCCTCCTCTCTGGTCTGAATCCACAAAAATCAAAACAAGACGTCAACCGTGAATCCGGCTGCATCTGCTAGTAGTTCCCTGTGTAGCGAGAGCGGAAACGGTGATAGCCCATGCCCGTTCCCGCGGCCGTAGGGCCTGCGACTGCAACTGCACCGCCGGGTCCCAAAAGGACGCTGCCCGCTCCTACTGGATTACCCGGCATATTGCCCGGATAAGACCGCAGGTATTGGCTTGAAGCAGTGGGAACGCCGAACCAGGCAGGGGCATACAGACCCAAACCAAGGTTCTTCGCGAAACCCGCCTGCTGCAACGCGCTGATGATCGCTGCTGTCAGACCGCCTTTCAGCAGTTCTTCCTGAGCAGATGCGCCGCCAACGAATTTGCCGGCAATGGAAACACCGACTGCAGACGCCGCGGTTGCTGCTACGCCCGCCCAGCCCGAGAAATTGAACTGACTCGCGAGCAAGAGCGAACCCAAAGCACCAGCTGCGTTGTACGCCGCTTCCTTCACGACACCGCCAGAAATCCCGAAGGGATTGTGACGGCGCCGGTTGTAGCGGCGCTGATACGAGTGATGACGTTTCGCCATTACGGTTGACCTCCTTTCTTCTCCCCGGCCCGTAAAGTGACTGCGCGGAATGTAGGAAGACGGATTGAAAACTCTGATCGTCGCCACGAAAACTGCCTCCTAATCGGCTTCGCTGCCGTTGTCGGCCGTTTCGCCGGCGTTTGCAGCTCGATCGTCAACTTGTGACTCTGCCATCTCTTTGCGCACTGCCTCCGGATGGTTGCCGGCAATTTGCTCGGCGCGCTCCTGGCTGTGTCCTTTCGACACCAGGTAATCCACCAGTTCTTGTTTGTCGCTCATGAAAATGTTCCTCCTACAAAAAATGCCTTGTTGTCGTCATCCATCAAAAGCGCCATGTGCGTGCCATCTGCGGCGTCAACTCCGCAACGCACCTTCGCGAAGTGCCCAACGCCTTCGTTGTCTACGGCCATATACGAAAGGATGATCACGGGATGAAGAATTCCAAACACCTGGCCGTTGCGATTGGTGATCTTGTCGCGCACGCGATCGCCCACAACCGGGCAACCCGTGAGCCTCTGCGGAATTCGGGGAGCGATGCACTTCGAGCAGCCGGACGCACCTTTCGGGCAGGATGCGAGCGCGTGCAGCGGCACCCACCGCGGATCCGGAATGGCAGGTAGCGGCGTGAGGCCTTGCGGCAGAAGCAAGTCCCGCCGGTCCTTCGATCGCGCCAGTACCGGACCGTTCTTGTGCGAGAGCCAATCGAGCGTGGTGGATTGCCAGAGCACCGTCTGCTTTTCAGAGAACGGCTTCATGGCATCCGTCATCAGCGTTGCTTGCGCAGAATTCGAGTACCGCGGACGGGATTGCGACAGCCCGGAAATGTCGCGCTGCGCTTCAAACACCACGGCCATCAGGCGGCCCATGATGATGTAATCGCGATTCCGGATCCGTTCTTGCTGGATCTTCAGGCGATCGGCCAGGGTAAAGGTCGGCCTGGTAATAATTGAAGCTGGAGCTGTCGCTGTTGCTGCCATTGTGTTTCTAGCCCTCTCTTAGGAGCTTTTGTTCTGCGTCCGGTGAGCCATGCCAAGTACCGCGGTCTCAAACTTCACGGCGTGCCGGACTTGAAAAACTTTTTACCGCGAAACTCTTATCATTCCCATCGCAAAGGCAATTGCAGCGCTCCACCGCGGAAACATATAAGTCTGCGATGTTGACACGCCCTGATCGCCTGGATTGTCACGATATGCGACCCATCCGCCGAACAGTTTGCGAACTATCCATTTGTTCTTCAATTCACAATTCCTTCAGTTCTAACCACGTACTCTCCGCCTTCAAGGAGCAGATGCTTGGTGCGCGAATCGAACACCAGCACCGGCCGTACTCCGCTTTCCTCCCCGAATTCATGACGCCACTCATCCTGCTCCGGTTGTGGAACGTGCGCTTTGCGTTGCTTGTAGTCGATGCGGGTGGCCTCTCCGAGAGTGAAAAGGCCATTTCCGCGATCGAGTGCACCAAAACCGGAAAGCGCGGCAGACACGTCTTGGTCCCCCCGGATGAAGAACAACTGCCGCGCATTCTCCGCGCACACAACAATCGGCCGATCAGCACCGAAATCAATCTTCAATATCTGGCCACCCTTTGCCGGCTTTACGTAGAGCGCGAGCAGCTGACCGAGCTGCGCATAATCGCCTGCCGGCATGTGCGGCTGATCGCTGACTTCGATCCAATCGGATGGCGTGCCAGTGAAATTCTCCCGCAACGCTGCCGCGCTCGGATTCGGGCGCCAGCCTTTGCGCAGGCGATGGCGCGTGCGCATCGTCGCACCTTGCGGCAGATGCGGACCGCGATGCCCGGGCTTGCGTGTGCACTGCTCGCCCCCAATCATGTGTCCGCAAATCGGAGCAGGATTATGTCCGTAAAGTTCATGGAACAACCCTTCGAGTTTCTTTTTGTCCTTCCGGCCGGCGCGCACCGATTTTTCGAGGCGCTTTACTTCCGCCGATGTCATGCCGCTTGCAGCGCGCGCCTTACGCACCATCGCTGCCACGCGGCGATTGAACGGCGTGCGGCCCATCACTCTGCGCTGCACGCGACCGGGCAACAACGCCGGATGGAAACTCCCAGCCGGATTCTCGGGATTCACGCGGATCGTGATTGTCTCTCCCGGCTTGGCCGTGATCTCGTGCGGGTTTGCAGCCATGATCAGCAACTCGTTCGGATTCTGGCGCGGGGCTTTCTTCTTTCGCCTGATCGGGTTGGTACGCGGACTCATCACAATGTATCGCCAGCCTTGTGGCGTATACGTGTGCTTGATCCACGCGCCTTTCGTTCTGCGCTCTTTCGACTCAGCTTTCGCTTTGTCTTTGAAGGCACCATGAAACATATAGCCGTAGCCTTCGCCCGCGTTTTTGCGTTTTCTGCTCATGCGGCGAGCGCCTTTTCGCTGTACACTTCTTTCCGCCCATGCATGCCCACCACACCACTAGTCCGATCCTTTGGTGCGCAGCCAACTAGCTTCATTTGCATTCCCATTTCATTACACCTTACGAATCAGCTCAGGCCCGACAAGCAGGAGCGCTAGAAACCCGCCGATCATCAGAGCGTTGTCCTGCAGCCAACTTGACCAATCTTCGGAATTGCTTCCATCATCGGAAGCACCGTCAGGCGAGTTGTATGTATTTGCCGGCACCGTGCCGTCACTGTTGTCCGGAGCAAGGGATGTCAAGGAGATTGCGCTGCCAGGCATGGCTCCGGTTGCGACGTAGAATTCATGGTCAATAATTGATCGAACATCATCGGGAGCACCGAAACCCTGACCATTAGCTACCTGGACAATAAACTTCACGTTCGTCGGCCGAGTCGCAATTTCACTGCTAAAGAAAGTGGCATCGGACGAGTAATTGACCACGTGCAACCCATCCTGATTGACGGCGGCGGCGATTGCCTGAAGCAGCGCCGCTGGCGTGGTGAATGACACAGGGCGTAGTTGTGCCGTGTAAGTGAGAATAGATCCGTCCGTCACGACTCCATTGAGTCCGTGCAGCATCGACCCGCCCGTTGAGGGAAATACGCCAGAGAGCTGCGACGCCGCAAACGGGTTGGTCTTCCCGTAAGGTCGAAATCCATTTCGATAGAAGCTCTTGTGGTATGCGACGTACATTTTAGCGACGGCGGCCCCCAGAACTTGAACCAACTAGCGTGACAGCAAACACGCCGACCAGAATCAACGGCAAATAATTCATCAACACCTGTGGAGTAAACGTGGCTTGTTGCTGCGGAACGCGCGGCTGCGGAATCCCTATCGGATTAGCCACAGTCGGGGATGGGCGCGGCACCGTTCCCGGTCCACCGGCTGCTTTCAGCGGTGCGGAGATGCAATCGCCAAACGTGCAGTCAGGTGCCGAGCACGCGATCGAGTTTTCGTTTTGATCGAGGCACACGGATCCCGAAGGAACAGAATTGGAAACCGCACCACAATCGCCGTAGGTGCAATTCGGATCCTGGCAATCGACCGCGTTCTGATTTTGATCGAGGCACAGCGGAGAATCCCCCAGCCCGTGAAGCCCGCGGCGACGCGCGACTAGAAATGGATTCAACGCTGCCATGTATCGCTGTCGTCTCATCGCAGCACCAAGAAGGCCAGCAGGCCGATACCGAGAAGTGGAAGCAAAGAAGAACTACCAAGCGAAGAGAATTCAGACGTGAGGGACGATTCGATCGAGGAAACTGCAGCTGCGGTGCCGGTCTGCTGAAAACTGATGGTGTACGCGTTTCGCGTCTGCCCGCCATATTTCGAGCCGGTCACCTTCATGATGTCGGCCGTGTTCTTCCCACCTGGCGAAGTGGACTGACCGTTGATCGCAGCAATCACGCCATCAGGAGCGTTGATCGAAATTTCCAGGTTGCCGCACCCGACGCAACACGCCGCGCCGATGTTGCCCTGGCAGTACGCCGCGCCATTCGGAACCGAGCTGGGGCAATTCGCGCCTCCAGAGCACCCATTGCGCCCCGGTTGAATGTGCGGCGTGACGAGGGCCCAGTAATTCTGCATGAGGACCTGGACAGCCTGGATCGCATCTGATGCGCCAATCTGTCCCGAGTTGAACGCAGCCTGGACCGTCTTCAAATCAGAATCGAAGCCTTGCACTCCGATATTCATTGCGGAGTTTTCGTCTTTTGCTTCGGACGCGCGCTGCTCGTGCGCAGACATCAGGCCAGCGATAATGCCGACGATCGCGCCTACACCAGCTCCGATCGGTCCAGCCCATGCGCCGGCGCCGGCTGCGCTCGCAATCAATCCAGTAACGGCTGCATCAACGGGTGCGGTAGAGCCAACAATCTTGCCGGCAGGTACGCTCGCGCCGAGCCATCCCAATTGATAGAGCGGATATCTGGGTGTGCGCACGCTTTGCGTCATGCGAGGCGCACGGACAGCCATCTGCGGCGCGCGCGCGAGAAAACCCAGATCGTAGAGAGGAATCGCGGGAGCAGCCACAGTGCTCATCGTTTCCCCCTCAAAAGCAGAATTCCCAGCATTGCGGCGCCGGCAGCGATGTATCCGTTCGGCACGCCGGCGATAATCGAGCTTTCACTGAACCATGCGGAGAATCCAGAGATGCAATTGCCGCTTGCGTCAACGCCATTGCTGCAGCAGTTGCCTTGCGTGTCGGTTTGTCCGGATGGGCAGCTCGCCGCGCTCACCTGGCCCGTTGACGGCAAATAGTCGGAAGGCGACGCCGGCGTTGTGTTCGGCAAACTCAGCGAATAGGGATTGCGCCAATCGTTTGTGCAATTCCCCGCGGCGTCGATGTAGTAGCCAGGAGCATCGCAATAGCTTGATGGTGTCGTTGTAACCGGCGCCGGTTGCGGCGTTGAAGCCGGAGGCGGCTGGAGCACAACATGACGAGGAGGCGAACCACATCCCCACGATGGACACATGGAAACGGTCCGCGCCGGCGGCGTTCGGTAGATGACATTCACGGGAACACTGCCTTTTCCAAGTCCCGCCATACTTCCTGGCGCTTCCGCGAATCCGGCCGTGCGCTCCGTTTGAAATGCGCTCACAACATTGACGCCGCCTGAAGCATTCGGCCGCGGCCGCAATTCCGCGGGCCCACGGAAAACATAGTCAGAAAGGTTTTCCCCTTCCTTCAGCGGAATTCCCGTCCACAGAAACTCGCGATGCAGCGAATCGCCAAGTCCGGCAAGATAGCCGTGATACTGTCCGCCCTGCGGTCCACCCGGAAGATCCAATCTCCAGCCGGCCCACGCCAGCGGTGGAACTTTCGCATATCCCGCCAGGTGATGTTTCATGACCGCCTCGCAAGCAACACGACTGCTCCAAGCGCGAGCATGATCATCATGGGATTTGAAAACAGGGAGCCGAGCGAAGCGCTGCTGCTTGGATAATTCAAGCCATAGCCGGCAGTTGGCACACCGTACCCTGGAGTGTAGGGCGTCGCAAACGAGGAGTACGGACCGGTAGCGGAACTCCCACCACCAGGCGTCGTGATCCGCGTGGGCTGACCGGTCGCGATCGCCATGATCTGCGGCGTCTCCGTGAGTGCTTGTTGCACAATCGGCTGCCAATCGATTCCGCTGCCGTCATCACCTGTATCGTCATCACCGAGTCCAGCGAGACCACTCAGCTTTGTGCGGTGCGCGCGGGAACGAGATCCACTCAAGTCTTGATAGCTGTCATCGACGAGTGACCAGGCGCGCTTTCTGAAAGTGCTTGCAGGCTCTAGGCCGAATTGTGCTCCATAGCGCGCAGCATCGAGCGCGATCCAGTTTCCGGATCCGGCCGGTGCTTCCGCCTCAACATAGACGTGCGAAAACTCTTGGGGCGCCTGCGGGTTCACGCCGACCGTGATCAGCCGTGCCGGATATCCAATCGCGATCGCTAGCGCACCGAGCAGCATGGAGATGTCGTCGCAATCTCCCGCGCGGATCTTCAACAGCTCTTGCGGTGGATAAAGTTTTTCCTTTGTGACTGGATCCTTCGTGTAGCGGATGTTGCGCGACACCCAGTTGTAGATCGCCTGAACTTCTCCGATGTCATCGAACGCGGCAACGCTGCGAACGACATCTGTGGCGAAGCGGATGAACTGCGGATCGGAAACCGCGTCATCCACCAGCTGCCGCATGATTTTGATTGTCTGCTCTGTGCCAGCAACACCGCTCAAAAGCGGCGCGCGGTAGTGAAGTCCTGGAACAAGAGCGGGAGATGTGCCGAGGCTTGGTGAGGAAAATCGCATCAATCGCACCCTGACATTTCAAAAGCGGAACTGGCAGACAGGCTAGCGGCGCGGTTGCGTGATCCCCCGGAATCCCGTTTTCGAGTTCCGCGCCGGCAGCCGATGCGATCCAACGCGAGAATCCCATGCAAAGCGTTGCCTGTCAAGAGCTTTTCAAAAAGTGCAGTACAGTACCGCAGTACGTACCGGAGTGCACCAAACTGTACGCAACTGTACTGCGCTGTACTCAGGCTTGAAACTTTCGTAATGACGATGTAGAGTGTGTGGACATCAACGTCGCCATGCGTGGGCGATGACCGGAGATTTGCGTGAAGACTTCGGCTGCTCCCGCATCCACTGGCGAAGTTCTGGAAACAACCACCAGAACCAGGCGCATTTCAGACACAGACGGCACCACGCCGGAATTCTGGACATATCTTGAAAACCTTCCCGAAGCACAGCGCGACTCGCATGTTTTTTACATCTATCGCGATGATCCCGGGCCCGCGGCCAACGTAGCGAAATTTGACTGGAGAACCGCTGAGGCCAATGGAATTCCATTTAACGATCGCGAAGAGTGTGAAGTGGGGTTTGCGCAGAAGTTTGGCGGCCGCACGTTTCGTATCATCGTGAAGTCCGGCCCGCAGCGCGTGACGATGGGCAGAATCTACGTCAACTCTCCGCCGAAACTCTTGCAACCGCAAAATTCGGAATCGACTTCGCCCACGGTCACACCGATGGGAGAAAGTGCAGCTGCAGCCGACGTCGCCAAAACTGCCATCAGCACAATGGCAAATCAGGACCGTTTGGGAATTGACACGGCGATCATCGCGCTGCGCACGGCAAACGAAGTCATTTCCAGCCGCGCGAAAAGTTCCGACAGCGCAACCGATGACGCTATGAAGACGGCGATGGTGGCCATGATGCAGCGGGCGATGAATCCGCCTGACACGCTCGAAACGATCGTGAAGTTACTGCCGATCGTTTTGGAAGTGATGAAGGTCATCAACCCTACTGCCAGTCAGAACCCCATGTTCACCAAGATCATGGAAACCGCTCTCGAAAAGCTGATGAATCCCACGCCAAGCGGACCAGCCACCAGCGCCGGCGCAGAACTTGTGCGCCAGCTTCCCAACGTCGTCTCATATGCGACCGAAGCAATTCGGGAGTGGCGCGTGGGTTCGGAAGCGCAGCTGCACACAGCAGAGCTTATGGCGCGCGGTGGAATCGCACCGCGACCTGGACAAGCACCGACAGGCCCGCCACAAGTGCTGCCACCACCAAATGTGAATCCATCCACGCCGCCACAACAGACGGCGGCGCCGAAGACACCTATGACCTTACCTTCGCTCGAATTCATCGAACAGAAAATCGTGGAGATTGTTCGCCGGCCGACTCCAGCCGAAGAAGCCGCAGATGCGACGCTGGAATTTCTGACGGTGATGGATCCGAGCGTTGTCGTGCAGCTCGCCAATCTGGGCGAAGAGAAGCTCATGGCGCTGTTTGCTACGCGGCCGGTGTTGGCGCAGCTGATGTCCAACCCTCAGCGCGTACGCGACTTTGTGAGCGCGTTCTTGAAATTCACGGCCGAAGATGAGGAGAACGCGAAGCGTGAAGCGGCCGGCAAACCGCCAATTCCACAGGAAGAGAGCAAACAAGCATGAACGCCCAACCGCTCGATCCGCCACCGCAGGACATGAACCTCAATTGCACTGTGTGCGGCTCCGTATTCACCTGGACCGCTGCCGAGCAAGAGTTTTACAGTCAGCACAAGTTCCAACCGCCCAAGCGGTGCACTGATTGCCGAAAGCAGCGCAGACCGCAGCAGCGGAAGCCAGTTCAGGGAGTGCACACTTCATCGCGTGAAAGAGAACGCGCCTAAAGGAAACGACAATGTTTACCGGCGAAACCATTCTCGATCTCGAACGATTGGTAGATAAGATTCTCCCGGAGGCATCAGTGCAACAACACTGCCACAAGTGCGGAAGCTTCTACAACGATGAAACCTGCTCGACGGTGTGCCCGCATCGCGGCATCGGATTCTGCGTAGTATGCGATTGCGTGGTGTGCATTTGCACGCCAGAAACGGCGGGCAAAGCCTGGGAGCGCAGCACGAACGCCACGAAACTGTTAGCCACCGCGCCGTGACCATCGCAAGAATCATCGCCGTTGCCGTTGCTACGATGTTCTTTGCCGGATTGAGCCTCGTGCTCATAACACTGGACCAGCCGGCAGTCATCAGCGTGCATTTTGTCATGCCACCGCCGCCGATGCCGCAAGAGGAACCGACTATCTCCGTGTCGGGTTGTCAGATCACTTTCAATCCAAGCACGAACACAATATTTTTCGATCCCCGGAAAAGAAGGCAATGATACGGTCTGAAAGGACGAGAAAAATGGACGACCTGAAACGAGCAGCGCATATTGACACCTACTAGCCTGCCGCTTTCAGGCTGCGCGACGGCGGCATAATAATCCCATCGCCAAGCGATCGCGAGTAGTTCACCGGCGGCAACTCGATTCGCGCGCGCAAATCCTGCCATGCGCTCATTAGCACGGCCGGGTTCTTCCCGATCATGCGCGACATCAGCTCGTGCGCCAGCAGCGTGAGGGGTTGGCTGGGCGGCGGAATCTTCCCCATCGCCAGATCAACGCAGCATTCAATGCACATGTAGACCTGGCCCGATTCTGACTTCGGCGGATCCGGAATTCCGAGCGTGTGATACAGCTCGGGCAAATCCTGGACACCGACCAGGCGGACCATCATCGTAAAGGCCGCGCCAGCATCGCTCACTTCGATCGGTTGGCGGCACAAAATGCAAGGGGCTGTCTGACGTGCTGGCATCGCTCCTCCAGCGTTGTACAACGGTTGTACAACGTGTTTATTGACGCCTCAGTGTCGCATCCAGGTCAAGCATCGGACGGTGGAAATTGCCGCGGGAATCCAGAGGGTTAACAGGAAGGCCGCGATTAGAGCCGACGCAGCAAGCAAGGCACGCAAGAATTAAAAAAGGCCCGCTGCAAACGGGCCAATTTCAAAACTCGGAGTCGACGAAATGAATATAGCACAGGTGTGTGCGTATGTCCCTGCGTGGAATTCAATTTGGAACTGGATCGCCGGTCTCAACTGGGTGGAGCAGGGATTGCTTGCGACGGCCACGGCGATCGGCGGTTTTGCAACTGCGTGGAAACTAATGCTTGAATTTTTCAAATGGTGGAGAGTTCGTTACGACGAGAAAATCTTGGATCTTTTCCGTGATTCGCTGCGCGAGGTTAAGTTTCAGAACCCTGGACGCAGTGTGACCATAGCACCGATCCCACTTGCGGATATTGCCGAAGCCATCCGGAGAAGCGAGTCATCCGTGCTCCGATCACTGCGCCGGCTTGAGGCTCGCGCAAAAGTTCAAGAAGTTCAAACCGGCTGGATCTTGCACGGTGAACAGCCTCGATTTCCCCCGCACGTGCACCGGCTGTAACAGAGACCGCGCAGAGTGCGAATCTGCGCGGTCGGAAAAACTGTGGAGCGAACAAGATGAATATAGCACCCAAGACTGCCGTGTTTCTAGCCATCTTCACAACGACGTGCACCGTTGCACTGGCGATTGCCAATGCCGAGCGATTTAAGCCCGTAAGTTGGCTGGCGATTCCGTTGGCTGTCGTCGCCGTGTTTTTTTTGGCGCTCGCCATCAAAACTGCATTTTTCCCAACGCGGAATGAGAAATTCGAGCAGGATGTGCAGGCGATGATGCGCTCGATTCGCAAACTCCGCAGCGACCACAAGAATGCAGGCTCGAAAGGTTCGCCTACCATCGAGGTGAAACAGGACTGGTCCTAGAAAATCCAAACAACCCCCAACGGTTTTGGCCGTTGACTTGCGATTTTGCATTCCTGGAGAAAGCGGGAAGAGCGCGAGAAGGGCGGCAGCCCGTCTCGCACAAAATCGGCGCGCGGGGTTTTAGCGCGCGACCGCTTGTTGTTGCTGCTGCCTCCGCTGCTGCTGAAATTTCTGCTCGAGCATTGCCCTTGCTGCTGTTTTTTCTGCTTCTGCTTTTTCTGCAGCAGCAGCAGAAAGATCAAAAACAGCAGAAGCAGAAGAAAGATCTTTCTGCTTTCCTATAGTAGCTGCTCAAATTTGTGCATCTTCGCTTTTTCTGCTCAGCGCGCCGCGCAAAGTTTCGCCTTTTGGTTCATTTCCACAGGCGAATGTGATTTTCCTGTTGACGAATGAAACTGTAACGGCTACTGTTGCACGCATGTTGATCGAGCGCATCTGTCCCCTTGCCGAGTGCGGCGTGAAATTTCAAACCGACAACCCTCGCAAAGAGTTCTGCTGTCCCCAGCATTCAAGCATCGGACGCGTCCGCCGTGTCCGCGAGAAGCAGCGCAAAAAGGGCGGCGGCGGTAACGGCGGAGGTGGCGGCGGTGGCATGAGCACGGAGCCAACGCTGTTTGACACGATCGTCCCACGCCGCGATGACGCGTTTGTCCCGTTACCTGTTATCGGACCCTCTGAGCCCGATCGCAAACCCCAGCACAGCGTTCGCGCCACCCGCACCCGCGGAGCTGCCGCGTGAACCGCACTCCCATGAATTGCCTCGCCACGCGGCTGGCCATATGG
>Ga0335069_10002217_pt1 | contig 30178 bp, 23 predicted proteins | sample Lox_Sample_11_FD_206714 | JGI IMG/M metagenome (GOLD analysis project Ga0335069, IMG submission 206714) | Soil microbial communities from Loxahatchee National Wildlife Refuge, Florida, United States - Lox_Sample_1.1 | ecosystem: Environmental > Terrestrial > Soil > Wetlands | place: USA...
CCATCTTGCAATTTCGCTTATTGAAACGCGGCTTGCTGATGCGTTTCCCGGCATTAAATACGACGTTCATGGAACGCCTAAAGACTTTGAGGGCGCGCGCGATCTGGCCACTCGTGACAAATATCAATTCCAATGGTGGGCGGTATCATTGGTGAAGGCGATTCCATTTGGTAACAAGAAAAAGGGCGCGGACACTGGGATTGACGGCCTGATTTATTTCAAGGATTTCCGTGATGGGAAGGCCGTGACGGAAAAAATTATCGTATCAGTTAAAGGCGGCGAGAATGTTTCGGTTTCAATGCTCCGCGATTTGGGCCACGTTGTTGATAGAGAAAAGGCCAAAATGGGCTTATTTGTGACGCTTGCAAAGCCGACTGACCCGATGCTCAAGGAAGCCCTAAAGGCAGGCTACTTTGAAACGACGGTGGGTGGAGAGTATCTGAAAAGCGGAAAGTACCGGAAACTTCAAATCATAACGATTGAAGATTTATTGGCAGGTAGAAAGCCGGACTTGCCGCCCCTTATTTCGTCGTTCGCTCAAGCGCCGCAAGAACCCCCAAGGCAGGCAACCTTAGTCTGACCCGTCATTTTTCCCGCCCAGCCCCGGCCAGTCCCGCCCAGCCCCGGTTAATTCATCCCGCTATGTCCCGCCAAATCCCGGTTGATCCCGCCATTTGCGTTAAGTACATACTCCCCCTCGCGAGCCGCCCCTACCGGACAAATTTTCAAAACCGCCCAGTACCGTCCCCCGAATTCGGCTTGACAGTGGGCCATTCATCCGCAAAACTCGCGCCGATCGTTAGTTAGCTTTCAACACATGCCGATTCGGATCGATCGGGAGAGAGAGTGCATAAGATGACATCAAGTTCATGGCGGCTGAGCGCGGCGATCGCGGCTGCGGGGTTGATGATGGCGGTGATAGCCACCGCGCCTGACGCATTCTCAAAGCCAAAGGGCGACGCCAAGCCAAAGCCTACCGTCGCACCGACGCTTACTCCCGCGCCCACGCCGACGCCGAAAACCCTGACGTGGAACTTCGATCAGGACAAGGCCGACGGCCCCGCCGCCGAATGGACTCCAGTGATCGGAAGCTGGGCGGTGAAGGCCGATCCGACCGCGCCCAGCCAGCCCAATGCCTTCGGCATCCCGGGCGGCGGACTCATCCCTTCGCTAACGCATCTGCTCGAATACTATCCAGCCGCCGTGCTGACCGACCCAACCGAGTACACCGACTTCACGCTTGAAGGCAGGTTCAAGGCGCCGGCGGCATACCATTTCGACTGCTCGGGCGGACTGATTTTTCGCTACGTCAACGCCAGCAATTACTATGTCATAGCAGCCGGATGCCCCAGCGATTACTTCGCATTGGGCCGCATGACGGACGGCAAGTTCGTGACCTTGAAGCAGGCCGGATTCAACACCGACACGGGAGTCTGGTACAAGCTCAAGGTCGTCGTGGAAGGGCATCATTTCACCTGCTTCGACAACGACAAGCAGATTTTCGACATCGAGGACAACAAGCTGGCCGCGGGCCGGATCGGAGTCTGGGCGCGCGACGATTCGCAGGCCAGCTTCGATAACATCACGCTCACGCTCCCGATGGCCGCGACCACCAGCACGCTCCCGGCGCCGCCGCCGTCGTTGCCCTCGCTGCCGCCGCTGCCGAATTGACGCCGGGGCAGATCGATCGTCGAACGCAGGCATCAATCATTGTTTTTTCGAAACCCCTGACGGGTTTCGAGCTTCCCGCAGTGCCGCAAACGCCTGCGAATGGCTCATGAGCAGGCGTCCTGAAGCTCTGCGAAGGACCTAGCCGTTTTTGGACGGCTCTTGGTCAAACAGGAAGCGACGCTCTCAGCTCCCGCCCGGTTCCCCTCTCCAGAAGGCGATTATGTTGCTCTGGACCCACAGAACCAATATTATGGGGCCGACGTGACAGGCCGGATAGCGGGGTTGGCTCTCTGTCCAAGGAGCGTCTATGATGGACCGCTCTTTGGAGGGGCGGCTTGGACCCGCCGGATACCGGATGATCGAGGAATTGACGATCCAGAACTTCCGTTGCTTTGAGACGCTGAAGCTAAAAAATCTGCGTCGGATCAACATTATTGTGGGCCGTAACGCAGTCGGTAAGACGGCGCTGCTGGAAGCGCTGCGCATGAATGCTGGAGGAACTCCTGCCATCGCAAATTGGCTGAACCAAGTACGCGGGATTCAGTCCTTTTTTCTCCCGAACATGTCGCGCGAGCAGTTTGAAAGTCTCTGGAATCATTTCTTTTTTAAGCGAGAGAATACACGCCACATTATTATCGCCTCCCGCGATTCGGCTCATTTTGACCGCTCCGTTGAAATTTTCTTCGACCCTTCCCAAGCGATTACTCAAACGGGGCCAACAACAATACCGCAGGGCGCAGAAGCGACGGCGATCCAAAGAATAATTCCGCCAACGGTGATTGTTCCTCTGGTGTTTGTTAGGTCTAGTCCGGCAATCACCGGCCCTCCTTTGAAAGCTACAGTTCTTCCCAATGGGCAGCCTGTGTTGGAGCCGGGGCCGGAACTGGGACCGACGACCGCTGTTATGGGAGCAATCGTAGGCTATCAACCGCAAGATAGTAGCGCATGGTTTGGACAATTAATTACGCAGAATCGCGAATCAGAAATACTTGAGCTAGTTCAGCGAGAATATCCAGAGGTTAAGGCCCTCGCTGTCGTACCGAATCCACTTGGACCGGCATCAATATGGGTCACTGTTCCATATCTGCGAGACAAGGAGCCACTTGCCCTATTGTCAGCCGGTATCAATAAGTTTGTTACCCTTGTTCTCGCCGCACATATCTACAAGGATGGCTTGCTGCTTATTGACGAAATTGAAAATGGCTCATATTTCGATCGACTATCAAGTTTATGGGCAGCCCTGCACCGGGTCACAAAAGAAAGTAACAGCCAAGTGTTTGTAACGACACACAGTCTTGAATGTCTGAAAGCTGCGCTGAACACAATTCGGGAAGATGAAAACGATTTCTCGTTAATACGTATCAAGCGCACTAATGGAGATTCCACAGCAAAACAGCTTGCTGGTCGTGATATGATTAGCGCGATCGAGGAAGGAGTAGAAATCCGCGGTTAAATGCCCGACTCGCAACTTACACTACCGCTGCCCAAAGAAGCGGACGGCGGCTACCGTTTTCAGCATTCGTTGGTCATCATTTGCGAAGGTCTTTCGGATCGCGAATTTTTTCGGCGCTTTATAGCAGCGCGCAATTTACCCCACTTCGATATTCCATTTCCGCATGATCCCGGCGACGACTCTATAGAAAAGCAGAAGCATATATTTGGAGGGAAAAAGCGTTTCCCAAATATGCTTCGAGCCACGAAAGCTGCGGACAACATCAAGGGTGTGCTCTTGGTAATTGACAGTGCCGACGATCCGAATGCAACCCTAAATGAAGCGCGGCAGTATATACAGGATGCGGGCGATTATGCCGTGCCGTCAACATTCATGCAATTGGCTACCGATGGAGACGCTGCTCCGCCAGTCGCGATTGCGACAATGCCACCGAATGAGCCGGGTGGCCTTGAAACCTTATGTTACCAAGCTATGGTGCGAGCAAATGGACCGATTGGAGGCTGCATAGAAACCCTATGTGGGTCTGCCAATGTTAATAGTTGGAACCCGGAAAAGCAGGGGAAAGCTCGGCTTCAGTGCATGGTTGCGGTGCTTAATCAGGAAGACCCCAATAAAGCATTACGGTATGTGTTCACTTTGAACCCGCCGTTGATCCCACTCACGGATTCCGCATTCGACGTTGTAGAAAAGTTATTGCGAGATTTCGCGCAACTTGCAGGCGTTACGATTTGACCGAATGCCGAGGTGTTCCACCTGCCTTCTGGAGAACAATCGATCCAATAGCTCGCTTAAACGCCTTGTCGAATTTCGCCATATCGGCGTTTTCAAGTTCCCGTCTTAGGCGATCATCTTCGGCGCGAGTTTTTGCGCTTACGCGCTTTCGGCCATGATGCAGGGTGGAAACCACCCCGATACTTTAGCGCGTCAATCCCGGCTCCGCTACTGGCTGCACGTCGTAATCAGGTCGCCGAACATATCGGGGTTCTTTCGGTTGTTGAAGCGCCACGAAAATTCATTCAGGTACAGGGGCAGGTAATCCTTGCTGACCTTGTGGTAGGAGCCGACGATCCCGCGTTTGAACAGGCTCCAAAAGCCTTCGATTGTATTGGTGTGTGTGGTTCCGACAACGTACTCGCCCGCACTGTGCCGGACCACGCGATGGTTCATGTGTTTCCCCAAAAACCGATAGCCGCTGTGTTCATCGGTTGCGAGTAGGCGGACATTTTGCGAGACGGTTTGGCGAACGAAGCTATCGAGGGTCGCGGTATCGGTATTCTCGATCACCTTGGCGACCACCATTCCCTTGCGCGCAATCGCTCCAATGACCGCCACTTTGCCCTTGGTCCCTGTGAGGGCGAGCGCCTTCCGTTTCTTGAGATGCATATTCTCGGCTTTGCCGCCAATGTACATTTCATCAACCTCAACCTCGCCTTCCAACGGCAGCACATCGCCCTTCATGGCTGCGCGCCAGCGCATACACATGAACCAGCTTGTCCGGTAATCGTGGCCGGAATCTTCGCCAAAGATCACACGATGGACCTGTAGCGCGCTGATTCCTTTTTTGCTGGTAAGAATCAGATAGGCGACCTTGAACCAGAGTTTCAGCGGTATCTTGGTGTCCTGAAAGATCGTGTGTGTGATGACGCTAAACTTGTAGCCATCGCGCCCGCCGCATCCCTCGTTCCGGCAGCGCCAGTGAAATGCCTTGCCAGTGATCGGATAGACCTTTTCCTTGCGCTCGCATCGCGGGCAGCGCACGCCGTCCGGCCAACGCTGTGCAGCTAGATAAGCCTTGCAGGCGTTGTCATCGGAGAACCGCTTGTCGAATGCACCGATTGTTTCCATGTGTTAAATATGGCATAAATCGGACTGTGGGTCAATAGGAACATAATCGCCTCTCCAGAAGGGAGAGGGGTTAGGGGAGAGGTTGCTTCGATGCCGACCAGCTACCGCCGGGATCGGCATAGTTGCATCGGGGTGGCGCGACCCTTAGTCTGGGAATCGATGGAAGAAAGCGGACAGGAAAGAATACCGCCGGTTCGGGTCGTCGAATTGACGACGCCCGAATTCATTTGGGAAGTTGTGCGCGGCATCGGCGTTACGATTGGATTGCTGATCTTGTGGGCGCTCGAGGTCGTGCGAAACGTATGGTTTAAGATGCTGGATTTCCTGAATCTGAAACCGGCTCACAAGCGCGCCAGCGCATTCCCGCCCGGCGAGCCGCCGCGGCGAAACGCAGCCTGACATTGCATTCGGCTATCGGCCGGTGCGCCGGCCGGCATGCCCAATCTTTTGGGTCGCCGCCTTGGTGCGTCCCGCTGGCCTGCTCCCTTCGATAAGTCCCAATGGAGGCGCGCCGCCGGCCTCCGCGCCAAGGTTCTCGTCGAGCAACAGCGCAAGGTACCGGGCCAGCTTCTCGTCCATCACACGCACGAGCGCGTCGGTGTTCGACGCCTGGATGATTTTCAGCAGGCCCTCCAGGCGATGGCCGCGATCGTGCTGGCGGATGATTCGCGCAATCACGCTGTGCGACAGAGCCGCAAGCTTCACCGACAATGCCCGGCGCAATTGATCCATTATGTCCGAGAGCTCTTCGCGCGGCGCGGCCGCGCCAAGAATGTAACCGCAACTGAAGCATCGCGGAGCAATCTCCGGCGCCAGCGGCCCAGCCTGATTGCATCGGACGATCCGCGTGCATAGGCTTTCCACGCGCGCATCCAGTCCAACGCCCTCGGGCGTACCCAGCGCGGCGATCGCATTGAGCCGCGACAGGGCCGCCACATGGTTTCGCGCATCGTCGGCCGCCATCGCAACACGACCGATTTCCGCGCGCCATCGTTCATGCGCGTCCAGGTAGTGCTGAACGTAGGTCCATTTGAATTTCTGGAAGTGCGCTTCCAGTGCATCCAGATTGCGCGGCGGAGCGGTCAGGACGCGCGGCCCCAACTCGACACCCAACAGCTCGCATTCGGTCGCAAGCGCGGTCACCGCGGGATCGGCGTTGGCATCGCGGCTGGGAAAGGCCCGCAGTCCCGTGGCGGCCAGATACTCGCGCATCGCGCGCATCCGTGGCACGACCGCGGCTACGGTGGCCAGCGGCTCATACGCGTCGATTACCGCAATGGCGGCCTCACGCCGGGCGGCGTCGCCACCCGCGGCAGCGATTTCCGCCGCTCCGGATTCCGCAAGCGCGGCGTAATCGGCAATGGCACGATCGATCGCGGGCGGCATCTTGAGGTTCGCCTCCGCCAGCGCATTTTCAATCACCTTGCGCGTGCGAACGGCGGATTCGGCCGCCATTGCCATCGCAAGCCGAAGCCGCTGCAGGCGTCCCTTCAATTCGGAAAGACCGTGCGCCGCAGGCAGCGCAGGATCGAATCTGCGGGCCAGCGCAAGTGCCGCGTTATACGATCCAACTTCCGGCGCACCGGCCGCACCGGGGTCGAAATGCGCCAAGCCGGATTCGAAACGAATTATTCCACCGGCGTCCGCGGTCAGCCGGCGCAGCAACTCCTCTATCAGCGGACGATTCCACGCATCCACCCCATCGCCGTATGCAAGCATTGCCACACGATTCTCGAACGCGGAAATCGGGATCGGAGCGCCCCCGCCGGTCAAATGGCCGATCGCCAAGGCGTCAATTAGATTGCGCGCCAACATCCGCTGGTTGCCATGAAACTTCGCGGCCGCCTCGTATGCGATTTTGAGCGCCGCACGGCCCGGTTCCGCCAGCCGCGATTCCGCGCGCCGGGCGAATGCGCCGTCACGCATCAAGTCGGATAAGTAGATGAGCCGATCCGCGCGGCCGGCGCCCGGCGCGGCCAGAGCCGCAAGAATTTCGCGTATGATGCGCGAAAGCGCCGCGATCGTTACGGCGGAATTCGCCGCCGCCCTGACCGCATCTAGCGCCAGTGGATGAAACGGAAAGATTGCGTCGGGCGTGAATCCGTTCAGGTCGATTCCGGCATATGCCTGCGCGGCCCGATCCGGCCAATCCGCCGACAAAGTGCGGGCGCGCCTGATGGCAGCCGATAACTCCTCCTGTGCGCCCGCGAATGCGACTTCCAGTGGATGCGCTCCACGGGGCGGCGCGCCCCGCCCGGCGGCAATCGCAGTAAATTTGACCGGCCCCGGATTTGCGGCCAAGTCCGACACCATCGCGAGATAATCGGCAGCCGCATCGTGTTCGGAATTTCCGAAATCGATCGCGACAGTCACCGCGCGGAATCCCATCCGGCGCGCCTCATCGAGCGCCGCCTTCAATGCCTGCGCGCCCCGCAGCTCGCGCCACAATGCAGTCGATCTGGGACCGGCGCCGATCTTGCCGGCCAGCAGATTCAGCAGGTAGGCCTCGACCTCGGCGGCGCGGACGCGGCCCGCGATTTCCAGTCCGCAGATCAGGCGGCGCGAGTCATCTGCCTCGATCGCACCGGCCCGATTTCCCAATGCAAATACATAGTTGAGAAAATGCGTTTTGCCGCATCCCGGCGGCCCGCCTATCCAAAAGACCGCGCCCGCCGGCTCGGAAAGATGCTGATTGATTATGTCCCAGGATCGCTCGGCCGCCCGCGTCAGCAGATAGCTCGATACTGTGGCTGCCCGCGGCTGCGTTTCAAGCTCCAGCCGCTCGGCCGCTGGAGGTTCAAGCTCGAACAAGCGCGGCGCTGCCTGTCCAAATCCCCCCTGAAATGTCATGGGCGAAGACTATCAAAAATGTCCCCCCGCGAGCCAGATAGAAATGTTGCCTTATTGTAGCGGCGATTGGCTATTATTGGCGGGCGCGGCGCGTCAAATGCAGTGAGCGATAATCGCCGCGGTTCAGACCACGCCGGAGCGGCGCAGATTTTCCAGTTCCGCCGCACCGATTCCGATCGATGCGAGCACCTCCCCGGTATGCTCGCCCAGGGTCGGCGGACGGCGCATCGGCGTGCCGCTTGCCGGTGCATCCGAGAGCTTGATCGGCGCGCCGGCAACCCGGATTTTCCCGCGTGCCGGATACTCGGATTCGACGAGCGTTCCGCGCATGGCCAGCTCCGGATCGGCGGCAACCTCCTCGATCGCGCGGACGGGAGCGCAGGGAATCTCCGCTTCGATTAGCCGCTCGATCATCGCGTCGCGCGATTGGTTGGCTGTCCAATTGGAAACGATCGCGTCGATTTCTTCCGCGATACGCAATCGCATGCCATGATTTTCGCATCGCGGGTCCGCAATCAGGTCCTCGCGTCCGATCACTTTGGCGAGCGCGCGCCAGTGCGATTCCGTCAGGCAGAAGATCAGGATTTCGCCGTCGCGCGCCGGGTAAATATTCGTCGGACAGGCACCCCAATGACGATTGCCAAGGCGTTTGAATTTTTTCCCCTGCAGCACGGGCGCCAGCGCACTGGTCATCGCGGGAACCGCCACATCGAGCATCGCGACTTCCACGCGCTGGCCGCGCCCGGTGCGCCCGCGCTGAATCAACGCAGCCAGAATCCCGCTCACCAAATGGCTGCCGGTGCCCATATCGATGTACGTCGCCGAAGTTTTCACGCCCCGGTCGGGAAAGCCGGTGATGCTAATCGAGCCGGACGATGCCTGTATTGTGTTGTCCATCGAGCCCAGGCGCGCATAACGGCTGTTTGAACCATAGCCCTTGCACGATGCGTATATCAGTCGTGGAAAGCGCTCCTTGATTTGATCGTATCCGAGCCCGAACGATTCCATCACGCCAGCCAGATAATTCTCGACCATCACGTCCGCGTCTTCCGCAAGTTTGAGCAGGATGTCGCGTCCGCGCGGATCCTTGAGATTCAACGTCACCGACCGTTTGTTCGCATTGAGCATCAGGAACGAGTAGGCCGCATCGCCGCTGGCCAGCGGACGGCGGAGCACATCGCCGACACTAGGCGGCTCGATCTTGATTACGTCGGCGCCCATCGCGGCCAGTTGCAGCGTGCAATAGGGCGCAGCGTAGACCTGGCCCAAATCGAGTATGCGAATCCCTTCCAGCGGCAGCGTCATTGAACCCTCTACCTCATCGCAAAATCGACCGCGCGATGACCATCCGATGCACTTCGGACGGACCTTCCCCGATCCGGCGGATGCGCGCCTCGCGATACCATCGCTCCAGCGGCAGCTCCTTGCTCACGCCATAGCCGCCATGGATTTGCACGGCGCGATCGACCACGTGTCCCAGCACTTCGCTGGAATAGAGCTTGGCAATCGATGCTTCAGTCCGAAAGTCATCGCCGCGATCGGCCTTCCATGCGCCTTCCCAAGTCAGCCATCGCGCTGCACGCAGCTCGACCTCAGAATCGGCCAGCATCCATTGGATTGCCTGTCGCTTGGAAAGCGGCTCGCCAAAGGTGCTGCGCTGCTTGGCGTAATTTATCGCCATCCGCAGCGCCGCCACGCCAACTCCAATATTGCAGGCCGAATATGGAAAGCGCAGGCGCGTGAGCAGATCGAGGCACAAGTTAAGCCCCTGCCCTTCGGGTCCAAGGCGCTGACCGATCGGGACGGAGCAATCCTCGAATTGGACTTCATTGGGAAGTGCCGAGGTGCGAATCGTGCGAATCGGCCGCGGTGTGAATCCGGTCGCGCCGCGCTTGATTATGAAGCAGGTGATGCCGCCGCGCCCCGCCTTCGGATCGGTACGCGCGAATACAACGCCCCACTCCGCTTCGTGCGCGTGCGAAATGAAAATTTTCGTGCCGTTGAGAACATAGGAATCGCCCTGCCGCACCGCGCGGCATTGAATAGCACCGGCAGGATCGGAGCCACCGGATGGCTCGGTGATCGCGAAAAATGTATGCCATGCATTTTCGATCGTGCCCTGGGCATATATCCGCTTCTGTTCGTCGGTGCCGGCATAGATTACCGGCGGCGGAGTGCGTCCGAATACGCCGCATCCAGGATTGTAGAGGCCCATCCGATGCTGCGCCATTTCTTCCGTCAGTACGCACATATCGAAGGTGCCAAGCCCGCCGCCGCCGTACTCGCGCGGCGCGCCCATGCACCATAGGCCGGCGGCGCGCGCCTTTCGCGCGATCGGCCAGTACTCCGATTCGGGAATCTCGGGCGCGTCGGGATCGATACTCCCTTCAATCGGTATGATCTCTTCGCGGATGATCTTCCCAACCTGATCGCGGAGCGCGGCCAGTTCGGAGGACAACGCAAAGCCGCCGGTGGAATCGTTCATCCAAATCCCTCCGGCTGCCTCTCTTCATTGTGTTCAAGGCCCGCGCGCAGCGTGTGCAGCCACAGTTCGCGAATCCATTCGAGATCGTATGCTCCCCAAGTACCTTTGACTTCGGGATCGATTGCGCGAATCCTTTCTATCGCTCCCGCGACCTTCTTAATCGCGGCCTCCCCCTTGGTGCGGCGCTCCGTGTACGATTCGGCGCGTGCGGCGATGTAATCCGCCAATGCCGCGAGCACATCGCCGCTATATCGCCACAGCTCGCGTTCGCCGGCGGAAAGTGCGGATGCAACCGAATGCTTGATCGTGTTTGCGGCCACCAAAGCCTCGTCGAACGAACGCACCGCTTCTCGCAACTCGGCGCTTTTGCGCACGGCGCGCTCGCCAACCATGATTGGGCGCATCACGTCGCCGTAGTCCAGGACCAGATCCGACGCACGCTCGATTGCGCGATATGCCGCAGCCATCTCATCGGCGCACGCAGGATGGCGTCCCGCGGCAGTGTCGGCGATGGTCGCCACCGGATCGAAATCGAGGGACCGGGTACCGCGCACAAATGCTTCCAGGTTCACTGGATATGCCATCGTGCTGTAGGCGCCGAAAGTGAGGCACGACATGCTCCGGACTCCGATTGCGTGATAGGCGCGAAGGTCCCGCGCAATAACAGACGGCGTCGCAAAGCCAAGTCCGCCGAAAAGAATCGTGTCCGCGTAATATTCGAAGACGTGGCATCGGCCCTCGAAGATTTCCATATAGCGCCGCAGTGAATCGAGTAGCCGCGGATTGACCGCGCAATCGGCATCATCGATTGCGTGCACGTAGCATCGCTCGCGCGGCGCCCATTCGACACACACATTTGCAAGCGGCTTCAGTCCGGGATGCGGCTCGATCGTATCGTGATAGGCCAGGTACGCGACCGGCGGCGCCTTGGTATCCCCGGCCAGTTCGGCCGCGATTGCGTTGACGACCTCCATGTACTGCAAGTGCGGCGGAAGTTCGCGGCAACTGCCGCATCGGCACCACGCACCGCTCCATACGTCGGCGCCCCAAATGTGGAGCAGCTCGTTTTCCGGATGTTCGTGCACGTAGGCAAGCGCGCCTTCTCGCACGAGCGCCAGCGCCCCTGAATTCGAAACGCAGAGATTTCCGCGCGGCGCGCGCTTGCCATCGCCGCCTGCAGGGAAAAATTCCGGATTTTTTTCGAAGCGATCGCGCGGCAGCAGGGTCTGCAACACGTGGCCGCCATACTCGACGCCGATTCCACGCTCGCGCCACAGCGGCGCGATTTCATCGATCTTGAGCCGCGTGTCATGCGCATGGCGAATGAATTCAAACGCATTGATTCCGCGAATCGCCATCCACGGAATGAACTCGCGATCGTGCCGCAGGTGAAGCTCGAACCGATCCGGAAAGCTGTAGTTCCAAGTCATGATGTCCGAAATGAACGCGCGCCGGCGAAACGGCGGCCGCACTTGGAAAGGCTCAAGTTCGCGCAGTCCTTGCAGTTCGATTTTGGGAAAGACCGGCGGGGCACCGGGCGCAAATCGCGCGCCGAGCTTTTCCAGAATTGCGCCGACCGCGTGAATCAGCCCGCGCGAGGTCCCCGCCCGAATCACGATTGCGCCGCCGTCACGCGATACCGTGAAGCTATCGCCGTCCAAGGCATCGCTTGAAGCGGTCGCGGAGGTGTCGCCAAAAGCGATGCGCATTTCCAGCGGCGATACCGCCGAGATTGGCACGGCGGCAACCTCACGTCCGAGCATTACGGTCAAGCCGCGGGACAGCTCGCTTCCCGCGACAGCAGCCGCCTGATCACCGCGATTGCCGAAGGTTATCGTTGGCGCGTTCGCCGCACCTGTTCTGGTTTCATTCGTCATGGATCCGCCGTTTTTCCCGCGGCCCGGGAATGATAACATGACCGGCGCTGGTTAATAACGCCCGCGAAAGCGCATACGTCACCGGTCTGATTCCAAGCATGCCAAGCCCAAACGAAATTTTAGCCGAACTGCGCAAGGTCAAATATCCCGGCTTCACTCGCGACATCGTATCCTTCGGAATCGTCAAGGATATCGAAGTAGCATCCGCAGGCGTCACCGTGATGCTGGCAGCGCCGTCAGCCAAAACTGAAGTAATCGAAAAAATCATCGCTGAAGTTCGCGATACCGTCGCCGCGATGCCGGATGTGCCATCGGTCAAAATCGAAGTCGACCGGCAGGCCCCGGCCGCTGCGCGGCAGCCCGCGATGGCGCAGCCGAGAACGATTGCGGGCGTCAAGCGAATCATCGCGGTCGCCAGCGGAAAAGGCGGCGTCGGCAAATCGACCGTCGCCGTCAATCTGGCCCTTGCGATGCGCGCGCTGGGATGGCGTGTCGGCCTGATGGACGCCGACGTTTACGGCCCCAGCATCGCAATGATGGTCGGAATCGAGCAGGCGGTCCAGCTCACGCCGGAGCGCCGGATTATCCCTTTGGAGAGATACGGGATTCGATACGTATCGATGGCGCTCTTCATCAACGACGAAACCCCGGTCATTTGGCGCGGTCCGATGATCACGAAGCTTGAAACAGAATTTCTGTTCAACGTCGAATGGGGCGATCTGGATTGCCTCGTGCTGGACCTGCCGCCGGGAACCGGCGATGCGCAATTGACCATCACGCAGCGCGTGGCGCTGGACGGCGGCGTCATCGTCACGACGCCGCAGGAAATCGCACTGCTCGACGTGAAGCGCGGTGTGGCGATGTTCCAGGAGGTGCATGTCCCGGTGCTGGGGGTGGTCGAGAATATGAGCTATCACCTGTGCCGGAAATGCGGACGCCGCGACGAAATTTTCTCGCATGGCGGCGGCGCACGGTACGCGGATGAACTCGGCGTTCCCTTCCTTGGCGAACTACCTCTAATTCGCGAGTTGCGGGAGGGGGCAGACAGCGCGCGCCCGATTGTCGCGGCAATACCCGAACATCCGGCCAGCGCGATCTTCAAGTCAATCGCGTCAAAAGTTATCGAGCAGCTGGAGCATTCGCATGAGGAGCACGCTCCGCATGGCTGATCGGCCAAGGATTTCACTGATCACGATCACGCGCGACGAGGAGCGGCTGATCGGCCAGTGCCTTAAGAGCGCATGGTTTTGCGACGAAAAACTCGTCATCGACTCCAACTCAACCGATAATACAGTTGCAATCGCCCGTGACCTCGGCGCCGATGTCACCGTGCATGAGTTCACGAACTATGTGACGCAAAAGCAGATGGCGCTCGATCGCGCGCACGGCGATTGGGTGCTCCTGATGGACGCCGACGAACAGGCGACTCACTTGCTCGGGGAGGAAATACTCCGTACGATCGCGGCGCCGGACGCCGCTGACGGCTACCACATCCGCCGCATACTGTATCATTTGGGCCATTACTATTCGCATTCGATTTATCCGGACACTCCGGTCAGATTATTCAGGCGCGATCATGGCCATATCGGCGGCCGCGATCCGCACGACAAGGTGGTCGTGGACGGGCGCATAGGCCGATTAAGCGAATCAATTCTGCATTTCAGCTATCGCGACATCGCCGACCATGTGGCGACAATCAATCGCTTCAGCACTCGAGCTGCGAATGAACATCAGCCGAATGCATTGACAGTCGTGCGGATGTTCACGAACCCGGCTTGGCGCTTCTTCAATTTTTACGTGATACGCGGGGGATTTCGCGACGGCGGCCGCGGCCTCTACGCTGCGATGTCCGCGGCATTTTACGTATTTTTGAAATACGCCAAGCTTTACGAGCGCCGGCTCAAATCGCGCACGCCTCTATAGCCAGAGCTGCACGTCGGTTTAGATATTGGTGCCGATAATTAGCGAGCATTTCTTACTATCAGCAAAATCCATGACCGTAATCCCGAACCTGCCCTTTCGGTTTTTATCGAAATACTTGGTAACGGCCGGATTGATGAAATCAGATACCTTCAGTATATTCGGAATCCCAAGCATGTTCGACATATAGCCGCTCGTGAAATTGACGTACAAATAATCGTCGCGGTGAGCGCTCGCTTCCGCATATAGCTTTTGGATCGCAGTCCATTTCTCATTCACATCATGGACAATATACTGATCTTGAATTTTGAGATTTGCCGACTCATTACTTATCGTAAACGCAGCGTCGACCGGCCAATTTACCGCGCTGATCCCCGTTGGCAGAGATTCGGCTTCAAAGCGCCTGAACAAGACAATTTTCCCACTTGCTTCCCGCAAGGTGGGAATTGCTGCGGTCAAATGCCAGTCGTCGGGACACTTCGCGACATAGGCCTCGAATGTTTGCTCAAATGAACGTGTATTATTTGCCGGCAGATACTCTTCCTTCACGCTCATTACGACACATTCTGTCGGATTGTGCTTCAGGAAATTCCGGCAGTCGGCTACAACATCATCAAAGGTCAACTTTTGAAATACCGGACCGTGATGTATGTCGAATGCATCTCGTTTGTGACGGCATCTAATGTCCAGGTAACGGATGCCAATCGCCAGCTGTTCGGCTATAGTCAACGTCTGGCACTTGGTTGTCCCGGCTAGCAACTCGTACCTGGCACCCGCGTCGTGCGTGCCCGGAATGGACAACTCTGTCAAACGCCTGCCCGCGTCGAGGGCCCCCATCCATGTTTCGGCTGTGTGTTCCGTGGCGCTCAAACGGACGGCCTAGGCTGACAGTGCGCCTTTCGGCACGGACGTGATTGATGGGCTGCTCAAAATTCCGATTGCAATTCTTTCCATACCGAAACCTGGCGAAGGCTCCCCATCTACCCAAGGGTGAGAAGCACCGGTTCCGCACGATACGCCTCCTCAGTCGGCTTCGCCAGGAACCCGAGATTTGCCGCTGACCTTCGAGTCTGCTATTTTAGCGCGCGATTTTCCGTGGCCACAATTTATTCTACGAACTGCGGACTAGCTTGTTCCGGACAGGAAAAGAAATGAGCCTACCGCGCAGACATCCATCGATCGGCTCGCTTTCGATAACGGTTCTGGCTACGCTGACAATTCTGGCGGCCATTGGCCTCAGATACGCGCACGCTCAGTCCGGCGGCCAGGTGGCCAAAGGCCGAATCGCATTCGATGGTGCCGGAAAGGCGACGCATAGCGTCACCTCCCCGATAACAGGCGATTTGCCGGACAGAATCGCAACGGGAAACCTGTTGATCGCGTACTTGGCGATCGTGCCGACGAGCGGCGATGTCTCGGCTCCACCGGGTTGGCATTTAATCGGAATCGCCGGCCCCGCATCTGGCTCCACGCGGATCGAACAGATGGTCTACTACTACATTATGGGACCGCGCCCGTCCACGACGTGGTCATGGCCCGGAGGAGAAGCATACGCGACCCTCCAAATTGCTGCATATTCCGGGCAGGATAGCGACAATCCAATTAGACAATTCGGCGCCACATCCAGCGGAGACGAAGCTTTGCTAGCCAACGGCTCATTGCGTTCGCCTACTCTGTATGCGCAGAAAGGAAATCAATTACTTATCAGTTTCGCGACAAACTGGAATACCGCTTCAGATATTAGTCTGAGCATAGGTGGAAACCCAGCTCTCACCAATCGATGGTTCGTCGGAAATCTAGGCTATGCCGGTCAGTACTTGGGTGACACAGTCGCTTATAGCTCTGGTGCGACCTCACCTTTTGTGGCTACGTTCGGCGCCGCGGGCGGAATCTCGGCCGTGTCAGCAGCAGTCGAAATTAAAGGAACCGGCCCTTACGAACCAATTCCAACATTAACTGCGACCGCAACTCCAACTATAGTACCCGGCCCATCACCATGGCCGATGTTTCATCGCGACGTCACGCGCGCAGGGCAAAGCGAGATCAAGACCTCCATCGGCGCCTCCGCGATCAAGTGGTCATACTCGGTAGGTGACCCCATTGGTTCGTCGCCGGGAATTGGCTCGGACGGAACGATCTATCTCGGCGCAGGGATCCGTCTGGTCGAACCGCAGCCGCACAGCCTTTATGCCATCAACCCGGACGGCACGCTCAAGTGGCGGTTTAAGACGGAAGGAGACGTGTTCTCTTCGCCGGCGATCTCGCCTGACGGCCAAGTTTACGTTGGTTCCGCTGACAATTCCCTATACGCGATAAATCCGGACGGCACGCAAAGTTGGAAATTCGAAACCAGGGGACCTGTGGATTCCTCACCGGCTATAGGTGCGGGTGGCATCGTTTACTTCGGATCCGACGATTCTTTTCTTTACGCATTATCGCCGAATGGCAAGGAAAAGTGGGGATTTGAGGCTGGCGCAGAGCTAATCTCCTCGCCGACGATCGCCAGCGACGGAACAATCTACGCCGGCGCTGAGGACGGGTATCTTTACGCGGTAACCAGCGATGGCAAACTTAAATGGAAGCTGGCAACCGGCGGGATGTTCATGGCGCCAGCACTTGGCGCCGACGGAACAATTTATGCCGGGTCCGACGATCACAACCTATATGCGATATCCCCTGACGGCAAGGTGAAGTGGAAGTTTGTCACCGGCGCCGCCGTGCGTACAACTCCGGCAATCGGCCGTGACGGTACGATCTATGAGGGATCGACCGACAACAGCTTGTACGCCATCAATCCGGACGGCACTCAGAAGTGGCGGCTGGGGATAGCAGGTGTGTTTTGCTCCCCGGCTCTGGACGCCGAGGGAATAATCTTCGTAGGCTCCGAAGACGGCGATCTCTACACGATAAATTCTGCCGGGAAGATTATAGGAAAGACCGCGCTCGGCGGCGGCATCCAGACTTCCTCGCCGGCGATCGGATCGGACGGAACGGTTTACGTAGGCTCCTTGAACGGGAAACTTTACGCGATCCAGACCGGGCCGCGCTAACCAACCCGCAAACTGCTTTCCTCGCGGCAGGGAACTGATAACTTAATCAGTGGCCCATGAAACGATTGTTAGGTTACGCCCGCCGCCACTGGCTCCGCTACAGTTTCGGCATTTTGTGCACGTTCGCGACCGCGGTGTTGGCGATGATCATGCCGCTACTGATCCGCGATGCGATCAATGCCACGCAGGCGCATCGGCTCGATCTTGTCTGGCGATACGCAAGTTACATGGTGGGCGCGGCAATGGTGATGGCGGTGGTGCGGTGGTTTTCGCGGTTCGTCATTTTCAATGTCGGCCGCGATATCGAGTACGAGCTGCGAAACGATCTGTTCGCGCATCTAGCCACGCTGGATACCGGCTTTTACCAACGCTTCAAGGTTGGCGATCTGATGTCACGGATGATCAACGACCTGACCGCAATCCGGATGATGGTCGGAATGGGCGTGCTGACCGTCTCAAACACACCTCTCATCTGGGTGTTGGCGCTGAGCTTCATGGCATCGTTGAATACGCGCCTGACGATGCTCGCGGCGCTTCCTTACTTGCTGCTCGTGTACGGGATCCGGCGCCTGACACGAGCGATGATGGCGCGCAACTTGGCGGTTCAGGAGGGGCTGGGAGAAATCGGCTCGAAGGTTCAAGAAAGCCTGGCCGGAATTCACGTGATCAAAGCTTATACCGCGGAGGAACACGACGCCGCGCGGTTTCGCGCGATCAATGATTCATACAACGAACAAGGGCTCGCGCTGGCGCGGATCCGCGGCGGCCTGATGCCGATGATCCGGATGGCGTCGGCAAGCGCCACGATGATTGTCCTGATCTATGGCGGTTCGCTGGTGATCGGCGGACAAATGTCGCTCGGATCGCTCACCGCGTTCCTGATCTATCTTGGCCAGCTCGCATGGCCGACTACCTCGCTGGGTTGGATCATTTCGATCTACCAGCGCGGCAAAGCGTCAATGAAACGCCTCGAAGACATCCTCGACGCAATCGGCGCACCGGAGGAAGACCCAGGCGAGGCGCGGCTGGAAGTGACCGGCGCAATCCAATGGGAGGGCGTCTCATTCAGCTATTTCGCAGATGGCGCCGCCGTCGGCCCAACCAACGGCGCTGGCGGCCCTCATTACGCACTCAAAAATATCAATGTAAAAGTAAGCCCCGGGGAAAAATTGGCGATCGTCGGACGCACCGGGTCCGGCAAATCGACGATGGTCAAGCTGCTGGTGCGGCTGATTGAACCAACCGCCGGCAGAATCATTCTTGACGGCCGCGACATCAAGAATACTCCCCTGCACGCCGTCCGCAGGGCAATCGGGATGGTGCCGCAGGAAGCCACCCTCTTTTCCGACACGCTCGAGCGCAATATCGCGTTTGGAAAGCCGAATGCGACCGCGGCGGAAGTCGCAAACGCGGCAAAAATCGCGGGCCTGACGCCCGATATCGCCGTGCTGCCCAACGGCATGGAAACAATGGTCGGCGAGCGCGGAATGGCGTTGTCCGGAGGACAGAAGCAGCGGGTTACAATCGCGCGCCTGTTGACCTACAACCCGGCAGTGGTCGTGCTGGATGACGCCCTGTCGAGCGTAGATACCGACACTGAAAAATCGATTCTGGGAACCCTGGAGGAAAGCGTGCGTGGCCGCACGACCATCGTGGTGTCGCATCGCGCCTCCACAGTTCGCGACGCCGACCAGATAATCGTGCTTGAAGATGGAGAGATCGCCGAGCGGGGAACCCACGAACAACTGATGGCGCGGCGCGGGACATACGCGGAGCTGTTCCATCGCCAGCTACTCGAAGAGGAACTATCGCAGTATTAGATGCCGATGCCTGACGTCGAACAACAACCGCAGGGCAACGCCTACGACGCGAAGTTAATCCGTTGGGTGTGGCAGTACGTCCGCCCATATCAGCGCTTGTTCTGGACGGCTACGCTCCTGATGCCGGTGAATACGGCGTTTTTGGTGGCGCAGCCGTATATTGTCAAACTCACCGTCGACGAATTCCTGTCCGGGCCGCATGGCGCGCCGCCACCGGCGTGGCTCAAGGCGCTCTTTTCACTGGCGGGTGGCCCCAGTCTGATCGTAATGGCGCTGCTCTACTTGGTCTTGGTGGCGGGGGAGTTCGCATCCTTTTACGGCCAGTTCTATCTGATGATGATGGTCGGGCAGTACAGCTTGTCCGATCTCAGAATCGCACTGTTCCGGCATGTAGAACGGCTGCCGATGGCATTCTTCGATCGCACTCCCGTGGGCAGGATGGTCAGCCGTATGACCACCGACATCGACGCAATCAACGACATGTTCGCCGCGGGATCGCTGACCCTCTTCATGGACGCGCTGATGTGGTGCGGCGTTGTTGCATTGATGTTCAGCATAGATTCACACCTGGCGGTGTGGTCCCTGTGCGCCATTCCCCCGCTTGCGATCGTGATCAATTTTTTCCGCATCCGCTCGCGCATCGTTTATGGCCAGATTCGCGACCGGCTGGCCGCGCTGAATTCCTACCTTGCGGAGTCGCTGGCCGGTATGACCGCTGTACAGCTGTTCACGCGCGAGCGAGAAAGCCGCCGCGAATTCGATTTACTGAACCAACAGTCTCGCGACGTCCAGATGATGGCGAACATCTACGAAGCCGGCCAATTCTCTTCGGTCGAGGCGATTAGCTGGATCACGTTCGCAATCATCCTTTGGATTGGCGGCGGCCGGGTGGTGCGCAATTTGGCTACATTCGGCACCCTGGTCGCATTCATTCAATATGCACAGCAGTTCTTCGCACCTTTGCGGGAAATGTCCAGCAAGTACACGACTTTGCAGTCCGCCCTGGCCGCAATCGAGAAAATCCATACGCTGATGGAAACAGAACAGACATTGCCGATTCCGGCTGCTCCCTTACGGTCATCGGCGTCCCGCGGATTGATCGTATTTGACCGCGTGACTTTCGCTTATCGTCCCGGCGAACCGGTGCTGAAAGATTTAAGCTTCACGGCGGAGCCCGGCCAGAAGATCGCGATTGTCGGCGCTACCGGCTCCGGAAAGACGACGATCATCAAGCTGCTCAATCGCTCTTATGACGTAGATGCGGGCCGCATCCTGGTGGACGGAATCGACGTACGCGAATGGGACCTGCCTGCTCTCCGCCGCGAGATCGGTTATGTCCAGCAGGACGTTTTCCTGTTCGCCGGCGACATCCTAGAAAACATCCGGCTGGCGCGCACGGAGCTTGATGAAGCGGAAGTGCGCCGCGCCCTGGAACGCGCGCAGGCAATTCGTTTTGTTGACCGATTGCCCGGGCGGCTCCATGAACAGGTTCGCGAGCGTGGTGCGAACTTGTCAGCCGGGCAACGTCAGTTGCTCTCGTTCGCGCGCGCAATCGCCTACAATCCGCACATCCTGGTGATGGACGAGGCGACCTCCAGCGTCGACAGCGAAACCGAACGGCTGATTCAGGCCGCACTGGGCGAATTGCTTGCCGATCGCACCGCCGTCGTGATCGCCCATCGGCTGTCCACTATCGAGCGCGCCGACCGTATACTCGTACTCGCCGGCGGCATCCTGCGCGAAAGCGGCACGCACGAAGAATTGCTGCAAAGGCGCGGCTTATACTTCAAGCTGTTCGAGCTTCAGTATGCCGCCGCGCCGGACAATTCCAGCCGCGCCGCGGCCAATTGATGCCTTCTCCAGTGACTGCGCGGCCGTGGCAGCCGCTCACGCTCTGCCTTGGAAAGTGCATTCGCTTCGCACTTCTCATAGCCGGTCCAATTCTGCTGACCGGCTGCTATAGCGGATACCTCGCACGCGCCGCATACGAGGAAGTCCGCGTCTTATGGCATCGCGAGCCGATTGCGTCGGTGATTGCGCAAAAGAATATTTCCGAGGACACGCGTGCCAAGCTCGAGATGGTGCTTAAAGTACGCGAATTCGCCGCAAACCAGCTGGGCCTAAATGTCGGCGGTGCGTACGAAACGATCGCGCCGATCGATAGCGGTGCAATCGTGCACGTAGTGATGGCCGCGCCGCAGGATTCGCTTACGCCGTACACGTGGTGGTTTCCGATTGTGGGGAGCGTGCCGTATCGCGGGTACTTCGATCCGGCTGACGCACGTGCTGAGGCAGCCGATCTCGAGCGCGATGGGCTGGATACGATGATCCGTCCGGCAGCCGCATTCTCCAGTCTGGGATTCTTCGACGATCCGCTGCTTACCAACCTGCTCAAGCTGGATCGAGTCGAATTGGCTGGAGTAATAATCCACGAGCTGTTCCATCGCACCTATTTCATCCCGAGCGACGCGATGTTCGATGAATCGGCGGCGACCTATGTCGGCGCGGCGGGTGCCGCCGCCTTCTTCGCCGACACGGAAGGTAAGTCATCGCCCGATGCGATCGCGGCGCAAGGCGTCGTGGATAGCGATCTGAAGTTATCGCTATTTTTGCTGCAGCAGGAGTCGCGGCTGCTGCACATTTATATGAGCGGCGATCCGAGCGATGAAATCCTGAAGCGCCGAACGGCCGCATTTGTGGCAATCCAGGCGGACTATGCCGCGCTGGCCCCTCAGCTGTCAGGACTTGAGCGGTTCGACCTCGACAAGCAGCCGATAAACAATGCGGTGATGATCGATTATTTGCTTTACTTCCACGACCTGAACAATTTCGCCGTACTGGGGTGTATTAATCACGGCGATGCACGCGCGACGATCGCGCAAATTATCGCGCTCGCCAAGGCGCATCCCGAAGACCCATTTCACGCAATCTGGACCGCCACCCGAAACGCCCCGCCCGCGCTATAATTTAAGCGATGGGTGAATCGCCAAAATTTGCCGCCGACAGAATGCTGATGCGGCTGGCCAGGTGGCTGCGCCTGCTCGGGGCGGACGTCATCGACGATCCGAACCGAAGCGGCGCTGAGCTGTTAAAGCGCGCGCGCGGCGAGGCCCGCATCCTCCTGACGCGCGACAAGCGCCTGCGCACCGCAGCCGATGTATTTTATTTGGAGGACAATGACCTGCGCGGCCAGTTGCGCGCGGTCATTGCCGGATTTCATATCGACCCGAAGGCGGCGCAATTCACACGATGCTCCCGATGCAATTTTCCGCTGAGGAGCGTCGCCCGTGAACTCGTCGCACGGCGGGTGCCACCGTTCGTATTCGCAAGCCAGGATCGATTTTCAGAGTGTGACAGATGCGGACGGCTGTATTGGGCGGCATCGCACCCGCCGCGGATCGCCGCAATCCTGGAATCTTTGAGCGCCCAAGCCATTAATTTGTGAACAGGAATTTATTGCAGAACCGTGTTGCCTCGTTCATGCAAAAAGGCATATAACCTACTTAGACGTAGTGGGCTGGGTTTGTTGATGCTTGTACGGTGGGAGGTATGCCGAGAACCACGGTATTGGTCGTCACGCTCGGGCTCATCCTCGCATCGGCTGCGGATGCGCGAGCCCTATCGCTGACGCTCAGCGGAGAATTCGGGGCGGTTGTGCGGCCCGAAGATGCCCAAGCCGTCTATGCCAGCGACGACGAGGGCGTTTCCACCCTTATCACAGGCGTGGGACTATCGATGCGCAGCGGCGGAACTGTCACCGAGGTGGGAGTCCCGTCGATGATGCCGGACGGGCGGGTCGTATTCGGTGCTGAAATCCAGCCTGCCGACCCTTCGCTCAAGCCGGGTTGGCACATCTACATCGGAAACGCGGATGCGGTTCCATCGCACCGCGTGATGCCCGCAATCAATCCCGGCTCCAACACTCCCGGCTGTACCCCTGCGTTCAAGAGCGATCCGTATCCGGCGGCTGACGCCGAAGGAAACATCACGTTTATTTCCGCAGAGCCGCATGGCGGCGACGCCCTCTTCTATTACTCGAACGGCCGTTTTCGGTGCCTGGCAAAAGCCGGTTCGAAGACAAACGAGGGCGACGAAATCGACGTCCTGAGCTTCGGCAGCGCGCAGATGGGCGATGTTGGCGAAGTGGTGTTCAACGCCTTTTTGGCGCCCGGCGGAAACCATCCGCGGGGGCCGCATCGCCAGGCCCTGCTACTCGCATCGCCCACGCGCGGCATCACCGAGTTGGCGGTCGAAGGCGACTACGGACCCAACCATACGCGATACGAACAGCCATTCGGGCTGCCTGCGGTCGTCAGTACTCCGCATGGCGGAACCGAAGTCGCATTCACCGCCAAGACGCCCAGCGGCGCCGCCCTTTTCGAATATGACGGCCACGAGATGGCACGCGTGCTGCCCATCGGAACGCTCACGCCGATCGGCCCCGTATCGTACCTATCGCTGGGCCGGCCGGGGCTGATGGCCGACGGCACTACAGCGGTGCTCGCGGGATGCGCAGGGGTTCCTGCGATTTTCCGGTTATCGCGGCAGCATCTCGATCTGCGCATCCAGCGCGGCCAGATGACACCTGTCGGAGGCGCACTGGATTCGCTGGGAGATCCGGTCTTGACGGCTTCAGGAGCGATGTTCGTAGGCGCAACGGATCGAGACGGTCACGGGAAGATATTCGTGCTGTCGCGGGATGACGCTTTGTTTGAGCTCGGCTCTCCCGCCTTGATCTACCGTATCGCGTTCACCCCGCAGCCGCGCCATTCGATTTTCACCGGCACGCTCACGGTCAATCAGCGCGGCGATTTCGCCTACTTGGGCGGAAATTAATCGCCCGCGAATTGCACATGAGCGGGCGTCCTGAGGCTCTGCGAAGGACCTCGCCAACTATCTTGCTGCGCGGCTTCCTGCCATTTTATGGGCATGGCGGATCATTCAAAATTCATATCGCTCACCCAGAAACTGTACGACTATGCCGTCGCGCACGGCCATAACGGCGAATCAATTCGTGCGGAGCTGGCTGCCGAGACCGCGAAGCTCGGCCCGATCAGCATGATGCAGATCGCGCCCGAGCAGGGCACCTTCATGGGAATTCTGATTGCCGCGACCGGCGCGCGTTCTGCAGTCGAGGTCGGGACGTTTACCGGCTATAGCGCCTTATGCGTGGCGCGTGCGCTTCCAGCCGATGGCCGCCTGCTGTGCTGCGATGTGAACGAGGAATGGACAAATATCGCACGCCGATACTGGGAGCGCGCTGGGGTCACGGGGAAAATCACCCTCAAACTGGGTCCCGCCGCCGAGACACTGCGCGCCCTGCCCACCTCGCACAGCTTCGACTTTGCCTTCATCGACGCCGACAAGCCCAACTACGGCGTCTATTACGAGGAAATCCTCAAGCGCATGCGCCCAAGCGGCCTCATCGTCGTCGACAATGTGATGTGGAGTGGAATGGTGGTCGATGACAACGCGAAGGACGAAAACACGCTGGCAATTCGCGATTTCAACGATCGTATCGCTCACGACTCGCGCGTCGAAGCCGTGATGCTTGGAATTGCCGACGGACTGACCATCGTGCGCAAGAAGTGAACACCGCGGTGAGAGACACAACCTCTCCCCTAGCCCCTCTCCATTCATGGAGAGGGGAACCAGCCTTCGGGTGAAGCACGTCGTTATCGCAACCGCGCGCCTTGATGGCGAGCCGCTGGACATGCGCCATTTCGCCGAAATCCGCACCCTCCATTCCGATCCACGCGTGATGGCGACGCTCTCGGTGGATGGCAAACCATTCGACGAGTCACAATCGCGCGCCTTTCTGGAGCGCTCGGAAGAGCATTGGCGTCTCCACGGATTCGGGTTTTGGGCGTTCCACGATCGCGCCGGCGGCGGCTTCGTCGGCTATTGCGGACTCCGGCACACGACGGTCGAAGGCAAGGACGAAATCGAGCTTGGCTATGCGGTCGCATCCGCGATGTGGCGCAAAGGCTTTGCGTTCGAGATGTCCCAGGCGTCGCTGCGGGACGGTTTCGAGCGGTTGCGCCTCGATCGAATCGTCGCCTTCACGCTTACGACAAACAACGCCTCGCGCCGCACAATGGAAAAACTCGGCTTCACGTACGAGCGCGACATCATCCACGCCGGCCTCCAGCACGTGCTGTACCAAATTGATGAGAGGAGCTTTACTTCGCGCGGCTTAGGTGCGCTGGACAGGTAACTTCGTTGTCTCGAAAGTGACAGACGAGGTGAGCATCGTTCCCATACGTCAGTGCGATCCTCTTGTCGGCAGCATCTCCATTCAATTTTGAAAAGTCCGGAAACGCAATATCACGGTTCGGATCTTCGACGTCGGGCAATCTTGTCTTATCGACGAGACTCCAGTCACCGCCGGTTAATTTCCATACCCCCAACTCGCGTTCAGCCGACTCACGCTTTGGATCGAGTATCGCCACGATCTCTGTCAAATTGTCAGCCTTCGCCTTCAACAATCGCGCAGACATGACGTATGGCAGCGATTGCCAATTCGGCCACCAAATTCGATACTTATCGCCAGCCCACCGAAGGATCGATGCTCCGCGCCGCGCGATGCGGTCGCGCCCGCGTTCATTGAGGTAGATTTCTGAGTTGCCGTCATTGTCGATGTCCATAAAAGTAGGATAATCGACCAATGCACAGTCATCCGTAATTTCGTCGAGAGCGCCCCGCTTGAAATCGAGATAGAACAGGCATAGTCCCGAGGACCCGCCGCAACGAGTTGAAAATATAGCCTTGCGTACCGGCAATTCGCTTAAAAACCATGCACCCGGAAAATAACCTTGCGTTGGAGCATGGAGTTTCATCGATACGTTGAATGACCTGCCTGACCTCCTGAGCACCAACAACGTAACTTCGTCACACAAATCGTCTTTTCCGCGGGGCTGCTCCTCGTCGTACCAATCGCTCCACGCTGGACAATCGGCGTCGGAACCGTCTGGCCAGTAATCGATGAAGGCTTCGAGGGTACCATCGCCTGCAAGATCAAAAATTCCATAGAAAGTAGCGCGGTAGTAGGTACTTCGGTCGGGAGAAGTTGTCTGATAGGGCTTGAATTTCGCCACGATGTCATCGGGAATTTTACCGAGCGGCTCGCATCGCCCAGTAGACTTATGATCCGTGATGCATATCGTGCCATCGCGGAGTAACACTCCCCGCATCGACCCCACGCCGCTGGCACGTGCCACGATATCGCCGGGTTTGATGGCTCGAATGTCCGCAGCCGCGGAACGCATGGGAAATTGCCCCATGAACGCGACTGTGGCAAGCAATTGTACCGTCAGCGATTTTGCCAGGTTCATAAAATTCCAGTTCACTATCCCGTGCGTAATGATTGCGAGCAGGCGGCCACCGCGCTTCGTCCGATGCCATGATAACACCGGTTGGACCGCCAATCCCGTCACGCTAGACTCGGCTGAGGCCGCAGCCGCCATCATCATGGACGAGCGATACGATCCGAAGAAAATCGAATCTGCGTGGCAGGCCGAGTGGGAGCGCACGCAGCTTTATCTGACGTGCGAGGATCCCGGCCGCCCGAAATATTACGTCCTTGAGATGTTCCCCTACCCCTCCGGCGCGGGCCTGAGCGTCGGCCATCTGCACAACTACGTCCCCTGCGACGTAATCGGCCGATACAAGCGGATGACCGGGCATAACGTTCTGCACGCGATGGGATGGGATGCGTTCGGACTCCCTGCCGAGAACGAAGCGATTCTGAAGGGATCGCATCCCACCGAGACGGTCCCCCGCTACGCCGCCAACTTCAAACGCCAGTTGACGATCTCTGGATGCGCCTACGACTGGACGCGCGAGATCAATTCGTCATCGCCGGACTACTACAAGTGGACGCAATGGTTCTTCCTGCTGCTGCACAAGCGCGGGCTAGCCTATCGCGCGACGGGCACACAATGGTGGTGCGACAAATGCCGGACGATCCTGGCCAATGAGCAGGTAGTTAACGGATGCTGTTGGCGGCATACAGACACGCCGGTAGGAAAGAAAGACCTCGAGCAGTGGTACATCAAGATCACCGATTACGCCGATCGCCTGCTCGGCGACCTTGATGCAATCGACTGGCCCGAACCGATCAAGCTGATGCAGCGCAACTGGATCGGCCGCAGCGAAGGCGCGGAACTCGCCTTCCCAGTGGCCGGCCGGCCGGGCAAGGAGGTTCGCTTCTTCACGACGCGCCCAGACACGGTGTTCGGCGTATCGTTTATGGTGCTCGCGCCCGAGCATCCGCTCCTCAACGAAATCATCACGCCTGAGCAACGCGCGAAGATAGAGGCATACGCCGCCGAGGCGCGCCGCCAGAGCGAAATCGAGCGGATGTCCACGGTGAAGGAAAAGACCGGCGTTTTCACCGGCGCCTTCGCTCGCAACGTGTTCACAAACAAGGACATCCCGATCTGGATCGCCGACTACGTCCTGATGGGCTACGGCACCGGCGCGATAATGGCCGCACCCGGCGAAGACGAGCGCGACTTCGAATTCGCCACCAAGTATGGCCTTGAGATTCCGCGCGTGACGGCATCGTCAGAGGCCGCCGCACCGCCCTCCGATCGTGCATTTACGGAACACGGCGTCGCGATTAATTCCGGTTTTCTAAACGGGATGCCGACCCAGAAGGCAATTGCCACCGTATGCAAGTACGCCATAGACAATGGCATTGGGCGCGCCACCGTCAGCTATCGGATGCGCGACTGGCTGATCTCGCGGCAGCGCTATTGGGGATGCCCAATCCCGATGGTGTATTGCAAAGGCGCGTGCGGCATCGTTCCCGTTCCGGAAAACCAACTTCCGGTCCTGCTGCCGCCGATGAAGGAATATCAGCCGTCGGGCACCGGCCGCTCACCGCTTGCCAACGTCCCGGAATTCGTCAATACCACCTGCCCGAAATGCGGCGGGCCGGCCACGCGCGAGACCGACACACTGGACGGTTTCGCATGTTCGTCGTGGTATTTCTTGCGTTTCGCATCGCCGCGCGAGGATCGCGCCGCGTTTGATCGCAAGGCCGTCGATTACTGGCTGCCGGTCGATTTGTACGTTGGCGGCGCGGAGCACGCGGTCATGCATCTGCTATACGCACGGATGTGGACCAAGGTGATGTTTGACGCGGGACTCATCAATTTCAAGGAACCGTTTCCCGTGCTGCGCAACCAGGGCGTCGTGTGGGCGCCCGACGGCCAGCGGATGTCGAAGAGCAAGGGCAACGTCGTGACACCCGACGCGATGATCGACAAGTATGGGGCGGATTCGCTGCGGCTGTGGGAACTGTTCATGTCCCCCTATGACGAAGCGACTAACTGGAACGAAAGCGGCGTCGCCGGGACGCAGCGGTTCATCATGCGCGTATGGACGATGGTCCGGCGTTACGCAGAGGCCGGTGCGCCCGCAGGAACTCCCAGCAATGAAACGCTCAAGCGTGCGCATAAGACGATCGCGACCGTGACCGATCACATCGAACGGCTGCGCTTCAACACTGCGCTCGCGACCCTGATGGATCATCTCAACTATCTCGCAAAACTAAAACCCGGTGAACTGGATCGATTCTCCACAGAGACGTTCGTCGTCATGCTCGCGCCGATGGCACCCTATGTCGGCGAAGAGCTGTGGCACGCGATGGGCCATGACAAGTCCGTGCATCTGGAATCGTGGCCCAAGTTCGATCCGGCCTTGGTGCGCGACGAAACCGTCACCATCGTGATTCAGATTAGCGGCAAGGTGCGCGATCGGATCGAGATGCCGGTCGGATCGCCGGAGGACGAGGTTCGCGAGCGTGCGATGGCAAGCGAAGCCGTGCAGCGCCATCTCGCGGGCAAGACGCCGAAGAAATTTATCTATGTTCAGGACAAAATGCTAAGCATCGTGATTTGAAAGGAGCAACATCGATGGCTGACCCAATCCTCAAAATCGAACGTCATCAGAATTACGCAACCCTTACGCTCAACCGTCCCGACAAGCGCAATGCGCTCAATGTCGGCCTGCTTGCCGCAATCAACGATGGCCTGGCGCAATTTGAAAACGACAAGGAGATTCGCGCGCTGGTGCTTCGCGGCGAGGGTTCGGGCTTCTGCTCGGGAATCGACCTGGCCGAATTGCACGAGACCGAAGGCGGCCACAATCCGAACTCGATTGAAGCGGTATTCGGCCGCCTCGAACGCTTCCCCGTTCCCACTATCGCGGCAGTGCACGGCCCTGCGCTCGCAGGCGGATTGGAACTCGCGCTTCATTGCGACCTCCGCGTCGCCGCGGATAACGCGAAGCTTGGGATGACCGTCGCGCGAGTCGGCCTGATCGTGCCGTACGATTTCATCCGCAAGCTGATCGAGATTTGCGGCGCGGCCAACACCGCGATGATTCTATACACCGCCGATCTCTTCGACGCGCGCAAAGGACTGGAACTGGGTCTCGTCCACGAAGTCGTTGCGGATGCGAAGCTTGCCGATGCCACCGCCGCCCTCGCGGAAAAGGTATCGGCCGCGGCTCCTCTACCGCTGCGCGGGATGAAGGCAACCATCCGCCGATGCATGAGCGAGAGCTACAACGCCTATCACGACGATCTGCTCAAGCTCGCCCGCGATGTCCGCAGCAGCAGAGATGCCAAAGAAGGCGTCCGCGCCTTCGTCGAGAAGCGCAAGCCGGTCTGGCGCGCGGAGTAACCTCCTCACAATGTAGCCGATCACCTAACTTGAGACAGATCGATCACTTAAAATGAGACAGCCGCCGCTGCGGCGATTATTGCTGCCGAGCGCATTAGGACCGCTAATTTACGATGAGGGTGGTTCGCTTCGCACTTGCGACGAGATCACGTCGAAAGAGCATGATGCGGCTTTGCCAAGCCGGGCGGCAATCCTAGCACGCGTGCGCGCCGGATCGCGCGTCAGTATGAGGCAACAGTCGGCAAATGAGATTGGCGCGGAGCACCCGTCATCGAACAACCAGGCTTCCGCCGCGCGGGCTAACCGCCCGCGCGGGGTGAACGGCCAGCGATCGCGGCCGTTGCGCCAATCTTCGATCGCCGAGCTGATAAGGCGCGCCGCGATTCGGCGGGCGCTATCGAATGAAAGGTCTCCATTGTCTTCGCCGCCCGATTCGCTATGCACGATTCATCACTGACGATAACGCTCTCACGCGCTGAATTGTGAAAATTTGAGGGCGCGGCGGCATCGATG
>Ga0335069_10002218_pt1 | contig 30176 bp, 28 predicted proteins | sample Lox_Sample_11_FD_206714 | JGI IMG/M metagenome (GOLD analysis project Ga0335069, IMG submission 206714) | Soil microbial communities from Loxahatchee National Wildlife Refuge, Florida, United States - Lox_Sample_1.1 | ecosystem: Environmental > Terrestrial > Soil > Wetlands | place: USA...
CGCCAGGTCGTCGAGCGTGGGGAACCAGGCGAAGTCGCCGCCCGCGCTGAACATGCGGCCGCGGCCGGTCAGCAGCACCGCGCGCGCCTCGTCCTCGCGCTTCAGCTCGCGGAAGAGGCGCGCGAGCTCACCGTGGAGCAGCGCGTCGACCGTGTTGCGCGAGCTGGTCGGGTGCTCGATCGCGATCTCGAGCACGTCGCCGTGGCGCGCGATGCGGAGCGCCTGGTAGTCGGCAGGCGCGGGCCCCTCGCTCACGCGAGCCGCTCCTTCAGCGCGGCCACCGCGTCGACCGCGTACTCCGACGACGGCCCCACCGCCATCACGTTGAAGCTCGTGCAGCCGGCATCGATGTACGGCGCCATGAACTCCGCGATCTCGGCCGCGCCGCCGGACGGGCTGTACTTCTCGAAGCGCTCGAAGGGGATGCGGTACATCGACTGCATGCGCGCGGCGAGGCGCTCGCGCGCCTTCGCGCGATCGTCGTCCACGCCGACCCAGATCTGCAAGCCGTGTTGCCAGCGGACGTCGCGCCGGCCGGCCGCCTCCGCCTCGGCGCGGATCTGCGCGAGCACCTGCGCGTAGCGCGCGGGGCTGCACCAGACGCCGAGCCAGCCGTCGCCGTGGCGCGCGGCGCGGCGGATCGCCGCGTCCGAGCGGCCGCCGACGACGATCGGCACCGGCGGATCCGGCGCCGGCCGGATGCGCGCGTCCTCGAACTCGAAGAACTCGCAGCGGTGCGTGAAGGGCTCGCCGGTGAGCAGCCCGCGCAGCGCGACGAGCGACTCGTCCGTGCGTCGCCCGCGCGTCGACGGATCGACGCCGCAGATCTCGATCTCGTGCCGGTCCTCGCCGCCGACGCCGACGCCGAGCACGAGGCGTCCCGGCGCCGACTCACAGAGCGTCGCGAGCTGGCGCGCGACGAGCACCGGGTGGCGCAGCGCCAGCAGGTACACGCCGATCTGCACGGTGAGCCGCTCGTCCACCGCGAGCACGCTGGCCGCCTGCACGATGCCGTCGATGCCGAAGCCGGTGTGGAAACTCACGTGGTCGGCGACGAAGACGTGGTCGAGACCGCCGTCCGCGACGCGCGCGAGCAGCTCGCGCCGGCTCGCGAGCGGACCCGTCAGCATCTTCTCGCTCGCGAGCGTCCCGACCGCGACCGCGCGCGCCATCGTCAGCTCGCGCCGTCGCGGCGCGCGCGCGAGGAGAAGCCGCGCGCCGTGAGGAACACCGCGACCACGAGGAGCGCGCCGCCAACCGGCACGAGCAGCACGCCGAGGCCCGGATCGCCCGCGTACACGACCACGCCGCCGAGCAGGAAGCCGCCCGGCAGCAGGATCGTCGCGCCGACCAGCGCCGCGGACGCGAGCCCGGCCCAGCTCTCGCGGCCGTCCCCGAAGAGCTTCAGGCTCATCGCGAAGGCGAGGTTCACGAGGCCGAGCAAGGTTCCGTGCGTATGCGCGAGCGTCCAGACATGTCGGCGTGTCGCGTTCGCGAGATCCATGTAGAAGCCGATCTTGAAGCCCTGGAGCGCCTCGAGCACGAGCCCGAGCGTGAGGAAGACGAGCAAGGTCCACCAGCCGAGCCGCAGATGCCTGCGCACGAGATCGGACGGCACGCTATTCGCCCCGGAACACGCGGCGGTCGTCGCGCGCGCGAAGCAGCTTCTCGAAGCGGTCGCGGTCGAGCGCGCCCTGCGCGTCCTGGAGGAGCTCCGCGCGAGCGGGCGCGGGCCGCGGCTCCGCCTGCCACTGCGCGAGGACGGCGTCCCGCGCGGCGCGGCGCGACGGCTCCGCCGCGAGGTAGTCGAGGTCGTGCGCGGCGTATCCAGGGATCGCGCGCAGCGAGTCCGCCGCCCCGTGGCGGACCGCGTCGTACGGATCGAGGAGCAGCTGCGAGAGCACGGGCAGCATCCAGTCCGTGCCCGACGTGCCGCGCACCTCCTCGCGACCCATGTTCCACGCCGCGATCGCGCGCTCGGCGGCGTCGCCGCGAAGCGCCTGAAGGAGTCCGTCCGCGACCTCGCGCTGCGCGGGATCCGCGATCGCGGGGCTCTTCGTGCCGTACCAGTCGGAGAGGTGTTCCGCGGTCCACGCCAGGGTCCGGTCCATGTGACACAGATTGCAGGCGTTCATGCGTCCGGTCGAGAGCTCGGAGGCGACGCTCGGCGAGCTGATCTGATGGCTGCGCGACGCCTTCAGGAGACCCCAGGCCGTCATCGGCATGTGGCACTCCTGGCAGCGGCTGCCGGACGAGTCCGCCGCGTGGTGCGTGTGCTGCGAGACGTCGTCGCCGAGCGCGGCGTGGCAGTGGAGGCAAGCCTCGTCGCCGCGCATGCCGGCCGCGAGCTGATCGTCGGCCCACTCTTGCGGAGGTCGCGGATCGTTCGCGCGCTGGTGCAGCGCGTGGCAGGAGAGGCACGAGAACTCGCCGCCGCGGTAGCAGGGCGACGCCTTCACCGCGTTGTACTCGCGCCCCACCACGTTGACCATCCCGTCCGGCCAGAAGCGGTCCTCCATCCAATGCGGCTCCTTCGCGAGGTTGCGCTGGAGGATCGGCGACGGCTCGTCGCCCGCGTGCACGATGTTCCAGAACTTCTCGATCTCGCCGCCCGGCCGGAAGGACGGGCCGTGCTCCGAGAAGTCGAGCGCGGTCTGCATGTCCTTGAAGACGTGCACGCTGTGGCAAAGGCCACAGACGTCGTTGGCGCGCGCGGCCGAGAGCCGCCGGGGGTTCACGATCGTGTCGTCGCGCTGGCCCGTCAGATGGAGCCAGTAGCGGCGCAAGGGATTGCGATTCTTTGCCACGTGCTCCGCGCCCGGACCGTGGCACGACTCGCAGGCGATCCCGAACTCGGCGACCTTCGTGTCCATCTTCGTGAAGTCGCCGAAGCCGGGGCGCGGGTCAGTCGTGTGGCAGCGCAGGCACGTGGAGTTCCAGATCGCCTGCGCGCCGAACTCCACCGGGATCTCCTGCGCCAGGAAGACGGAGTGGAACGGCGCGAAGCGCTGCTCCGCGATGCGGTAGAAGAAGGGCAGCCGACCGAGCTGGCGACCGCGTCCGAACTCGTACCAGTAGATCTGCTGGTGGTGCGAGCCCGTCACCATCACGATGCGGCGCTCGTCGCGCGGCTCCGGCACGTCGGCCTCGCGCCAGCCCGGGTCGTCGCTCTGCGCGATCAGCTCGTCGCCGCGGCGGAAGAGCTTGTAGCTGTGGCCGACCTCGACCACGCGGCCGTCGAACGGCGCGCGGACGCTCTCCGGTGTCGCGAGCTGGGTCATGCGGCTGTGGTACGAGTTGCGCCACGACGCGTGCTGATCGGGGTGGCAGGCCTGGCACGCCTTCGACGAGACGTAGCCGTCGCCGCGCACCTCGATCGGGCGCGACTCGGGCGGCTCGGCCGCTCGCAGCTCGCTCCGTTGATAGGCGGCCGCGAGTCCCGCGCACGCGGCGACCGCGACGGCGCCGCCGGCCAGCGCGGAGCGCCGCGCCGCGCGGGGTCCGCGCGTCCAGAGCCAGCGCGCGAGCGGCAGGCACGCGGCAAGGAGCAGGGCGGCGAAGACCAGCAGCTCGGCGGCAGGCATCGAACTCCCGGCGGCAGCGCGGCGGCGCGCGGCTCGCGTGACCCTAAGTCACTTCGCGCGCGTCGCGGCGTCCGGCGGCGCGGTTACCTTATGCGACCTCGAGTCGGCGCGACAACCGCCCCGCGTCCACCACTTCAGGTACCGCCGCGCGCGCGCCAGCAAGGAGACGCCATGGATCTCGCGTTCACGCCGGAGCAGCAGAGCTTCCGCGAGGAGGTCCGCAAGTGGATCCCGCGCGCGATGCCCGCCGACATGCGCCGCAAGGCCGAGGCCGGCGCGAGCTTCCACCAGGACGAGACGATGCAGTGGCATCGCATCCTCTACGAGAAGGGCTGGATCGCGCCGCACTGGCCGAAGGAGGTCGGCGGCACCGGCTGGGACGTCGCGCGCCGCTTCATCTTCCAGGAGGAGATCGTGCGCGCGAACGCGCCCGAGCTCTCGCCCTTCGGCCTCTCGATGGTGGGTCCGCTGCTGATCCAGTTCGGCAACGCCGAGCAGAAGGCGCGCTTCCTGCCGAAGATCCTCTCGGGTGACGAGGTCTGGTGTCAGGGCTACTCGGAGCCGAACGCGGGCTCGGACCTCGCGAGCCTGCAGCTGCGCGCCGTGAAGGACGGCGACGACTACGTGCTGAACGGCCAGAAGACCTGGACCACCTACGCGCAGTACGCCGACTGGATCTTCGTGCTCGCGCGCACCGGCACGGACGGCAAGAAGCAGGAGGGCATCTCGTTCCTGCTAGCCGACATCAAGAACACGCCGGGCATCACGGTGAAGCCCTTCCTCACGACCGGCGGCACCGACGCCTTCTCCGAGACCTGGTTCAAGGACGCGCGCGTGCCGCAGCGCAATCGCGTCGGCCCCGAGAACGGCGGCTGGGCCATGGCGAAGGCGCTGCTCGGCCACGAGCGCACCCTGATCGGTGGCATCGCGGAGAGCGGCAAGTGGGTGCAGCGCGTGAAGCGCATCGCGCGCGAGACGCCGGTCGGGACGGGGACGTTATTCGACGACCCCGCCTTCCGACGCCGCATCGCGAAGCTCGAGATGCGCTACCGCGCGGTCGCGATGGCGAACTTGCGGACCCTCGCCGCCGCGCAGGTCGGCCGCGCGCCCGGCGCCGAGAGCTCGATCCTGAAGATCGTCGGCACGGAGCTCTACCAGGAGGCCACCGAGCTCGCGATGGACGCGATGGGCCACGACGCGATCGGCTGGTTCGACGCGCCGGAGTCCGCGCTGCCCGAGCACGAGCGCTGGGTGGCGAGCCAGTTCAACTACCTGCGCGCCGCCACGATCTACGGCGGCTCGAACGAGATCCAGAAGAACATCATCGCCAAGCAGATCCTGCGCCTGCCGGGCGCGTGATTTCGTCAGAGAGACGCCATGAACTTCGACCTCACGGAAGAGCAGCAGATCCTCGTCGACTCCGTCGCGCGCTTCGTGCAGAACGACTCGGGCACGGAGCGCTTCCGCAAGCTGCGCGAGTCCGCGCGCGGCTGGGAGCCGGCGATGTGGGAGCGCATGGGCGAGTACGGCTGGCTCGGCGTGGCGTTTCCCGAGGAGCAGGGCGGCGTCGGCGGGCGCTTCGTGGACCTCGCGCTGATCCTCGAGCAGCTCGGGCGCGGGCTCGTGCCGGAGCCGATCCTCGCGTCGGTGGTGCTGGCCGGCGGACTCGTCTCGCGACTCGGCACCGCCGCTCAGGTCGAGCGCTTCCTCGGTCCGATGATCGAGGGCCGCACCAGCCTCGCGCTCGCCTACGCCGAGCGGCAGAGCCGCTACTGCCTGCACGACGTCCAGACCTCGGCCGCGCGCGTGCCGGGCGGCTACACGCTGAGCGGTCAGAAGGTGTGGGTGCTGAACGGCCACGCGGCCGACCAGATCGTCGTGGTCGCGCGCACGTCGGGCTCGCAGCGCGACCGCGCCGGTCTCTCGCTCTTCGTCGTCGACGCCGGCGCGCGCGCTCTCTCGCGCACGCCGATCGGCGGCATGGACGGCCAGCGCAGCGCGCTGCTCGAGCTCGACGGGGTCGAGGTCGCGGAGGACGCGCGCCTCGGCGCCGAGGGCGAAGCGATCGCGCACCTCGAGTGGGCGATCGACCGCGGCGCGGCCGCCGCCTGCGCCGAAGGTCAGGGCGCGATCCAGGAGCTCTTCGATCGCACCGTCTCGTATCTGAAGCAGCGGCAGCAGTTCGGCGTGCCGATCGGGAGCTTCCAGGCGCTCCAGCACCGCGCGGCGGACATGTTCGCGGAGCTCGAGCTCTGCCGGAGCACGATGATCCTGGCCGCGATCCAGGCCGACAGCGACGACGCCGAAGAGCGTCAGGCCGAGATCTCCGCCGCGAAGCTCCAGCTCTCGCACGGCGGCTGGTTCGTGCAGGAGAATGCGATCCAGCTGCTCGGCGGGATCGGCGTCACCGACGAGCAGGACGAGGGCCTCTACTTCAAGCGGCTCCGCGTGCTCCAGGGACTCTTCGGCGACGCGGATCACCACGTCGACCGCTTCCAGCGCCTGGGGCGCTTCTCGGCGGACCGCTAGGCAAGGAGGCCGACAACAGTCGGCCGACGCGCAGCGAGGCGAAGCCGAGCGAAGGCCGGTAGCCCGAGCGCGAGCGATCAGCGAGCGCGAAGGCCCGGCTCAATGTTGACCGGAGTCGTCCCGCGGAGGGACCGGCGTCGGCTTCGCGGCCTTCGCCTTCGCGGCATCTTCGTCGGCCATCTTCTTCCGCTTCGCGGCGATGGCGGCGTCGTCGGGCTGCGACTGCGAGTTCGCGTTCGGGTCGCCGGCGGGCGTCCCGGCGGTCTGGCTCTGGTCCGGATGCTCGTGACCCTCGTGCGCGATCGACGCGGTGGGAAGTCCCACGAGCGACAGCGCGAGCGCGGCAGACAGACAGCGGGTACGGAGACTCACGATTCCTCCTCGCAGAGCGTTAGTGGAGTTCCATCTCGCGACGCACGGCGAACACCTCGACCCTTCCGTGCGGGCCGATCCAGCCCGACGCCACCCAGCTCGTGAGGCCCACGATGATGCCGGCGAAGACGGCCGACCAGAACCCGTCGATGCGCATCCCGTCGAGCATCGCGGCGACGAGGCCGAGCATCGCCGCGTTCACCACCAGCAGGAAGGCGCCCAGCGTCAGCAAGGTGAGTGGAAACGTCAGGATCACGAGCAGCGGCCGCACGACCGCGTTGACGACGCCGAGCAGCAGCGCGGCCACCAGCAAGGTGCCTCCGCTGTCGAAGTGCAAGCCCGAGACCAGCTTCGAGGCGATCCACAGGCCGAGCGCAGAGATCGCGGTCCGGATCAGGAAGCCCCGCACGTTCAGACCTCCTTCGCCTCGCCGGAAGGGAGCGGTGTGCAGATGCAGAGCTTGTTTCCGTCCGGGTCGCGCACGAGCATCTCGCGGTTGCCCCACGGCCGGTCGACCGGCGCGTGCTCGGCGAGGATGCCGCGTGTCAGCAGCTCGCGCTGCCAGGCGTCGACGTCGTGCACGTAGAGATGGACGAGCGCGCCGGGGGGACAGTCGCCCTCGCGCTCCGAGAGGTAGAGGCGCATGCCGGGCCGCGAGAGCTGGAGGAAGGCGCCGGGCTCGTTCTTCCACTCCCAGTCGACGCGGAAGCCCATGCCGTCGACGTAGAAGCGCCGGCTCCGCTCGCGGTCGGCGATGCGCAACGTCGGGACGACGGCCTGCACGGCCTGCACACGACTCCTCCTCGCCTGCGAAGATTCGCGAGCGCCCCGCAAGGGCGCCACCACCGGTCATGATTCCTGTAGGCTGAACCGATGGACACCAAAGCCGAAGTCCTGCTCGACGGCCTCGCCTTCCCCGAAGGCCCGCGCTGGCATGACGACCGCCTCTTCTTCTCCGACATGCACGACCTGCGCGTGCGGACGGTCGACCTGCGCGGGCGGAGCGAAGTGGTGGTGGAGGTGCCGCGCGCGCCCTCCGGCCTCGGCTGGCTGCCGGACGGCCGCCTGCTCGTCGTCTCGATGGAGGACCGCCGCGTGCTGCGGCTCGAGCCGCAGGGACTCGTGCTGCACGCCGATCTCTCGCGGCTCGCGAGCTACCACTGCAACGACATGGTCACCGACGCGCGCGGGCGCTCGTACGTCGGCAACTTCGGCTTCGACCTCCACGCGCAGGCGCCGCAGAAGGACGCCGAGATCGTGCTCGTCGAGGCGGACGGACGCGCGCGCGTCGTCGCGAAGGAGATGCGCTTCCCGAACGGCACGGTGATCACGCCGGACGGACGCACCTTGATCGTCGGCGAGTCCGCGGCCGCGCGGCTGACCGCCTTCGACATCGGGGCAGACGGCTCGCTCGGAAACCGGCGCGTGTGGGCACAGCTCGAGCGCGCGGTGCCGGACGGCATCTGCCTCGACGCGGAGGGCTGCGTGTGGGTCGCCTCGCCGCTCGGCCAGGAGATGCTGCGCGTCGAGCGCGGAGGACGCGTGACGCACCGCGTGCAGGTCTCGCGCCGCGCGATCGCGTGCATGCTCGGCGGTCCGGGCCGCGCGACGCTTTTCTGTGCCACCTCGGAATCCTTCGAGCCCGCGGCTTGCCGCGCCGCGCGCCGCGGCGCGATCGAGGTCGCGCGGGTGGACGTCGGCGGCGCCGGATTCCCCTAGCATTTCTCAGCCGAGCCGCGCGACGACCCACGCGAGCGCGTCGTGCTTCGAGAGCCGCCGCCTGCGCCAGCGGTCGGCCATGCGGCGCGCGCGCCGGCGGATCCCCGTACCGGCGCCGCGCGACGCAATCTCGCGCAGCAGCACCGGATCGCCGTGTCCGGCCAGGAAGGCCGCCCCGAGTCGCTCGCGATCGGCGCGCCGCACGCCGCGCAGCAGCGAGCGCACGAGCCCCGACAGCTCGTCGGCCAGCGCCTCGGTGAGGTCGCTGTCGCGCGCGTGCGCGCCCTCGAAGTCGACGTGCACCTGGCGACCCGCGTGGAGCAGCACGTGCTGGAGGCTCGCGTGCTTCATCACGAGGCCGAGCTCGCCCGTCTCGAGCGCGAGGCGCTGGCGCGCGGCGAGCGTCGCCGCGAAGCGCGCGAGCTCGCGCTCGCGCATGTCGAGGGGCTGCGCGCGGTCGCCGGCGAAGGCGCGCAGGGTCGGGCCGGGGCAATACTCGAGCCAGGTCGCGCTGCGCGGATCGAAGCCCGGCGGGAGCGGCAGATCGAGCCGCGCGGGCACGTCGAAGCCCTCCCGGCGCCAGAGCGCCAGCAGCTCGCGCTCGATCGCGCAGCGACTCCGCGCGGTGACGCCCCGCTTCCGCTCGAAGAGCCAGTAGCCGAGCGCCTTGACCCACTCGCGCGGCGCCGACGCGCGCCGCCGATAGTGCTTCAGCAGCGCGGGTCGCCCCTCGATCTCGTAGAGCAGCAGGCGGTTGCCGCCGCCGTCGCGGTTCACGTCCTGGAGCAGCCGCAGCGGGGCGAAGGGCGTCGGCTCGCTCATGCGCCGTCGAGCAGCGCGCGCAGCCTCCGCGCCACGGCGTACTTCGAGCCCGGACGCCGCGCGCGCGCGCGCAACGTTCGGTCGAGCGCGCGGCGCGGGCCGTCCAGGAAGTAGGCGCAGGCCGCGCGCAGCCGGTCGGTCTTCGGATAGCCGGCGACCGTCTCCTCGAAGAGGCGCTCGCGCAGCTCGCGCACGCTCTTCGCGAGGAACCAGAGGTACTGCACGATCTCGTGCGAGACCTGATCGCCGACGCGCGCGCGGCTGCGCCCGACGATCTCGAAGTCGAACCAGAGGAAGCCGTCGCCCTGCACGATCACGTGCTTGCCGTCGCCGTTCTCGTGCACGAGGCGCGGCTCGCCGAGCGCTTCGGCGAGCTCGTGACGCCGCGCCCACTCGGCGAGGAAGCGGCGGTAGACGGCGAGGCGCGCCTCGGGCTCGCGCTTCGCGTCGCGCAGCACCTCGACGAGCTTCGGACCGGCGCGGTATTCGAAGAGCGTGTAGCAGCCGGACGGACAGCCCGGCGCCTCGACCGCGACGTCCTCGAAGGTCTCGTAGACGCGGAAGCCGTGGCGGCGCCAGAGCGCGAGGCACTCGAGCTCGATCCGCCTTCGCGTGCGCGGCTGATAGGAGGTCTGCCCGGCGAAGACCACGTTCTCGAAGCTCTTGCGCCAGGTCTCGAGCCGGCCGCGGCTGCCGGCGTAGACCTTCAGCACGGCGTCGCCGCCGCGAAACGGAACCTTGTAGAGGTAGTTTCCGTTGCGGAGCAGCAGGTAGGGCGAGAGATCATCGAAGCGCAACGTTTCCGGCATTCGTTTGAGCCAGCCTAGCAAGGAGGCCGACGACAGTCGGCCGACGCGCAGCGAGGCGCAGCCGAGCGAAGGCCGGCTGCCCGAGCGCGAGCGATCAGCGAGCGCGAAGGCCCGGCCAAGGAGTGGTCGGCGCTACGCGGCCTCGAGCCTGACGAGGAGCGCCGGCAGCTCCGCGAGATCGGCGAGCGTGTGGTCGGGCAGCGCGCCCTCGTGCTCGCGCAGCGTCTGCTCCGGATCCGACACGCGGCGCGTGATCCACGCGGTGCGGAGCCCCGCGGCGCGCGCGCCGGCGACGTCGGCGCGCAGGCTGTCTCCCACGTGGAGCGCGTCGCTCGGCGCGACGCCGAGCTGCGACACCACCGCGTCGAAGATCTCGCGCCGCGGCTTGCGCAGGCCGAAGGCATCCGAGACGAGCACAGCGTCGAAGGCCGGCCACAGGCCCGCCTGCTCGAGCACGCGCCGCGCCGTCTCGGAGTGGCTGAAGTTCGAGCAGAGGCCGATTCGGACGCGGCCGCGGAGCTCGCCGAGCACGTCTTCGTGGTGCGGCAGCGGACGCACCGTCGCCGCGAGCGCGCCCATGTGGATGTCGGTCAAGGTGCGCGCGAGGCCCGGCGACTCGATGCGAAGGCGCTCGAGCAGGTCCAGGAAGCGCACCTCCGTCGGCACTTCGCGGTCCTTCGCGAAGTGGCTCTCCTGGAAGGCCTGCGCGCCCGCGAGGAAGGCGTCGACGAGCGCGTCGAGCGTCACGTCGGCGTGACGCGAGACCTCCTCGTGGAGCGCCAGCACCGAGAGCGGCAGGCGCTTGCCGCGGTGCTCCTGCACCTTCACGTCCTCGAAGCGCAGGTCGACCAGCGTGTCGAAGAGATCGAAGACGACGGCGCGGATCGGCATCCGCGGACCCTACCGATCCGCGGTCTCGGCCGCGAGGCTCGCGTAGGCGGTGCGCACGAACATCTCGGGCTTGATGAAGCCGTTGCCGTAGGCCGCGTCGAACTCCGCCAGCGGCCGCGACGCCACCACTTCCTCGACGTCCTGCTTCTCCGCGATCGCCTTCGCGATGCGCTCGCGCGCCGCCACCAGCATGTCGCGGTAGCGCATCAGCTCGTCGCGACCGCCGAGCGGTCCGTGGCCCGGGATGATGCGCGTCTTCGCGTCGACGAGCGCGAGCGCCGCGTCGCAGCCGCCGATCGTGCCCGAGAGCGAGCCGCCGCTCTCGAGGTCGAGGAACGGATAGCCGCTGGTCACGAAAACGTCGCCCATGTGGAGCGCGTTGGCCTTGCGGAAGTGCACGATGGTGTCGCCGTCGGTGTGCGCATGCGGGACGTGCAGCAGGTAGATCTCGTCGCCGTTCCAGTGGAAGGTGAGGTCGTCGGCATAGGTGACGATCGGCAGCGCGGCGGCGGGTGCGGGCGGCACCTGGCGCTGGAAGGCCTTCATGTACTGGCCGGTGGCCAGGCGCTTGCGCACCTCCTCCTGCGCGACCAGCAGCGCGCCGCCCTGGCCGAAGAGCTCGTTGCCGCCGGTGTGGTCGGGGTGCCAGTGCGTGTTCAGCACGAAGCGGACCGGGCGCGGGTCGAGCGCCGCGACGGCCGCCGCGATCTTCGGGTGGAGCGGCGCAAACTCGTCGTCGATCACGAGAACGCCGTCGGCGCCGGTCGACACGCCGATGTTGCCGCCCTGCCCGACCAGCATCGCGATTCCGGGCGCGACCGGCACGGTCTCGATCTTCACCGCGTCGAAGTCGGGCTGCGGCTGCGCGCGCGCGGCCGACGCTGCCGCGACGAGCGCGCACAGCACGCCTCGCGCGGCGCCGCGAGGCGCGCGGAGCGCCACGACTAACGTCCCGCCAGCGGCGCGACTACGGCCTCGGCGAAGCGCTCGAGCGCCGCCTCGTCGCGGCCCTGGATCACGATGTAGGAGATGCCGGTCTGCTCGCGGCGCTTGTGCAGCCGCTCGCGGATCTCGGACGCGCTGCCGGTCAGGAAGAGCGGCGCATCGGCCACCTGCTCGACCGTCATGCCGCTGCCCTTCGCGAGCGCCTCGCGCAGCGAGCGCGGGTCGTCGCTCACGGCGACGACGAACGAGAGCGACGAGAACTCGATCGCGGCGGGGTCGCGTCCGGCCTTCTGCGCCGCCTCGCGCACCCAGCCGACCTTCTCGCGCACGCGCTCGGGCGCGAGGTCGGCCGGCGTATCGGGCAGCACGCGACCAGCCACGATGGTCGGGTTGATGCCGACGATGTCCGCGTGTCGGCCCGCGAGCGAGAGCACGCGGCGCCCGCCGCCGCCGATCAGGATGCGCGGCGGCGCCATGCCGGGCGGCATCTCGGCCGCGCGCGCCATGCCGCGGATGCGGTAGTGCCTGCCGTCGAAGCTCGTGCGCTCGTTCCGCCACATCGAGCCGATCACCGCGAGCGCCTCCTCGAGGCGCTCGATCCGCACGCCCGGAGGGTCGTTCGGCATCCCCGCCTCGCGGTAGTCGGTCTCCATCCAGCCGGCGCCGATGCCGAACTCGTGGCGCCCGCCCGAGAGGACCTGGATCGTGGCGGCCGCCTTCGCGAGCACGACCGGATGGCGGTAGTCGACGTCGTAGACGAGCGAGCCGACCGCGAGCCGCTTCGTCACGGCGGCGGCGGCCGCGAGCGCCGCGACCGGCTCCCACTGCGGGGTGAAGTGATCGGGCCAGAAGACCGACGCGTAGCCCAGTGCTTCGATGCGTCGCAGGCGCTCCACCCAGTCGCTGGCAGGAAGGCTCGTGAGCTGGACGCCGAAGCGGAAGGGATGCATGGGTCCTCCGATCAGGCTTTGCAGTCTACACCTGAGGCGGCACGTCTCGGCGACGTGACCGCAGCATGACTACGATGCGCACGTCATGGCCGACGCCTTCACGCACCGCGGCGTGATCGAGGGCTTCTACGGGACGCCCTTCGCGCACGAGGACCGCCTCTGGCTGGTCGAGCAGCTCGGCGCGTGGGGAATGAACCGCTACGTCTACGCGCCGAAGGACGATCCGCTGCACCGCTCGCGCTGGCGCGAGCCCTATCCCGAGGAGTTCGCGAAGCGCTTCGCGGAGCTCGTCGGGTGCGGCGAGCGCGCGGGCGTCGAGGTCGGCTTCGCGATCTCGCCCGGCCTCTCGATCCGCTACGGCTCGCGCGGCGACCGCGCGGCGCTCGTCGCGAAGCTGCGGAGCTTCCAGGCGCAGGGCGTGCGCTTCTTCGGACTCTGCCTCGACGACGTGCCGAGCGCGCTCGCGCACGCGGAGGACCGCGCCGACTTCGCGAGCCTCGCCGCCGCGCACGTCGCGCTCGCGCACGAGCTCGCCGCGTCGCTCGGCGACGGCGCGACGCTCTGGCTGGTGCCGACCGACTACCTCGGCGTCGCGGCGACCGCCTACCTGGAAGAGCTCGGCGCGTCGCTCGACCCGCGCATCGAGGTCGGCTGGACCGGTCGCACCACCTGCTCGCCGACGATCGAGCTCGCGGAAGCGCGCGCGCGCGCCGCGACCCTGCGCCGGCGTCTGCTCGTGTGGGACAACGTACCGGTGTCGGACGGGCCCATGCGGCCGATGCTCCACCTGGGGCCCTACGTCGGGCGAGCGCCGCGGCTCGCCGAGTGCGTGAGCGGCGTGCTGCTGAACCCGATGCAGCACGCGCGCGCGTCGGCGCTGACGCTCCGCTGCGCGGCGCGCTACCTGGCCGATCCCGCCGGCACCGACGCCGAGCGGGCCTGGGGATCCGCCGCGGCGGAGGTCGGGGCCGGCGCGCCGGAGGCCTTCACGCTCTTCGCGCGCGCGCACCGCTTCTCCCCGCTCACGCCGGACGACCGCGACGCCGAGCTCGAGCCGGAACTCGCGCGGCTCCGACACGCCCTCGAGTCGGGCGCCGACGCGCGCGCGCCGCGGGAGCGGCTTCGCGCCGCGCTCGCGGCGCGCGAGGCGGTCGGCGAGGCGCTGCGCGCGGGGCTTCGCGACCGGCGCCTGCTCGAAGAGATCGCGCCGTGGCTCGAGTCGTTTGCTGCCGAGACGCGCCGCATGATGGCCGCGCTCGATCTGCTCGCCGCGCTCGGGGCCGGCGGTCCGCGCAAGGACGCCGTCTTCGCGTTCTTCCGCTTCGCCGTGCGCAGCGGCGAGCCTCCGCCCGCGAAGGTCTCGTACGGCCCGCGCCGCCTCCTCTACCCGCAGCTCGCGTCGATGCGCGACGAGACGATGGGCTTCGGCGCGGACCCGTGGCTGCTCCGCGGCCGCAACCTCGCCGACGACTTCGTCGCGCTCGCGGACGCGGAGGCGGAGAAGCACCTCGCGACCAGCGCGCTCGCTTGACACCCCGCATTCAGCGGGTTTCCTCTGCCAGTGCGCCGGCTGCGACCGCTCCTCCTGCGAGCCCTTCTCGGCGCTCCGTTGCTGGCCTCCGCGTCGGCCGCGGCCGACGAGCCGATCTTCCGAATCCAGGAGATCGCGAGCCCCGATCGCGCGATCCAGGCCGATCTCGTCGACGTCGACGGCGACGGCCGCGCCGACCTCGTCTGGACTTCTTCGCGCGGCGTTCCGCCCGAAGAGCAACGCGAGCTGCGCATCCACCTCGCGGGCCCCGATGGCATGCCGAGCCCGACCTTCTCGTGGCGATCGGCGCTGCCGCCCGGCTCCGCCGCCTACGACTTCGCAGAGCTCGACGGCCGGCCCGGCGTCGAGATGCTGTTCCTGCGCCGCGATCGCGTCACCGTCTTCTCGCTCGCCGGCGGCACGCCCGTGTTTCGCGACCTGCCGGTGCCCGGCGAGCCGACACTCGCGGCGGTCGGCGACGAGCGCGGGCTCGACCGGCTGCGCCTGGTGCACGAGGGACTCGGCCCGCGGCCGCGGCTGATCGTGCCGGGCTTCGGCATCGCGACCGTGCTCGAGCAGAATGGCGCGCTCGTCGGGAAGCTCGAGGTCGGTGGACGCGCCAACTTCTTCGTGCCGCCGCAGCCCGGGCCCGTCATCTCCGAGAGCGACATGGAGATGTACTACGACGCTCCGCGCATCGCGGTCGGCGACGTCGACGGCGACGGCCGCGCCGACCTCGTCGCCTCCGGGCGCCACGAGCTGCGCGTCTTCCGCCAGCGCGCGGACGGCAGCTTCCCCACACAGGCGGACCTGAAGCTCCCGCTGCGGCGCCTGTCGCTCGCCGACCACATCCGCACGTCGGGCGCGGTGCGGGTCGAGCCGTACGACTTCGACGGCGACGGCCGGCTCGACCTCCTCGTATCGACCGCATCCGGCAGCTTCTTCGGCGGCGACACGCACATCGGCATCCACCTGAACCGCGGCGGCACCTGGAACCTGGACGCCGAGGATCAGGGCTTCGCGAGCAAGGGCGGCTTCGCCACGCACGAGCTCGTCGACCTCGACGGCGACGGCCGCGACGAGCTCGTCGTGATCCGCGTGCCGACGGGCGTGCTCGAGATCGTGCAGCTCCTGCTCACGCGCAGTCTCGACGCGGAGGTGAAGATCTACCGACCGGGGAGCGGCACGCCCTTCGAGCCGAATCCGTGGCAACGCTGGACCGAGAGCGTGCGCTTCGACTTCGACACCATGCGCATGAAGGGCTTCGTGCCGACCGTCGACGCCGACTACAACCGCGACGGCTTCCGCGATCTGGTCGAGCCCGGCGACGGCGCCCGGCTCGAGGTGCGCCTCGGCGATCCGCGCGAGGGTTACCGCACGCGCAGCGCAGCGCAGCCTCTCGACACGCGCGGGCGCATTCGCTTCGGCGATCTCGGCGGCGACGGGTTCACCGACTTCGTGATCTACGACCCGCGGCGCCCGGGCGCGCCGATCCGCATCGGCCGCAACCTCGGTCGCTGGCCCGCCACCGCGAGCGGGCCGGCGACGACCGAGCTGCGCGCGAGGGAGAGCGCCGAGCCGACCAAGAACCCCTAAGTACGGACCGGGGTCACCGAGGGCGCGCCGCCGCGCTCGTGCACGAGCACCGACTCACGGCCGTCGAAGCGCACGCGCACCTTCCCGCGTCCGGCGGGCCCCTGCACCACGCCGACCCCGAGCGTCGGATGCTCGATCCGGTCGCCCGCGCGGTAGCTCTCCGTCACCGAATAGCGTCGCGCCGGGCGCGACGGATCGGCCGCCACGATCACGACCTCGGGCGCGGACGGCTTGGCGCGCGGCTTCGCCTTCGGCCGCACGCGCCCGGCACCGGGCTCCCAGGCGAGCGCGAAGTGCGGCACGCCGTCGATGGCGGGGCCGTCCTCGCGATAGACCCAGCCGGGATCGCCGGGCAGTTCGAGCGCCAGGAAGCGGATCCCGACGCCGGAGGCCTGCTCGAACTCGCCCGAGAGCCGCTCGAGCTCGCGGATCCAGCCGGCGCCGCGCTGCGCTTCGCGACGGCGGCACAGGCGCCAGTAGACGGGCGACGCCGCCACCACGCAGAGCGGCGGCGACTCGGCGACGCTTCGGCCGAACCTCTCAGCGATCTCGCTGCGGAGCGCGGGCAGATTGGCGTCCGCGATCGCCGTCATCGCGAGCGCCTCGAACAGCGCGCGCAGAGGCGTGTCACCGACGCCGCAGCGCGTCTCGTTCGGTCCGAGCACCCGCAGCTTCGCGACCGCCAGCCGATCCTCGGAGGTGATCGCGAGCAGATCGATGCGCCCGATGCCGCGCGTCTCCGGGGCGTCGGCGGGGCCGGTCTTGACGCGCACCGCGTAGTCGAGCGGCAGCAGCCGCAGCGAGCCGTCGGGCAGCGGGAGGCCGTCGCCTCGCGCGAGGCCGTAGCGCACCAGCGCCGCGGCCGCGTGCTCCTCGTCCTTGTGGTTGCGGCGCTCCGTCGGCGGCTTCCCGCCGTGCGGCGCCAGGTAGCGCTTGCCCGCATCGTGCAGGTGCGGCGCGCTGCGCTTCTCCTCGGCGTAGGCCTCGGCGAGCTGCGCTCCCGTCGAGCCCTCGGCCCGCGCGCGGAAGGCGGCCGCCTGTCGGACGTCCTTGTCGGCGGCCAGCGCGATCAGCGGATGGCTCAAGAATCCCTCCCCGAGGCGACCACACTAACACATCCCTGCTACCTCCGAGCCCCGGTGGCTATGCTGGCCCGATGCACGCGCGAGAGCGCGAACGACTCGCCGACGCGTTCCGCTTCGCGCTCGACGCCCACGCGGACCAACGGCGCAAGGCGAGCGACGCGCCGTACGTGAGCCACCTGCTGCAGGTGTCCGGCCTCGTGCTCGAGCACGGCGGTGACGCGGCGCTCGCGGCGGCCGGGCTGCTGCACGATGCGCTCGAGGACTGCGCGGACGTCGATCTCGCGATGCTGCGCGAGCGCTTCGGAGACGAGGTCGCGGGGGTCGTCGAGCGCTGCACCGATCTGCTACCGGGCGACCGCCCCGACGCGAAGTCGAGCTGGTCGCTGCGCAAGCAGTCGTACCTCGCGCGCCTGCGCGAGGCCGACGCGCGCACGCGTCTCGTCGCGGTCTGCGACAAGCTCCACAACCTGCGCTCGCTCGTCTCCGATCTGCGCGCCGGAGGAAGGGAGACGCTCGCGCGCTTCAACGCGAAGCCCGAGCAGATTCGCTGGTACTACGAGAGCGTGCGGACCTGGCTGTGCGACGGCCTGCCGGCGCGGCTGGTCGACGAGCTCGACGAGCTCCTCGATACGGTGCGGGAGTTCGTGCCGGAAGAATCAGAATCCTGATCAACGCGCGGGGAGCTGGAGCAACGCGAGCGGGCGCTCGCGCAGCACCGCGCCGGACGCGAGCCGCGCTGCGGCGATGCAGGCGAGCGGGGCGCCGAGCGCGCCGGCCACGAGCGGTGCGGGGTCGGGCGTCCACGCCACGCCGAGCACGCCGCGCGCGAGCGCCGCGCTGGCCACCGCGCACACCGCCGTCCCCGCGAGCGCGGCGCAAAGTCCCAGCAGGCCGTACTCGAGGTCGTGCGCGCGGCGCAAGCGGCGGAAGTCCGCGCCGAGGACCTTCAGCAGATTCGTCTCGACCCGCCGCGCGCGCGCCCGATCGCGCGCGATCGCGAACACGACCGCGAGCCCCACCGCGAGCGAGAGACCGGACGTGCCGCGCAGCGCCCACTCCAAGCGCGCGGCCAGGGTCAACAGGCGCTCGACCATGCGCGTCACGTCGACGCTCGACACGTTCGGAAAGGCGTCGGCCAGCGAGGCCTGGAGCGCCTCGCGTTGCGACTCGGGGAGCGCCGGCACCGAGGCGAGAAAGGTCTGCGGCGCCTGCTCGAGCACGCCGCTCTGGAAGAGCACGAAGAAGTTCGGCTCGAAGCTCTGCCAGCGGACCTCGCGCAGCGACACGACGCGGCCCTCGACCGGTACGCCCTGCACGTCGAAGGCGAGTGCGTCGCCGAGGCCGACGCCGAGTCGCTCCGCGAAGCCCTGCTCGAGCGAGATCTCGGCGGGGCCGTCTCCGCGCGCGCCGCCCGGCGAGAACGGCCGCCCGGCCAGCAGCCGCTCTCCCGGCGCGAGCTCGTCGCGGTAGCTCAGGTTGTAGCCGCGCGTGCGGAGCCGGCGGGCGTCGTCGCCGTCGCGGGCGAAGCGCGCGCGCGCCGCGGGGGCCTCGCCTGCGTCGCGATCGCGCACCGGCTCGCCGCGCAGCGTGGTCAGGCGCGCGCGCACGAGCGGCGACACGCGGGTGAGTCGGGCGCCGCGCGCAGCCACGTGCGCGGCCAGCGCCTCGCGCTGCTCGGGCTGGATGTCGAAGAGGAAGAGGCTCGGGAGCCCGCTCTCGTCGGGCGCCTCGAGATCGCGGGCGAGCGAGGCGCGAAGCTGCGGGGCGAGGCCCTGAAGGAGCACGCAGAGCGCGAGCGCCGCGAAGCAGGAGAGCGCGCCGGCGCCGCCGCGCGAGAGCTCTCGCAGCGCGAGGCGGAGCTCGAGCCAGCGCGGCGACGGCCACGCCGCCGCGCGCAGCGCGCCGGCCCCGATCGCCGCGAGGAGGACCAGCGAGCCGGCGAAGAGTCCCGCGAACCACGCGCCGGCTGCGACGCCCGGCGCGCGCCACAGGCAGACGACGACGAAGAGCAGCGCGGCGGGAGCCCACGCCAGCGCTGCGAGCGGACGCGCGCCCGCGAGCGCTGGTGACGGCGCCTCGGCGAAGAGCTGCGCGGGCCGCAGCGCCCGAACTCGCGCGAGCAGCGGCAGACAGGACGCGATGCCGGCCGCGGTGGCGAGACCCGTCGCCACCGCGATGGCGCTCGCGCCGACGCGCGGAGCGAAGCCCGCCGGCAGGACGTCCTGCGCGAGCCACGCGCAGAGCGGCAGCAGCAGCGCGCCGAGACCGCTCGCCAGCAGCCCGGCCGCGACCCCGAGCAGCGCGAGCTCCTGCAGGAAGATCTGCTCCGCGCGCCGCCGCGTCGCGCCGAGCGCGAGCAGGATCGCGACGTCGCCCTGGCGGCGCAGCAGGTGCGCGCGGAAGAGGTGCGCGGCGCCGACACAGGCTAGGAACACCGCCGCGAGCGAGACCAGCGAGAGCGCATCGGTCACCCGCGCCCACGCGCGCGAGAGCTCGCCAGCCGCCTCGCCGTGCGCGCGCACCTCGATCTGCAAATCGCTCCGAGCAACGCGCATCGCGTGCGCCACCGCGTCCGCGTCAGCGTCGGCGAGTCGGTAGAGGCGCCGGTACTCGACGCGGCTGCCCGTCGCGACGAGCCCCGTCGCGGGGAGCGACGCCTGCGCCACGTAGACGCGCGGCGCGAGCGAGAGGCCGCTCGCGGCGCGGCCGCTGTCGCGCGTGATCGCGCCCTGCACCGTGAAGCGCGCGCTGCCGAGCGCGATCTCGGCGCCCGGTCCGACTCCGAGCGCGCGCAGCAGCGCGGGATCGGCCCAGACCCCGTGCGACTCCCGCAGCGCACGCCGCTCGCGCGGGCCCGCCGCGCCGAGCCCTTCGAGCTCGATCTCACCGTAGAGGGGGTACGCGTCGTCGATCGCGCACAGCTCGACGAGCCTCGCGCGGCCACCCGCCGCCGCCATCGAGAAGAGCTCCACGCGCGAGGCGATCTCCGCGCCCGGACCGGCCTGCGCGTCGTAGCCCGCGATCTCATCGGCCGAGAGCGGCCTCCGCGACTCGACCACGAGGTCGCCGCCGAGCCAGGCCTGCGAGCGCGCGCGCAGCTCGGCGGAGACCGCGGACTCGAAGGCGTCGAGTGCGACGAAGCCCGCGAGGCCGAGCGCCAGGCAGGCGACGAAGGCCGCGGCGAAGCGCGGGTCGTTGCGGAGCTCGCGGAGTGCCATGCGGAGCGAGGTCATGCGGCGAGCCGACCCGCGCGCAGGGTGACGCGACGGCGGCAGCGCGCCGCGAGCTTCTCGCTGTGCGTGACGACCACCAGCGCCGTCCCGCGCCGCGAGACGAGATCGAAGAGCAGGTCGAGCGCCGCCTCGCCGGTCTGCTCGTCGAGGCTGCCGCTCGGCTCGTCGGCCAGCAGGATGCCGGGTTCGACGACGAGCGCGCGCGCGAGCGCCACGCGCTGGCACTCGCCGCCCGAGAGGCGCGCAGGCAGGTGGTCGGCGCGCGCGGAGAGGCCCACCTGCGCGAGCGCCGCCCGCGCGCGCTCCCTCGCGTCGCGGTCGCCGCGCAGCTCGAGCGGCAGGCTCACGTTCTCCTCGGCGCTGAGGCCTCCCATCAGGTGGAAGCTCTGGAACACGATGCCGATGCGGCGCGCGCGGAGATCGGCGAGCTCGCGCTCGGAGAGCAATGCGGTGTCGCGGCCGTCGATCTCGATGCGGCCGTGCGTCGGCACGTCGAGGCCGGCGAGCAGCGCGAGCAAGGTCGACTTGCCGCTGCCGGATTCGCCGAGCACCGCGAGCGTCTCGCCCGGCGCGACCTCGAGGTCGACGCCGCGCAGCACCTCGAGCGTCCCGGCCGGCGTGGCGAAGTGCTTGTGGACGCCCTGCGCGCGCAGCACCCGGAACCCTATCTCGCGATCAGCGGGAGCAGCGCCGTCAGCACGTTCTCGACCACGCGCTGGTAGCCCTGCGCATTCGGATGGATCCCGTCCGCGAGGTTCAGGTCGGGTCTCGCCGCGACGCCCTCGAGCAGGAACGGGAGGAGCGCCACGCCCTGTGTCTTCGCCAGATCCGGGAAGAGCGCCTCGAACTGCCGCGTGTAGTCGGGTCCATAGTTCGGCGGGAGCTTCATGCCGGCCAGCAGCACGCGCACGCCTGCGCTCTTCGCGAGCTCGATCGCCCGCTCGAGATTCCGACGCGTCGTGGCGAGGTCGAGCCCGCGCAGGCCGTCGTTCGCGCCGAGCTCGAGCAGCACGACGTCTGGCTTCGCGCGGAGCTGCCACTGGAGGCGCGAGACGGCCGACGCCGAGGTCGAGCCGCTGATGCCCGCGTTGATCACGCGGGCCCCCGGATGGCCCGATTGGTGGAGGCGCTCCTCCAGCAGACTCGGATAGGACTGCTCGGGCGAGACGCCGTAGCCCTCGGTCAGCGAGTCGCCGAGACACAGGATCACAGGCCCTTCGCTGCTCGCGCCGAGCTGGAGCGCGCACGCGAGCGCGAGGGCGAAGGCGAGCCGCGCTCGCCGGCGAATCCACAGCGACTCCATGCCGTTCCTCGTGGCCGCGCGCTCCGACCACACTACCCTACGGGCCTTCATGCAGGCCGCCCGCCCGAGCTCCCGCGACGCGCTCGCGCCCTCCGACACCTTCCGCCACCGCCACATCGGTCCGTCCGAGGACGAGATCGCCGAGATGCTGGCGCGCATCGGCTGCGCCTCGCTCGACGAGCTCGTCGAGCAGACCGTGCCGCGCGCGATCCGGCTGGATCGTCCTCTCTCGCTCGCGGGCCTCGGCGAGCGAGAGCTCGGCGAGCGCGAGGTGCTCGCGCGCCTGCGCGAGATCGCGTCGCGAAACCGCGTGCTGCGCTCCTGCATCGGGATGGGCTACGCGGACACGATCGTGCCGCCGGTGATCCAAAGGAACGTGCTCGAGAACCCCGGCTGGTACACGCAGTACACGCCGTATCAGGCCGAGATCTCGCAGGGGCGTCTCGAGGTGCTGCTAGCCTTCCAGACGCTCGTCGCCGACCTCACGGGACTCCCGCTCGCGAATGCGTCGCTGCTCGACGAGGCCACCGCGGCGGCCGAGGCGATGGCGATGTGCTTCGCGTCGGCGCGTGGCAAGCGCGCCGTCTTCCTCGCGGCCAACGACTGCCACCCGCAGACCCTCGGCGTCGTGCGGACGCGCGCGCAGTCGATGGGCATCGAGCTGCGCGTCGGCCCGACCGACTCGCTGCGGCCGGGCCCCGACTGCTGCGGGCTGCTGCTCCAGTACCCGGCCAGCGACGGCCGCATCGCCGACCCGCGCCCCACGATCGCGCGCGCGCACGCGGCCGGCGCGCTGGTCGTCGTGGCGGCGGACCCGCTCGCCCTCGTGCTGCTGACCCCGCCGGGCGAGCTCGGCGCCGACATCGCGGTCGGCTCGATGCAGCGCTTCGGCGTGCCGCTCGGCTACGGAGGTCCGCACGCGGCCTATCTCGCCACGCGCGACGAGCTGGCGCGGCGGCTCCCCGGGCGACTCGTCGGCGTGTCGCGCGACGCGCACGGGCGCGCGGCCTACCGGCTGGCGATCCAGACGCGCGAGCAGCACATCCGCCGCGACAAGGCGACGAGCAACATCTGCACCGCGCAGGTGCTGCTCGCGATCATGGCGGGACTCTACGCGGTCTACCACGGGCCCGACGGGCTTCGCCGCATCGCGCGCCGCGTGCGCGGCATGACCTGCGTGCTGGCCGAGGGCCTGCGCCGCATGGGACACGAGCTCGCGGAGGGACCGCGCTTCGACACGGTGCGCGTGACGCCTTCCGGGAAGTCGGCCAAGCAGGTGCTCGCCGACGCGCGCGCGCGCGGCATCAACCTGCGCGACTTCGGCGACGAGTCTGTGGGCGTCGCGCTCGATGAGACGACGACGCGCGAGGACGTCGAGCAGCTCCTCGCCGCCTTTGCGGCCGAGGACGCGCCGCCGGCCTTCGATTCGCTCGCCGCCGCCGCCGACGCGCCGCTGCCCGCGAGCATCGAGCGCCGCAGCTCGATCCTCACGCACCCCGTCTTCCACGCGCATCGCAGCGAGCACGAGATGCTCCGCTACCTGCACCGCCTGCAGGCGAAGGATCTCTCGCTCACCACGTCGATGATCCCGCTCGGCTCGTGCACGATGAAGCTGAACGCCACGAGCGAGATGCTGCCGATCACGTGGCCCGAGTTCTCGGGACTCCATCCCTTCGCGCCGGCCGACCAGGCGCGCGGCTACGCGGCGCTCTTCGCCGATCTCGAGAGCTGGCTCGCGGAGATCACCGGGCTGCCTGCCGTCTCGCTCCAGCCGAACGCGGGCTCGCAGGGCGAGTACGCGGGGCTACTCGCGATCCGTCGCTATCACGCCTCGCGCGGCGAGGGCCACCGCGACGTCTGCCTGATCCCGGTGTCGGCGCACGGCACCAACGCCGCGAGCGCCGTGATCGCCGGCTTCCGCGTCGTCGCGGTCGCCTGCGACGAGCGCGGCAACGTCGAGCTCGAGGATCTGCGCGCGCGCTGCGCCGAGCACGCGCCGCAGCTCGCCGCGCTGATGATCACCTACCCGTCGACGCACGGTGTCTTCGAGGAGGACGTCCGCGCCGCGTGCGCGCTCGCGCACGAGCACGGCGCGCAGGTGTACCTCGACGGCGCGAACATGAACGCGCAGGTCGGGCTCACGTCGCCGGCCCGCATCGGCGCCGATGTGTGTCACCTGAACTTGCACAAGACCTTCTGCATCCCCCACGGCGGCGGCGGCCCGGGGATGGGGCCGATCGCCGCGGCGAAGCACCTCGACCCGTTCCTGCCGGGCGATCCCGCGACCGGCGAGGGCGCGGTTTCGGCCGCGCCGTACGGCAGCGCGGGCATCCTGCCGATTCCGTGGGTCTATATCGCGCTGATGGGCGCGCGCGGGCTCACTCGCGCGACCCAGGTCGCGATCCTCAACGCCAACTACATGGCGGCTCGCCTCGCCGAGCACTACGAGGTGGTCTATCGCGGTGCGCGCGGACGCGTCGCGCACGAGTTCATCATCGACTGCCGCGGCTTCGAGCGCAGCGCCGGCGTGCGGGTCGAGGACGTCGCCAAGCGGCTGATGGACTACGGCTTCCACGCGCCGACCATGAGCTTCCCCGTGGCCGGGACCTTGATGATCGAGCCGACCGAGAGCGAGTCGAAGGCCGAGCTCGATCGCCTGTGCGACGCGCTGATCTCGATCCGCGCCGAGGTCCGCGCGATCGAGCGCGGCGAGCTCGACCCCGAGGACAACCCGCTCCGCAACGCGCCCCACACCGTGGAGGCCGTCGCCTCGGACGAGTGGCGCCATCCCTACACCCGCCAGCAGGCGGCCTGGCCGGCGCCGTGGCTGCACCAGCACAAGTACTGGCCGCCGGTCGGGCGCATCGACAACGCCTACGGCGACCGGAATCTCGTCTGCACCTGTCCGCCGCTGGAAGACCTGGTCCAGAGCGACACCGACCCCACGTAGGCCGGGAGATTTCGCTCGAGTCGGCGCGACGCTCCACCGAAGGGTGACGCAACAGATCCGCGAGGCCGGTCGCGAGGTGTCACATGGCGGAGTCACTCTTCGAGTTCGTCGCGGCCCGCCTGGAAGAGGCCACGTCTCTCGACAAGCTCGAGGCGCGCGGGACCGTGCGCATCGCGCTGAAGGAAGCAGGCCTCGACCCCCGCAGCGTGACGGTCGAGCAGATGGCCGTGTTGCTGGTGCGAGCCATGCCGAAGGAACTCGGGTCCCGGGGCATCGAGCGCGCCGACGAGGTCTGCCGGGGGCTGGTGACCGCCGTGAAGGGCTTCTCCGAGGTCGCGACGACTCGCGCCGAGACCCCCGAAGACATCTTCCGCCGGCTCGGCACCCGGTGACGGAAATGAGGCGTTCCCCCTGAATGGGGGAAGACGCGGCTGCGCGCCCCGTGATAGAAGATGTGACGGGACGTCAGGAGACGGTGCCTCTCGCGGACGAGGGACCAACAGGGGCACACAGCCCACAACGGATCCTGACGACCTCCTCGGTAGAGGATTCAGCAACACGACTTGCGCACACGGTGGGGCCCATCCCCGATTGGGGGTGGGTCCCACCCATTTGTGGGGCGCACTTCGTGACGCGAGCGTGAATTCGCTCCCCCACGGGGTTCGATGGCGTATACTGGGGCTTTCCTCGCCACGGGGGCCCTCGTTGAGCATCGAACGCCAGGCGCTCTCGCTCGTCTCGCGCATCTACGAAGCGGCGGGCGAGACCTCGCCCTGGCAGCCGTTCGTCGACGAGCTCGCCGAGGTGTACGGAGCGGCGGTCGGATTCGCCTCCCAGCTACCCGGCTTCCCGGTGCAGGGGGCGTTCACGCAGCACGGCCTGCAGCACCCCGACCCCGCGTATCTCGACGTCTTCGTCGAGCACCACAAGCGCGGGTTGCCCTGGGCCGTCGCCTACGTCCGGAACTTCGTCGGACGCTTCGGTCTCGCGAGCGAGGTGTTGCCCGACTCCGCGGTCGCCGACACCGATTACTACCACGACTTCATGAAGCCCCTGGGACTCGCAGCGTGTGGTCCGATGGGCCACACCGTCGCGATGGAGGAGGGACGGCCCTCTGCGGTGATTGCGCTCTTCAAGCGCGAAGGCGAGCGTCCGTGGCGGTCGCGCGATTGCGCGCTCGGAGACCTGCTGGTACCGCATCTCGCGCGCGCGTACGAGCTGCGCCAGCGCGCACACCAGACCTCGGCGCTCGCCGAGGCGCTCGACCGCCTGCCGACCGGCGTAATGCTGCTCGACGCACGCGGCCACGTCGTGCTGCGCAACCGCAGCGCCGATCGCATCCTCGAGCTGGAAGACGGCCTGATGATCCACGAAGGCGTGCCGCGGGCGGTACGCGCCGCCGACAACTCCGTGCTCCAGCAGATGATCCGTCAGGTGCTCGACGCCCACACCGCGGGCCGTACGACCGACGGCAACGTGATGGCGTTGACGCGCCCGTCCGGCCGGCGCGCCTTCCCGTTGATGATGTCGTCGCTGCTCTCGGCGGGTCCGGGCCATACCCTGCACGACGCGCTCGCCGTCCTCTACATCACGGACGTCGAGGGGCAGATGCTCCAGCGCAGCGAGCCGCTGCGGAAGCTCTACGCGCTGACGCAGGCCGAAGTCGAGCTGGTCGAGCTGCTGTGCGACGGCTGGTCTCTCGAGGAGGCCGCATCGCATCGCGGCGTCACGATGAACACGGCGCGCAGTCAGCTCAAGCAGATCTTCTTCAAGACGGGCACCAGCCGGCAGAGCGAGCTCGTCCGGCTGGTGCTCGCGGGCGTCGCGCGGATCCGCGAAGCTGGACAGGAGTCGAAGAACGGACGCGCCCGGGGAGACGATCGATGAGCGCGGTTCGCGAGGACCTGCCCGAGACCCATCCCGCCGGCACCGACGAGGTCGGCGCCGCGCTATGCGCGATCTACAACTGGAACTACGAGCCCGAGCTCGACGCGCTCCGCACCCTCTACGCGAACGCGCTCGAGCGCCAGTGGATCGCCGTGCGGGATCTCGACTGGGAGCGCGGCGTCGATCGCGACGCCTTCTCGGAGACGTTCTCGCTCGGCGGGCTGCCGGTCGCGCGCACGCAGTTCTGGAAGTCACTGCCGGCCGACACGCGCTGGGAGGTCGCGCGTCGCTCGGCCTCGTTCCTGCTGTCGAACTTCCTGCACGGCGAGCAGGGCGCGCTGATGGTGGCGGGCCAGCTCGTGTCCGCGGTGCCGCACATGGACGGGAAGTTCTATGCGGCGACACAGACCCTCGACGAAGCGCGCCACGTCGAGGCCTTCGCCGCTTATGTGCGCCTGCTCGACGAGGTGACGCCGATCTCGCCGGGCCTGAAGCGTCTGCTCGACAACGTGCTCGCGGCAGAGGACTGGCGCTTCAAGGCGGTCGGCATGCAGGTCGTGGCCGAGGGGCTCGCGCTCTACGCGTTCCGCGACATGCGCAACACGACGCGCGAGCCGTTGCTGCAACAGCTGCTCACCTACGTCGCGCGCGACGAGGCACGCCACACGGGCTACGGCATCAAGTACCTGTCGGCGGTGGTGCCGCAGTGCTCCGACGCCGAGCGCGCCGCGCTCGAGGACTTCGCCTTCGAGTCGGCGCGGCTCCTGATCGACTCGCGCGCGGGGCAGTCGCTGCGCGATCAGGTGCTCGGCATCTGGCGATCGGCGGGAGTCGATCCGATCGAGGCGATGCAGAAGCTCGCCGCCGAACGCGACGTGGTGGCCGCGGCGATGGCGAAGAGCGGCGGGCGTCTCGGGCCGGTGTCGGGCTTCGTGATCCCGACCTTGCGCGCGATCGGCCTCTACAGCGATCGCATCCGCGCCCACTTCGCGGAGATGTTCGAGGCCAACGTCGCGGCGCCGCGGGCGCGCGACCTCGCCACGGCCGGGGCGGACCTGCCCGAGGACCTCGAGGCCTGGGTGAACGAGGGCTACGAGGCGCTGTAAGCGCGCGGCGCCAATTGGCACCGAGTTCGCGCGAGCCGGGTCCGACCTCTGAACTTCGCTCGGCTTCGCCTCGCTGCGCGCGGCGCTACGCGCCACTTGCTCGCAGCGCCGCGATGCGGTCGTCGAGCGGCGGGTGCGTGGCGAACAGACGCATGATCGCGCCGTCGCCCGCGATCCCGAAGGCCTTCATCGCGCCGGGGAGCGGCTGCGGATCCCCCAGCTTCAGGCGCTCGAGCGCGCCGATCATGTTGGGCGCGCCCGCGAGGCGCGCGCCGCCCGCGTCCGCGCGGAACTCGCGCCGCCGCGAGAACCAGCAGACGATCAGGCTCGCGAGGATGCCGAGCAGGATCTGCGAGACCAGGCTCGCGATCCAGAAGCCGGGGCCCGGCCCGCGATCGCGCTCGCCGTCGCGACGCAGCATGTTGTCGACCGCGAAGCCGATCACGCGCGACAGGAAGACCACGAACGTGTTCAGGACGCCCTGGATCAGCGCGAGCGTCACCATGTCGCCGTTCGCGACGTGGCTGATCTCGTGGCCGAGCACCGCCTCGACCTCCGACGGCTTCATGCGCTGGAGCAGGCCCGTGCTGACCGCCACGAGCGCGTGATCGCGCCGCGCGCCGGTCGCGAAGGCGTTCGGCGCGTCGGACGGAAAGATCGCGACGGTCGGCATGCCGATCCCCGCGGTCTGCGCATGTCGCTGCACGGTCTGGACCAGCCAGCGCTCGGCGTCGCTCTGCGGCTGCTCGATCACGTGCGCGCCCGTCGAGCGGATCGCGAGGAACTTCGACATCGCGAGCGAGATCAGGCTGCCCGAGAAGCCGATTACCGCCGAGTAGACGAGCAGCGCGCGCAGGTCGAGATCGACGTGATTCTTCGCGAAGATGCCCTCGAACCCCAGCAGCTGGAACACGATCGAGATCGTGAGCAGGACCGCGAGATTCGTGAGCAGAAAGAGCGCGATGCGCTTCATGGGGGTGACCTCCCGAACGGGAGGAGGCTAGAGGCCGGCCGCGCACTTTCAAGCCCGCGGCGCGTGCGCGCGCGTCGCTACTCGACGTCTCCGGCGGCGGGCTCGACGGCGCGCGAGGCCGGTGCGCCGCCCGCGTGCGCGTCGTTCTCGAGACGCGCGAGGCGCTCGTCGAGCGCGGTCAGGCGCGCGTCGAGCCGGACCGGATCTGCCGACGCGTGGCCGGCGCTCTCACCCACGCGCGACTCGAGCGCCGCGACGCGGCCGACGATCGCGTCGAGGCGCTGGTCCACGGAGCCATCGGCGCCGCCGGACTCGCCGCGTCCGCCGCGGCCTTCCAGCATCGCGAGGCGATCGCGCGTCTTCGTGAGCGAGTCCTCGGCCGCGACCAGCCGCTGCGAGAGCGAGGCGAGGTCGCCTCGCATGGAGCCGACCTGCTCGCGCGCCTGCGGATCCTCGCCGGAGCCGCTCGCCACCGCCGGCTGCGCCTCGATCCAGCGCGGCAGCGAGCCGGCGAGCGCGCCGAGCGCGGAGGCGACGAGCAGCCACGGCAACGCAAAGCGGTGGAAGGTGCGGCGCAGGTAGCGCTGCTCCTCCGCGCTGACGTCGAGGTGATCGCCGTGGACCTCGGGCATCGCTCCCCTCATCGGCGGTGCGGCGCGCGGGCTGAACCCCGGAGTGCGGCGACCGCCGACGAGGGAGCGGACCTACTGTGCCGCCGGCGGCGCCGGCGTGACGGGCGTCACCGTCTTCGTGACGTCCGTGCTCGAGGTCGAGCCGTTCGGATGGGTCACGACGCGGTCGCGCGTCCAGGTCTTCGTCACCGGATCCCAGGTGCCCTGGCCCTCGCTCGTGGTGACGCCGCCGTTCGGACCGGTGTGCGTCGCCTCGCGCGTGTAGCCGTTCGCCGTCTTCTGGCCCTCCACCTCGGTCGTGCTGGTCTTGCCGTTCGGGCCGGTGGTGGTGACGTCCTTGGTCCAGCTCTTCGAGTCCTTGTCGTAGGACTCCGTGACGTCGCGCGTGGTCACGCCGCCGTTCGGACCGGTGTGCGTGGTGTCGCGCGTGTAGCCGCCGTCCGTCTTGTGGAGCACGTCTTGGGTGGTCGACGTCTTGCCGTTCGGACCCGTGCGGGTCACGTCGCGCACGCGGCCGTCCGGGGTCTTGGAGGCGTCCACGTGCGTGGTGCTCTGCTTCCCATTGGGACCCGTATGCACGGTGTTGCGCGTCCAGTGGCCGCCGCCGCGCTGCCACGTGGTCTTGTTGGTCGACGTGCGCGGCGTGCCCTTCGGACCGGTGCGCGTGACGGTGCTGTCCGACTCGCCGCTCTTCGGCGCGTCTTCGCGCGCGCGGAGCGGTCCGGCGCCCACGCTGGCGGCGAGCAGGCAGAAGAGCAGCAACGCGAGCGCGAAGTTCGCGAAACGTGAGAGACGCATTTGGATCTCCTCGATGGCTGGCGGCGCCGCGAGGGCGCCGGCACTCCCTGGAACCCGCGCCGCGTACGCGGGTTGCGCCCTGGCGTATCGGCAGGCCGGGGACGGAGCCGGAATCTCCTTCTCCGCTGCTAGGTTCCCGCGCGATGCGCGATCCCTCGCCGACGCCCGGCCGCGCCACCGCCGAGGGCACCGAGCGCTTCGCGGCGCGCTTCGGCGAGCCGCGCGCGCACTTCCGGCGGCCCGACCGCTTGTGGCTCTCGTCGCTCGCGCTCGGCACACGCAACGGTGAGTACGGCGGCGTCGACGACGTGCTCTACCGTTCGGCAGTCCCCGAGCTGCTGCAGGGCGGCGTGAATCTCTTCGTCACCGCGCTCTCGGACCGCATGTTCGCGAGCGAGCGCTGCGTCGGCGCGGCGCTCGCTCGCGCCTTCCGCGAGGGCCTCGTGCGCCGCGACGAAGTC
>Ga0335069_10002219_pt1 | contig 30170 bp, 11 predicted proteins | sample Lox_Sample_11_FD_206714 | JGI IMG/M metagenome (GOLD analysis project Ga0335069, IMG submission 206714) | Soil microbial communities from Loxahatchee National Wildlife Refuge, Florida, United States - Lox_Sample_1.1 | ecosystem: Environmental > Terrestrial > Soil > Wetlands | place: USA...
AAACATGCGCGGCGAGGTTCAGGCCAACCTCGTCGGTGACCCCGACGAACGGCAGCACGGTGTCGTCGAAATAGATCTGGTCTGGATGATAGTCGTCCCATAATTGCTGCGTGCGCTTGAAGAACTTCTCCATGTAAAGCGCGTCAGGGATGCTGCTGCCCTTCATGCCATCCCATTCCCATTGGAGACGGGCACCGGGGTGGTGGTTTTGCGCATACAGATCCTGCGGATCGAGGCCGTCCCACCACTGGCCTTTGCCATCTGCCCTGGACAGCTTGCCATCATAAGGCACGCCCGCCAGCGGGCCGGATTTGTCGGCACCCTGGGCGACTTCATACCATGACCAGGCGCGGGAAGCGTGAACGCTCACGCCGAAATGCAGGCCGTTCCTGCGCGCCGCTTTGGCCCAGCCGCCTATCAAATCCTTCTGGGGACCGACATTGACGGAATTCCACGGCTGGTATTTGGAGTTGAAGTTGTCGAAGTTGTCATGGTGGTTGGCCAGCGCCATGAAGATCTTCGCGCCGTTGTCCTTGTAGAACTTCAGCAGCTTGTCCGGGTCAAAATGCTCTGCCTTCCAGACATGGATCACATCCTTGAAGCCATTGGTCGAGGGATGGCCGTATTCTGCGAGGTGCGATTTGTACTGCCAGCTTCCTTCCTCATACATGCCGCGCGCGTACCAGTCGCCGTGCTCGGGCTGGCATTGCGGGCCCCAGTGCGCCCAGATGCCGAACTTGGCGTCTCGATACCACTCCGGGGCCTGGTAGTTGGTCAGCGAATTCCAATTCGGCTTGAAGGGACCGTCGGCGATGGGGGGAAGCTTCAGGGACTCCGCTTGCGCGGAAAGGCCTAGCAGCAAGAGGGCGGACCACGCGAAGCCCCGTAGTTGGAGCAGGCGCATCGCGGTTTTAGGTTCGGTCTTTGGACTCATGGTCAGCGCAGCGGGAGTTGGTTTCATAGCGTTATTTGGAGACACGGATCTTGACCTGGAAGGCGCCGGGGACCGGCTTTCCGGACACGACGATGAGGTAGCCGCCGCCGCAGCCGGAATACATGGCGCCGAGATATTGTTGCTGATATGCCTTCAGTGTGGGCACGAGGTCAACGCGGAGCAGCGGATGCCGGATGACCTGCGGCAGCAGCGTCTCCCAACACTTCATAGTGAGGTTGAGCGAAGCGCCGAGCCTGTTCGCGTCCATGCGTACAATGGCATCGTAGCAATCCTTGCCCGATTGTCCAAGCTTCGCCACCCACTTGGGATCGAGGCGTTTAACGCCGAGCGGGCTATAGCCCTCCGGGCGCGGCTCGATCGGCAGCAAATGCAGGATTTGGCTCAACCACCGAGCCACTTTGGGACTGTTGCAGGATTCAATGTGGCAGGGGAACACGCCGCCGTGGATTTTGAAGTCATAATCGAGGCGATTGATGCCCGGGTAGATCAGGCCGATCATGTCTTGCGACCCGCTCGGCTCGGCTTTGCCTTTGTTTTCCGCCTCGTAGAGCTCGCGGACGAGCTGGTCCCGCGGGCGATCGGGCAGCCTGCCTTTCCATAGTTTCATGGCCATGGCGCGCGTGCCGCTGGCGATGCCGGAGCGGTCCATGGGACGGAAATTGGGCTCGATCTCCACAACGACCATCGAGCCTGGAGGTTTCGGGTTGTGGCGGGAGATAAACGGCTGATCAATCCAACCGCCCGCCAGTTGCAGGCGGTTAGGAATGGGGCCAAGCAGTTTGGCGACGGGCGACGGTTTCGTCAGCCGACCCCGACGCGCTTGCCGGCTTTGCGGCGGTAATACTGTTCGTTGATGCACTGGTAAGTGGTCAGTTTGCACTCCTGACGGCGGGCAGGACAGAGATTTCCGCCGCGCTCGTCCAACCGCTTCCCCAGATGGCCCGTAAGGAAGTGAAGCGGAAATAGCGGGCGGTCACTGGAGCGAAGCTCACTTCCTGAAGCGAAGGGTTGTTTTGAATGTTGGCGAAAGAGCCCTCGGCGATATTGGTCGTCCAAGTCACGCCGCCCTCACTCGTTTCAAAGCGGTATTTTTCGACCACGCCATTGAGCAAACCATCCTGACGCGGCAGATAGGTGAACCCCCGGATGCGATTGGTCTTGCCCATATCAACAGTAATGCAATGCGGCTGCTTGCGATCGGCATTCCAGCGCGTGTGCCAGATCGTAGAGGCATCGCCGTCAATTGCGCGGGCGGCGGAGTTGTCCGCTCCAACGGTTTCTTCGCTGTCCACACTGACCACTTTCCAGCCAATTGGCATGAGGCCGGCGAAGATGCGCGAACCGGATACGCCAACTTTGCCGTCGGGCAACAAGCTCGCGGCGCGCAACGTGACGCTGCGGTCCAGCGGCAAAGAGATCGGTCCGGTGTAGAGCGCTGACTGCGCCGCCGGCTCGCTGCCATCCAGGGTGTAAACCATCTTATAGCCGGCGAGGTTGCTCAGGCTTACCGCGCCGTTGGGGCTGCGGTCGGAAATGGTCGGCGGCAAGGTCGCGACCGATTGCTTGAAGAGGCCCAGTTCAGCCAGCGTCGGTTCGAGACGCGAACCGGTGATGCGGATGCGCACCTGGTCCGTGGTTGCGGGCCATTTCAGCCGGATGAGCCGGCGATGGCCGACGGTTGTGAGTTCGTCTGAGCCAGTTCTCTCCGCCGCGACCCATACGGTGCCGTTCCATGTTTCGATGCCAAAAGATTCGATTCGCTGGCCGCGGTGATCCACAGCTTCCTGCAATGAAACGACGTCGAACGTGACGGGCTTCGGCAACGCAAGGGTCACCGTGCCGTTGGTCCTCCCCGGCGCAGCTTCCCACCAGGTGTCGAGGTTCCCGTCCAACACGAGCGCTGGGCTGTTGGTGGGATTGGCATTATCAGCCGCAGCCTTGCCGCCCGCGGCCAGGTCGGTGGCGAAGGTCTCGTTGATGATCTCCGCCGTCTGGTTCAGCGCTTCGAGTTGGTTGTCGGGAACCAAGCCGCGTTGATCGGGCGACAGATTCAGGATCAGGTTTCCATTCCGCCCCACGGACGTGTAAAAGATGTCCAGCAGTTGGGTCACCGTGCGCGGCTGTTTGTTGCGCGCCCAAAACCATCGGCTGTTTTGGAGAAGCGTGGTGTTCACCTCGGCCGGATACCACCAGAGATGCGAGCCAGGTTTGAGCCGGGCGCGGCTGCCGAGATCGCCCCCCGTCATATCCGGCCATTGGAAGTTCTCGGGGGATGTCGGCAAGGGAATGACGCTCCATTCGGTCGTGCGGCCAACGCCGGCTTCATTGCCCACCCAGCGCACGTCCGGGCCCTTCCCCATGATCACCGCATTGGGTTGCAATCGGCGAATCAAATCATACCAGGCCGCGTATTGGTAGTTTTCATCCACGCTGGGATCGGGATTCGCGCCGTCAAACCAGACCTCACCAATCGCACCGTATTCGGTCAGCAACTCGTAAAGCTGGTTGAGGAAATAGCGATTGTAATCGTCCACCTCATAAGTGTAGCTGCCGAACCCCGGCGCGGGGGTGCGCCCTTCTGAGGGCTCGCTCTTGAAGCTGGCCGGCGCCGTGGGAATAACCGAAAGCACATCGCGGCTGCCATTGCCATAGTAACCAGTGGGATTCTTCGGGTTCGTCCGGAGTTGATAAAGATCGGCAGGCGAAAGATACACGGCGAGCTTGATGCCGCGCGCTCGGGCCGCGTTGGCCACCTCGCGCACGAGATCGCCCTTGCCGTCGCGCCACGGACTGGCCGCGACCGAATGCGGCGTGTAGCGCGTCGGCCACAGGCAGAAGCCGTCGTGGTGCTTGCAGACGAGCACGATCATCTTGCCGCCGAAGTTCTGTATCGCGCTCAACCACTGGTTGGCGTCGAGTTCCGTCGGATTGAAGAGCGAGGGCTCTTCGCGCCCCGTGCCCCACTCGACTTCGTTGAACGCATTCACGCCGAAATGAACAAAGAACGTTCGCTCCAACCGCATCCAGTCGGACTGATTGGCGCGCGGCAAAACCTTCGCCGCTTTTTCGGCAATGACGGCGTCCGAATCGTCGTTGGAAATCACCTGCACCGTGGCATACGGGATCACCGCGGACGCCGGCGCGCTGGTATCCGCGAGCGCTTGCCCCGATGGGAATGCCAAAAGGACAACCAGTCCGGCCAACAACATTCCGTCGGCGGTGGCGCTCGGTCTGGATGGCTGTTTCTTCATCAAATGTGCGGCCTGCTACGGCTCTCGCCGCTTATCGGAAAACTCGTTGAGCGAAATAGTAAAGATTGCTGGCCCACGTCTCGCGGTCGTGGCCGTGGCCGTCCACGTTCCAAACATGCGGCACGTCGTGCTGTTTCAAATACGTGTGGACGCCCTGGGAAATGTTGATCAGGCCGTCCTTGTTGCCGCAGGAAAGATAAAGGACTTTCAATTCCTTCCGCGCAACGGCCGGATCGGGCACCAGTTCGGCCGGCGGCTTGGTGTTGGGAGCGGAGGAGAAACCGCCGACCCACGCGAACGTATCGAGATGGCCAAGCCCGAAGTTCAGGGACTGGCCGCCGCCCATTGAGAGGCCGGCGAGCGCGCGGTGTTCGCGATTCGTGTAGGCCGAATACTTCGCCTGAATCGCCGGGATCGGGCAATCCAGCAAGTCGCGCTCGAACTTCCCGAAACCCTCAGCGTTTTGCGGCGAAAAGACCCGGTCCGGCGGAGGCACGCGGTCATCGGCCAGCGCGCGGCCATGCCCCCGATCACGGCGCAGCCCGACCACTCGGGGGCAATGTCCAGATACCATCATTTAACCAACCGATAAAACCGCGCCGGTGAGCTCGCGGAAACCGGGAGCGAAACCTGCCATTGGCTGCCGCCAATTTGCGGCATAGGCGACGTAATATTCGCCCACGTTCCCAACGTCAAGTTGGTGCGCCACTGCACCGTGAAGCCGGCGTTCGCCACCGGCCACGACAGCATCAGGTTCGTTCCCGCAGCCGCCAACCGGATCGTGGGCGAGTTGGTGCTCAACAACTGGCCCGGGCCCAACGCCGCCGTCGCCGCCATCTCGGCCGAAGAAAGCGCGACGTTGTAGATCCTGAACTCATCCAGCGAACCGTCCAGGTAAGGATCGGCATACTGCGATTTGCCGAGGTAATCGTTCACGGTGCTGCCCAAGGTTGACGGGTTGAGGGTCATGCCGGAATTCGTTCCGACGGCGGCGCCATCCAGGTAGAGAATACCGATTGGGCCCGACAGCGTGACCGCCACCTGGTGCCAGGCGCCGGTGGACAGGGTTGAACTGCAGTTGATTTGTTGTTCGCTGCCCGCGCCGTTGGTCGTGATGGCAAACCGCAGGGTGCTGGTCCAGCCATTCTGCGGCGTCAAGAACATGTTCGTGGTCGTGTTGTTGCCGACGTCAAATACCCGGCTCCAGCTCGACACGGAGTTCAGGTTCACCCATGCCATGATGGTGAGGTTAGTCAGCGAGCTGACGATGTCCGCCGGCAGGCTGACGTACTGTTGAGAGGCGGATGAAAGTGTCAGCGCGCCGCCGGACAGCACGCCGCCGGCCGGCAACGTGCCATTCCAGGCCGGACCGCCCGCCGAATCAGCGACGCTCGCCCCACCGGATTCGTTGAAGCTGTAGCGATGGACGAGCGCGCCCAGGGTGGGGGAGAGCGTGGGAGTCATTTGATACCCGTAGAACTCCAGTTCGGCCACGTTGCCGTAGCCGCCGTTGGGCGAAAGGTACCGAACATAGCGAAACGCCGTGGCGTTGGTGATGCTCGCCGACGTGAACGCGCCCGCAACCGGCTGCGCCGCCACGGTGCGCAGCGTGACCGCGTCGCTGAAGTTGGCCTGGTTCGCGCCCTGGAAGACGCCGCCGACCATGCGCGACTCGTAGCCGGAGCGCGGGCAATAGTTGATCTGCGTAATCACGTTGCTGACACCCACCCCAAAGTCCAAACCCGCCCAGTCGCCATTGCCCGGGTCCGGCGCATCGAAGAACGTGTTGAGGTCGCCGTCAAACACGTTGCTGACGGTATTGCCGGAGTTGTTCCACGAACCCGGCGTGCCGATGATGGCGCCGGTGAGCTTGGGATAGCTCAGCGCCGCTTCCGCGCTGTTGAGGCTTTCTACGCCACCGACGACCGCACTGACTACATAGAAGTACCGAACACCGAGCGAGAACCCAGTATCGGTGTAGTTGGGAGTCGCCACTCCGGCGGCGATGGTCGTATAAGGTCCGCCGCTGGTGGTCGAACGCTTCACATTGTAGCTGGTCGGGCCGGCCACGGCGTTCCAGCTCAGACTGATCTGCGTCGAAGACACCGCGAGGGCGTTCAGCCCGCTGGGAAAAGCCGGTGCGGAGAGGGGCAGGATCGCCCACTGCTGATTGGCGCCTCCGGAGGAAACCTGCTCGTCTATGACTGACTGGTTAGTGACCGTGCTTTCGAAGTCGTAGCCGCTGCCGACAGCCACCAGCCGATAGCAGCCACCAGCCGCGGGCTGAACAAGGTAATGATTGCTAATCCACCAATAAAAGCCCGAGCCGCTGACCAGGCTCCAGCCGTTGTTGACGCACGTGATCTTATATTCCCCGCCGCCGATGTGTTGGAGATTCCACTGTTGGGCCGTTGACCCGGCGTAGCTGCCGGCACTCACCGTGTTGTCACCGGAACCCCCCGTGACCGCCAGGGCGCTTGCGTTGTTCAGCACCTTGTAGGTGCCGTCGGCGATGATGCCGGTGGCGACGGGCGAAAGCCGCAGCCAGTTCAAGTTGAAGCCCCCGGCCAAAATGCCGAGGTGCAGCACCTGCTGGCCCGGTGTGAGAAAGACGGTGTTGGAGATGGTCGTCCAGGTCTGTGCGCCGCCGGTGGCGGGCACGGCCCAGGCGCCGGTGAGGTTGGTTCCGTTGATGCCGCCGGTCAGCACCTGCACGGTGCCGGCGCTCGTGCCCGCGACTCGCAGCCCCAGGTTGTAAAGCCCGGGTTCCGAAACGTAGATTGTGTATTCCAGCCATTCGCCCGCCGCCGTGCCTGTAACATCGTAACCGCCGCCGGCGTCGGTGGTGGACTCAATATCCACCGCCTCGTTAGTGCGGTATTGCCCGCCAACGTTCGTGGTCGTCAGTTCGTGATACGCCACGCCCTCTCCGCCCGCATCGAAGTTCTCCGCCTCGATCCGCAATGAGCCGGTCAGCAGGCCATTAGCATAATCCGGGGTGGTCCAGGGGAACCCGCCGTTGCCATACGGCCCGCGCACCGGCGGCCAGTTGCCAAAATCCGGCGTCCAGGACAGGCCGGTCCAGTTGACGATGTCCTCGTAACGTTCCGGATCGGTCACATCATCGGAAACGCCGCCGGGAGGGATATATTGAAACGTCAGCCACGAAACGCCCAACCGTTCCAGGTCCGCGACCGCATAGGCATCGAGCCCCCCGACGCCGGTCCCCCACACACCACCGCCAAACTCAGTCATGAAGCAGGGATAGCCCGCCGCGATGATCTGCGACACCGCGTTCGAGGTTGCCGACGCCCCGGCGTAGCCGTGGAAGCCGACCGCTTCGTTGGCCCACACCGCGTTGGCATTGCCAAAGACATTCGTGTTGAACGCGTGGATGTCGCTCAACGCGGCGGAGGCTCCGCCTGAATCACCCAGCACCGCGTAGGTGAAGAGCAACACCGGCGTATTCGGCGCGCAGGCGCGAATGGTACGGTAAGCGGCCACTTCCATGTCCAGCGCACCGGGCGGCGTGGCATTCGTGGCCGAGTAGGGCGGCCCCCAGGCCACCGGCTCGTTCTGGATTTCGAAGAGCACATGCGTCTCATTGGCATAGCGGGCCGCGTAGAACTTCCAGAAATTCGTGATATACGCCGCGTTATAACTGCCGTTCCACGCCCCGTTGCCAATCGTCATGATCAGATACAGACCATTCGTCCGGGTCTGCGCCACAATGGAATCAACATTGGCAACCGAGTAACCTGGCGCCGTGCTGCCATTGGTGGGATACCGGGCATCAAAGCACTCCGCGTAAAGGTGCAGTGCATTGAAACCCATCCCCTTGATCATGGCGACGTCGGTGGATGCCGACGTCCACTCGGTCGAGGTGAAGGGGCCGCGCAGGCCCTGCCCGTTGTCCCCGACAAACGTGCTTCGCGCCGCATTCAAATGCGGCCGCCCGCGCTGCGTATGGCCACAATACACATCCGGGTCTTCGGGTTCTACGGGACCGACCTTGTCCAGGCCCAGGAAAGGAATGACGTATTGCGCGTTGAGGTTCGCGTCGGTGCCGTGGCCGCCGCCGACCTCCGACCACGCCTCCAGCATCACATTGCTGCACCCATCCACCCAGACCGGGTGCGTCCATTGATTCGTGATCCCGGCAATGGTCACCGTGTTGGAGTAAGTCGGATTGCTGCTCAGACCGAGCACATTGCCCCACTGCATGATGGCTTCCAGTTGGTTGGTGTAATTGACGGTGCCATCGGCCGTGCCGTGCCAGAGCTGGACGCGAGGCCGATGCCCCGAATAGCCCGGATAACATGCGCGCGCCAGGTCGCCCCATTGCTGCGGGGTATGCGTCACTGGCGTCCACGCGCCGCCAATCGGCACGCCCGCAAACTCGGCGCCGGCCTTGAAAATGTCGGGATAAACCCCCAGCAGCGCTTCGGTCATCATGCCGCCGCAGGAGGTTCCCGTCACATAAACCCGGTTGCGGTTCGCGTGATAGGTGTTCACGGTGTAGCTCACCATGTGGGCGATGGCTTCCGTCTGGCCGCCACCGTCATGCGTGAGGGACTGCGCCGAGCCGTAGTCCCAGCAGTCAGCCGTTTGCGGCACCACCATGATGAAACCGTATTGGTCGCAAGCCGCCACGAGGCCGCCGCCCACGGCTTCGGCGAACACGCCGCTGGCTCCCCCACCCCAATAATGTAAGAGGACCAGGATCGGCGGGTTCGGTGCCAGGTTGTCCGGCACATAGATGTACATCGTAACATTAGTCGGCACCCCGTTCGTGCCCCAGTCGTCGGCGACCAACTGGAGCGAGGCCGCCTGGGCCCCCAACGTCAGGAAAAGCGACCAACAAATGACTATGAGGCAACAGCAAGCCGTGAGCCGTCGGTTCGCATGGAACGAGCGCCGCAGGCGCGTGTTGATCTTCATAACCTCCCCGGTCCCAACCGCGCTCGCCCTCACCGGAAGATCCGCTGAGCGAAATAGTAAAGATTGCTGGCCCACGTCTCGCGGTCGTGGCTGTGGCCGTCCACGTTCCAAACATGCGGCACGTCGTGCTGTTTCAAATACGTGTGGACGCCCTGGGAAATATTGATCAGGCCGTCCTTGTTGCCGCAGGAAAGATAAAGGACTTTCAACTGCTTCCGCGCTACGGCCGGATCGGGCACCAACTCGGCCGGCGGCTTGGTGTTGGGAGCCGAGGAGAAACCGCCGACCCACGCGAACGTATCGAGATGGCCAAGCCCGAAGTTCAGTGACTGGCCGCCGCCCATCGAGAGGCCGGCGAGCGCGCGGTGTTCGCGATCGGTGCAGGTTGAATACTTCGCCTGAATCGCCGGGATCAGGCAATCCAGCAAGTCGCGCTCGAACTTCCCGAAACCTTCAGCGTTTTGCGGCGAAAAGATCCGGTCCGGCGGAGGCACGCGGTCATCGGCCAGCGCGCGGCCATTGGGCATCGCGACGATCATCGGTACCGCTTTGCCGTCAGCGATCAGGTTATCAATGACCCTGTCCGCATGAACATAGCCGCTCCACTCCCACTCGTTCCCGCCGATGCCATGCAGCAGGTAGAGCACGGGATATTTCCGGCCGGACGAGTACCCCGGCGGCAAATAAACGACGGCCTTGCGCCGTGTGCCGGTGACGGTGGACTCATATTCGAACACCTCCACGCGGCCCTTCATGCCCCCGCCGCGGGCCGCATCGAACCCGGCGGGCGCATCCGGAAACGCCCGCACATCATCCGGTCCGAGTTGGATCGGCCGGCCGAAGTTGGCCCGTGCGCGCTCGGGCGTAACCTGCTGAGCGCTTTCCTGCCTGGGCCCGGCCGTCGAGTCTGGCGCTTGGGCCGTCGCGGCGATGCCGCTGGTCGCCAGCGAACAGCCCAGCGCCAACCCTGCCATTATAGTTCGATTCGCTGCTACCCGGAGAATAGTTCGCTGGTCAGTTGTCGTCATAGAGTTGGACCGCGCCGCCAGCATAATAAACCGTCGCGTCGGCGGCCATTGACTTCGTGATGCATCATTTCACTAACCACTGCGCCAAATCGGTGTCAGTTTCTGCCATCGGCCTGCTGGGGGCCGACCCTCGTTATCGACCTTCCCTGGAATGGCTGCTCGACAGACGCCACCACCAACGCCTGCCGGGCAAGGCAGTTCCGGCCGTTGGCTCCAATCCTCGTCATTTACAGTTGGGCCGTTCCGCCGGCAAACCAGAGCGCGATGCGCGCACCTGTTTAGCGCAGGGCGGGCCTACAACGGATGCTGTCTCGCCGCATTGCTCACACGTCGCCCCGTGGCAGATCGCATCCCCGACCCCTTACATCGCGTCGCGATGGTTCGATGGTAGCCGTGCGGCTTCAGCCCACCGGGGAAGCGTACCGGAGAAGGCCCGCGTCGCGTTAGCGACGCCCGAGGGCTCGCTAGCGGCACGGGCCAAGGCACGTTGGGGTGCTTCAGCCGTCGCTACGCGACGGAGAGGCTGCCGGACCCGGGACCCGGGGGCTGAAGCCGCCCGGCTACCATCGTACACCGCTCCGCGGTGGTTGCTGCTTCGCGCATCAAACCCTCAACAAAACGCATAAATCTGTCCGCTAAACACGTACCGATGCGCCGGACTGTCCAGTTATTGGACAGATAGGCCCGCCCTACCTTCTCGCGGCCCACACCGGGACCTCACCGTATCCCCTGGCTATCCTCACCGTGGTACCTCTGATAGCCTATCAGAGGTACTACGGTGAGGATAGCCAGGGGATACGGTGAGGTCCCGGTGTGGTGGCGGCGAGGAGATGGGGCTGTAGGGACTCGTAACCTTTGGTTGGGCAGTGGCTTACGTCGTTTTCAGCCTGAGATTTGCGCAATCCCAATACCCATGAGGGGGCAGAGCGGCTTTAGGCGGCTGGGCCTTGGACGCGGACGCGGAACTCCACTGGGATATCTATAAAGCCGTCAATGTGCTGGCAGAAGCGGACCCAGATGGCTTGGTTCGGCTTGGGCACGCCATAACGGGCGACGTAAAGGTCGGTGAGGTTGCTCCAGCCGTCATCTGGGGGCGGCAGCAGCCCCCGCAAGGGGAAATGCTGCACGCACCGGACGCCACTGCTGACCGGCCTGGCGGCTTGCACCAGGATCAACTGCTCCGGCGTGCCGTCCACGCGGGCCAAGAGGCTAAACTGGCCGTCCGTCCAGGTATAGGCCAACTCCTTCACCGGGTTGGTGGGGAACACCGGCTCAGCGGGCGGTACGTCAAATTGGGGAAGCCCGAGATCAGCGCGCCGAGTATTCAAGCTGACAAACCAGTTGTAGCAATTGCGGCGCACGCGACTGCCCGTGTCGGTGATGAAGTATGTCTTGGCCGCCAGAGCGCGCCATGCCGCCTCCTGATCCGGGTTTAGAGTGTGCCAGCGGGCGGAGACGGCGCGGACATTGGAGCGATGGCCCTGCTGGTCGGCGGTTCGAGGGTTCGTTGCGGGCCCGACCGTGCTGGTCGTCCATCCGTAGCGGGCTTTGAAGGCCCGCACGCCCTTGGCTTTCTGGCCCTTGATCCAGGCCCGGCGCTCTTTCTCGTTTCCGTGAGGCACGAACTTTCCCATAGGCGCCTATTCTTGCAGCCCGAGGCCCGCCAGGCAAGCCCCGGCTGCCGCGATAGTCAGAATAGGTTCCCCTGGTTGCGGTTTGGGTCGCGGCTGGCAACGACGGCTTCCCGCAAGGCAGCGAGTTGTTCCGGTGCGTAGTTGCGCCGAACGTTCGCAGTTTCAGCAGCCGCGAGTCTGTCGCAGCGTTCGTTATCCGGGTGCCCGACATGGCCTTTGAGCCACTGCCAGGTGACCCGGTGGTGCGCTGTGGTTTCTTCGAGTTGGCGCCATAGCTCATCGTTGTTCACCAGCTTCCGGTCGGCGCTGCGCCAGCGGTTGGCTTTCCAGCGGCACCTCCACTCGCTGATGCGCGCGCGCAAGTATGAACTGCCGCCGCTGATCTCCATCGGAGCCGCCTGGCTTTAGACTTCAGACGTTAGACGTTAGACCTGTGGCTGTCTCAAGCATCTCGAGAAGCTCGGCATCGTGCGCGAGACCACCGGCAGCAAGTATGGCCGGGTCTGTGCTCACGACCGGTATCTTGGGATCCTCAATGCCGAGGGCGCTGGAGAGTACCAATAGGGAGGACTTACGTTGGTGCGCTAGCAGCGCGTGTGCCGCCAACGCCAGCCCAGCCAAGATCTCCGGCTAGTCCACCCTTCCCGCTAAGCTCCAGCCCTAGATCAGCCAGTGGATGTGGGCGCATCGATCGCTGGGCGTTCACCCGGCGCCAGACTGTAGGGAGGCACCTCCAGTGTCAGCAAATCGTGGGATTTACTGCCAAGATCAACGTAAAGCCAGTCCATAGCGACAGGCGGAGGCCATTGTCGCGGAGAAGCGAGGTGCTCTCGCTTGTATGCCTCACGACGCTGCCCCAGCCAGCCGCTTTGCTCCCCCGCAGCCTCCTCACTCGTGCGGACGAGCTCCTCCAGCTTTTCGAGCAAATTGGCGGTTTCTTGAGGCGCAGGGTCGTTAGCCGTATTGCCAGCCACGGATGCCAGCTTCTCGAGAAGATCCTCCGCAAAGTGCCGGACTTTAGCGCTTCGATCCTCAGTCTGCCTCTCGCAGCGACATCCTTTCGCCCCGGGCCGCTCAACCAATGATTCGATGATTGGAAGATGCGCGACCAGCGAGAGAGGTGGGGGAAGCATCTGTGGCCGCGGCTTTCCTTCTGGGGAATACACCGGATCGATGTCAGCGATCACAAGCGCCTGTTCTCTCTTACCAAGCCTACCAGAATTGAACTGGTCGGGGCGGTAGATACCGGGCATAGAGCCGTGATACGGACCAGGCCCCGGCATTCCCGACGCCTTACCGCCTTCTCTTCCCCAACTGTCGTGCCCCACGATGCAACTCTGACCGCAACCGAAACGGCCAGCCACTGCGTTGCAGAAGACGGTTGTGACGGCTGACGCCAGAAAGCTCGCTTGGCCAAGAATCGAGAAATCCTCTGAGCGGGTGGTCATTGCCGGAACAAGCAAGAGTAGACGAGGCTGATCTGGTGCATAGCTCAGGGACGTACAACGGGCAAATGACAAGATGTCCTGATTAACATGGTCCTGGAGTTCCTTGAAGCCGCGCTGCGGACCTTCGGCGAAGTTCACGAGCAGCCGCTGGAACCCATGAACCATCCCCATCAGGTTTGCTGGACTGGTGACCAGGAAGACTTCGGAACAGATCAGTTCATTAGTGTATGCCCGTGGGTCGAACTGTGCTGAGGTTGCGGCGAATTCCGGAGCGAGAGCGGTCACTCTCGGGCGAAAGACCTCACTGGCTGCGACTGCCGGATACTTCTTCTTCCGCAACCGAACACGCCTTGCTGGCTCTCCTGGTCCCGGCGCGAGGATCACCGGCATTACCGCGCTCCATCCTGCTGGCTGGTCCTCGTCCGGACTGACCCTCAAGTGCATATCTGGGGGCTGGCGGTAAGTGCCAGCCCATACGGAGGTGCTGGGCGCCAAATCCGGCAAAACCTCAACCAGCCATGCAGCCGTGTCGGGCCGAATTGAGTATTCAGGGAGAAGGAGGATATCTACGCTGAATGCATAGCAGGCACGCAACACACTTCGCAGCAGAGCGCGGCGCCGATGCTCAGCGCAACTGGGAAGTTCGTCCAGTTGGTTCCAGTTCTCGGGACGCGTGATAAGACCTTCCGGGGCGACAGAGGCCGTCTTTGTACCGCCACGGAGACAAGCGTCGAAGATTGGATGTCTGTATGTCTCGTCAAGCTCCCATTGAAAGAGAGCCACTCGTGCGTGGCGATGCGCCTTTTCTGGGCGGGAGCGCCAGGACTTCATTTGACGCTTCTGGATTTCGTCAAGCGGATCGCCCGTGAGCGCCGTCACGACCGTGGGGCCCGACTTTACTTCTGCCTCGGCAGGAGGCAGTGCAATAGGAGGCTCGGCCGCCGCAACTGCCACTTTCGGAGGGGCAGGCGGAGACTCCGGCGGTGCCTCAGGCTCCATTGCTTTCGTGCGCTCGGTGAGAGGTAATTCGCGTTCACCAGGGGCAGTTTCCCTGGGGACAGGGGTATCCGAAGACTCCAGGTCGCAAAGGGTGGCGAGATGAGGCTGCACAACCCCGACGGCAAGCACTCGGTCCCCTACAACGCTTTGAGACCACCGGAACACGTATCTCTCGCCGACCAATCGTTGTTCAACTCCACCCTGGCGATCTCCGACAAGGCCTGCGTAGCTCACCCGCCAGGAAGCGAACTCGTAGCTACCGGAGTTGGTTTCCAGCCTGACCGACCCTTTGCGCAGGTCGGAACGGAGCCGGAATAACTCTGACCTGCGCGACTCAACCACAATCCCTATCGCTGAATCGAGCTGCTTCGTCGCGGCGAGTATTTCGCTGATCCTCCCCTCCGTCAGCTTGCTTGCAAGCGGAGCGAGATCGTCCCATGGCGCTTCACCAACTGGATCGGTGCTGATCAATAGCTCAGCGGCGATGGTCTCAATTGCAACTCGCGCGGCATATAAGGCAGCAGAAGGTTGTCTCTCCATGGCTGCCGCAATCAGCCTGTTCAGCACGATGGACCATCCCAGAGGTGTGACCCCTCCAAGTAAATCGAGGCGGGGCACTGCGTCTCGGGCTGTTGCCTCGTAAACTGCGTCGAAAAGGAAGCGCAGGTTTTGCCCAGCACCCACGTAGGCCGGGTCCGTTTCCTGACTGCGATGCAGCAGGGCCATGTCATCCAACAACGCGCCATTGCCAAGTGCTGGATCACGCCGAATTCTCTCGCGGTCCGTATCCTCCAGAGCCGCCCAAACTTCCAATGACTGGGCACGGAGTTGAGCCTCTATTGACAGTAACCTTGCCCCGGCAACGAGAGTCTTAAGTGCTGGGTCGTCTGGCTGGGGGTCCTCTTTGGCCAGGGTATCAAGGCGCAGAGCAAGGCCGAGCCACGCCCGAGCAGGCCGGCGCACCGGCGCCCAGTTCGGCCAAGCGGCCTGCTGGCTTGGAAGCCTGGCGGCGAGCTCTTCATCCACACGGAATTGAGAGCGCATGAGATCCACTAGGAGCGCCCCTGCGCCGCCAGCCAACGTGAAGTCGAACGAGCACTCGGACCGCGCGTGGAGCGCGCGGCCCTCTCCGAAAGTAGCGACAAGATGAGCGAGTTGACGCATCTGGCTTTGCGCGTCATCGCCAGCCTTAGCGGGAAACGTGCGCAGGCGAGAAAGGAGGCGTTCGATGGTTTTGGGGAAGCGCTGAGCTGCTGGTACCGCCCTGGTCGGCGGATAAGCCCAGCCACGAAGCCGCGCGAGGCTGAAACGAAGCATTGCTTCTACGGCCCAATCCGACCCGTCGTCCATATCGTTGGCTTTCGCGGCCAGACGCAAACTAGGCATTGACCGGCTCAGGTCCAGCCGGCCAAGAAAATCAGCCAGAGCTGTTCCCGCCCGCCAAAGATGGTCATGCTGGTCCGCCACAGGTTCCAGCATGAGTCCACTGCCTCGGCGCACAAACGCTTGCCCCCGCAACCGCGATGTAGCGACCTCGTAGCCCAAGACATGCGAAGGGGTATCCATAGGCGAATCGGTGATGTCTGGGCCCAGAAGGTTCACAGCGGTGGCTGCGCAGGCAGTCTCAGCTTCAGGTGGTGGCCGTACTGCCAAGGCACTGAACGCCTCAGCTAGCCATAGGAGGACCTTAGGCGGGAGTTGCTCTCCCTCCTTTCTCGGTCTCAGGTAGTGGCGCTGACCGAGCGAGGCCGTAAATCTCTGCAGTGCGTGTCCAGCAACGGATTCGTCTCGCTCCCACCCCAAATCGGGCGGGCAGAAAGGAACTGTCTCGCTGGGCTCGAAATCAACGCGGATGACGCTTCCTCTCCCGGGGCCACTTCGGTGCTCGACACCGACCAGGCCTCGCACGCCGACACCGGGTGGCGTCGGGATCACCTCCCCGGACCAGGGCCCCTCTCTGCCACTGAGGACGAGCCGGGAGAGACGAGCGCGGTTTTGGAAGAGCTCCTGAAGGTGCTTCGGCGCAAGACCAGAAAGCATTCGGGCTGCGGCCCATGCTGCCTTCTTTGCGTTCGTCGAGCTCACCTGTGTGGACTCTCGGAACTCAGGAAGCAAGAATCCAAGTGCCTGGAGGAAGAACGTGTCGCTATTGATCAGGTTCCGGAATGTCTGAACCGACTCTAACCGTTCCGACAGAGGGGCAAGTGGATCGAGGCGCTGCGTCAAAGCTTGGGCGCGCACGGGGGCCGCATCAAGCGATGGGTTGGATGCCGCGATTTGAAGACGACCGGTAGCCTCATGGAGAAGCAGCCATTCAGTCGCACGCTCATCTTGCAGGGCCGCTCGGTCAAGAAGTCCTTGATCATTTCCTGCCTGGGCTATCGAGATCACGAGACGCTTCTCCCCAGGCGTACGCTCTGGCTGGCGTGCCACTTCGTCAGCGAACCACCGCGGCGCCCCACCGTCTGGAACAATTAGGATTGCCGCGCGAAGAATAGCCATGCACCGAAGTCGTATCATGTGCCGGCGCTCTTCTACTTGGCTCTTGTCGAACAGCCCCTTCACCGCGTCACACAGGCCATCGCGAACCAGGCGCGCGAGCGCCTCGCGAATCGCGAAGAGTTCTCGGTGCGCTTCGCCGGAGAAGCTGGGATCGCGGTCCCTACGCGACGCCAATAGCCGATCAATGCCCTCGAGCCACGCAAGGAGGTCGGCAATCGCCCGCCCGTGTGAAGCGCGTTCATCCTTCTTCCCTGCTGCCGGCGGATTGCTGGAGCTATCCCATAGGGCAGCAAAGCTCTGGGCGGCTTCAGCTGCCGTAGCTGGAGCCGAGCCGGCCTCAGGTTTCAGGACGCAGCGCCACAAATGTTGTGCAGCCTTGGCTCTATCACCGTGGCGCAGATCGAACGCCCGACGTGCGGTCCGGACTGCCCCGACAACTTCCCCGGATGCCAACCGGGGGTTTTCAAGCCAGGCCGAATGGAGAATCTGAAGCGAGTCACCGCGGTCCACATCACCGGCCTCCGCCAACGGGTCAAGGATGCCCAATACCTCTGTGGAGGGTGGGCCGTCGTACGCTACCGAGGCCCCAAGGCCGGCTCCTCGTTCCGAGGTGAGCCACTCACGCAAGCTCAGCTCATCCATCGGCGGCAGAGGTTCTGTTTTTGGGCTTAAGGTCAGTCCCAGCGCCGCGAGTCCTTGCTCGACCGCCGCTCGCATCCGCGCAAGATCGTGTGGCGTTCGCGCAATCAGCACCATGTCATCTACGTATCGGGCGTAAACACCGCCCGCCGTTGCTCTACCGTCGGCATTGGCACCTTTATCCCCGCGCACGCGCCTGTCGAGGTCCTGAACTGTAGCCTTGAGGTCATGATCCAGCTTGAAGAGCGCGATGTTCGCAAGGTAGGCGGAGAGATCAGGACCTTGCGGAATGCCGTGGCCCTGGCGCTCAGGGAAGCCCGTCGTAGGGTGCTCAAAGAGAAAGTTGAAGCTCTCATCGCACAACCAATCCACAATCCTTTGGGCACGTTCCTCATGGTCCGCTATGTGCGGAAGAAATAGCGGGGCACACGCCTTGGCGCCCTGGTCGGGCGCTCCCTCCCTAGCGAGGATGGAAAGGGCATCCCGCAGACCAGGGAGGAGGGCATCAATGACGATAGAGCGGGGGATGCTGTCGTAAAAGCGACGGATGTCCAGGCGAGCCACATGTAAGAGTGGAGCCCGACAGGCGGCAGCGCGCCGGTCAATGAAAGCGATAAACTCGCGCCAGCACGGATAGTAAGGCCGGAACATCCCTTCCCGTCGCGGAGCCACTCGGCCCTCGACTACGTCCATGTCAACCTGGTAGGCGAACGATACCACTTCGGAGGGAGCTTGGTCTCGAGGGCCACCAGTCATCCACGGACGTCCACCGTTCCGGCCCGGAGCATAACGAATGGCGGGGATCGAGGCAGAGAATCCTGGCACAAGCGAATGCTCTCGAAGCAACTCGTTAAGAAGGTACTGCTGCATCGTGAGTCTCTCGGCGCACGGCAGGGCCTTAGGGCGAAAGTCGTCAGGCGGCTTGGGCACCCGTGTAGCGACCATGGGTTCATCAATCGTGTGGCCCTTTTCCAAATACTCTGCTAATGAGGGTATTGAGACTTCAACTGAGGCCTCCAACCGCTCCCAGCTCCCTTCATCAACGGGTAGCTCCCGGCGTTGCCCGCTTGCAAGAGCCACCTGCATCGCCCGCTGCAGCCGATTCAAATCGGCGCGGGAGGGTGGCAGGCTAACTCCGGCGACGGGCACTGCCACAGGCCTAGCGAGCAGAAATGACTCTGCCTCACGGCGAACGGTCGCATCCAGTGGATCGACTGAGGACTCAAGGTGCCGCGCGAATGGCTCTAGCCGGGCGATAGCGCGCTGCCACACCTCAGGCTTGAGCAGGCGCTCGACCTCGCGGTACGCCCGTGCCCGGTAGCTCTCTGGGAGACCGCCACACTTCTGTGCTAATTCCGTCGGCTCGCACGGCAAAGCATCCGACAGGAGCGCCTCCATGGCGGAGAAGGTGGAGCGCCCCAAGAGAGCCAACGCTTGGGTCTGGCTAGAGCAGTTCCGTAGCTGCTCGTCCGGGTCGGCCTTCTTCTCACCTAGCGGTGGAAGGACTACATCCAGCAGGAACGCCGTAGCGTCACCAGACGCTGCAGCTTCGATAAGACGAGGCAAGGCTGTGCGGAGCGCGTGACGGCCCGGAGCGTCGGAGTCGAGAAAGATGTGGACAACGAGTTGGCACTGGTCGCGGTCGAGGTCGCTCGCAAGCTGAGCGAAGAGCGCTGCTTGGTCTTGCGTCAGTTGGGAACCGAGGACTGCGACAGCGTTTAGACCCAACGATTCGAGACGCAGGGCATCAAGCAGTCCTTCGACTACGAATACGTCAACCCGCTGTGGTTTACCCACCGCCTGGGCGCGAATAGCAGAACGAACTTGGTCAAGCCGGTAGAGCGTCTGCCCGCGCGGAAACCCTGGAGAGTACAGATACTTGGGCTCCTCTCCCGGGATCACGGCGCGGCCTGCAAATCCCACCAGCGTTCCACGGTCGTCCCGCAGAGTGAAGACTACGCGTGGCTGGTAAAAGAAGTCACGTGGCGGCAGTTCTGTGGGAAGCACACCACCCGTTGAGGGCGACAATTGCAGCCGCCGGATGAGGCCTGCGGCCAGCAGGTTTTCTATGGTTTCACGGCCCCGTTTCTCTGCTGCCACGGAGAGCTTCTGCGGCTCTGCAGCGAACACCTCCGCTTTGACCAACATTCCTGGTTCAAAGCCACGCTTGGCCGCGAACTCTCTGAGACGCTCTCTTTCCGACGGTCGCTGCCGTTTGAAGATCTCGTGCGCAAACTGTAAGCCAGCTTGGCGTGGCTCCATCGCTGGCAGCCGCGCTCGTTCAGGGAGAGGCACTTGGAGCCTTCCCGAGAGCCACTCCAGCGCGGTGCGGAAGTCGCAGCCCCGGAGTTTCATCAGCAACCCGTACACATCTCCGTGCGCGCCGCAGCCGAAGCAGTGGAACTGACCCTTCGCTTCACCGCCGCCAGGGTAGAATACTAAGGATGGTGTCCGGTCTTCATGAAATGGACAAAGCGCCTTTGGCTGCCGGGACCCGCGACCGAGCACGCGCATTCCAAGCTCTTCAGCGAGTGCAGCTAAGTCAGCGCTCCGCGCCAACTCTTCTACGACCAAATCCCGTTGTGATTTAACGCTTCGTGGCATACGCCGTACCCCGAAGCCCCAATAGTATCCGGGGCGTTGAAGGCTTCAAGACCAGAGAATCTTAACTTCTGACATCTCTTGGCGGCGTGCCGCAGCCTCGTGAGGGGCGGCATCTGCCTGGCGGGGTTGACTCGGTCGGGAAGAGATATCGCTCCATACCGCTCCTGACGGAGCTCGGGAATGATTGTTCGCGGCTGTTTCGACAACTATGCCGCCCTTGGCGGGGCTGCCGCAGATGCCGTAGGCGGGAATGCTGACCCTGAGGCGACGGTAATTGTCACGCCCGTTTGCGTCTCGCCGCGTACGCTGCCGGCTTCTCCATCAGCACCAACTCTTTCTGCTGCCGATTAACGGCGACCGGCAACACATCTGAGTGCAGTTGGCTCCAGAGGGTGGCAAGTTCTTCGGCGGGCAGTTCGTCCACGAAGCGGAAGGCGGAGGCGGCGAGGTAGGTGCGGTCTTTCTCGAAGGCTGTCCAGTTGCGGGCGAGTTTCTCGGCGGCGCTGCCGGTGGTGTTGGAGCCGGCGAAGATGTCCAGCACCGTGTCGCCAGGGTCGGTGAGGAATTCGATGAAGAAGGTGGGCAGCTTTTCGGGGAAACGGGCGGGGTGCGGCTTCGCCCCCACGGTGGCGCAGTGGCGCAGGTAGGGGGAGTTACTCTCGGTGTTCGGGATTTGCAGAAGGTTTGACGGGATGGCGCCACCGTTGTCGCTGGCGAAGCGTTTGCTGATGTCGTGGCCGGAGGGGCGGAGTTTGGGGCGGTAGAAGCTCTCGGCGTCTTCCAGCAGCTTCTTCATGCGGTCGGAGTAGGGGGCGAGCACGTGGCGGACATCGGCTTTCGGGTGGTCGGTCTTCGCGAACCACCAGACGGTGTTGACGGAGTCCTTTGCCCGAATTTTGCGCTTGTTCACCCACTCGATGGGGGACGGGAGTTTGGCCGGGTTGTGCCAGAAGAACTCCTCGGCCAGCCGGAAGCCGTGTTCGTCGCAGAGGCGGAGCATGACGCGGAAGTTGTAGAGCGAGCGGACCGGGCGGCCGCTCTGGTAGGCCCCGCCGAGGTCGAGCACGAAGCTGCCGGTAGGCTTGAGCACGCGCTTGACGGGTTCGGCGAACTGGAGCAGCCAGTCCACGTGGGCGTCTTCGGTCTCGTTCCCATATTCCTTTTGGCGCTGGAGGGCGAAGGGCGGCGAGGTGATGACGAGGTCCACGGAGTCGGCGGGCAGGCACGGCAGGAGGTCGAGCGAGTCGCCGACATAGGCCTGGCCCCACTCGGTCGTGTAAAGCGGATTGGGCAGCGCGGCGGGCATGTCAGTATTCGTCCAGGTCGTAAACCCAGCTTGCGAGAATCTTCCAGAGGACGGTGACGGCGAAATAGACCTCCGGGTCGCGGCGGCGCAATTGCTCGATTTGGCCGATGCAGGCTTGTTGGCCCTGCGTGCCGAGGATGTAGGCAATCCAGCGGCGGGCATCATCGTCCACCATGAGCGGGAGAAGTTCGTCAACCTTAACCCGGCCCGAACGGCTGACAGCCCACGCTATGCCGGCGCGCTGGTCATCTTGCGCGGCGGGAAGCTTGGCGGCGATGTTGGCACCCGTGGCTGCGGCGATCTTCCGTAAGGCGCGGGCGGCTTCGATCCGGATAGGCTCGGCCAGTTCGAGGAAGACTTGGACCAGGGCGTCCACGCTGGAGGGCTGTTGCTGTTCGCCAAGCGCCCAGGCTGCTCCGGCACGAATCTCCGGGTGCTGGCTCTTATCCAACACGACTGCGGTCAGCGCGCCGCGTGCTTCGTCCTTCGGGATTTCTCCCAGGATGATGACAGCTTCGAGCCGATGTTCCAGATACTGGCCCTGCAGGGTTTGATGGATAAAGGCCATGCCGGCACTGTCGCCAGCCCGTGCAAGCCCGGCCGCAGCTTCGAGACGCACGTATATGTGCTCGCGGTCATCTGTCAGCAGTTGCCTGAGGGCCGGGACGGCCGAGTCACGCAAGTGGGATAGCGCCTTGGCTGCGGTGTAGCGGTCCGCAACGGCTGGGGATGCGAGCATCTCAAGGAACCGGGAAGGAGAGACGTCCCCGCGGCACGGCAGCGCCGAGGCGACGGGCGCGACCGAGGCAATGATTTGTCCCGCGCGAATGCCCTCGCCGACCTTGACGAGTGGCAAGAGGAGAATGCCTTTCTTCTTCAGTGCCAGGGAGATTGTCCGCTGGTCCGAACTGCGTTTGAACTGGAGCCGTTCGGTGTTTATGGCACTGACCACACCCTCACTGCTGGCCAGCGCACTGGGCCAGGTCACCCGCAATTCGAAGCCCTCGCCGGCACCTTTGGGCTTTTCCGTCGTGACCTGGTTCGCCGCGAACGCCTTTCGCAGCGCGTCAACCGCGACGAATTGAATCAGCGCGCCGCATTGCCAATCCGCGGGCCGCTCGCCGGCCCTTTGGCAAAGCGACAGCGCGACGACATCGCGGTCGGTCAGCCCTTTGTCCCAGCCGCGCTCCGGATCGGACAGCGAATGGGACATGCTGATTTCGAGTTGGGTCTTGGCGCGGGCCTCAACGCGGGTGCCGCACTTGAGACAGAGCAGGTCCGGAACGCGGAGGCGTTTGATCTTGATGTTCTTCCAGATCTTGTAATCCATCGAGCCACGCTCCAGCTCAATGGGCTTGTGGCCTTGCCGCTGAAGGTCCGAGAAGACAGCGCGGGTGCCGATGGCGCCGATGGCGAGCTTCTCCAGGAAGCTCTCATCGGTCTTGAATGAACGGCGGACAGGCACTTTGCGGTATTATCTGGAAGCACATGGATTTGGCCAGCTTGAATGGTTCACGCGCTCCGCCCAAACCACCAGTGTATGGGGGTGCTGTGGGGATCAGAACCCATGGGAGTCTGACCGAAGGATCTTCGGTATTTGCGCTTTCCGGCGGGCGCGCCACACGTCCGGGAAGAAGGGTGAGAAGCCGCAGAATGGTATCGCTGATCCCTTTTACCCGGTCAAATTTGCATCTTCGGCCAGAAACCCACGGGTGCGGGCAATCGTCGCGATCTGAAGGCCTTAAAGCCGGAAGTGCCGGAAAAAACGCTATTAGTGGGGTTCCGGTGCCCGCCCGAGCCCCTACAGGTGGTGTGCCGTGGCGGGCCTGGCTGCCAATAGCCAAGACCACCAGCCCGGCCCGGCTCTGAGCGCGAATGGGTAGGCGCTGTTTCCAGCCGGAATAAGGACCAGCAGCCTTATCTGTTCATCGGGCTCACGCGGTAAAGGCCAGCGCCTTGCAGCGGGATGTCCCGGCTGAACTGGTCAATGAAAACGCCCAGGTCCTCCCGTTTCCACAGGTCGCGCACCCTGGCTGCTCCGGCGATGCCCAGGTCCTTGAAAGCGACCGCCACCGAGCTCCGCTCCGGCATCACTTTTTTGTGGGGATCCACCAGCACCAGGAACTGGACGGAGCCTTGGCCTTGACTGCCGGGCGTGAGGACGCCACGGGCGCTGAATGTGTCGTAGCCCTCGGGAAGCGCGTATTCAATCACGGACACCGCGTGCGTGCCAATGCCGTTCACTGGCGCTCCGCGCAGAGTGAGCGGTTGGTCATCTACGGTTCGGTTCACCCGCGGCTCATTCCAACCGGTGGTCGCTGACACCCATTTCAGGTCGGTCAATTTCAGCGTGCCCTTGGGACCTTTCAACGCCGGTTCAAGCCAGGCGGCATGGTCGTGGTAAATGTTATCGCCGCCATCGCCAAGGACCAGGACCAGGCTACGGGCGTTGGTGACGGCGACCGAGATATCTACCACGTCCTGGCCGGGAGCGCCTCGGATAACGCGGCTCTTGTAAGCGGCTTGGGAAAGGTCGAATGGAGAATCGTTGTCCTGCGCGTTAAACAGCGCGACATACCGGTCGCGGCTATTGGGCACTTCGGCAGTCCAAACGATAAGGTCATCCTTGCGCGACAACTGGCGGTTGCCCGTGCTGGACTGGTTGACTGCCAGAACCTCGGAGTTGGTCAGGAGGCCGAGGGTGAACGGGTCGAGCCTGGTCATATCGGCTCCCAGAATGAGAGGAGAGCGGGCAATGCACCACAGCGTCATGCAAAGCACCTGCTCGTTCTTGGTGAACCGCGTGGGGCGCGAGAACTCAACGATGCCAAAGGGCAACATGTCGGCATCGGGCCACGCCCCCTGGCGGCGGTAGGGCGTCCATTTCTCCAGCCGGCCGAACATCCCATAGAGCGGCTCCCATTTGTCCCAAAAGTCATCGGAGATGCGCCACATGTTGGCGTGCTGGCTGACGTGCTCGCCGCGAGCAATCGGGGTGTCGCCCGGCGAGAGGCTCAGGATCATGGAGCGGCCGGTCTTGTCGATCGCCTTGCGGATGGCTTCAATCTCGGCTTGTTGCACGTCATCGTAAGGCCGGGCAATATCATCCACCTTCACAAAATCCACGCCCCAGGAGGCGTAGAGGGCAAAGAGCGAATCATAGTAGGCCTGGGCGCCGGCTTTGCGCATGTCCACCCCGTACATGTCGGGGTTCCACGCACAGGTGTGATTGGTGAGGGCGATGTCGGAGGCGCGAGCGCTCGTGCCCAGGAGCGGAGCATTTTGCCGCACCGCCTGGCGCGGGATGCCGCGCATTATGTGGATGCCAAACTTGAGGCCGTTGGAATGGACGTAGTCGGCCAGCGGTTTAAAGCCGGCGCCGTTGGCGGCGGAGGGGAATTTTTTGGGGGCCGGCACCAGGCGGCTGTAGTCGTCCATCGCCAACGGGGCGCCTTCTTTGTAGCTGTGGCCTTGCGCCTCCCCTTCATACCACTGGATATCCACGGTGAAAATACGCCAACCGAACGGTTTCAGTTGCTGGGCCATCGCGTCGGCCTGGACCTTGGCTTGCGCTTCGGTGAGCGTGGTGCCGAAACAGTCCCAGCTATTCCAGCCCATAGGAGGAGTTGGGGCGAATTGCCAATGAGGAGGATTGGGCTGCGCGGGAGCAGTGGGTGTGGAAAGCGTGGTAGTAAGGAAGAATAGCAGGACCCCAAGCGCGCAAGGCGGAACTTTCATGACTTTTCCTGGTCGGGGGTCATCGTGCGGTAAACGCCGCCGGTGGTTACGGCAGCGGCGGGCCCAGTTTGACGCGGTAGAATTGCCGCGGCACAAGGGAATTCGTGTCCGTCCAGACGAACGGCACCGCGGGCGAGTTGGTGACGAAGAGGGTGCTCCACTGGGTGAGGTTCGTCGAGGCTTCCACCCCGTAATCCGGCCCGCTCTGCCCGCTGACCTTGAAGGTGAATTGCCCGCCGGTCAAGGAAGCGTTGCTCAGGCCCGGCGCGACCAGCGGATTCACCATCACGGAGAAGCTCTGCGTGGCGCTCAGGCTGGGCGTGCCGTTGTCGGAGACTCTCAGTGTAAAGTTATTGGTCGAGTTGGCCTGCGTGAGAAGCGGGCGGAACGAAAAGGCGCCGCTGTTGGCGTTGAGCGTCGCGTTGGTCGGGCCGGCGAGCAGCGCGAAGGTCAGCGTCTGCGGCGGTTGGTCGGTGTCCGTGGCGCTGGCGGTGAACGCGACCGTCTGGCCGACGTTCACGGTTTGGTTCGCGATAGGGGCCAGAGTCGGCGGGGTGTTGGACGGCGTGACCGCACTCAGCGTGAGGGCGAGGGTCGTCGTGTGGCTGAGCAATCCGCACGTGGCGGTGATGGTCACATTCGATGTGCCGGAAATCACATTGTTGGAGGCTGTGAGCGTTAGCGTGCTGGCACCACCGGTAATTGGATTCGTGGTAAACACGGCGGTTACTCCGCTGGGAAGGTTGGTGGCGGTCAGCGTGTAGCAACCATTCAAGCCATTCGTCGGGGTCACAGTGATCGTGCTGGCGCCATTCGTCCCGCCATTCACGGTCAGGCTGGCGGGGTTTGCCGATAGGCTGAAGTCCGGCGCTGGAGCATTCCAGACAACAGAATCGATGTAGCAAGTATTCGTCCAGCCGGCGCTGGTCATAAACTGAATGCCAAGATTCTGGAGTGGCGCTACGGCGGTCGGCGGCACGGTCAGCGTAAGCGTGTTCCAAGCGTTGGCAGTCGGACTCCCGTACCAGCTACTGGTCCATGCCCAGTTACGGTCTTGGAGGTAGGGCTGAAGCGTGGTGATTGCGCTGCCGCTCGGGACCCAGACACGGAAGGAAATGGTAATGCCAGGGAGGATAGCCACGTTGCCCACAGACACTGAGGATGTGCCCCCTGACGCGCCGTTGAAGTTCACGGCGAGCGACTGATTGCCGGCATAGTGCTGCAGGGTTGAAGTCGCCACTCCAGCAATGGTGCCGCCGCCTCCCGCCCAACGTTGTGGATCGGTTTCAAAGTTGAATTGCGCCGGGTCCGGGTTGACGCCAGAAGTCGTCGCCTGGGCTTCGGGCGAAAAGCCTGACGGCCCGGAGCTATTGACGGCGACCACCTGGTAGTAATAAGTCGTGCCGCTATTGAGGTTGGTATCGGTATAGGACGTGCCGGTTATGCCGCTGACGACCAGAGTGGTGCTCTCGTAACCGCTCTCCGCTGCCCGATAGAGCATGTAGCTCGTCGCTCCGCTGCCAGCAGTCCAGGACAAAGCAACTGTGTTGTTGCTGAGGCTCGCGGTGAGTCCGGAAGCAGCGTAGGGAGCACCGTTGGGAGGCGGCGGCGCGGCTCCGCCGGTCAAAACGGAAATAAGTTGCGCGTCATTGACTGCACCCGAGGTCCAATCAAACGGACTGCCAGGAGTGCTCCAAAAAAACGGACTCATTCCGTGACCGCGGGCGGATTCGGCGACATACTTGTGCCAATAATACGAGGAAGCGCTATTCCAGGCTGATTCCGTGGCGTTTGTAGCCGCAAGGGATGGCTTCGAGGCAGCCCCGAATTCACCCACCATTACTGGAATGCCCTTGCTGACATACTGGTCAACAAGTTGTTGGAATCCCGCGTCTATTCCTCCCTCTTCAGGCGCGACGCAATTGCGCGTGGGGTCGCCGGAATAATGGTAAGCCGGCCCCCAAAAGTACTGCGCAGCGCCCCACGAGGCGTCGCTCGACAGAATTGCGAACTGGGGTGGCGAGTAGCAATGATACTCCACCATCAGACGATTCGGGGTGGGGTCCGTCGGCAAGGCATTCAGCCACGTCGTATCCCCACCGCCTTGAACCACCAGCCAGCGATTGGTGTTATTGCCGCCGAGGCCGCGCACCGCGTTGACGAAGGTCTGATAGTAATACATCAAGGTGGTCATCTCCAGGGGACTGTTGACGTTCGGCTCGTTCGCTCCGGCAAAGAGCAGATGATTGTCATAACCCGCAAAGGCGGTGGCAATCTGCGTCCAATAAGAGTTCACCTTCGCGTTGATGGTTGGATCAACCGTTGAGCCGATGTTGTTCTCCAGCCAGCCGTCGTCCCAGTGGTCGTTGATCATGACATACATCCCGGCGCCAATCGCCCAATCAACCACCTGTTTGACCTGTGCCATGTAAGTGGGATTGATCGGGTAGTTGGTGAGGTTGCGGGTGATGTTGGTGGTGGCATTGAAGTCCCACGCGCAGGGAATACGAACCGCGTTGAAGCCGGCGTTGGCCGCAGTGTAGAACGGCGCCGCGCTCACAGACGGCACGCCCCATGTGGCCTCCATTGTGTTTCCGAGATTCCATCCGTAAGTGGGCAGTGGAAACGGCATGGAGGCGGGGATGTTCGTGGGCCCCGCACGAAAACCAAGGTCGAACACCGCGTCAAAGCTATGACTGCTCCCAGGGGTGATTGTGCCGCCGTTAATGGGCACGGTCACGATCTCGCCGCCGGTGTATTTATTTGTCGCCACCGCCAGCGCCGCCCAACCGCCGCTGGAGGGCTTGATCCCAAAGGAGAACGCATAGGTCTTGTTCGCGGCCAACGGCACGTTCAGCCCGCTCCATTTGAGCCAGTCGCCGTCGGTGAACCCGGGGTTCGGCGCGCTGAAGCTGATAAGCAACGTCGCCGTGCTGCTGCTGATCGAATAGATCCGCAGGTAATAGGTCGGCGTGCTCGCAGGCGTGCCGTAGCCGTTGCCGGAGTTCAATCCGGCTGTCTTGATCGCAACCGATACCAGGTTCAGCGGGTTGGACCCGGTCGTAAAGGTCTGGCCGACCGGCGGGTTGTTGTCGGTGAAATAGTTTATCCCGTCCGGCCAGGTCGTGTTGCCGCTGGTAGAGAGTTGGGAAATATCATTCGTCCCGGGGCTCGGCGCGGAGCCAATGTCGGCCAAAGTTACGCCGGCCGAGGTGGTGACGTTCTGGTAGAGGCTATGGGTGCTGCCGAGGTAGCTGCCCTGTCCAAGGTATTGGGCATGGACGATGTTGGTGGAACTGACCGGGACGGATGAATTGGTGGTTGAGGCGGTGCCGCCGGAAAGGGTGTTCGTGCTGAAAGGCGTATTCCCGACTGTAAAGACGACCCTGCCCGGGGGTGCGCCGGCTGATGAACTGATCGTTGCGGTGTAGGTCACCGCCTGGTCCTGAACCGAGGGATTGAGCGAGGAAGTAATGCTGGCGGTGGTGATGTTGGTAGGCGCAAGGCCTTTGATGGCGTTGTAAACCTGCTGTGCCACTATGGTCGCGCCCGTCACGGTCGGATGGACTCCATCTTGGAACAGGTCCGGCCGATCAATCAGCGGCGTGTCGTTGTCAATCAACTGCACGCCCGCCTGCCCGGCGACGACGCCGATGGCCGGTTCCACGGTGTTCTCAATGAACACGGGATCAAACGTGGTGCCAAAGGCCGTCGGCAGATACATCGGCGGGGTGTAACAGATGAAGACCTTGGGATGCGTGGAGAGATTCGTGTATAGCGTGATCAGCGCGCGGTAATCGTTGTTGAAATTCGCCGCATTCCAGTTCCACGACTTGGAATCGTTCGCACCGAACATCATGACGACGATATTGGGGCTTGAGTTCAAACTGTTGGTGTAGGCCCAGGAATTCCAATAAGTGTCGTCCGATACCTTTTCAACCGTCGTCCCGGAATTTCCGTAGTTTCCCACCGCGTAACCGCTGCCAAGGAGCGTCTGCAATTGAGCGGGGTAGCTTTGCGTGCTGGAATTCGTCAAACCATACCCCGCCGTGATGCTGTCGCCAACACAAGCCACCGTGATGGTTGCCCGAGCGGAGACAAGCCCGAGGGAGAGCGCGACGCCGACGGCCAGAAGCATTGCGGAACTAGGTTTGATGGGAGAGGTCATAAGAGCACGTGCGGAAGAACGCTCGTGTCTTTGGGTCTCTGTTCGCTTTAGAGTTGGGAGCCGGGATTCAATAACATCGTTTGATCTCGCCCTCAACGAGCCGATGGACGCCGCACGCACGGTTGGGTTTGCACGGTTGCGGTTGCCGGCGCAAGGCCGTCGGCGCTGGCGGTGAGTTGGAACTCGCCGGCTTCGCGGGTAGACTGCACGATGATTTGCCCAAGGCCGTTAAACAGGCTGCGCGACCAGGGCGAAACGCCCGCGTGCCCGATGAGCCTGACGTTCACCTTCGGGCTTAAGCCGCCCTGGCCGGCGCCGTTGTTGACCCCCACGGCGATGACATTGTCTCCCGCATGCACGAATGGCTTGATATCGAAAACCGGCTGCGCCTGCCAGTCGTGCGTTTCGCCGATGAACTGTTTGTTCACGAAGTACCAGCCTTCGTCGTCGCAACCAGCGAAGCAAAGTTGCGCGCCGGCGCCCTTCAAGTCTTGTTCCGTCACCGTGAAATGGGCGCGGTAAATCGCGGTGGTGTCCGGCGTCTTGATGCTCAATTCGCCCCCGCTGGTCTTGGCATCGAGCCTGTTCCAGGCGGAGTCGTTAAAATCGTTCGCATATTCGGGCACTGCGTCACGGCTATGAGGCACGCGGGCAAGCTGCCAGCGCCAATCGTTGACGGCAACGCTGCGCGTGGGCACGGTTGGAACGAACACGTCCGGCTCGTGGCAACTGGGGTCGCCGTTGCCGACCCCGATGATGTTGCCCGCGCCTTCGAGGGCAAAACTGATCTTGTTCTGAGCCACCGGCACGATGCGGCCCTGCGCGTCGAGCGCGGCCACCGTGAACACCGCAAGGTCTTCGCCGTCCGCCTTGATCGTCCTGCGGTCGGGCGTGAGCTGAATCTGCGTGGCCTCGCCTGTCGTCTCGACTCTGGCCTGCGCCACGACCCTGCCGGCC
>Ga0335069_10002220_pt1 | contig 30164 bp, 22 predicted proteins | sample Lox_Sample_11_FD_206714 | JGI IMG/M metagenome (GOLD analysis project Ga0335069, IMG submission 206714) | Soil microbial communities from Loxahatchee National Wildlife Refuge, Florida, United States - Lox_Sample_1.1 | ecosystem: Environmental > Terrestrial > Soil > Wetlands | place: USA...
TCGCAGGTGGAGGCGGCGGTGCGCGGGGTGCCGGGGACGCGCAGCGCCTTCGCCGAGCGCGCGGCGGGCGGCTACTTCGTGGACTTCGACCTGCGCCGGGACCAGATGGCGCGCTACGGGCTGACCGTCGCCGACGTGCAGGACGTGATCATGTCCGCGATCGGCGGCCAGGACGTGTCGCAGACGATCGAGGGCCGCGCGCGATTCCCCGTCAACGTGCGCTACCCGCGCGACCTGCGGCAGGACCTGGAGACCCTGGGGCGGGTGCTGGTGATGACGCCCTCCGGCGCCCAGGTGCCCCTGGATCAGGTGGCCGAGCTGCGGACGGTGACCGGCCCCTCCATGATCCGCGACGAGAACGGCATGCTGGTCGGCTACGTCTACGTCGACATCGCCGGCCGCGACGTCGGCGGCTACGTGGAGGCCGCCAAGAAGGCGGTGGCGGCGGCGGTCAAGCCGCCGGTCGGCTACTCGCTCGAGTGGAGCGGGCAGTACGAGAACATGCAGCGGGTGCGCGAGCGGCTGAAGGTGGTGGTCCCGGCTACGGTGTTCGTCATCCTCTTCCTGCTCTACGCCAACACCCGCTCGCTGGGCAGGACCCTGATCGTGGCGCTGGCGGTGCCCTTCTCGCTGGTCGGCGCGGTGTGGCTGCTGTGGGCGCTCGGCTACAACGTCTCGATCGCCGTCTGGGTGGGCATGATCGCGCTCATGGGCCTCGACGCCGAGACCGGCGTCTTCATGCTGCTCTTCCTCGACCTCGCCTACGACGAGGCGAAGCGGGAGGGGAGGATGCGCACGCTCGCCGAGCTGCACCAGGCGATCGTCCACGGCGCGGTCAAGCGCCTGCGGCCGAAGATGATGACGGTGAGCGCGGCGATGATGGGTCTGCTGCCCATCATGTGGTCGATCGGCACCGGCGCGGATGTGATGAAGCGGGTGGCGGCGCCCATGGTCGGCGGGCTCGCCACCTCCTTCCTGCTCGAGCTCCTCGTCTACCCGCCCGTCTACCTGCTCTGGAAGTGGCACGGCGAGGTGAAGCAGGCGGCGTCGGCGCTGCGGCAGCCGGCGGCGGAGGAGTCCCTGCCGCGCTGACGGCCCGGTCTCGACGAGGCCGCCGCCTCAGGCCAGCCAGCCGGCCACGTCCGCCATCACCCGCTCGGCGATGGCACGGGCCCGGGCCTCGCTCCTCCCCTCGGCGATCACGCGGACGACCGGCTCGGTGTTGGAGGCGCGCAGGATGAACCAGCCGTCCTCCAGCCGCACCTTCACCCCGTCGCTGAGGTCGACCGGCCGGTCGGCCCAGGACTCGCGCGCGCGACGCAGGACGGCGCGGGCCTGCTCGGCGGGGCAGTGGCTCCGCAGCTTCACCACGTGGTAGCCGTCATAGGCCGCCGCCAGCGCCGAGACCGGCGAGCCGCTGGCCGCCACCTGGTGCAGCACGAGGGCCATCCCCACCAGGCTGTCCCGGGCGAAGTTGACCGCCGGCCAGATGACGCCGCCGTTGCCCTCGCCGCCGATGGGCGCTCCGTGCTGGCGCATGCCCTCGGCCACGTTGGCCTCGCCGACCTTCGTCCGGAACACCGGGCAGCCGTAGCGGCCCGCCAGCGCCTCGACCGCGTCGCTCGTCGCCAGGTTGGTCACCAGCGGGCCGGGGGTGCGCCGCAGCACCGGCTCGGCCGCCAGCACCAGCGTCAGCTCCTCGCCGATCGGGCGGCCGGTCTCGTCCACGATCGCCAGGCGGTCGCCGTCCATGTCCTGCGCGAAGCCCAGGTCGGCGCCGCGCTCGCGCACGGCGGAGCAGAGGGCCCCCAGGTTCTCGGGCACCGGCTCCGCCGGCCGGGGGAAGCGGCCGTCGGCCGCGGTGTGGAGCGCCGCCGCCAGCTCGGCCCCCAGCGCCTCCACCATCCGCGGCGCGGCTTCGTACGCGGCGCCCCCGCCGGGGTCCACCACCACCCTCAGCCGGCGCCCGGCCGGCAGCGGGCCGACGGCCTCCGCCACCGCCCGCACGTGGCGCCCGACCGCGTCGGCGACCACCTCCGGCGTGCGCTGGAGGGCCCCCGCCGCCTTGGCGTAGTCGCCCTGGTGGTAGATGTCGAGCAGCTCGCGGCCGCGGGCGGCGCTCAGGAACAGGCCGTCCCCGCCCACGAACTTGAGCGCGTTCCACTCCGGAGGGTTGTGGCTGGCGGTGATGGCGATCCCGCCCTGGGCGGCGAGCTGCCGGACCAGCAGCTGCACGGTCGGCGTGGGACAGACGCCCAGGTCGGCCACCCGGCAACCGCTGGAGACGAGGCCGGCCAGCACCGCCTGACGCACCATCTCGCCGGAGGTGCGCGGGTCGCGGCCGATCACCACCCGCCCGCCGCCCACGTAGGTGCCGAACGCCTGGGCGAAGCGGGTGACCAGCTCCGGCGTCAGGGAGTCGCCGACGACCCCGCGCACGCCGGAGATGCTGATCTTCAGCGTGGGGATGGCGCGCATCTCAGAGCCTCACCCGCTCGCGCGCCCACTCCAGCAGCTCCTGGGCGCGCGCCGCCGTCTGCGCCTCGGCGATGACGCGCACCAGCGACTGGGTGTTCGAGGCGCGCACGTGGACCCAGCCGTCGGAGAACAGCACCTTCACGCCGTCGGTGTGGTCGACCTGGGCGCCCTCGACCCGGCCCACGCGGTCGCGGAACTCCTGCATCACCGAGAAGAGGAGGCGCGGCGCCACGGCCAGCGCCAGCTTGCACACGGCCGCCGGCGGCAGGGCGGCGACCAGGGCCGAGAGGGTCGCCCCCGTGCGGGCGAGGTGCTCGAGCAGCAGGCCGATCGCCGCCGCGCTGTCGTGGGTGGGCTGCACCTCGGGCACCGCCACCGCGCCGTTGCCCTCGCCACCCAGCACGGCCGCGTGCTCCAGGATCGCCTCGGAGATGAACGCCTGGCCGACCGGCGTGCGCACGACGCTGCCGCCGTGGCGCGCCGCCACCTGGTCGACCAGGCCGCTGGTCGAGACGTTGGTGACCACCGGCCCCGGCCGGCGCCCCAGCGCCGCCTCCGCAGCCAGCGGCAGCGTCAGCTCCTCCGAGAGCGCCTTCCCCGTCTCGTCCACCAGGCTCAGCCGCTCGCCGTCGGCGTCGAGCACCAGGCCGAGGTCGGCGCGGCCCGCCAGCACCAGCGCCCGCGCCTGTGCCGCGGTCGCCGCCGTCGGCTCCGGCAGTCGGGGGAAGGGCAGCGTGGGGTCGTCGTTGATCGGCAGCACCTCGCAGCCGAGCGCCTGCAGCCAGCGCGGCACCAGCCGCGCGCAGGAGCCGTTGCCGCAGTCGACTGCCACCCGCAGCCGGCGCCGGCGCAGGAGCGCCGCGTCCGTGCGGGCCAGCAGTGCCGCCAGGTGCGGCTCGATGGCGTCCCGGGTGCCGACGCCGGTGCCGATGCGGTCCCAGGCCACCCGCTCGACGGCCGCCTGGTGGTAGACGTCGAGCAGCTCCTCGCCCTGGATGGCGTCGAGGTACAGGCCGTCCCCCCGCACGAACTTGAGGGCGTTCCACTCGGGAGGGTTGTGGCCGCCGGTGATGGACACGCCGCCTCTCGCCTCCGAGCGCGCCACGGCCAGCTGCAGCGAGGGGGTGGGGCAGATGCCGAGGTCGGTGACGCGGCAGCCGACCGCCAGCAGGCCCGAGGTGACCGCCGCCTGCAGCATGGGGCCGGAGGGCCGCGGGTCCCGGCAGACCAGCACCTCGCCGCCGTCCACGTAGGCGCCGAAGGCCTCGGCGAAGCGCACCACCAGCTCGGGCGTCAGCGTCTGCCCGACCACGCCGCGCACGCCGGTGATGCCGATCTTGAGCGGCTCCATCGCGCCGGGCGGCATCCTCGCCCCGCCCGCGGCGGCCGTCAAGACGAGCTGTCGGCGGCCGCGTCGCGGCTGGCGGACCGCCGGGCCTACGAGCGCTGGCGCAGGTACTCGACCACCGCCGGCATCACCGAGATGAGGACGATGGCGAGGACCACCAGGCTGAAGTTCTTCTTGACGAAGGGGAGGTTCCCGAAGAAGTAGCCGGCCGAGACGCACACACCCACCCACAGCGCGCCGCCCACCAGGTCGAAGGCCAGGAAGCGCAGGTAGCTCATCGCCCCCACCCCGGCCACGAACGGCGAGAAGGTGCGCACGATGGGCACGAAGCGGGCGATGATGATGGTCTTCACCCCGTACTTCTCGTAGAAGCGGTGGGTCTTGCGCAGGTGCTCGGGGTTGAAGAAGCGGGAGCGCTCGTAGTGGAAGACCTTCGGCCCCAGGTAGTGGCCGACCGCGTAGTTGAGGTTGTCGCCCACCACCGCGGCCGTCACCAGCAGCAGGAACAGCAGCCGCACGTCGAGCGCGCCCAGGGCCGCGAAGCTGCCGGCCGCGAACAGCAGCGAGTCGCCGGGCAGGAACGGCGTCACCACCAGCCCGGTCTCCATGAAGACGATCCCGAACAGCAGCGCGTAGGTCCAGGTGCCGTAGGTCTGGATCACCTCGGCCAGGTGCCGGTCGAGGTGCAGGAAGAAGTCGACGAACCAGTGGACGAGATCCATGTCCTCCCCTGAGGGCCTGCGGACGAGCCCCCATCGTACCAAGGCCGGCTGCCCTCGCCGGAAGGGGCGAGCCGGTTGAGACGTTCGTCTCATTGACCGCGGCGCCGGTGCGGGTCACAAAAGGACATCGCCTCGAGGTCCTGGAATGAACTACCCGCTGTGGGACGTGCCGGCGCCCGGCCTGCTGATCGCCGCAGTCGGGATCCTCCACGTGTTCATCTCGCACTTCGCCGTCGGCGGCGGCCTCTTTCTCGTGCTCGCCGAAAGGAAGGCGCGCCGCGAGCAGGACGCCGTCCTGCTCGGCTTCCTGCGCGCGCGCAGCCGTGACTTCGTGCTGCTGACGCTGGTGGCCGGCGCCCTCACCGGGGTCGGCATCTGGCTGACCATCGGCCTGGTGCAGCCGCAGGCCGTGAGCGCGCTGGTCGTCACCTTCGTCTGGGCCTGGGCCATCGAGTGGACCTTCTTCGCCGTGGAGATCGCCGCCGCCAGCGTCTACTTCTACGGCTGGGACCGGCTGTCGCCGCGACAGCACCTGGCGGTGGGCTGGGTGTACGCCGCCTCCGCCTGGGCGAGCCTGGTGGTGATCTCGGGCATCCTCTCCTTCATGCTGACCTCGGGCGCCTGGCCCGAGACCCACCGCCTGGCCGACGGCTTCTTCAACCCGACGTTCCTGCCGACGGTGGCGCTGCGCAGCGCCGTGGCCGCCGGCCTGGCGGGGCTCTACGTCCTCTTCGCCGCCGCCTTCCTGGGCGACGCCGAGCTCAAGTCGCGTCTCTGCCGCTGGTGCGCGACCCGTTGGATCGCCCCGGCCGCGCTCGCCGTCGCCCTGGCCCTCGTGTGGTTCCTCTCCGCCGCCGCCGCTGCCGACGTGGCCGTGGCCGAGACGCTCACGGCGCGCGACGCCGCTCCGCTCTCGGTGCTGAGCGGCGTCTTCGCGCCGGCCAACGTGGGCCAGCCGGTCGTTCGCATGGCGGCGCGGAGCGCGATCGTCTCGGCGGTCGCCCTGCTGCTCCTGGCGCTCGGCGTGGCCGCCCTGCGCCCGCGGCACTACGGGCGGCTCGCGGCCTCGCTGCTGATGCTGCTCGGCCTCGTCGCCATGGGCGGCGGCGAGTGGGTGCGGGAGGGCCTGCGCAAGCCGTGGGTCATCGACCGCTACCTGTTCGTGAACGGCATCCGGGTCTCCGCGGTCCCCGCCGCCGCCGCCGGCCAGGACCCCTTCTCGGTCGGCGCCATCGACCGCCGCGGCGTCCTCGCCAGCTCGCCTTGGAGCGAGGTGCCCGCGGGCTTCCGGCCGGGCGACCCCAGCTTCGAGCGCCTGCTCCCCGCCGAGCGGGCCGCCCTCGAGGCGCAGGCCGGCCAGGTCGTCTTCGCCGTCGAGTGCGCGGCCTGCCACACGCTGGACGGCCACCTCTCGATCCGCAGCCTGGTGCGCGGGCGAGGCGTCGCCGCACTGGAGACGGTGCTGGAGCAGACCGCGCGGCCGGTGGCGAGCGACGGCCGGGCCGCGTCGTGGTCCGAGCCCGGCGTGCGGGTGGTGACCTGGCGCGGCCGGCGGATGCCGCCCTTCGCCGGGACCCGCGCCGAGCAGCACGCGCTCGCCGTCTACCTGTCGCGGCTGGGCGGCGACAGCGCCGCCGGCCTCGACTCGCCCGCGCCGCCGGGCGGCGGCCTGGCGGCGTTCGAGGCCCACTGCTCGGCCTGCCACGGCGCCGGCGCGCCCTGGCCGATCCAGCCCCGCCTGCGCGGCCGCTCGGCCGCCGAGCTGTACGAGCTGATCGGCCGGCTGCCCGAGCTGCGGGAGGAGATGCCGCCGTTCTCCGGCAGCGAGAACGAGCGCCGCGCGCTGGCCGCGTACCTCGGGCGCCTCTCGGCGGGAGCCGGAGCGGACCCGGGGGAGGTGATGCCGTGAACCCGCTGGTGCCGCTGGCCGACCCGCTGCCGCAGCCGGCCCCGCCGCCGCTGCTGTGGGCGCTGCTGCAGCTCACCTTCCTGCTGCACACGCTGGCCATGAACCTGGTCCTGGGCGGCTCGATCCTGGCGCTGCACTTCCGCGCCTCGCGGCGGGCGGAGGAGGCCGTGCCGCGAAACCAGCTGCTGCGGACGGTGGAGAAGGCGCTGCCGGTGGCCATGGCGGCCGCGATCACGCTCGGGGTGGCGCCGCTGCTCTTCGTCCAGGTCCTCTACGGCCGCGTGTTCTTCACCAGCTCGGTGCTGATGGGCTGGTTCTGGCTGGGGCTGATGCCGCTGCTGCTCGCCGCCTACTACGGCGCGTACCACCTCGCCTTCCGGCCGGAGCCCGGCCCCGCCCGGCGCTGGACGGGAACGCTGGTCGCGCTCGCGCTCTCGGCCGTCGCCTTCCTGCAGGTGACGAACGCCACCCGGGCGCTGCGGCCCGACAGCTTCTCGTCGGCATACCGGAAAGACCCCCGCGGGCTCACCCTCAACCTGGACGACCCGACCTTCTGGCCGCGCTACCTGCACCTGCTGCTCGGCGCCGTGGCCGTCGCCGCGCTGGCGGTGGCCCTCTACGGCGCGCTGCGGCGCGGCAGGGAGCCCGAGCTGGCGCGGTTTGCCGTGCGCCGCGGCACCGCCGTGTTCGCGGCCGCGACCGCCGCCAACGTCATGGTCGGCCTGGCGCTGCTGATCGCGCAGCCGCAGCCGGTGCTGCTGCGCCTCGTCGGCGGCGACCGCGTCTCCGTGTCGCTGCTGTCGGTGGCGATCCTGCTGGCGGTGGCGCTCGCCGGCGCCGCCGTGCTCGCTCTCGGTGCCCGGCAGCCGTGGCCGGCCACCCCGGCGCTGGCGGCGCTGGCCGCGGTCACGGTCGCCGCGATGCTCCTGCTGCGGGACGACCTCCGACGGCTGGTGCTGCACGACGCCGGGCTGGACCCGCCGTCGTGGGTGGTGGCTCAGTGGACGCCTTTCGGTGTGTTCGCGGTCTGCCTGCTGCTGGCCGTGGCCGCCATCGCCTGGATGGTGCGGGCGCTCGCCACCGCCGGGCCGGCGGCGAGGGAGTAGGCTGGGCGGATGCCTCGGAAGCTGGCCGTGCTCGTCGTGCTCGCCCTGGCCCTGGCGACGGGTTGTCGCCGGCAGGCCGCGCCGGCCGCCACCGGCATCCGCCACCCCGTGAAGGGCAAGGTGGTGTCAGTGAACCTGGCCGAGCCGACCCTCACCCTCGCGCACCAGGACATTCCCGGCGTCATGCCGGCCATGACCATGGAGTTCGTGGTGCTGGAGAAGGACGCGCCGCTGCTGAGGCAGCTGGCCGTCGGCGACGAGGTGACGGCGACGCTGATGGTGGACGGCTCGCGCTACTGGCTGGAGGACCTGGTGGTGGTGAAGAAGGCGCCACCCGGCGTCGCCCCGCCGCCGGCGCAGGGGGGGCCGGCGAAGATCGGGGCGGCGTTGCCCGCCGTCACGCTGATCGACCAGGATGGCCGGCCGCTGCACCTGCCCGACCCGCGCTGCCGGGCGGTGGCGCTCACCTTCGTCTACACGCGCTGTCCGCTGCCCGACTACTGCCCGCTGATGATGCGCCGCTTCGCGGCGGCGGAGGCGGAGCTGGTGGCGCAGCCGGCGCTGCGCGAGCGCACCCGGCTGGTGACCGTCAGCTTCGACACCAAGTACGACACTCCGACGGTGCTGCGCGCCTTCGGCCGGCCCCTCCAGAAGACGACGCCGCCGTTCACCCACTGGCTGCTGGCGACCGGCAGCGAACAGGCGATCCGCACGCTGGGCGGCGCCCTCGAGCTCGACTACGTCGAGGAGACCGCCTCCTTCACCCACAACCTGCGCACGGCCGTGGTCGACCCCCGGGGCCGGCTGAGCGCTCTGCTCCGCGGCAACGAGTGGACGCCGGCGGAGCTGGTGGCCGAGCTGCGGCGGGCACTCTCCGCTCGCTGACGCAGGAGACGGGCCGCGCGAGGACGGGCGGCGACTCGGAGACGGGTTGACCGTCACGACCCGCGCTGTTACCTTGCCCACACGCGGCCCGCGGGCGGCCGTCGCGCCCAGGCCCTGCGGCAGGAAGGTCGTGCGTGGGGTTTGACAGGATGGAACGCTGCGAGGCGCCGGCGGCGACCGGCGGGCCGAGAGCGAGAGTGGCGTGATGGGCTCGCCGGGTGCACGGGCGGGCGGCGTCTCGGCGGAGCCGGCCGCTCCCTCCGAGGGCGGCGGGGGTGAGGAGCGGCGGCTCGGCGGCAGCCCGCATGCGGCCGCTGCGAACGCCGCCGTGCTGGCGCTCACCCGCGCCGCGCGCAGCTTCACCCTGTACGACCCCGCCAACCGCGTCGTGCGCACGCTGATCTCGGACTACCGGGACAAGATCGAGAAGGTGCTCTCGGGCTTTGGCTCCCTCGTCCTCGAGGTGCACCCCTTCGAGCTGCTGCTGGGGAAGGAGATCGTCTACGTCGAGAAGGACCGCGAGCGCTCGCTCGCGTTCCGTCTGTTCCGCGACGGGGTGCGGCAGATTGCCTTCCAGCCCGGCGCGAGCTGGACCGAGCTGCTCACCCTCCTGCAGATCCTGTCGATCCGCTTCAGCGGCGTGCGCCAGCAGGAGGACGACCTCGTCACGCTGCTGCGCAAGGCCGATTTCGCCCACATCTCCACGCGAGCCATCGAGGGCTTCGTGCCGGAGGAGGAGGACGCGGAGCCGCCGCTCGAGGGGGGCGGGGCCGGCCACGCGCAGCGGCAGCGCCGCGAGCCGCCGGGCGAGTGGGACGTGCCGCTGCCCCTGTTCCGCGAGACGGTGCCGCTGCGCCATCGGGTGGTGCCGCCGGCGCTCGTGGAGGAGCTGCGAGGCGAGGAATCGGCCGAGTCCCTGCCGGTCGAAGCCGTGCAGGCGGTGGTGGAGGTGTTGGGCGGCGCGCCACCGGACGAGCGCGCCCTGGCCTTCGCCCTGGAGGTCCGGGATTTCCTGCTCGTCGAGAGGCGCGTCGGCCTCGTGCTGGACCTGCTCACGGCGGCAGGTCGAGCCCTCGCTCAGGACCCGGCCGGAGCCAGCCGCTTCCTGGCGTCGTATCTCGACCTGCCGACGCTCAAAGTGCTGCTCGCGCCCGACTCACGCGTCCCGGCCGCGCAGCTCGTGCAGCTGCTCGCAGACGCCCCGATCGAGACCCAGTCGCTCCTGCTCGACCTGCTCACGGAGGAAACCGACGGCGCACGCGCCGAGATGCTGCACACCATCGTTGCGGCCGCGTTCCGGCGCACGCCGGAGCAGCTGGCGGAACGATTCCTGCGGGCCCAGGGGCCGGCAGGGCTCACCCTCTACCGGCTGCTGGTCGAGGTCGACCCCGGGACGGCCCTGCGCCACGTGGAGAACGCGGCGCAGAGGCCCGACCCGAAGCTGCAGCTCGAGGCGCTCGCGCAGCTCGCCACCGTGCCCGTCGGGCTGGAGACCGCGCGCGTGCTACGGAGGCTGCTCGACTCGCCCGACGCCGACGTGCGGCTGGCGGCGCTGCCCGTAACCGCCAGGGGCGGCGAACGGGCGTTCCCCCTGCTGCGCGCGTACGCCGAGAAGCGTGCGGAGGCCATGACCGACCAGGAGGCCGAGGCCGTGGGCCAGGCTCTCGCCCAGGCGTCGGCGCGGTCCGCGCTGGGGCTCTTCGATGCGTGGCTGGCCGTCCGCTCGGGCTGGCTCGGCCGCGGGGCCCGGGTCTCGGCGCTGCTGCCCCTCCAACTGGCGTCGGTCGCGGGCCTGCGGCTGATTCGCGGCCCCCAGGCCGCGGCGCTGCTCGAGCGGCTCGCCCGAGGAGGGCACGCCCTGGTGGCGCCGGTCGCCGCCAACGCGCTCCGGGGAGGGAGCGTGCGCCGTGGCTGACCCGAGCTCGGCACCGGACCTGGGCGACGAGATCGCGCGCGCGCAGGAGCAGCTCGGGCGGGCCCTGCTCCGCGCCCGCATCGGCGAGGACCCCGCGCTCGCCAACCAGGTCCGCGAGCTCGGCGAGCGTGCCGCGCACCTGATGGCCGGCCTGCTCCGCATGAGCCGCATGCACTCGCCCGACAACAGTGCCTTCGCCAAGCCGACCGAGGACCTGGCGCGGGCCCTGGCCCAGCTGCACGACCTGCTCGGCTCCGTGCACCTGGTCGCCGTCGAGGACCAGGTCTACGTCAACGAGATCCGCATCCGGACCGGCGAGAAGGTCTCCAGCATCCGCGAGCTGTCTGGCGAGCTGCAGCGGCACAACGTGGGCGGCATCACCTTCCACGCCCCGCTGGGCGGTGCCGCCATCCGGCAGCTCGTCGGTGCGCTCGCCGCCGCGCCGGCCCCGCGCGAGCCGCGCAACACGCTCGCCCGCGCGCTCGCGGCTGCGGGCGTCGAGGACCTCGAGCTGCTCGGCCGCTACCGCTTCCGGATGGCGGACGAGGGCGGCGGCACGGAGGAGTCGCACGACGCGCGAGGGTTCCTGGAGCGCATGATGGTGGCGGCGGACGAGGCGTTCCAGAACCTCGCCGCCGGGCGGTCGCCCAACGCGCTGCCGCTGCGCCGGCTCGTCGTCGAGCTGCTGGAGCGCGGCCTCATCAACGCCGACGTGTGGGAGAGCCCGGAGCCGGATGGCTTCGTGGCGCAGCAGGTGCGCGTGACCCGGCTCGCCCTGCTGCTCGGCACCGCGGTCGGGCTGCCGGCGGCCGCGGTCCAGGACCTGGGCGTGGCCGCGCTCTACCACGACAGCGGCTACGCGGCCTGCGAACCGGATGCCGCGGCCGCGGCGACGCTCGCCGAGCACCCCGCGCGCGGCGCCCGGCTGCTGCTCCGGCAAAAGGGCTTCCACGAGGGCAAGATGCGGCGCGTGCTCTCGGTGCTGCAGCACCACCGGGACGCTAGCGCGTCTCCCCGCCCCGGACTGTTCGGGCGCATCCTGCGGATCGCGGAGGACTACGACACCCTGGTGCGCGGTGGCGCGGCGCCTCCGGGCGCGCTCGCGGCGATGGCCAAGTGGGTCGGCACGCGCTACGACCCGGTCCTGCTGCAGCTGCTCGTGAACCGCCTCGGCGCCTACCCGCCGGGCACGCTCGTCCGGGTGCCGGACGGGCGGATCTTCCGGGTGGCGCAGCCGACCGACGGCCGGGCGGAGTCGTTCTCCCGTCCCCTCGCGCGCGCCGTGCGCCTCGCGGACGGCGCGGCCGCACCCTCCGGCGGTCGGCCGGTCGACCTCGGCGGAGTGGCGCTCGCCGTCGTCGCGGCGCGCTGAGCCGACGGATCAGTCCGGCAGGCGCTCGCGGGTGAGGTTGCGCGGTCCGCTGGCCGTCACCAGCACGTTGTCCTCGACCCGCACGCCCCCGTAGGGCAGGAGGGCGTCGATCGCCGCCCAGTCGAACGCCGCCGCCTGCGCCCCGCTGCGCAACGGGTCCAGCAGCATGGGGATGAAGTAGAGGCCGGGCTCGATGGTGAAGACCTGCCCCGGCTCGATCGTGCGGGTGTTGCGCAGGAAGGGGTACTGGGGCGGCGGCGGCGCGGGCGTGCCGGAGGGGTCGGCCTGCCGCCCGGCCACGTCGTGGACCTGGATGCCGAGCAGGTGGCCGACGCCGTGCGGCAGGAAAGGATGGGTGAGCCCTTGGTCGAAGGCCTGCTCCGGGCCCACGCGCAGCAGGCCGAGCCCGCAGAGGATGCGGGCGACGCCGCGGTGCGCCTCCACGTGGACGTCGAGGTAGGCCCGGCCCGGCCCGGCGGAGGAGGCGAGCTGCCGCTCCAGCTCGTCCATGCGCCCGACGAGCGCGGCGAAGCGGGCGTCCCCGCCCGCCGCCGGCGTGGTGCGGGTGATGTCGCAGGCGTAGCCCCGGCAGGCCGCGCCGGCGTCGAGCAGCAGCACGTGCCCGCCGCGGCGGGTGCGCTTCCTCTGGTAGTGCAGCGTGGCCGCCTTCTCGTCGAAGGCGACGATGGTGACGTACGGCAGCTCCGACTCGGTCGCTCCCACCGCCCGCACGAACGCCTGGTGGACCTCCAGCTCCGAAGCGCCGCCCGCGAACGCGTCGCGGGCCGCCTGGTGGCCGCGCGCCCCGAGCGCCGTCGCCTCTTCGAGGCAGCGCACCTCGTAGTCGTCCTTGTAGCTGCGGACCCAGTCGAGCCGCGCCACGAGCGGCGCCGGGTTGGCGGCCAGGCCGGCCGCCGTCGCGCGATCGGTCTCGTCTCCGACGTAGGCGGCGCGCGGAGGATGGCCGAGGGCGCGCCAGGCCCCGTCCAGCGAGCCCGCCGGCTCGAGGTCGAAGGCGTCGAGCCAGAAGGCCTCGGTCAGACCCCCCTGCTCGTACCAGTAGTCGGCCGGCGCGTAGCGGACGAGGCGCGGCCGCTTCCCGGGCACCAGGTGAAGCAGGTGGTGGGGGCCGCCCAGCGGGCACCAGTGGGCGAAGTGGGGGTTGGACCGGAAGGGGGCGTCCTCGTCGTCGGCGAAGTAGGTGAACGGGGTGCCGCTCCCGAGGACGAGCGAGTCGAAGCCGGTGGCGGCGAGGGCCTTCCCCGTCTCCGCCTGCAGCCGCTCGACGTGTCGTGAGAACAGAGAGGCGAGGTCCACGGCCCATCATAGCCGCAGACGGATGGGCCGGTCGCAGGGCGGAGGCCCCCCGGCGTCACGTGCGAGGGTTCGCTAGGAGGAGGCCCTCGAGCCCCCGTCCAGGTGCTCCGCCCTCTCCTGCAATGCGGCCGCGTCCGCGCTCCCGGGTGCCAGGCGGACGTACTCCCGGTACTCGGCGGCCGCGAGGTCGGGCCTCCCGGTCCGCTCCAGCACGCTGCCCAGCCCGCGGTGCAGCAGCGCCGACCCGGGGTCCTGCTCGACGCCGGCCCGCAGCGTCTGCACCGCGTCCGCGGGCCGCCCCTCCTTCAGCAGCACCTCGGCCAGGCGTCCGCGGGTCACCGCCGCCTGCGGCATCCGGGAGAGCACCGCCGAGTAGGAGGCGGCCGCCGCCTGCAGGTCGCCGGACTGCTCGAGGTACTGACCGAGCTCGGTCTCCAGCAGGGTGTTGCCCGGCCGCCGCTCCACCGCCCGACGGAGGGCAGAGACGGCGGCCGCCTGGTTGCCCGAGAGCTCGTACAGAGAGGCCAGGCTGCGCAGCGACTCCACGTTCAGCGGCGCCATCGCCTCCGACTGCTCGTACTGGCCGATGGCGGCCTCGATCTGGCCGCTGGCGGCGAGCACCGCCGCCAGGTCGGTGCGGTAGCCGGCGTTCGCGGGCGCCAGCCGGACCGCCTCCCGCAGCTCGCGGGCCGCCTCGTCCAGCCGTCCGCCGCTCCAGAGGGCTCGGCCGTAGAGCTGGCGATACACGGGCTCCGCTGGCGCGTCGGCCACCGCCCGGGCGAGCGCGTCGATGCCGCCGGCGAGGTCTCCGCGCGAGAGCTTCTGGCGGGCGTCGTTGAACGACTCGTAGCCGGGACCGGGCGCCGGCGGCACGGGCGGCGTGGTGGCCGCCGACGCCGTGCCGAGCATGGCGAACGCCGCCGGGTCGGGCGCCTGCGTCGAGCGGGGGACGTAGGAGAGGACGAGGATGCAGGCGACCAGGGCCCCCACGACGGTGGAGGCCCCCCGCCAGGAGAAGCCGAGGCCCGACGTCCCGGAAGGCGTGGCTGGTCTCGCCGGGGTCGGGGCCGCCCGCTCGGAGGCCGTGACCTCCACCCCGGCCAGCGGCTCGCCGCAGCGGACGCAGTAGTCCCAGCTCGGCTTGTTCCGCGATCCGCAGGATGGGCACCGTCGGGCCGAGAGTGACATCAGCGGGATCGTACGCGCGTGAGGCGGGCCTGGGAAGGGGGTTTCGACGCGGGCGGCCGGCCGGAGCCGGAACCGGCCGCCCGCATCGAAGAAGCCGTCACTGGCAGACCGAGGAGGAGAGCCGGACGTCCACCGGGTAGACGTCGCCGAACGTCGGCGGAGCGGCGTTCTTGCCCTTCGGCACTCCCGGCACGGGCGGCGGTGCGCCGATGCCGCCGATGCCCCGCGAGATGTTGAGCTGGCCGGAGGTCGGGTTCTGGCGCACGATCTGGATGTCGGTGATCAGCTGGTCCGGCAGCGCGATGTACTTGTCCTGGCCGGTCGCGTTGAGGTCGAAGGCGGCATCGCCGGCGACGCCCGTGAGAGCGAAGAGGACACTGTCGAGGCTGGACACGCACTCGGTGCCGGCCGGCGTGAACTGCGTCCCCGCGAAGAAGACGCGCCCGAGACCCGCGCTGTTGAACGCCGCCGCCGGCTGCACCGTGCCGCGGTAGCCGGGCGCCGGGCTGTTGGGGAAGGGCACCACGAACAGCACGCGCGCAGGGCCGTTCACGCCGTCGGTGCTGTCCGGGTCGCTGGTGAGGTCCTCGTCGCGCAAGCCGTACATGTTGAAAGGCGGCGTGGTCGCGAACGGCGGGACGTCGCCTGGCGGCGTCACCCTCTGGTCGTTGCCGGCCTCCACGTAGACGTGCGGCTTGGCGCCCGTGCTGTCGCTGTTGTAGTAGAGGAGCGCCGCCCCGTTGGCGACCGGCTGGTTGGCGCCGAAGTCCGCGAACAGGCCGCCGGCGTTCGCCGCCGGCGCCGCCGTCTGGGAGCTGTTCGCGATCCCGGTGGCCGTGGTCGGGAACCGCCACAGGCGCCCGTGGATGTCGCCCACGTAGACGCGCGTCGCCAGGGCCTCCGACGGGTTCACGTACTGGGTCGCGTTGGCCGAGCCCGGCTGGTTGAAGGTGTCGGGCGTCAAGGCGGCGGGTGGGGCCACGATCGCGTTGTCGGGGAAGATGGCGCCGCTGGTGCGGTCGCCCACGTCGTAGGAGGCCACCACGTCGCCGGTGAGCGCGTCGAGGGCGTAGAAGGTGCTGCCCTCCGTGGAGACGCTGCCGTAGCCCGAGCCCACGTAGGCCACGAATTCGACGCCGCACGAGCTGCAGCCCGTCGTCACCGGCTTGCGGGTGGTCGGGTTGTCGGTGGCGCTGACGCGCACCACGGCCGGCACCGACCAAGTCTCGCCCATCTTCGCGTAGGCCGTCTGGTCGGCGGTCGTGTTGTTGGCCGTGCCGCCGGTGGTCCCATCGACGGTGTCCGGGTTGCCGCGGTTCCACATCACCAGCGGCGGGTTGATGGCCGTCGCGCCCATCGCCGCGCGGGTGGCGGGGCCCGGGACCGTGACGTCGAGCGCGGTCAGGTACTTCCCGCCGATGCCGCGCCCGAAGTAGAGGATCGTCCGCCAGGTGCCCGCGAGGCTGACGCTGACGCCGCCGACCGACTGGCTGAAGGCCTCGGGGACGTAGACGTCCGCGAACCTTAGCGAGGCGGCGAGGGCGTAGGCGTGGGGGTCGCGCTTCTGCTTCTGCATCCTGGCGGCGAGCTTGCCGAGCTGGTCGAAGGGGACGAAGCCCCACAGCTCCTCGCCGCCGACGTCCGAGCAGGTCGAGCCCGGGCAGCCGCCGGCGCGGAAGGCGTGGAGCATCTGGTTGGTCGGCAGGTAGACCACGGTCATCACCGGCTTGAGCGCGTTGTTGTTCATCGACGCCGTGGTCCCGTCGTTGTCGGGGTTGCGCAGGCCGAAGCCGAAGTCGATGCCGTTGACCGCGGTGGTGCCGTTGCGGGGCCCGTCGCGGAACTTCACGTACTCGTCGTTGTGGGCGTTCGTCGCCACCTGGACCGGCGGCGTGATCACCGCCGGGGTGGCGAGGGTCGTCTCGGCGATGAGGCTTCCGCTGCGTGGCTGGTAGAGGATCTCTCCCGTCGACCCCGACGCGGAGCTGCGCAGGGGGTTGCCGTTCGCGTCCAGGGCCTTCACCGCGCCGGCGGTGTAGGCCAGGATCTGCTCCCGCGCCTCGCGCCGGGCGCGCTGGATCATGGCGGCCGTGGAAGGTGTCGTCCCGCTGCCGCAGGCCGTCGGCAAGGGCGTCCCCAGGCAGGCGCCGTAGGTTGCCTGCAGGCTGGTGAACTCGGCGTCGTTCCCGGCGCCCACGATGCCGAGGGCGGCATCGAGGACGCCTGCCGTGGTGTCGTTGGCCGGGGCCACCGCGCCGGTCCCGCTGGTGGTGGGCGGCCACAGGGGCACCGGCGTGCGACCGCTGGCGGTGAAGACGCCGTTGCCGCTGGTGGTGTAGATGCGGCGCTTGATCAGGGCTGACGAGCCGCCGATCGTCGCCGGGGTCGCGCCTCCGTGCAACTGGCTGAACGTGGAGTTGGCTCCTCCGGACCAGGTGCTGCTCATGCGCGCCGTCAACTGGGCCGACGCTTCCCACTTCAGGGTCGAGGGGACACCGCTGTAGGCGGAGAAGGTGGCGGTGTAGTTCGAGGCGTCGAAGACGGGCTGGAAGACGACCGGGACGAAGGCGTTGTAGCGCTGGGCCGGGTCGAGCGGGTTGACCCCCACGTCGGCGCCGTACTCCCAGACGTTCTCGGTGACCGTGGGCGCCGCGGAGAACTGCCCGATCTGGGAGCCCTGGTCGATCGCGCTCTGGAGGGCCTTGTTGAGCGCGTCGGTGTCCGCCGCGGTGAACGCGTCGACGCAGCCTCCGGCCGCCTTGCAGGCGCTGACCTCGGCTGCGGTGGGCGAGCGCGTCCACGCCGTGCCGTTGTTGGGGATGCCGGTGAGCCCGCTACCGCCCCAGGCGATCCAGTTGCCGCGGGTGCTCTGCGCCGCCGCCTGCCCGAACAGCACGACGAAGGTGGTCATCGAGGACGCCGCCTCGCTGGCGCTCACCCGCCGGTAGGCCAATTCGGCCTGGTACGCGGCGGTGAGCGCGGCAGTGTCGAGGTTGCCCGACGCGCAGGTGTCGTCACCGTCTGTCACGATGATGGAGAACGTGCGCGGCTTGGGGGTGGTGAGGGTCGGCCACAGCGTGCCCTGGAACCAGGTCCGGATGGTGGAGATCGAAGCCGCGATCGGAGTATTGCCGCCCGAGCGAATGCTGTTCCAGGTGGGTTTCCAGGTGGGCGCTGAAGCCGGGTTTTGGCCCAGCGTGCCGTCGGCATAGCCGTCGATGTCGCCGTTGGCGTCGATGAGCAGCTCCGACTGGAGGTTCTGGCCGATCCCGTTGGGTCCGTCGTACTGGTCGACGACCGAGCAATCGGCGAGCGGGTGCACCTCCTGGAAACCGGTGCAGGTCCCGGAGCCCTTGTTGAAGTAGGCGCCCTTGAACGTGAAGGGAACGCAGACCGACGAGGCGGCGGTACAGGCCGTGTTGTTGGTGTCGGTACGCAGCCAGACTACCGCCGGGTTGGTCTTGGTGCCCGTCGTCACCAGAGTGTTGTTGGTGCGGATCGTCGCGCCGTTCCACCACTTTCCGGCCGTGAGGTAGTAGTACGTGGTGCCATTGATGGTGACCGTGTCGCTGGCCGGCGTGCGGGAGATGCCCACGCCGCTCGCGCCGTTGCCCCCGGAGTTGACGCTGACGTTGTTCAGGTTGGTGGCAGTCCAGCCAGGGTTGTCCGCGAGTGTCGTGGCGTAGTAGAAGCGGTCGGTGTTGCTCAGAGTGACCGATGCCTGCGGTTGGGTGTACTGGCCGAAGCGGAACTTCACCTTGGACTGGTTCGCCTGGATGACGGTTCTGAGCACGCCCTTCGCCAGCGACAGCTTCGCGTTGGGATCGTCCCCGACCAGTTCGCCGTTGCTGATGCCGGTGGCGCTGACGGCGAAGGTCGTCTCGCGCATCGACCCCGAGCTGTCCAGCAGCACCACCGCGTTCGCCTTCACCTGCAGGTCGAGCACGCCGAGGGGGTCGATGCCGGCGTTGGCCGCCGACTGGGCGTGGATGCGGTCGCCGGCCAGCAGGCAGGTCAGGGCGCCCAGGACGGCCAGGCCGAGGGTCTGAAGGCGGAGCAGGCGCCGGGCCGCCGAGGTGACCCGCCCGGAGCCGAGGTTCAGTGCCGTGCGCGGTGTCATGGCGTGCCTCCTCACTTCCCGGTGCCGCCGTTGATCTGCGCGCCGGTGCCCACGTTGCCGCCGATCGTCGCCAGCTCGCGGCTGACCGCGTCGTCGCCGAGCGACGTGCAGGCCGCGTAGCCGGCGCCCGCCTGGCTGCCGCCGGTCTGGCCGCCGCGCGTCCCGCAGGGCGGCAGCACGTAGTTGGAGAGCAGGACCTCCATCACGTACACCGCCCGGTTGACGGCGTTGAACGAGGCCTGCTGTCCCGCGGTGGCGATCGGCGCGAAGGGGGCCGTGCCCTCGGAGGTGAGGATCAGCGTGGTGTTGTCGCTGTCGTCTCCGAAGCGGCCCAGCTGGTCCTCCACCATTGCCCGGCGGACCCACAGGGTGAACGCCCCCCGGAGCGGGATGGTGGTGCCGCTGGCGGCATTGGGGGCGAACGAGGGGACCGCGACCGTGCTGACGTTCTGGTAGACGTTGACCCCGTCGCTCAGCACGACGCCGTAGCCGGTGTTCCCCCTCAGGTCGCAGCCCGCGTTCTCGTTGTCGCGGGCGGCACCGGAGTGCGCCGAGGCCGCTGCCGCCGGCGCGTTGCCCGCCGGCCAGCAGCCTGGTGCCGCGGAGTTCAGTGGGCTCGGCGGGGTCAATATCGTCCCGCAGGCGCCGTAGGCTCCCGTCCGCACTGCGGGCAGGATCTGCGTCCAGTCCAGGTCGCGCAGGATCCGCTTGCCGACCTCGATGCCGGCCTCGGCGTTGAAGCGCGCCTGCTGGGCCCACTTGTAGTTGGTGGCGATCTGCAGCTCGGTGGTGGTCGAGACCGCGAGCGTCAGGCCGAGGAACGTGAGCAGGAGCAGCGCCAGGATCGCGAGCACGAGGGCGAAGCCCTGGCTGCGGCCGCGGGCGCCGGACGGCTGGGGAGTTCTCATGACGGCCTCCTGGCTGTCCATGGCGGTCAATTCCAGAACGGGGTGGGCCCCGGGCTCGGGTCCGTGATGTGCTGCCGGCTCAGCGCCAGCAGCGCCGTTCGCACCGCGACGGTCGAGGTGAGCGTGCTGCGGATCGCCAGGTTGCCGGAGGCGTCCGCCGTCACCCCGGTGAGGTTCGGCTGGTTCGTGGTCCGCCCGGAGAGCGTGATCCGCACCTGCGTGATCACCGTGCCGTAGTTGCCGCTCACCACCAGGGGGGCGCCGGCGACGAAGGCGGTGGAGTCGTTCGCCGTCGCGTACTCCACCTGCAGGTCGTCGATGCCCCGCGCCAGGACCTGGTACTGGATGCCGGTGGCCGCCAGCGAGCGGGCCGAGCCGCGCTCGAGGTTGGGCACGCCGTCCGAGCCCAGGTTGATCCGGTAGGTCACCACGTCCCCGTTCAGGATGAACGCCGTGGGGTAGGCCAGGTTGCAGCTCAGCGGGTTCGACCCGAAGCCGTTGTAGGTGCAGAGCCCTCCCGAGACGTTCAGGCCTCCCGAGGTCTCCGCGGCGAACGCCAGATCGGCCTGTTGCGTGCCTTGACACAGCCCCCCGCCGTTGTCGGTCGTGACGCCGGTGACGTGCCGGATCGTCCAGGTGCCGTCGCCCATCAGGATGATCGGCGTGTCGTTGGCCGCGGCGCAGGAGGTCTGGGCCGTCAGCCAGATGTGGGAGGTGCTGCCCGAGCTCGAGTTGCAGATCTGTTCGGCCCCGCACCAGGAGCGGCTGGTCATCAGGCTCAGCTCGTCGGTCTTGCCGGAGGCGCCGACCTCGGGCCGCGGCAGGTCGAGGTTGTCGAGGTTGGGCGTGAAGATCTGCGCGAGAGGCGCGGCGGTGATGCTTCCCATCCCCGCCGTGGCCACGTCCCTGGAGATCGTGTCCATGGCCAGCCGCAGGTTCTGCTGCATGTCGGCGACCTCGGGCTCGCGCCGGAAGGCGCCCTGCCCCGAGGAGAGCAGGCCGTAGATGGCGCCGCTCACCAGCAGCGTGCACACCAGCGCCACCATCAGCTCGACCAGGCTGAAGCCCGACTGCGAGGTCCTCGTCTGCATGCGATCCTCCATCCCCTGCCGGGACCGTTCGCGGGCGCTCACGGGGTGGCCGGGCAGGACAGGGCCGGCGAGGTGCAGCTGCGGAAGGTGGTGAGGTCCACCTGCGAGCGCGCCTGCAGCAGCGCCGGGGCGCTCGCCGCCACCACGTGGATGAACACCGTCTGCTGGTCGATCTGCTGAATCTGCCAGCGCACCCGGATGGTGCCGAGGCCGGTGATGTTCCGGTCCGCCTCGTAGGTGTTGACCGCTGTGGGGGTGCCTGCGCTGACCTCGATCGGCTGCGAGTCCGTCCAGGTGTGGGCGGCCGACGCGGCGGTGGAGAGCGCGGTGTTGTCGGCCGCTCCGCCGGGTGTCAGCCCGGCGAAGGGCACCGACTTCAGGCGGTCCATCACGTCCGCCGCCTGCGCGGTGGCGGCGGTCATCTGGCGGGCGACGACGTTGGAGCTGGTGGCGAGCGCGAACAGGTTGGAGATCGCCATCAGCCCGAAGATCAGGACCACCATCGCCGTCAGGACCTCGACCAGCGTGAACCCGTCCTGGCCCTGCGGCCTGCGGACCGGCGCTTCTCGAGTAGCAGCCATCGCCGTCTCCTACTGGATGAGCACGCGACCGCCCGGGGTGACGATCACCGTGCGGCGCAGGTTGGTACGGGTGTCCAACAGGCAGATCGTGGCCATCCCCGTCCCGCTGGCGAAGCTGATGCGCTTGCTGCTGGTGTACGTGGGGGGCGTGCCCGGGGTCGGGCAGTTGGAGGTGCCGATCTGGCAGGTCCCGCCGAGGCTGTTGAAGCGGATGCCCCAGACGTTCGCCGCCGCGCCGCCGGGGCAGTTCGCCGGGCTGTCGAACTGGATGCTGTCCGGGAGCGCGATGGAGCCCGGGCTCTGTGCTCTGTCGGCCAGCAAGGTGGTGAGGTTCTCGGTGGCCACCGTGAACCAGGCCGGGCTGACCTGCGGCTGCAGGTCGTCCTCGATGGCCCAGGTGCTGGTGGTGATCGTGGCGCCCGCGGACGAGGTCGGCATCCAAAGGACGCCGAGCTGGACGTTCTTCATGATGGCTTTGGAGCGGGCCGTCTGGATCTGGTCCGCCACCTGCTGCGCGGCGCCGCGGATCTTGTAGTTGCGGATGTACTGGCCGATCGACGGAATTGCGACGGCGGCCATGACGGCGATGATCCCGGCGACCACCAGCAGCTCGACCAGGGAGAAGCCGTGCTCGGGGCGGCGGTCCGGCGAGGGATGCCTCATAACGCCCGTCGGATGAGCAACGGCCGTACCGCCCGGAGTGGAGTGGCGTATATGCTTTAGTCAGAGCGGCTTATCGATCTAGCCCAGCGACGGACGCTGCTCTGCGGTCCCCGAGGCTGTTACCCAAGGTAACGCCCCGATCACATGGCGTCAGTCGCGCAACGCCGCCTCGTGCGCGCCGAGGCGGAACTCCGCCACCAGGACCTCGAGCCCGCGCAGGTCCTGCCCGAGCAGGACGGCCCAGGCGATCGTCTCGCCGTCGCTCACGGCAGCCCGCGCTGGAGCGCCGTGATCCGCTGCGCCTGCTCCTCGGTGCTGGCGAGACGCCACGCCTGCGCCAGCAGGGCGCGAGCGCGCTGCGGCTCGCCGCGGCGGAGCCGGATCGCGGCCAGGTGGATGTAGGGCTCCGCCGAGACGGGGACGCCACTCAGCGCCGCCTCGTACTCCGCGACCGCCTCGTCCTCGCGGCCCAGCCGTTCGAGGACGCCGCCGAGGTAGTCGCGCACGGCGGCTTCCTGTGGCGCTCGCGCCACCGCGGCGCGCAGCGACTCCACGGCCTCCTGCAGGCGCCCGGCCTCGGCGTAATACAGTCCCAGGTTGGCCCAGTACCGGAAGTGCCCGGGCATGAGCTCGGTCGCCCTCCGGAAGCAGGCTTCCGCCCGCGGGTCGGAGCGGGCCGCGTACGCCTCGCCGAGGGCGCAAAGCGCGTCGGCCGAGCCCGGCGCCCGCCGGACCGCGTCCGCCCAGGCGCGGACGGGGTCGGCGAGGACGCGCTCGTAGGCGACGGCGCGGACGGCGAAGAGCGCCAGCACGAGACAGACCAGCCTCGCCCCTCCCAGCCGGAGCAAAAGACCGCCGACGGCGAAGGCGACTCCCACGCTGCCGAGATAGGCGCGGTGGTCCGCCACCATCTCGTTGAGGGAGAGGATCGACGAAGACGGCAGGAGCCCCATGGCCAGCCAGCCGACCGCGAAGGACCACTCCGGCGCCCGCCTGCGGAAGCGCCAGGCGAGCCCCACGACGACGAGAGTGGCGAGTGACCAGCCGAGGGTGGCGGCGTCGAGGGGCCAGGGCGCGGGTGGGTGGTAGCGGTAGAAGGCCGGGTCGAACGGGACGAGGGCGCGCAGCAGGTACAGGGGGAAGGCGGCCCACTGCGTCAGCAGGTAGATGGCCGGCGACATCGCCTGGGGAGGCAGCCAGCTCCCGGTGACCAGACGGCGGGCGAGGAGGCCAGCGGGGAGGAGCGCGAGGAAGCAGCCGTGGATCCACAGGCGCGAGCGGAGGGCGCCGATCCGCTGGCCGGCGACGAAGAAGTAGTCGAGCAGCAGCAGCAGCAGCGGCAGCGCCGCGGCCTCCTCCTTGGTGGCCAGCGCCAGCAGGAAGAGGCCCAAGGCTGCGGACAGGCGCCAGCGCCGCCCGCCGTCGAGCACCCCGACCGCGAGCCGCAGCGAGGCGAGCGCGAAGAGCGCCACCAGCAGGCTCGACCGGCTCGCCACGTAGGCCACCGCCTCGGCCGCCATCGGGCTGGCAGCGAAGACGCAGGCGCCGGCGAGCGCGAGCCGTGGGGCGTCGGGCCTGCCCCGGCGTCGGCCCGCCCACAGGAGCAGCGAGGCGACGAGCGCTGCGTTGGCGGCGTGGAGCAGCACGTTGACCAGGTGGTAGTGCCAGGGGCTGTCGCCGCCGAAGGCGTAGTTGAGGGCCCAGGTCAGGTTCAGCAGCGGTCGCGACGGCTCGTACGTCAGCACCGTCCTGAGCGCGTGCAGGTCATGGATGGCCGGGTTCAGCGCGATCAGCGTGAGGTCGTCGTAGAGGAACCCGCCCGCGATGGAGGGCGCCCAGACCAGCACCGCGAGAGCGGCCGCGAGCAGGGGCGCACGCCGCAACCACCGCGACGCGCGCGGAGCGCCCGCCGCGGACAGCACGGGCGTGGACACGGTGCGGTCGTCGAGGGCCCGACGCCGACGTCTGGATCGAGGGCTCATCGGCTGCGGCTCGCCACCTCGCGGCACAGGCATTCGATGGCCTGCGCGGTGCGTTCCCAGGTGAGATGAACTGTCGCGAACTCCGCGACGGCTCGCGCCTCGGCGGCCGAGCGGGCCGAGTCGCAGAGCCGCGTGGTGACCGCGGACACCAGCGCCGTGAGGTCGTCGGGCGGGACCACGCAGCCGCCGGCGCGGCCGTACCACTCGCCGCAGCCGTGACCTCCGGCCACGACCGCGGCGGTCCCCGCCAGCGCCGCCTCGAACGGCGCCAGGCCGAAGGCCTCGCCGACTGCCGGGTGCACGAGCAGGTCGGCCTCCGCGTACGCCGTGGCCAGGGCTTCGCCGCCGAGCACGCCGCGGGCTCGCACCCGCCCGGCCGAGGCGCCAAACCGTCGCAGGAAGCCGGGCTGGAAGCGGCCGACCAGCTCCAGCTCTGCCTCGGGGACGGCGGCCAACAGCGAGGGGAGCAGGACGCCACGCTTCTGCGGGGCGTCCGAGCCGACGAACAGGAGTCGCGGCGGGCCGCTGCCGCGGGCCGTTGCTGCGGGCGTTCCGCAGGCCGCGACCCCGTTCGCGATCACCCGGGAGGCGCGGGGAAGGTCGCGTGCCTCCGCCTCGCTGACCGCGATGACCTCGGCCGCGCCGTCGAGCACGGCCCGTGCGGCCAGGCGGTCGAAGACTGACTTGAGCAGCACGTGCTGCCGGTGGTGCGGGTAGCAGCCGTGGGTGGTGAGCAGCCAGGAACGGCCGGCCGATGCCAGGAGCCGGGCGGCCGTCGCGCTCAGCCCGTTGCGGACGCCGTGCAGGTGGACGACGCCGGCCGACGGAAGCTCCCGGCGCAGCACGTCCCGCATCCCGAAAGGCCAGGGCACCAGCCGGCGCGACAGCCAGCGCGGTCCTGGCAGGCGGAGGACGCGGACGCCCCCCAGCAGCTCCTGGGTGGGGGAGCGCGGCTCCAGCAACGCCGTGAGAACGGTCACCTCGTGGCCACGGGCGGCCAGCGCCCGGCACAGGGCGGAGGAGCTGCGGGCCATGCCGCCATAGCCCCAGCAGGGCTCGTAGAAGGGCGTCACGTGCAGCAGCCGCATGGGTGACTGTGGAGTCTAACCCCGCCGCCGTCGGGAGCCTCCGCGGCGCGAGCCGATGCTAGGATGCCCGCGGGGAGGATGACGCTGTTCCCGAGCTGGGTGCGCTCGCTGGCTCCGCTGGTCGGGGCGGACCTGCGCAGGCGCTACGCTGGATCGCTGCTCGGCGGCGCCTGGGCGGTGCTCGCTCCGGTGTTGGAGGCGGCCACCTACGGCGTCGTCTTCGGCTGGGTGCTCGGCGCCTCCGCGAGCCGCGGCCTGCCGTACGCGGTGCTGATCGCCTCCGGGCTCTTCCCCTGGATCGCCTTCCGGGAGGCCGTCGAGGGCTGCGCGACCCTGCTGCCCGACAACCGCTGGATCCGCCGCTCCCGTGTCCCCCTGGACCTCCTGGTCGCCAAGCTGGTCGTGACCGCTTCGGTCCGTGCCGCCATCGGGCTCCTGGTCGTGCTCGGGTTCGCGTTGGCCACAGGACGCCGGCCCGGCGCGGCCGGGTGGCTTCTGCCACCGGTGGCCTTCGTGCTCCAGGCGATCGGGACCTTCGGGGTCGGTCGGCTGGTCGCGCCGGTGGCGGCCCTTGCTCCCGACCTCAGGCCCACGCTGGTGTCGGCGCTGACGCTCCTGACCTTCGCCAGCCCGATCCTCTACCCCGAATCGGCGGCGAGGGGGTGGCTGAGGACCGTCCTGCTCTGCAACCCGTTCACCCACCTGCTGCGGCTGTACCGCACTCCCGCGGAGCCGCTGGCTGGGGCGGGCCTGCTCGGCTCGCTCGCGGTTGCCACCTCGGCCGCCCTGGCCATGGCCGCGCTCGGCGGCTGGGTCCGCGAGCGCGCCTGGTGGCGGGCCAGGGACCTGCTGTGAGCGACCGCCCCGCCCTGGCGGCTCGCGGGCTCTGCAAGCGCTTCGGCAACGGCCCGTCGGCCGTGGTCGCCCTCGACGACGTGTCGTTCGAGCTGGAGCCGGGAGCGGCGATCGGAATCGTGGGTGAGAACGGATCGGGGAAGAGCACCCTGCTCGACCTGCTGCTGGGGATGACCCGACCGTCGGCGGGGACCGTCGAGGTCGCTGGTCCGGTGTCCGCGTTGCTGGAGCTCGGTGCTGGCTTCTTCCACGAGCTGAGCGGACGGCAGAACGCCGTGCAGATGGCCCTGCTCTCGGGGAAGAGCTCGGCCGAGGCGAAGGCCCTCGCTGATCGCGCCGGCGATTTCGCGGAGCTCGGAGCCTTCTTCGAGCGACCGGTGCGCACCTACTCCGCCGGCATGCTGATGCGCCTCGGCTTCGCGGTCGCCTCCTCGCTGGCCGCCCCCGTCATGGTCGTCGACGAGGTGCTGGCCGTCGGCGACGGCTACTTCCAGAGGAAGTGCATCGACCGCCTGCTCCAGATGCGGAGCGGGCGGGTGACGCTGGTCGTCGCCGCCCACGACCTGCACGCCCTGCGCAGCCTGTGTGATCGCGCGCTCTGGCTGCGGGAGGGTCGCGTCGCCGCGCTGGGGCCGGTGGACGACGTGCTGGACGGCTACGAGCAGCATCTGCGGCGGCGCAGCGGCGCCGGGACCGCGCCGGGCCGCTCCGGGACCGGGGAGGTCGTCATCCTGTCCGTCCGTCTGACGGACGGGCAGGGCCGGGAGCGAGCCGAGTTCTGCACCGGCGAGACGCTCCGGGTGGAGGTCGACTTCGAGACACGGCAGCCGCTCGACTCTCCCGTGATGGGCGTGGCCCTCTTCAGGGACGACGGCGTCTACTGCTACGGCCCCAACACCCTGTTCGACGGGCAGCTTGGGAAGGTCTACGACGGCCGCTACCGGCTGACCGCCGAGTTCGATGAGCTGCCGCTGCTGGGGGGGCGCTACGAGGCCTCGGTCGCCTTCTACGACTCGAGCCACGTCTACGCCTACGCCTGGCATCACCGGCTCTACCCGCTCCGCGTCCGCAGCGACCGCAAGGACCACGGCCTGGTGTGGCTCAGGCACCGCTTCGAGGTCCGCGAGCTGGACCCGCCGTGAGCGCCGGAAACGGAGGCAGGCGCACATGCAACCGTCCGATCTGCTGAACGAGGTCCTCCGACTGGCGCGGCAGGAGGGCGCGCTGGAAGGCGATGGACTGCGGGCCTTCGCAGAAGCGCTGGCCGAACGCGCCGAACTGATCGTCAGGGAGAGGCTGTCTCGACAGCAGGCGCTGGAGCGCGAGGTGGAGTGGCAGCGGGGGACGCTGGCCTCGCTGGAGCAGGAGCTGTCCTGGCGCCGTGAGACGGCGGCCTCGCACGAGCAGGAGCTTTCCTGGCGCCGTGAGGCGATGGCGTCGCTCGAGGAGCAGGCGGCTTCCCTGCGGCGCGAGCTGGAGTGGCGACGGGAGTCGCTGGCCTCGCTGGAGCAGGAGCTCTCCTGGCGCCGCGAGTCGATGGCTTCCCTGCAGGAGGAGAACGACTGGCGGCGCCGGGCGATGGAGGCGCTGGAGTCGCAGCTCGGGCAGATCCACGCCGACCTCCGGACGCTCCGTGACGAGAAGGAGGCCGCCTCCTCCGCGCACGACCGGCTGCTGCAGCACCACCGCGAGGTGCTGGCCCGGATGCGGTCGGCGCTGGGGGCCGTCGCCGGCGCGCGCTTCTACCGCTGGCCCGAGGTGCGGCGCCGCCTGGCCGCGCTCGCCGCGGAGCTGGGGGGAGGAGGCGATTGATCAGCGCGGTGATCCCTACGGTGGCCGGAGGGGAGCGGCTGTCGGGCTACCTGGACAGCATCACGGCGAGCCTCCGGGCCGCCGCCGGCGTGGCGTGGGAGGTCCTGGTGGTGAGCGACGGCGGAGGCGCCCTGCCTGCGATGGGAGAGCGAATCCGGGTCGTCGTGCTCGAAGACAACCGCGGCTACGGGCCCGCGGTCAACGCCGGGGCGCGTCAGGCCTCCGGTGATCGGCTGCTCGTGTTGAACGACGACGTCCGCCTGGAGCCCTCGGCCGTTCGGCTGCTCTCCGAGGCGCTCGCCCCCGGTGTGTTCGCGGTCGCCCCTGCCATCCTGTCTCCGCTGGCCCGATGCGGCGACGAAGGTGGAAAGGCGGCGGTCTGGCGCGGAGGCCTGATCGAGATCGAGGAGGCCCCCTCGACCCGCGTCCATCCCACGTTCTACCCGGTGGGGTGCTGCTTCCTGTGCCGGACAGCCACCTTCCTCGAGCTCGGGGGATACGACGAGGTCCTCGCTCCCTTCTTCTGGGAGGACGTCGACCTCGGTTTCCGCGCCCGCCGCCGGGGCCTGGTCACCCTGCACGTGCCCGCAGCCGTGTGCCACCACGACGGCTCCGCCACCATCGGCGGCCGGCCGCTGCGCGATCGGCAGGTCACCTGGCACCGCAACTGGGCGCTCTTCCAGCTGCGGAACCTGCGCGAGCGCAGGCTGCGTGCCGCGAACGCCGGCGCGCTGGCGGCCCAGGCGCTGTTCGGCGGGCCGGAGGTGACGGACGGCCTCGCCGCTGCCCTGCGGCTCTACGCCGTTGCGGGCCCCCGGCACGAGGACGGCCTCAGCGACGGCGAGATCCTGTTCCGGACTGGCGCATCGTGAAGGTCCTCTTCCTGTCCCCGAACGTCCCCTACCCTCCCCTGAACGGCGGCCATCACCGCAACCTCGGCCTCATCCGATCCGCGTCACGCTTCGCCTCGGTGCGCGTCCTCGCGATCGGCGACCCCCGAGAGCCGCGCGTCGAGCAGGCACGCCGGCACCTCTCGACTCTGGGCGCGACGCTGGAGGTGTTCCAGCCCACCGGGCCCGGGAGGCCGGAACAGGACGAAGCCACGGCGCGCCCTCCCGACGCGGCGTGTCATTTCCGCGCTCCGGAGCTGCGTGAGGCGATCGAGCGGAGCCCGGCGGAGGGCTTCGACCTCGCGCACGTCGAGGAGATGGTGATGGCGCAGTACGTCGATCTGCTGGCCTGTCCCCTCGTCATCGACCGGCACAAGGTGGACTGGGCGTATCACGAGGCGATGGCCGCCGTCACGCCGGCCGAGGCGCGGGTGCATCTCGACGAGGCGGCCCGCTTCCACCACTGGGAACGTCAGCTGTGCGGAGCGTTCGAGCGGATCCTGGTGCCCGGCGCGGGCGACCGCGAGCTGCTGGAGGCGCTGCACGGGCCCGGCACCGTCACCGTGATCCCGATCGGTATCGCCGACGAGCTGCGGCCGTCCGCCGCCCGCTCGGGCCGCATCGAGCACGTCCTCCTCTACGGTGCGCTCGACTACGGCCCGAACGTGGCGGCGCAACGGTGGTTCTTCGACGCCGTCTGGCCGGAGCTGCGGCGCCGCGCGACGCAGCTCACGGTCCGAGTGGTGGGCTCGGGCCGGCCGCCGCTCGGCGGCCCGCAGCCGGCCGACCCGCGGGTCGAGATGCGCGGTTTCGTGCCCGACCTCGCCGGCGTGCTGGGCGCGCCCGGTGTGCTGGTGGTGCCGCTCCGCGTCGGCGGCGGCGCGCGGACAAAGGTCCTCGAGGCACTGGCGTGCGCCATGCCGGTGGTGTCCACCGCCGTCGGCGTCGAGAACCTGGACCTCGTCCCGGAGAGGGACTTCCTGGTGGCCGAGACGGCCCAGGAGTTCCAGGAGGCGGTGCTGCGGCTGCTGCGCGATCCCGAGCTGGTGTGTCGATTGGGCCGCAGAGGGGTCGAGCGCGCGGAGCCTTTCCGCTGGAGCCGCATCGAGCCGCTCCTCGAGTCCGTCTACCGCCAGGCGGTGGCCGGAGAGCGGCGCCGGCGTCCGGCCACGCCGCGCCCGCTGCCCGTCAGTCCTGCGCGAGGGAGGTGGCGCCGCTGCTCCGACCGGGTGGCGCAGCGCCTGCTGGACGTCCTGCTGTTGCCGTCCCGGCGCAGCGGCCTGCGGGAGATCCTCCGTCGACGGGCGGCGCGCGTGCTCGCGGCGGTCTTCCGCCGCTGAGGCCGGGCCGCGGGTCAGGGTGCCGGGGAGAGGCAGCCCCGGTAGTACGCCTCGAGTCGGTCGAGGTAGGCGTCGAAGCCGAAGCGCTCACGGGCGACCCGGGCCGCCTCCGCCCCCAGCCGGAGCCGGAACTCTTCGTCCTCGGCCAGCCGCCGCAAGGCACCCGCCAGGCGGTCCGGGTCTCCTGGTGGTACCAGCAGGCCGCTGACGCCGTCCTCGATCGCCTCCGGCGTGCCGCCGGCGGTGCTCGCCACCACCGGCAGTCCGCAGCTCATGGCTTCGAGCGGCACCGCGGCGAACGGCTCGTCCCACAGGGACGGGAACACGAGCACGTCGGCGGCGTGGCAGAGCTCGCGGACGCGCGAGCGGTCCACCTGCCCGTGGAGGACCACCTGGCCCGCCGCGCCCTCGTCGCCGATCGTCTGCTCCAGGAACGCCAGGAAGTGCGGCGTGCCCGACCCGCAGATGTCGAGTCGTGCCTGGACCCCGGCGCGCAGCAGGCGACCCAGAGCGCGAACGGCCACCTGTGGTCCCTTGCCTTCCCACAAGGACCCCACGTAGAGCAGCCGCAGGGGAGTGTCCGGCTCCCGGCTT